>Ga0207959_1000008_pt1 | contig 86048 bp, 108 predicted proteins | sample CryBogCBH20Aug07_FD_184609 | JGI IMG/M metagenome (GOLD analysis project Ga0207959, IMG submission 184609) | Freshwater microbial communities from Crystal Bog, Wisconsin, USA - CBH20Aug07 (SPAdes) (version 2) | ecosystem: Environmental > Aquatic > Freshwater > Lake | place: Crystal Bog... | reverse complement strand
TACGTGCATGAATTAGATTTATATGATCGTGATATGCTTTATTGCCTTTTAGATCTTCAGAGTTAGCAAATACACCATAAACACCAACAGCCATATCGTGTATAAACTCATTAATACCACCAGACTCAAACATAGCAACGTCAGTACGTGCACGTGATCCAGGAATAGTACTACCAGCGTGAGCGTTAGCACCACCCTTACGATTAATCTGATCTCCCTTTACGTACACATAAGTGCCGATAGGAGCACCCTCAGTTGATTCGTGAGTGGTCGATAGATTTGCTGTTACAGGCTGATTCTTATTACCCCAGAGTGGCATGCTAAATCCTTATATTATTGAATCTTGTATTATTTATTATGTATTAGAAATAGTGCCCATAGCCACCAGACATTCATACTGGACTCTGTTTGCTCTGCCTCCAGTTCCTTGTTTTTTTATAACCCATCCTGGATGTGTGCTTTGAGTCTTAACACCAGGAGTGAATACAGCATTAGCTACTTCAAACGTATCACCCTGAATAAAGTGAGATGGAGCAGGAGCAGTAATATTAGCTCTGAAATCTGTAATAGTTATAGCGCCAACACCGTTATATATCTGAATAGGAAATGTTCCGTCAGGATATGGATTTGTTAGAACCATATATTTTTGTCCAGAAACAAGAGGAGCAATTGGAGTCTCTCCATTTGGACAGTAATAAGTGAAATAAGAACCAATATCAACGAATGTATTAATCTTACCTGGAGCAAACTTGAAACCTCCTGGCCAGCCATTAGCAACATTACCTTTCACAATACATGAAGAGTTAGCATATATTTCCCACATAGGTGGAGGATCAACATGTATCTCAAGAGATGGACCAAGACCAGTTAAAGGTAATGATTTATTAAGACCTATACAGTGACCAGCAGTATCATGCATGGTATTATCTCTACCGATAACAGCAGTAATGGCAGTATTATTGACAAAACCATTAGCCATCACAACATTTACTGCATATTTTTTGTCTGGATCATACATAGATCCATTTTTAAGAAAATTGAAATCTATACTTGAAAGAGTGCCAGGATTAGACATATCATTGGCATTCTGTCCATAAACACCAATGGCCATGTTTTTTATAAACTGACCAGGAGTGTTTGATGCATAGATATCAAGGTCTGTTCTGGCACGAGTACCAGCAGTGTTACCGAAATGGGCATTTGGACCACCGCCTTTATTGACGATGGACCATAACCCCATAGGAGCGCCATCAGTGCTCTCAAACTTAGTGTTTGGAGTTACTGTGACGGGTTGTTTCTTATTACCCCACTGAGCCATAACTTACCTTCTTGACTATTAGTTGCTTGGAAGCGAATGCATAGCAACGAGAGTTTCATAATGAACACGACCAGCACGGCCACCAGTACCTTCTCTACGAACAACCCAACCAGCGTGTGCAACTGGAGAAGCATTAGCATCAACTGCACCAACACCAGTAGAAATAGTGTTAGTTACTACAACAGCGCCCAGTGTAGCAGCAACGCCATAGAAAGTATGCTGTTCTGTGCTTGTTGTTCTTGCATCAGTAATGTTTATGTTGGCAGTACCAACACCTGACTTCAGAGCGAAACCTGTTGAATTGACGAATGCAATATAATAATTTGAACCAGCTGTTAGAGGAACGATAGCAACATTACCTGCTGGAACTGAATAAGTGACAGTATCGTTTACATTCAACCACTGATCAGCGTTAGCAACAAGAATCATCTCAGTTACGTTATTGAATCCAACGTTATTAGCAGGTGTAATATTCATACGCTTAGTAAGCGTTACGTTGTTCACTGTTGGAGTGCTGGTAAAGATAGTACCAGGAGTGCTTGGAACTGTCTGGTTGAATGTATTCAGATTACCATTAGCAACAGTTGCTGTGAAGAAACCAGTACGAACAGTACCGTTAGCGAACACAGCATCAGCAGTAACAGGTGCTACATATCCCTGGCCGTTATCAATAACAGTGATAGAAGCTGTCTGAGTTAGAACTGGAACAGGACCACTGTTTGGATTGCTCATCTCTGCTGATGAGACTGGAATAACAGAAACTTTCATTCCTGGCATAGTAGGAAATGGCGCCTGTGCTTTATACATATTCAGATCAGTGTTAGCACGTGTACCTAAAGTGTTACCAAAGTGTGCAGTTGGACCACCACCACCCTTTACTAAAGTATAAGTGCCGATAGGTGCACCATCTGAAGTTTCTACAGTCGAAGTAGCATTAACGCTAACTGGTTGTCTTTTATTGCCCCATTGAGACATAGTTTTTCTCCTAATTAGTTTTATCTATTTATTAATCTTTAAACAACATATCCATTAAGTAATCAGACTTAGTGTTATACATTTTATGCAGATCACCGTCATGGACATGTTTATAGCAATCTACGCATTCTTTAGGAGACTCAACAGTAACTTCTGGAGCCTTTTGCTCAACTTTCTCTACTTTAATAAGAGGCTGTTGCTTTACAGGAACATTCTCTGTATCAATAGATAGGCTATTTTTTACTATAAATGCCATTTACATTTTCTTCTTCTTGCTTTCATTAGCAATACCACCAGTAGTTGATTTATCGTTATCGCCTTGTGTAGCGTTTGGATCTCTACCAGCAATAGCATTACCTTCTGGATTATTTTCCATTACAGCCTGAATATGAGCAAGCTCTTCAGCTGAGAATTGAACTTCTTCAGTAGCATTTACTTTAGCACGACCAGTGATTTTATGGAATGCCATTTCTCTACCTTTGTCTCTTTTACGCTCTGTTTCTTTATCGCCAGAATACATTGCTTTCTTAGATGCAGCGAATGCTTTTTCTCTATACCCGCCTTCTCCATCAAGAGTCTTTTTTGAAATCTCATTAACCTGTTCAATTTCTTCAGAACGAATCTTAGCTTGACGTTTTACACCACTCTCGTGGTTGATAGCGCCGCCATACATTCCCTTCGGTAGAACTGCATCTTGTGCACGACCAGCTGGTAGTTTCTTTACAGGATGACCTTTAGAAATAGCAGCAGCGGCCAAAGCAGCAAGACCATGATCTTTCTTAGATGGAGCTTCATCAAGAACTTCAGTCTCTTCTTTAAGAGCAGCCATATCAGCAGCAATCTCTGGAGACATTCCAGTAACAGCTGGCTGAGTTGCAGGATAACCAGTTGAAAGCGAATTCCAAGCAGCGGCCATTCTCTCCTTGAAAGAAGCGGCGCCATCAGCAGAACCAGCAGTTCTTGAATAACCCTGACCAGGATCAAACATAGAAACACGAGCAGGTTTCTGAATGCTTTCTGCTACAGCACCTGGGGCTTGACTTGTTGCTACTTCACCACTTTGTTTTGGATCGACTTGGATTTCGTCTTCATCGCCTTTATTATATTTCTTAGCTTGTGCTTGGTCTTTTTTACTGACTTTCTTAGCAGCCTCGAACATATTACCTGGAGTTTCTTGCAGCTTAATGAAAGCGGCAATCATTGGGTTTTCGTATGAGTTGTTCAATTTGAGCCTCTTTTCGTAATCTGCACCTGACTCGCCGCTTGCTGTAGGTACTGTTTTTTTAGGAGTTGATAACTGTTGTTGTAAGAAATTCTGTTGACTTTTACTATCTGCTGGTCTTGATAGAGCAGTAGCAGAAGGTGAAGTTCTTGGAGCTATAGATCCACCAGTAGTAGGAGTTGGGTTTCCGCCAGCAACACCAGTGCCACCAGAAGGAGCAACATTAGGAGTAGGAGTAGCCAAACGCTTTGGCATTGGCGGTCCTTGCTCACCAGGTCTACGTGGAGGAACTGGAACAACTTTAGGTGGTTTTGGTTTAGTATCCTGAGAAACAACACCAGCAGTACTTGGCTTTGAACCAGAAAGGTTCAATGAAGCACCAGCTCTAATCTTATTAACGTCTTTAATGTTATTCTGTTTAGCAATCTGCTGAATAGAAAGACCAGTTTTCTTTGAAATAGCTGACAGAGTGTCGCCTTTGTTAATTTTATAACTACCACCAGCCGCTGCAGGTTTAACTGTAGGAGATCCACCACCTGGAGCTTTCTGTTTATCCTGAGAAACAACATTATTAGGTTTGTTGTTCAGTGAAGAAGGCGCAGGAGCAGAAGCCATTGAAGGTAGAGTAGCAGAACCAGAAGAAGTACTTGGGGCTGGTGCAGGAGCAGGAGCGGGTGCAGGTTTGGCGCCAGCTGGGTCAAGATAATCAGCTACAGCTGTTCTTGCTTTATCAGCATTACTTGCCATAGCACTACCCCATTCGCCAGCACTCTTTCTGGCTTTACCCCAGTCACCACGAAGGACAGAACCAATAGTAGAACCAGCGGCATCTGATGCAGCGCCTTCTGCTACGTTTTTCTGGACTTGAGCTAACGCCTCACGCATGTCAGCTGGTTTCTTGTCTTTTGGAGTTGTAGCCATCTTTGGATCTTTCATAGTTGGTATAGGGGATACCAGTTTGTCTCCTCCCCATTTATCGTTCATATCTTGTTTTTTATTTGCATCGATAGCCTTCTTGGCTTCCTCTACATTATTGATATGATCAACAGTAGCAATATCTGTTACAGGAATAGTCTCGTCCCAGTTTTCTTTAGTCATATTTTTGACTGACTGATTACGTTGAGCATGAACTTCAGCAATCTGAGCTTCTAATTCACTGGAAGGCAAAGGCTTCTCATTAACAATAATACCACGACCGCCAGGTGCAATTTCACCACCCCACGATTCAGCGGAGATTTCCTTACGGTGCATGTTGGCTCTATTCTGAACCTCAGCCATTGCATCTGCAAATGTTCTACTCATTGTTTGTTTCCTAAGTTAGTAATAACGATATTTATTAACTTGCCTGCTCTACGTCGTTTAAATTCTTAAAGTTTACTGGAGGATTAACAACAACCTCACCATAAACTTTAGTTCTGTCATCATCAAGGTTCTGTTCAATAGATTTCTTCTTAACAGTATCCTTGATAGTCTTAGCTTTTGCTCTTGAGTCCTCATCAATAACTTTGCGAGTTACTTCGCCTTGTCTTGTTAGGATTGAACGAGGAGAATCTGGACGACCAACGTAGTCAACTTCAGTTCTCTTCTTATTCGAAAGACGTGGTACTGCTTGATCTTTCATTCTCTCAGCGTCACCAGAAGCTTCATGAACAATATGTTTTCTTGGTCTATGAGTTCCTACAGCTGCTGTATGTTTTAATTCTGCTCTGCGATTAGCAAGTGGATTAAGGTTAGTCGGAGCAGATTGTTGAGGAGTTAATAATTGTTTCTTAACAGCATTCTTAACAACATCAGCAGCGCCAATTCTACCAGCAGTTTTCATGGCTCCTTTTTCGGCATCAACTGCAGCAGTTTTCACAGCGCCTTTTTCAAGATCAGAAGCACCAACTTTAGCTGCATCTTTCTCAAGAGACGATACACCAGCTTTCTCTACGCCACCAATAGCTGCTTTTTCAGCACCAGTTACCGCTGCTTTCTCTCCTGCCTTTACAGCAGAACGGCCAAGTAATTTTGAACCTGCACGTGCAGCACCACCAAGAACTTTACCTACTCCACCAGTTGTGGCCAGAAGTGCAGTGTCGATAGCAGCGTCCTGAGCAGCGCCAGCACGGTCACCTTTATATAACTTCTTACCAGCTGAGTAATAAGGAACGAGATATTCAGCGGCTGTATCAGCAGCATCAAGAGCGCCTTCTTGCAACTTACGTTCTTTTGAAATATTATGAACTACTGGTTTCTTAACGAATGTATCGGCATACTTCGGATCTTTAAGTTTTGGAATCTTGTTGATTAGATGAGCCTTTGCTTTGGCGATAGCATCATCACCATGTTTTGCAAGCACTTCATGTTCAACACCTGGTCCCCATGAAACATGATACACACTATGTGGAACTGCTTCTTCAACATTATTTCCAATAGTCTGTGAAGTACGTTCCTTGGCGTTTGCTCTTGATAATGAAGCTCTTTTGGCATCTTGTGTTGCATCTGGCTTGATAACAGGAACTGGCTTATCAGTCTGGTTGTTACCAACGAACTTATCAGTGTTGCCGATGTCTTCGTTCACAACATTTGTGTCATGAACCTTATAACCTTTCTTACGATAATATGCTTTTGCTCTTTCTTCAGCATGAGCAGAATTCTTTGCTTTTAGACGAACATGTTTCAGAATAGTTTCGTCTCTCTTTGATGCCATAGGGTGATTAGGATCAGAGACAGTAACACCAACACGATGTTCAGTTTCTTCAACAACATTTCTGATTGTATGTTCTAATGACTTATACATTTTTAATAGAATCCTTTACAACTTTCTTAATAACCGAAGTGGTCTGACCAGGAGTTGATTTTTTCAACCAATCAGCACGAGCCTTGGTACCATCAAGAAGTCTTCTCTTAGTAGTTGGAACTTCTTCTTCTCTTACTGGGCTCTTTTCCATATTAGCGAGTTTCTTATAATAATCTGGACGTTCGCCAAGATGATCTCTTGCGATCTCTTTGGCAAGACCAGCAGATTTAGTGTGTTCTCTTTCTACCTTAGTTCCCTGTTTAATTGACTTATCAACTTTTGAAACAGGAACATCAAATTTCTTAGCAATTTCAGCTGCTGAAAGAGTTGGTTTATTAAGCAACTTACTTTCTTCTTTTACTGATTTCTTTGCAGCATATTTCTTTTGACGATCGAACTCGTTTTCTTTTGAGTTCAGTTTATCAGAACTGAATATAGCTGGTGCAGCAGAAAGGGCTGCAGAAGTTGGATGAGCATATGTTAGTGCAGTTAATGCTGCTCTTGGAGCATCATGCGCATGAAGACCAGTAGTTGTGGCTACGTCATACACTTTACCAGCATGAGGAGATGCTAATGCAGCGACAGTTCCAAGAGTGCGAGCGACTTTCTTGGCTGTATCTTTTACACCTTCATCGACATTCTCTTCTGAATCAACAAACTCTTCTTTCATAGGATTTTTCATGTTTTGAATAGGCTGCGGAGAGTTCTTACCTATACCAGCAGCAATACGTTGACCGATGCCTTTATTGCCAATATTAGCCAGACCCTGTGCTGTTTTCTTAGCAAGGCCAGGAAGTTCTGGCTTTTTCATTGGGTTTTCTACGATGCCCTCTTTAACGGGTACACAGTTAGGAACTTTCTTACCGTTCTTCATTTTCATACCATACTGGTCATAACCTTTCCAGCATGCTTCTTTTAGATCTTCATCTAACTGTGATGCATAGCCACCCGCTATAAACGAGTTTACACGATTAAATGCAACTTGAATAGGATTTCTGGAGAAATTACCGTCCCAGGAAGCATAGCCTCTCATGAAGACTTCTTCCAGGACGTTAATTGGTATGCCAGATTCTGACGATTTCTTATAGAGTGATAGCTTGGCCTTGTTGTCAAGCAGGTCTACGGCAGACTGCTCAAGATTTAGCTGAGGATTCATATCGTCTTTGTTCATGGAGTTTCCCTTGGGTTCCATTAGAAGTAGTGAGTCTGCCGTAGCCTTATCACACTGACAGACATATTTAGTTAATTTAGTATCTTAGTCCTTTTTCTTCTTTCTGAATGGTGCCGGAGGACCACTTCTAACTGAAGATTTACCTTTATTGATAAGAGATTTTATGCTTTTTTCTATTTTACTTGAAGAACGAGCTTCTGGGTCATATGTCTGATCGAATTTCATAGCACTCATATCAGCCATATTATTAACCATATCTGCAAAACCAGCATTTACATCATCAGGCATAGCATCAAATCCACCGTCGTTATCTATGATTCCAGCAACGTCAGCTGTGGTGGTTGATTCTGCTACAACTTTTTTCTTTTTTGGTTTAGGTATTGCTGCAGCTGCAAGACCTGCCTGTGTGTCTCTAAGCATTTCATCTTTGTGCTTAGTAGACATAGCCTGTGGAGCCATCGCATGGAACATCTTACGAGCGTTAATACCCTCTGGTGTATTTTGATTAGAGAGTGCAGCAAGTGATCTCATTTTTGATGCAGAGAATCCAGCTGCTCCTTCGTCGTCATCAGAACGATCATTACCGAATGGAAGAACATTGATATTCTTAAAGTTATAAAGAGCCTTTTCATGATCTCCATTATATTTGTTCAATAGATTCTGGAACTCGTCAACTCTATCCGAGCCAACATGAACATTCAGATCAGTAACACCATTGTTGTGGAGATTAGCCGCCTGATGAAGAAGAGTAGGAGCAGATTTATCTGCCACAACTACATTCACTCCTGGCATTGCTCTTTGAGCATGTTTCAGTTTCTGTTCTGGCGTTAGTGGATTCTTAATATCACCATGTGTTCCCGACAGAACTACAGTATGACCAGCGCCTTCTTCATCAGCAGCATTCTTTACATGCTGACCAAGTTGAGAATGCATTTCATGGAATGGGTTACCACGGCCAAATGTAATATGCCATGGAACTCGTTTTTCTTCTTTTAAATGATATCTAAATCTTTTCATTCTTCGTCAAATGCCTCTGGTTGTTTCTTTGCAGAGAATGCTCCCTTTAATGCATTGAGTCTGTTAAATACTGCTCTATTATTTGCCTTAGAAGCATCACCTGTTTTCTTATTTACAATAACTGTGCCTTCTTTACCAGTCGGCTCATCTCCAATAGAATGAGCATATGGAGAATTCTTTTCCATAACATTAACCAGAACATTCTTGGCATTAGTCAAATGATTATGAAGCTGTAGAGCCTTATCAAAATGCTCTCTGTTCTGCATAATATGATCAAGAACTGCAGCATGTGCAGCCGCCTTACGTTCACGAGTAGCCGAAGTTTTAGTCTTTTCCAGATCTTTATTATGTCTATCTGTTAAATGCTGTATATATCCATCAACAGAAGGAGTTCCATCTGTTCTAATCATATTATTAATATGACCCTGTAAATGAACTGAATGTCCATCAAGAGCATCCATTGCTTCTGGTTTCATTGAAGCGTAGGTTTTCCTGGCCGCATGCATGTGAGCAAGAAACTGTTTTCTTTCATCTTCGGTGTAGTTCTCTGGATTAATTTGCATTGTTGGATCAATGTTATTAACATCGGAGCTCTGACGAAATGCAGCACGATTCTTATCGGATAATGGTCTGGCATCTTTAAGAGCGTTTTCAGTGTGAACAACAACCCCTAATTTTCTAAGCATCGCTCTGCCTTCTTCAGAATCAGAAGGAGCGCCATATGTAATAGTGTTCGGTGTTACTGAAGTCATACCGTCTTTTGTTTTAGCATCGCCTTCAGTATGCATAAGATCGCCCTGATAAACACCACCATTTCTTGGCATAATCTTGGGTAGATGTTGAAGAGCAACTTTTAGTTTTGCTGCAAGTCCAGGAGCATGACCATGATTACGATCGATGTCTTCTTCAGTGTAATTTATTTTTGGGTTCTTGTTATGAGCAGACTTAGTTGATACAAAGAACTGACCATTTTCTGGATGTTGACCAAATATAATTGAAGGAGCGCCATCGTATTTGTCAGAAACATGGAATGTATTATTTTTTTTACCCATGAGAATATCATGCAATCCTCTTAGGTGTTCATCAGCCCTACCAACACCTTCATGTCCATCAAAGATATGATCTTCAACATGAGTAAGATGTTTTAGCTTCTTACCTTCTGTTTCTTCTGTGATAAATGTTCTAAAGTCTAACATATTATTCTCCTGGACCTCTCCACGAACGTCCACCAACTTCATCAACTCTAAACTGTTTATGCTGGTGTGGGTCGTAATTTTTAGCAGCTGGAAATTCTATTGGTCCTTCACCTCTGAACTTACCAAATCCTCCTGGATCTGCAGCCACAGGCGCTGGTGGTGGTGCTGCAACTTGTTGAACAGGAGCAGCTACTGGCTGTGCTTTTGCTCGTGTAGCTTTTTTAACAGGAACATCAGCAATAGAAGGTTTCTTTGATGCTTTTGTTTTTCTGTTTTGTCTTAACATTGGAGCTTTTGTGAATGAGTTGAATCCACGACCAGAAAATGTTCTTGATTTTTTCATACCGATTTGCATCGCTGTTTCGAAATTATCAGCACCTTTTCTTCTTCCTTCAATAACAGTAGAAATACCGCCAGAATGTGGTCTTACTCTAAATTCTTCATAATCTCCCAAAGTTTTATTTGCATGATCCTGAACGTCATGCGTTTCATGATTTGCAGAACCATCATTATTAACTTGAGTGTGATGTCTTAAATGTTGATATTTTGTTTCTGGAGCAATAATTTTCTTAATTGCTGTTCTTAAATCTTCCGAAGAAAGTTTACCAAGACCATTACTGAATCTCTTTGACATTTCTTGTTGTGTTTGCAAAGCATGATCATCAATAGATTTTGCTATTGGATGTTCTTTTGCTGATAATGCTTTGTATTCAGCATCTCCAGATATTCCAGTGCCAATTCCATGACTTCTGATATGATCGTAATGTTTTTCTCTGAGACCTTCAAGATCTCCTTTTTTCAAACCAGCCAATTGCTCAAGAGCATCAAGACCATTACCTCTTAAATTAGGGTCTTTCTGTTTACCATATTTCATACTAAGACCCAATGGATCCAATTGCTCGTTTCTTTCGTTTGAACCCTTTGCCATAAGATCAGCATCAGAATTAGGATCGTCAACTCCAGTGAATCTTTCATGATCGCCTTTTTGCGATGTCCATGCAAGATTGTTGATTGTGCCCATTCCTCTTTGTCTAAGTTCATTAGTTAAATGTTGAGCAGCATCATGTGAATGACCAACAATTTGTTCATATAATCCAGGAGACTTCTTCTGAAGAAATGATTTAATTTTATCATGAACTTCTTCAGGTCTGAATCCATCTTCATCTCTATAATGTTCTAAGAATTTATTTGGCATGCCAGTTTTTGGATGTTTGCCATGCAACAAATAAGAACCAGCAAGGATCTCAAAAAGTTTTCCTTTGGCATCTTCTACATTCTTTAATTCTTTTGCAGCTTTTCTGGCTTCAGGCAAATATTCCGAAAAACGTAACATTATACTTTCCTTGTAGTTACGACAACCCTGTCAGTTTCAGGATCGTGTTGCACATGATGAGCATGAAACTCTACTTCTGGATGTTTCTTTTTCAGTCTCAGAAATTCGTCCAGATTCTTAGTTGAATCATCGTATAAATGAACTTTATTATATCCATTCTTATTTATTAAATCATGCATAATCATCGCCTTTGACACATGACCAGGTATCTCTTCATGGTTTCCTGCTCTACGGACATGAATCTCGTTGGTATCTATACCGAACTGTTTCATATAATGCCCGAATTTATCCTTGTCGTCAAGGTCTGATCTTGCAGTTAGGAGCTCTACGTTCTTATTATTTTTATGAATTGCCTTTAACTTGGCGATCATCTTACGGATAGGCTTGGCTGACTTTTTGAAAGTATCGGCTGATTTGAACTCAGTGAAATCGTAAGTATGACCTGGCTCAGCTTTATGATTCGCATATTCTTTTGTAGTTAAAGTTCTAACTCTATGACCATTTGGATCTTTTACGTGAATACGCAATTTATTGTTGTCATGATGAAATAAAGTATCGTCGATATCAAAAGCGTGAAAAGTATCAGAATTTGGATCTTTCTTTTCCTCAACAATAAAGTCAACAAATGCTTTCATATCTCTTCCTCTTAAACAAACATTCTTAGTATTTATATTGATTGAAAGGGAGCCGTAGCTCCCGATTCTTATCTTAATTCATGAGCGTTTATATAGATGTTATAGACAGCACTAGAATCTGTTTTGTCATCGTCAAGTCTTTCGACTCTAATAAGATTATTAAATTTATTATATTCTCTATACATATTAGTACTAGGAAACACAGAACCATCCCATCTAATATCTGGGTCTTCTGGACATTTCAAACTCGATTTACCGACAATAAAAAGAGCATGAGATTTTGGTATAAAATCACCATAGTTATCAAACTGAAAACCGACCCAATCATATGAACCAGTGGCATTTGGAATACCAATATTAACCCATGATCCAATATACCATTCAGGCACTGGTTGGGTTTTATCAAGATATGTTCTACCGTATGTTGACTCTATATAACCAACAGAATTAGAAGTAACTTCAACAATTTTATATATTGGTGGATCTTCACTTATAGATTCTGGTTTCAGAAATTCAAACTTATAATTACCATATTGACTAGGCTGTGACAGATATACAGTGGCTCTTGATGGATAATGAACATTACCTGAAGTCATGTTGTATCCTCCCTTATTTGTATTGATGAGAGTTGATATAAACGATTAACATAACAAAATTATTATCTGCATGATGCTCAACAATATATCTGAAATCCTCAATCATAAACTCCGTAAACCCCTCAACGTCTATTTTAACTGATTTTAAGAAACCATCTTTACCAGAAATCTCAATTGTTGGAATTTGTGTATCAAGAGCAGTCATCTTGAATGTCACTGGAGAATAATGTTGAGGTGTCATTGTTGCTGATATAGAATTTTCATGTTGACCGACACATGACTGACCTTCACCTCTCAAAGAATGTGGACCAGGATCATTGACATCTCCATCGTATTTAACAACAAAAGGTGTCACCATAGCGTCAGGTGCATATTTATGTGGTTGTGATAAAGTAAAGTTTAAACTACAATATCCCATTTTTCTCTCCTCTTAATAAAAAAGGGGAGCAATGTGCTCCCCTTCTAGTTTCTTGTCCCCTTGTTTATGGGATTCTTACAATCGTATTTAGGGTTTCTTTATTTTTTCGATATTCAGCCCATCTTTTCTTAGATGCAGCAGATACGGCTAATCTTCTTTTACTATTAGGGTCTGACCATTGTTCTTTCATTCTCTCTGAGTTTTGGTCTTTCCAATCGTCAGTGTGTGGTTTTTTCTTTATCCCTCTTAGTGCTTCTTTATGCTCTTCTGACATACCACCACGTTCAGCAAATGCTTTCTTTTTTGCTTCAGAAATAGCTTTAGCTTTTTCTGGACTACATGGACCTGCAGATTTGCCTTTTTTCTTGAAAGAGATTTTCTGACCAATAGTTATTACTGAATCCGGATATTGATGCCAAAGATTATCTTTTGTGGTTTTTAAGTTATAATATCTAACTTTTTTCTCTTCTGGCTTCATCATCTCTAAGTAATACTGTTCTTCAATATACATCTGCTCTCTGGTAAGTTCTGTTTTCAGTATACGTCTTTTGAAATCCTGAGGACGACGTAGATATGATTGTTTCATCCAGTTAGACGAACATATATAACCATCATCAACATTTCCCCAATGACAACCAACATAATACCTTTTATGTTTTTTATCATACCAAATATATACAAAACCATATTTTTCCATTCTGACCTCTTATAAAGAAATATCCAGGAGCCGAAGCCCCTGGATATATTTAGTCAGAGTATTAGTAAATAACCTGAAAAAAAGTTTATTTCACATCAAATTGTTGACTATGACGCGACGATAGTAGACGTTAGTGTTGAACGCAAGAGCGCCGTTACCCTTAACCAGACCCTGAGCGAATGGATTAGCAACCATGCCGTAACGAGTCTTAAAGCCAATCTTAGGCTGGAATGAAGACTGGTCAACAGCACGAACCATCTGCAGTGGAACGTATGGGCAGTAGAACAGACCAGCGTCGAAAGCTGACGAACCCTTATAGCCAACAGTCAGGTAGTTACCGCCGAGAGCATAAGGATCGATGTAAACTTTCAGGCGACCATTAAGAACACCAGCGAAAGTGTTGCCAGTGTCGTCAACCTGCAGGTTGTTCGAGTTAAGAGCAGGAGTGTAGTCAAGAACACCAGCCATCTGCAGAGCGGAAGCAACGTCCGAAGAGCAGATAACGATGTTACCTTTACCACGACGAGTCTGCTTAGCAATCTGGTTAGCTTCACGCTCCAGCTGGAACATCAGACCCTTGAACTTCTCAACCGACCAACGACCGTTTGAGTCAGTGTCAAGATCGAACACACCAGGAGTGGTAGTGTCAGTCTGGGCACCAGCAACGGCAGTGATGTTGATAGTACGAACAACTTCACGGTTGATTTCTGCAAGAATCTCAGCCGAAAGAATGTTAGCGAGCTCAGTTTCAGCGTCGAGACCATGGATGGCTTTAAGATCCTGAGCCAGTTCCATAGTGTACTCAGCTTTCAGAGCACGTGTGTTAGCCGTTACAGTAACTTTCTCGATCGAGAATGCCATCTGTGGGAAAGCAGTGTTACCGTCAGTGCCGAGAGCCTCAGCCTGGAAAGTACCCATACCAGAACCAGTGTTATAGGTATTAACCGAAGTCATTGGTGAAGTGTTAGTGGCACCTGGAAGAGTACCAACGAACTTCTGACCGAAAGTGTTAGAACCGTTAGTAACAGTCGCGAACGAAGTATCAACCTCGTTGTAGAAAGTTTCTGGGCCAGCGTTATTGAACGAAGTGTTGTTTGCATAACGTGAACGCATAGCAAAGATCAGGCCAGTTGGACCAGTCATTGGCTGCACGCCACAGATGTCGTATGCAATCAGGTTAGGCATAGCACGACGAACCAGCGAAATAAGAACTGGATCGAAAGTGTCGATACCGCCTGTGCCAGCTGTAGACGAAGAAGCGCCCATCAGGTTGGCAGGGATTGAAGAAGTAGTCTCTGACAGAGTCTGATAAGAACCATGAGCAGCAGCCTCAGTAAGAGCCTTCTCAGTGTTCTCAAGCATAACTGCAGTTACCGAACGGCGATGCTGGTCCTTAATAGCACCAAGAGCGTCGTGGTCCAGAACCGGAGCCCACTTATTTTGAATTTCCTCAGCTAGATACATTTGTTTTCCTTTCGTAGAAATACTAATTTTATTTATAATATCTTATTTCTTAACGCTTCTGGCGATAGCCTGAACGTAACGATTTACTGAAGGATCGACGCCAACAACCGAAGCGGCAACTTCACCTTCAAATGTTTCTTCTTCGATGTTAGAAGAATGAACCGGAGCCTCACCTACAAAGTAGTTCTCCTTGATAACCTGTAGCTTATTAGCATAAGTTTCCAGGTCGCCATCGAATTCAATACCTTCAATGAGAGCAGCAAACTTTTCCTGCTGTGTCAGTGCTAGGTCGGAAGAAAGTTCTTCAACGATGTCTTGTCTATAAGACTCAACAAGCGTATCTCTTAGCTCTGCATTTTCAGTAATTGATTCATCTAGCTTTTCTTCAAGCGCAGAAACTTTTTCTGCCATTGCTTCAAGAACGTCAACCTTGTCCTCTGGAACATTAATGTAATGTTCAGTGAACAGATTCTTGAGACCTACGATAAACTCTTCAGCGAGCTCGTTACGTAGTGTTGATTCGATAGCAACTTCGTTATCTCTTACCCACTGCTCAACTACGTAGTCGAGGTAAGTATCTAGCTTTGAAGTCATTTCTTCTGAGAAGACAGCCATGTCTTCCATATACTTAGCTTCGTATTCTTCCTCAAGACGTGCAGTCTCAGCAATAAGACGAGCATTAACTGCACCCTCAAACAGAGTAGCTACATCTTCTTTAAACTCTTCAGAAAGATCTTGACCTTCAAAGATGGTGTCAATATCTTCACGAACATTGAGCTTCTTTAACTTTGGCATTGGATCTTTAGTCTTTGGGCCTTTACCCAAAGTTGAATCAATAGAATCCATATTAGAACCTGATTTGTTACCAACTCCATAATCTTTATTAGGACCATATTGGCTCATAACCTTATTGAAAAAGTCAACAAGATCACCCTTGTTCATAGAATTCATTGTGCCCATCATATGCTGCATCATTGAAATCTTTGAACTAGTAAGAGCCTTGTCGTCTGAAACTTTACGAGCAGCTGGCTTCAGTGAAGAAGCAGCAAGAGTCTCTTCGTCGATTTCTGTTTCTTCTTTACGCATCTTTCCACCTTTACCCATGAACTGAGCAGTAGCTGAGGCAGCAAGATCACGAAGGTCTGACTTAGAAGACTGACCAGGCTGACGGAACGAACGAGAATAACCAACTTTTTCTCTCTTGGTCTTATCCTGTCCAGCAATTCTTGGATTCTTAATGAATTCAGGTTTTTCTTTTTCTTCCTTCATATCATTCTCAGAATCGTCTTCGTCTTCGTCGTCCTCATCCTTGTCGCTCTTCTTCGACTTGACTTTGAACTTCTTAGATTCGTCTTCATCATCCTCATCTTCATCGTCCTTGGCTTCAAGGACAGCGTCCTCGAGAATCTCGTCTTCATAATCATAGTTATTTTCTAGGTTAGCCATTAGAATAGTCTCCTATTTGAAATCTCTTATTATTTATAAAAATTTATTTCTTACTGTCAATGAAGCCAAATAGTCTTCAAATAGAGCCAGCTTTTGTTCTTCCAACTCTCTTCTCGAAATCTTACGAATATGCTTCTTAGTTTCATGTAGTACTTGCTCATGCCAGGTGTTATGAACTGGATCGTAGAGCCATTCTACATTCTCCATAATACCGTTTACAAAAGCATCCGGAGCCGAAGGATCGGCAACGATATCAGCTGCAGTGGCGATTTTATAATCGTCCTGTACCTGCATTGTTCCGTTATGGTCAGGCTTCAGAGAACCCATACCACGTGAAGACACGCCAAGTTTAGCTCCTGACTTCAACAATCCCTTAGCAATATTGCCCATTGGAGTGTCAGTAATCAGAGCCTTACCAACGTAATTATCACCGTCTTTCTTAAGATCGATAATTAGGTGAGAAACACGATCAAGATTAATAGCAGGACCAGCAGGATGTCCGAGTTCACCATAACCACGCTTTGGCTTGATGACTTCTTTCATATAACGCTTTACTTCCTTATCAAGAATCTTGACAGGATATATACGTCCGTTACGGTTCTTCTTATTTCCTTGTAGAAATATACCATGTATATAGTGTTTTTTCTCGCCGCCGTCCTCACAGGCTTCAGTGACATACTCAACTTCTTCTACAAGTTCGGTGATCAGTTTCATTTTATTATCCCTTATAAGCTACTGGTGCAGCTTTTAGACCTGTGCCTGTTACGAGATCGCCTGTTCTTTTTTGAACAATAACAGGAGCATTATTCTGAATGGTTATAGTAGCATAATTCAATCCATTTGCATACTGCAATGTCATAACTGTAGGAGCAGCAACATTAATAACTCTAATAAGATTAGCGTTTCCTACGTTGTTTGCAGTATCAATAGCTACTTCGTTACCTAATGGTTTGATAATCATTATAGGTTTCCTGTATCTAAGTTACGACCACTTGGTAATTGTGGCTTAGTCTGACCATTCTTAGTGTTAGTGTAATCAGTTTGAGTTTCTTCATGCTTGGCATTGTAATCATTCCATGCCTTACCATAAAGAATACCTTCGCCTTTTTCCTTACCATATTCCTTAGTAAATCTTGATTTATTCTTCTTGATCCACTCTTCTGAATTTTTTGAAGGAGGAGCAGCTTCATGCATTTTCTTTAATGTCTGTGCAAGACGAGCACGCATGCCTTCTTTACCGCCCTTCTTAGCAGCAGCATTCAACTTAGCAGCTGGAATCTTTTCACCTTCTGGAACACCAAGCTCTTTATGAAGAGCACCAGGATGCTTAATAGCTCCCTTGATCCAGTTTTTCTCATCAAGATTCTCAACAGCTTCTTTTTGAATATTCTTAATCTCGCTACCGAGTTTTGATAAGAATGGCTTACCTTCACCAGTCAACTGAGTTGGTGGTTTATCAAAATAGTTCTCAGCAGTTTTCCAAGTGTTCTCTGCATGTCTTACCATTCCTGCAGGTGCAGCGCCTGGCATTGCATCAAGACCAGAGAGCTCGGCGTGCTCTTTCATATTTTTCTTACCGCCCAGGAGTAACTTTTTTTTAGCCTTGGCATGTTTTCCGTGAACTTTACAAGAATCCTCGCCTTGATCACACGTGCATGAAGTGTCTTCATACATCTCGTCATTTGTTCTTGGGTATTTTGCTTGACTCTTAGATGTAGAATAAGGTTCGCCTACGTTACCAACACGATCAGCGTGAACTTGTTTCTTAGCATATTTCTTTAGAAAATCTTTAGTGCCAGACATATGTTCTGGATCCATAAGAAAAGCATCAAGATCAGTAGGCTCTATCTCGCTCTTATTTACGCCCTTCAGCTTATCGCTAAGAAGCTTCTTATCGCCTTTTGGACTAATATCTCTAAGCGGTTTCTTCGCCATTTACTGGTTCCTCTGTATTTGTATCGCCTTCAGGTTCAGGAATGAACTCACCAGGCTTATAGTTATAGAGTTGTTGTGCTATCTGAACTTTCTTGTCTTCAACAGCGGCTCTGATTCTACCAGTGATAATATCATCAAAAGCGGACTCAAAATCGTGAGGCTTAGACTCGGCTGCAGCCACAACTAGATCTTCTAAATCATATTTATTATCTGCCATATGTCACCTTTATTGTGCTTGTTGAGGCGGTTGCTGCTGAGCCTGTTGGTTCTGTGCAACTGCATATTGATTTATAATTGCTTTATTAGCTCTAATTTTCTGAACTGCAGATTTATACTGAGCTTCTTGCTGCATAGTTCTATTAGCAGCGCCTTTTTCTTTCATTTGCTTAACAAACATTTCAGCTTGTTGCAACTCTGCAAGTTTCTGCTGTAGATCTTGATTCTGATTAGGATCTTGTGGTTGTTGATTTGGATCTATACCCTGCTGCTGTGCGAGTTGATTTTGCTGATCAGCCTGAGCTTGTTGATCTGCTTGCTGCTGCATAGCTGCTTGATTTTGTTGTTCGGCTTCTACCATCTGCTGTATCTGTAGAATAGTTGGGTTGACCCAACGTGGTTCTTCAGTCTTAGCCTCAACAACCATCTGAGCGTCTTCTTCTTTAATATCCTCATCAGTCTGTTTAAGAACATTCTTACGAATCCACTCATGCGAATAATATTGACCAGCGATAGGCTGATACTGCTGAGCAAGAGCGATACGACCTTGATTAATCTCAGCGTCTTTCAATTCAGCAAAATAGTTATCTTTAGCAAAATCAAACTTAATCTTGTTCTGAATGGCTTGCCAGTCTTCAACAGTTGTAATGCCTTTAAGCACCAACTGCTTCTCAAGCAACTTAGTGAACATCTGAGAAAAACGCTGTCGAAGGCGAACAACAAACTTAACGAACTTCAATTCGTCACGTGTAATTTCAGTTGCTCTACCAACGGAAAACAAAGCGTCAGAGTTTAATCTCGAAACGGGGACGTTGAGCGTCTGGAGGAATTTCTTTTGGAAATAAAGAACGTCATCCATCTGACCCAATGTCTGGCCACCTGGAAGAGTAGTAACCTCAGTCCCTCTTCCCCCTTCGCGACGGGGTAGCCAGTAATCTTCTAACATAGTCATAAACTTACGATCATCTCTGATATCGCCAGTTTGTGCGTCATATATTAATCTGTTTTTATGCTTAACCATAATATCACGAACGTACTGCTCTGCTTTCATCTTAGGCAGATTACCAACGTCAATATACCAAATACGACGTTCAGGTGCACGCGCAAGGCGATAAATCACTAAAGCGTCTTCAAGGGTGCGCAACTGATTTAGTGGTTTAATCGCCTTATGGAGATATGATAATACCATTGTGCCTTGATTGTCTGTAAGACCAGACACAATATGAAGAATAGAATCTTTAGCAATCTTCAAACCAGTAGTCGTAGGGCCAGTGGTCTTGTTGCCAAAATTGAAACCCTTATCATTGAAAATATAATATTCATTAACAGTTTTAGTAATAGTGGCGTCACCAGGATTATTACCTTGGATACGCTTCTTCATAACTTCTCTGACCTTACGAATTTTACGTGGGTCAATATATCTTAATTCTTGAATACCTGCTCTTGGATTATTCTCATCAATAACAACGTGATAATAAAGTCTACCATCGATATACCAACGACGAAATATTTCGTAGGCAAAACGATTGAACTCTAACAAATCGCAGCAGTAATTGAATTCTTGAGTGATGGCTTTCTTGATGCTATCGTTTACTTTAAGATCATCAAGATTGATAGAAATAAGATTATCTTCTTCAATAGCAATAGATTCATTTACAATTTCGTCAATAGCAGCATCACACTCTGGCTGCAATGACATTTCACGATACTTTGTAACTAACTCAGCTTCAGATCTAACTGTACCATCTAAGTCAACATACGTACCAAAAGAACCACCTGCAGATACGACTACAGCACCGTCCTCGCTATCCTTTGGTGGAGCAAACGACGGGAGATCTGGTTCCTGTTCTTTCTTTTTGAATTCGAAGCCGAAAAAAGTTGCCATGTATTTTCCTTCATAAGTGGAGGAAGTTTATGGCTTCCTCCGTCATCATTACAATATATTTATTAACCTGGTGTATTGTCAAGTACGGCACGATCACCATATGGATTTACACCACCAGCAACACGGTCTGAAACTTCAAGCAAAGGAACCCAATAATCATATGCGAAGTTTACAGTGAATTCTTCAATGTTGTTACCAGAATTCCAATCAACTCCGATACCACTAACCTGAGTTGGGAAAGCTCCAACGAGACCATAAGATCTAATAGGAACACCATCTACACCAAATTGAACAATCTCGAAGTCAGTTTTATATAGTTCTCCGGCAGTTCCAGGATCACGGACGTTAGCAACCATACGGTTAAGAGCATTTGACCAAGCCTCAAACATAGAACGAACAGCGAAATCTTCGTCGTTCATAATAGTCACTGACCAATCAGCGAATGTTCTTTCACCAGCAACCTTAATCTTACGACCGAAATAAGGAATATCAATCGAAGAAACAGTTGATTCTGGAAGTTCAGCAGCACGACAGACAAAGCGAGCCTTGTCAGCCGATACTGGATTAAGTCCGATGTTCAAAGGAACCGAAAAGATTACTTCGAATAAGGATGGTCTGGCGCCACCATACACCAGACCATTTGTTTTAAACTGAGCGATATTAAAAGCCATTTAACTTTACTCCTCTGAGCGTTTTTTCTTTTATTTATTAAAACTTGCCAACAACTTCAGAGAACTGAACCCCAGATGGAACAGCAACGAAGTTAAGCTGGATAAAGTTAATGCTTCTAGCTGGCTTGATATAGATATCGCCGACAAACTGATTACTATCAATAATCTGTGGTGTATTGTTTGTTTCGTCACACACTACTTTAAAGTCAGTAATACCACGACGACCCTGAACCGTTCTCAGATATGGAATAATCAGATTACGGAATTGAGCACGAGTAAACGAGTCGTTGAACTCGAACAGTGAATACTTAGCAGCAGTCGAGATAGCCTTCTCAAGAACGATAAACAGACGACGAACATTGATTCTATCGAATGCTGATGGTTTAGTTTGAAGAGTCTTATCGCCGAACAAAACAGTACCCTGTCCTGGCTGAGTAACAACTGGGTTGACACCGTTTGGATAAAGAATATCACGAGCAGGTTTATTTGGATTATATGCCAGCTTGATAACATTCTTAATGTTACCACGGTTGTAACCAGCAGGTGACCACCAAGCATCATTAGTCTGATCAGTGCGCACGCATGTACCTGCGATATCACCGTTCAAAGGAACCCAACGATATAGATCATTATAACGATCGTACTGATACTTATATCCAGAATCCATAACAGCATAAGAAGAACTTACAAGAGCTCCTCTCCAGTTCTTAAGACTAGTAGCTTCTGAACCAATGTTATTGATAACTGTTGCTCTATCAGGAGAAATAAGAGCAATACAATCTTTACGAAGTTCAGCGATGTTATTAATCAAATAATTAGCCAATTGATAATTATTGATAGTTTCGCCGTTTACAACAGTAACACCACCGACTGGTTTTCCTTGAATAACCAGAGAAATGTCGATATCTTCTGGTGAAGCAAACAAATCCCATGCTTGGCCGAGAGAACTTAAAGTAGCAGAATTCTCATCAAGACCATCAGAGCCAAGTACCAATTTAATGTCAGCAGGAGCAGCAGCTACAGAAGTAGTAAGTAACTGACCTGGAGCAGAAAGAGCAACAGAACGATCATTAGCCCACCAGATGAACTGAGAACCTTGATTAAGAACATCTTTATAATAGTTACCAGAACCATCAATATTCTTAGCATCTACTGCACGCGAAAGACCTTTATAAGACTCAAGAATAGTTCCTGGTGTCCCAGTAATAATACCACCATCGTCAACAACAACAAGATGAAGCTCATCGAGAGCAGAAGTATTACCATTGTTCAACTGCCAAGTTGATTGACCTGGAGGAGTCTCAAACACATTGAAGAATTCCCAGTTACGGTTAATCTGATTAGTAATATAAGCAGAATGAAGACGATATGGATCTTCAAAAGTTACCGTAAGAGTTGAAGTGTTAGAAGTAAACTGCGCAACAGCATTAGCAGTCGGCAGAACAGGAACAATATCACCAAATGGAGTATCAGCTAATTTAATACCGCTGGTATTAGAATGAACAACATAATAAGTTGTATTACTCGTAAGACCATTAATCTCAGCAGTAGTTGAAGTATTAGAGTAAATAAGAGCGTCGCCATTAGTGAATTTATTATTAGCTATAGAGAAGAAACTATCTTTAATACCTGTATTACCATCAACAACAGCCATAGAGTCAATATCGAATGTTACATTAGTATCAAGAACCTGCATGAATTGGTAACCAATGGCAGAATTACCTGCTTTAATCTGATCGCCTATAGAAATCTGAGAAGCAATTTCATTAGCAAAATCAGTATTAGCTCCTAAGAATTTAAGATATGCATTCTTATCACCGATACGGAACTCAAGATAACGAGTCATTGTGTCAGTGTTAGCAGTTGTATTAATAACAGTAGAGAAACTATTTGGATTATCACAAACACCTATACGAAGAGAATTACCAATCAAACCTGGATATTTGGCCAGATAGATAATATCAGAATCAAAAGTGCCATCTTTAGAATTATAATCATTTAAATTCTTTACAATCTGATGAACAAGGTTGGCCACACGAGCATCCCCAGATTCAGTATCAAATCCAACTGCTGTATAAGTTGTCTCTGGTCGACCAAAATACAGGTCTACTGGGCCAGTTTGAGCAGCTGCTTTCGAAAGAACAATAGAAGAAGAATTCTTAGATACGACATAAGTTTTTTCTCCAGCTGCTATAATGCTAGCATTAGAGGTCTGTGTCAAATACATACCAACAGAAATTTCTGAAGTATCAGTTATTATGAATACATTACTAGAAGTGTTACCGTTACAAAACGGAACATAAGGAGTTGCACCAGAAGTATTAGCTGCACGAGAAACCCACAAACGATCAGCGTATGAAAGGAAGTTTGCAGCTGTGAAAAATGTTTCTGGATTGAAATTAGTAGGCTTACCAAAACGAGCTACCAGACGATCCTCGGTGTCAATAAAGACTCTTTCGCCAATTGGACCCCAACGAAAAACGCCAGCAAAGGCGCCATCGGTAGTAGCTACGGAAGGAACAACCGTAGTAAGGTCAATTTCGGTAACATTAACACCTGGGCTTAATTGAATTGCCATCTTATTATCTCCCTATTGCGAGAACTTGCTTATTCGTTCTTATTATTTATAAATTGGGAGATCTTAGAAATCTGAGTGATTGTTCATCCAGCTGTCAGAGACGAATCTCTCATAGGACTCGTCCATCATAGTTTCGTCGTGGCCAGTCTCAACAAACCCAAACGGAGCCATATCCTGCTCCATGTCATCCTCAGTTTTCTCTCTGAGCGACATAAGCGTATTTATATTTGTATAATCTTTAAAGTATTGCTGTTCCGAAAGCCAAGCAAACAGGACGAGACACATTACCAAGTCGTCGTGTTTGCCTGGTTCAGCCTCATACGAATTACCTTTCTTAGAGAAAGTCGAGAGCTCATTGATCGTATGAAAATCATTGACTACAAACTGGTTCTGTTCAATCAATAGCTTCAGGATCGAGCAACCTATCGTCTTGACTATCTTAGTAGTTCTAATGCCTTTATCGACATTACCGCCGCCAAACCCACCAGTAATTCTCTTACCCGAACGACCAGCATTCTCAGTAAAGAGTACGTTCTCGTAGCCGAAATCGTAGTGAAGAGAGTGTGAAACTTGCTCGCCAATGTCGTTTACCTCCACAAGAACCGAAGCATTATTATACGCTTTTGCTATTCTATGTATAGTGTCTGCATAATCAATAGGAGTTACTGAGTTGTTGCGATAAACACATGCCTGTTGGTATGGCATTGATGTCACATCAACCAACTGAAATGCCGAATAATCGAGACCCTTACCACGAGAAACGTCGCAGACCATAATATACACATGTTCTTTCTCTGGTTGAAAATATTGAGTAAGACCTTCTTTGTCCTGAATAGGGTTCTGATGAACAAGTTCTTTTAGTTTCCAACCAGCGATAAGCGTGCCAGAAGAACCGAGAAACTCACATTCCATCTCCTGATTGAACTTCTCAATATCAAAGTTCATACCTGCCAGAGTATTCTGTTTCCAATCATCATCACGTCCTGGCACGTCTCGCCAGTTGACCTGAATGGCTTTATATCCGTTTCTGTTTTCTACAGCGTTTATCCAAGTGGCATAGAAATGGTTCAAACCGTTTGGCGTGGAAACCAGAATAATCTTAGATTCTTTACCTGATGAAATAGTAGGATACACCGAAGTGAAGAACTCATCCCAATTGTCGATATGAGCCGCCTCGTCGATAAACAGTAGATTGATGGTGTAACCACGGATAGCACTGGCAGAAGTTGCAGCGGCCAGAACACGGCTGTTATTCTCGAGAACGAACGAGCCTTTATTCCACTCAACAACACCCTGCTGTAGCCATTTGGGCAAATGTTGGTAAGCAAGCTGAACACGACCAAGAATTTCTCGAGCCGTATCGCCCTTATTCGCGAGCAGAGCAACAGTCTTATCTGGATGAAAAATAATATACCACAGAATATAAGCACAGGTCGTAGTAGATTTACCAGCCTGACGAGCAGTAGTAACGATAGTATAACGGTTGTCCTTAAAGGACTCAATCATATTCTTCTGATAATCCCATGGGTGGAAATTCTGAAGACCGTCGTTCAGTGTAATAATCTTTACATATGTCTCTGCGAAATAGATAGGATCCATCTGACATTTCAGATATTCCTCTACACGCTCCTGAGAGAACTCGATATTTTGGTTTGTTTTCTTTAGAAGGACATTTCCTTTATAGCCCTTCACATTATCAGGGTTATCCATTATCTTTCTTCATATCTTGTAGAAGCTTCTGGAGCTCCGCAGTTGAACCTACAAATAGATTATTGTTATGAACATGCTGAGCTCTTTCATTAATAGGAGAATCAGCAGCGTCTAACTCTCTAATCTTTGACTGAAGATCGAGCAGAGCTTTATTAGCGTTCACAGTTGTATCTACAAGTTTAGCAAGAACCTCAAATGCTCTCGGATGCTGACTCGAGTCTGCTATCTGAGCAAGTGTCTGAATAGCGTCTCTTGAATCCTCAATAACCTGCATAAGATTACCACGAGCATATTCAAAGTCCTTCTTAGCTGAATCATTATGACCTTCTGCGATCATAGACTCAACTGCAGTAGAAGTAACTTTCTCCAAAGGAGGAATACCTAATGCTTTACCAATTGGATCGTTTTGTTTATCTGTCATTTACTTTCATCTTCTTCGCCATATATCATTGTAATAAATCCATAATCATCATCAATCTCGACTTGATTATATGGTATGGTGCCAGTGTTGGCGTTTGGTTGGCCATAATAATTTATTGGGTGGCCGTTGGCATCCAAACCAGGTTGAATAGTTATTTTTTCAGCAACAGGTGTTTTACCAACTGCATCTGAAATTTTACCATCTGCTACATCAGGTATATAGAAGTTTGTAGTAATGAACTTAATAATACCACCAGTTTTAACAGGTCCGTAGAAATAACCTTTTAATGTAAAATTAAGTTCCCACACAATCATACGGCGATCTTTATATTCTCCAGCATAATTATCTGTGTAGTTAATAGAATTAAGAATAATAGGAATATCCATATTCACTTCAACTTCTGGAATCAGATTAACCGTAGTAGTCCAGTCAGGAGTGAAAAACGGAAGTATCTGCTCCATAATCTTAGTGCCATCTTCAACATTCTTAGCATATACATATGCTTTGAAATCTAAATTATATGGGACTGGATTATACTGATAACGGAATTTGTTCTTATCTGTATTATCCCTAACTGATGTTTTACCAATAGTATTTAATTTACGATCGCCGTCATATGCAATTTGCCCCATTTCAAACGATAACATAGGAAGTGTGGTAGTCGCCTCGTCGCGATCCAGTTTAGGATCCTGCATAATACGAGCAAGCATCTTATCCTTTGGTCCATATGTGATAGGAACCTTCAAAAGAGCAACAATATTACCTTCTTTATCTGTTCTTGTGATACGGATATTATTCAGCAACGAACCCATAAGGATAACGTACTTGCGAATCAACCCGAAATAAAATGGACCACCGAAAATGGTAAATACTCCTATATTATAAATACATTGTCAGTCACGGATGGCACTCCCACTGACTCTAACGCTATTAAGGAGCATCAGCAATGTTATTTATAAATCTTCCATACACGTATCTAATAGGATGGCCTGAATATAATATTTGGTACTATGGGCTTAGATACGCCAAAAAATGTCACCCCTCAGATTTATGGACTACTTACTTCACATCGTCGAAGTATGTAAAACAGGCACGTCAAAAATACGGCGAGCCATCGGTTATTGAAATAAGAAAAACATTCGAATCAGTAGAACAAGCTCAAAAATGGGAGCACAAGGTTCTTCGTAGAATGAATGTCGTAAACGAAGAAAAATGGCTGAATAAAACCGATAATAAATGCATCGACTATAACGGTATGAAGCGTAATACTATACCTGGATCATTGGCATCAGCTGAAGCCCGTAGAGGCAAAACATACGAAGAATACTTCGGCGAAGAAGAAGCTATTCGTATAAAAGAACTATGCAGACAAAACGGCAAAGAAGTTTGGCAAAATCCAGAGCTTGTCGAGCGTATGAAAAAGAGACCTGCAGACCGTTCAAAATATAGAGCCGCTGCCCTAAAAAGATGGGGCGATCCAGAGGACAGAGCAAAAAGATGCGCTGCTATGAAAGGTGTCAAGAAAAATAAATCTATATCCTAACTTTTGAACGGATCTTTAGAATCAAAATCGACGAATTCGTCGGCTTCTTTTTCAATGTCATCGTTATCTGCATTATCTATAAGATCTTCCATACTAGCTTCTTCAAGAATAAGGTAATCTCCATCTTCTGTAATCAACATATCACTATCTTCAGTCATAACAGACCAATTGAATATATCCAGATCATAATGTTTCTGAATAGCATCGATCTCAGGAATGCCAGTGTTGAACTTCTCGTTCGAATATTCAAACACTTCGCATGTCATTTCCCATGTCTGAAGAGCACCCAACTGATAGAACATCTCATACTTATTGACATAACGAATAATAAAATGGCGTCTGTTCAGTGGGAAATAAATGACATCGCCTTCGTTTGGTCTGAACTGATTAGTTGCCATCTGAACTTCATCGTTGAATACACGACGAGCAACCGAGAACACAACCTGATTACGAATCTCAACACCAAACTTAGATAGAAACTCTCCATCTCCAGAGAATCCATCAATAGATTTAATATACATTTCAATAGGAATAGCGAGTTCATATGATGACTGATCATCGGCGCCATAAACTGGATCATATTTGTTCAGCTTACGAGGAACATAATAAAGATCATGACCGTAAAAACGAATAGATTCTATTACTAAATTTTCAAGTAGTAATTGCTCCTGAGACGCTTTGAAATTGTTTACGAAAAAGTTAGTGGCCATGTTTTAGATCCCAGTATCTTTTTCTGGCTGCAGCCATTTTTCTTTTTGTCTCTTCTGATTTGGGCGATTTTCCTTTTCCTGATCTATTTAGAGAAATTTTTCTTTTTGTCTCTTCCGAATGCGTATTACCAAACATAGGATTAGATTCTCTATCATATGATCCAGAAGATCTTCTAGTATTTACCATTTTATTGATACTTTCTTCCGACAAACCTTTTTTATTTCTTTCTGCCAGATCTGGTCTTTTTTTACCTGAAATGCTAGCGCCAATTTTTCTTTTAGATTCTTCTGTGTGTTCTTTCAGATAAAACTTATCGTCGCAATTATGTCTATTATAATATTCTTCATTTGTAGCAGCATTCACAGCCTGTAGAATCTTAGCTTCTAGTTTTCTTATTTCCGATAGATTACCTTCTGCAATAATATGTCTGCTAAAATCCTCTGGTCTTTCATTATATTCTTCGAGCATATATTTACTAGAACACACATAACCATCATCTACTGAACCTTTATGGGATCCAACATACAACATATTAGTTTTTTTGTCTGACCAACAATAAACGAACGCTTCCATAATCAGCCTATCATGTCGGTCGCTGGAAGTGAATATGTATAGATCATTTCCTGCTCAAGTTTTTCTCTTTCGTCAGTAGCTTCATCATAGATCTTTTGACCATTAAATGACAAACCACCAGGAAGTTTCATTCCTTCGAACTTCTTTAGATTCTGACCCCATTGTTGTTTAATAAGAGACTCAGTATAACGAGCAAGCCAACGATCACCCCATGCTTTTGTATAAACATTTGGATCTACAATCTGATAAGCCTCAACAATAATAAAATTACCAGGACCAATACGATTCCAGTCCATATCAATATAGAGTTTATTGTTATGTCTATTATACCTTAAAGGTTGTTTACCGACAAGCATTTGTTCAAGAAACTGAATATGACTCAATGCCATGTAATACGGAATCATTGAAACTGAAGTCAGCGTATAAAGATCGTTCAATGCGATCTGATAACGAATATTGAATAGGTTGTTTGTTCCGATAGCAGCGCCAGCGTCAAAGATATTAACAGCACCAATAATGTTATCCGGAAGAGGAATGTATCCACCTCTGCCAACTGTAAGAATAGCTCCTGATCCTGTATTTGAAGAAACTTCTGCTACTGGATCAAAATTATAGGCATAACCACCATTCAATACATCAACTGTAAGAACACCACCATTATCATCAACAGAAGAAACAACAGCAACTGCACCGTTACCAACGTCTCCTTTTGCGGTGGTGAATACAATGGCATCATTTGTCTGATAACCTGTACCACCAGCATTAACAGATATCTGTTTTACAGTGGTAGGAAAATCGTTTTTCTGAACCAGATACTTATAAAATACCTTTTCCGAGCCATCAAAATGATAATCCCAGAAATATCTCAGAGCTTCATCGATACGATCATCCACCTGATCATCATCTACGTTAATCTCGATTACAGGCTTACCCAGCTTACGTAGGCAATATTCTGCGAATTCTTGTCTTGTTGTTGGAACAGCCATTTTATACCCTCATGAGTCTTTTTATTATTTAGTTATCCTTTGGAGGGGTTATTAAAATCTACCTCTTTATTGGTTCTACCTGCATAGAATAGAATATCATCCACTACAACAGCTTTATCCTTGGTCCTATACCAGTCATTATAAATGCAAATATCACCTTTCACAACCAATTCGCCTTTTTCTAATAACCAATCACAATATTTATCTGAACCCATAATAGTCATTCTATTTGGGCATAGAGCTTTTACTCTATTAACTTCTTCCATATTTTCAAAAGTATGATTGATAGCTATAGGGCCAATTTCACTCATACCCCAATTAGTTATCAGTTTGCATCCTCTAATAACGAATGCCTCTATAATATCCCAGGTTACAGGCTCGGCACCACAAGTAATAGTTACTCCTGTCAGATCTAAATCCTGAAATCCTTTAGTTCTCATAATCGCTTTCGCATGCATGGGCGTGAGATGAGAATGAGTAAAATTCTTTATTTTCTTTATCCATTTATATGGACTGAATACATCACATGTGACATGTCCACCTATCTCCAAAGCTGGCATAGTCTGACCAAGCAACCCACCTGCATGTGTGAGTTTCATTACCGTATAAACTCTACTGTCTGCGGTAATTCCTTGAGCTTTACGAGCAACCTTATTAGCAGCAATTATCTTAGACAAAGGCTGAACGTAATCTTTAGGAGGACCGGATGTTCCAGAACTACTTATTATGATTGTGGATAAAATATTGCTCTGTTCCATCGGTCACTTTCTTAGCAAGTTTATAAGGGGTAAACGGAAAAAGAAAAGGAAAAAAAGCGTGTATTGTCCCTGTAATAACAGCTACAAATAACAAGAAGTTAAAATACATTGCCATATAACAATGTCTGAAATAACCACATTTAATAGTTTGTAGATGGTTAACATCAACTTCCGTAAAGTGAAACGTATCCTTCATATATTACTTCCGCAGCTCTTTGTTGTTCGCCTAATGTTAAGTAGTTTAAACTCTCCTGCGATACACCAGGAATACCTTTCACTATATTATTTAATGTAGTTCCTCTTAATATATATTGAGGTATATAAGAGAACTCTTCATTCTTACAGTGGTCAATCCAGCCATCAAATATAATAAACTTACATCCAGATTTCTGTAAATTATAAAGTATACTGGATATCATAATCTTTGACATTTCTAAATGCCATGCTTTATTCCAGAATGTATTGTAGACATGATATGTGAATTTCTTCATAGACTTATCTGTTGTGTGAGGAATTAAAGTCCTACACATTGGTTTTACTAATACACCGTTCTCGTTAATAGGTTTATCTAACAGACTAAATTTATTTTCTGTTAGCAAAGTAGACTGATAATCATAGTTTTCATTTACACCAATCTCTGTTCTATCAAACCCAGTAAGCTGAACAACGACCAGATCTTCAGGTTTCAAATCTATATTTTGTAGTATTCTGGCAATACGCCAGTTACTTGTTCCTGGAAAAGAATGATCTATTAACTCCATATCGAGTTTATGAGAAAGCATAGTTGGCCATGCCATCTCTTTACGAGTATCCTCTGGTACTTGTTTATAGAAATTCCAACCAAAAGAAAGGCTATCTCCGAATGTATATAACATTATTCACCAAACCCAAATGGACATTTTGATTTTCTTTCTTCATTCCTCTTAACCAAAGAAACAGTTCTCCTCCAACCTATAGATGTTCCTCTCTCATCATACATCTTAGTTTTCAATTCATCATCAGTAACCATATGATTCTTTAATATCATTTTCTTATCAACCAGAGGAATAAAATGAACAACTGGTTGACCGACAGGAATATATATCTGTTGTTTAATATTCTTATTAATAGTCATGAATAAATTTGAAGAGCTCTGGGTATAGAAATTTACTACTCCAGGTAATACTTTAAAATTATAGTCCTCTAATGACCATTCTGGACCAATAGCGATAAAAGGAGCATTCTCTTTTACGTTTATATACCATGGGCTACGTAATTTTACGATATGATAATCTTTAAAACCAGGATCTACCTGATTAGATTTGTGCATAACAGGAGCTTCACCGTTTGAATAATGAAAAGAAAATACGTCTTTATCAACATTAAAAGCCAGATCACACCAGCTTTCTAACATAAATCCTCTTTTATATAACTCCAATAAACCATAACAAGACCTGACTGTCCTAAGAGAATAATCTCTATTAAACCCAATAAGCCCATTCTCATTTATAGAATAGAAAGTACTATCTGCATTACTTTTCTTTGGGGGAGTTACTTTATCAAACCATTTAGGTTTTGATTTTCCGGCATATACCAGAGGAGCATACTTATATGCCGTTGTGTTTGATGTAAAACAATCTAAATATATTTTAGGTGTTCTATGAAAAAAAGAAAACATATCAAAAGCTCCATGCTATAAATATATCTATATTTAGGAGAGTCAAATGCAACAAATTAATATATCACACCCAAAATCAGATAAAGTAACCATTAGTCAGAAAAAGATTTCTAACACTGAGAATATATTCTCACAAGAATATTCTCTTCTTGGTAGACCTACATTTACTATCAAAACTTGGACAATTAGAACTGACTGGGGTCAAGATATTCCTACAAAGACAGAATATACTGATTTTACAAAATAATCAGTATCCCCAAGAAATAACCACATAGCCATCCCCTCCTCGGTCTCCATCTCCACCAAAAGCACCTACGTCTCTTCCTCCAGGGCCTCCAGCACCACCACCACCAACATAAACAGTGATAACTGCGCCCCAAGCAGGAGCGCCAGGATCTGTACGGTTCCATCTTCTTACACAATAACCACCAGCACCACCGCCGCCAGAGCCATTTCTACCAGCACCACCTCCTGCTCCTCCACCTACAGTTACATCTCCTCCATAACCACCACCAGGTCCGCCACCATAACCAGGGCCTCCAGCACCACCACCACCTGCTCCTGAACCTAAAGAAGCAGAATCTCCACCAGCGCCTCCGGCACCACCAGCGTAACCATACGCAAAACCATCAGAAGCGTAGCCACCACCGCCACCTCCCCCGCCAGCCCACATTTGAACCGTCATGTTTATGTAATTCTGAACTGTCCAATTTTGAGTAGAATAAAACGCTTGAGATCCAGGATCAATACCTTTACGGCAGTAGGCGTCAGAAATTTTAACTTGAGATCTTTTTACAGTATTCTTAATGAGAATACGAAACAGATCATCATCAAAATCAAGCTGTGTGTTTTTTGGGCGATCGAGCTCGATATTTATATCACTAAAACTTATCTGACCACTACAAGGCGTTGTCATTATAGTCCTCTTGTTTGTAAATCGTTTCTTTCAGAAACTGATAGCTACTTAGCAGAGTAATAACATATTCCTCTACCTCTGTTTTGTATTTATTATATGTTCTTTTGGTATATGTAATCTCTTCTATTTTAGCCATAGGATCTCTCGAGTTATTAAAATCATTATATAACATAAGTTCTGGAGTTGAAATAGATTTAACTCCCATGCCTGCAGCTACAAATAGATTATTCTGAAATGCATATGCATATTTTCTGGCCGTTACAATCATATCCATAACTCCTGGATATTGATTTTGTATAGTATAATAATTACTAAAAGACTCCTTAAAATAATCTATTTCTTGAGTGCACCAATGCCAAAATGGAGTATCTGTTCTATCAGAAAGAGCATAAAACATTGAAGAAAATTCTTTATTCTTTAATAAGGCGTTAACACAAGAAAAGTTATAAGCATCTACTTCAGTTCTTGTTAAATAACCATTTCTTCTATTTAAAGTATCAACCAGTTTAATAAGAGTATCATAGGTGGTTATTAGACCAGATAATTCCATAGGTTCAACAAAACCAAAACTTAAACCAATTGCTACTACATTCCTTATCCATGGCTTTTTGTGATAGCCATTTCTTATTCTGAAATGTTTAAATTCAGCCTTATCTGCTCTATCTTTATTTGTTTTAGATAAATGCTCTCTAAACTCGGTTTCTGCTTCTTCTTGTGTGCAAAATTTCGATGAAAAATTATAACCAACTGAAAGATTATCCCACAAAGGAATAACCCAAGAAGCACCATTTTTCATACCAGTATATTCGGTATAATTCTTAAGCTCTGTTTCTCTATCAATATATGGAATATCTGCTACTATTGCAGAATCTATAGCGAGGCAATCATGAAAATCTTCATAGATCCCTCCCATCCATTTCTCTAATAGAATAGCATTATAACCTGTGCAATCTACGAATAGATCTGCAGAAACTGTTTCTCCATCATATAATACTATCTCTTTAAGCTCTCCGTTGTCTTTAAACACAGGAGATTTAACATTACAATTTATAACTTCTACGCCATTAGGAATAGCAACATTATGTTTCATCCATTCACCAAGAGCATTAAGATCAAAATGAAAGGCAGTATCATATTTAAAATTAAAGATTTTTAATTTATTATCGTGATTATATGTCTGTTTATTATGCTTGGTCATCAGACTATTAGATGTAGCATAAAATTCAGCAAATGATTCAGAACCAAACTCTTTAGGAAAAAACATAGCAAGTTCTGACAATGCATTAATACCCGAAGGCTTATCGCTATAATCTAAATCATAGATGAACGGTATCTGAAAAGATTCGTTTGCTTTATAATTTGTAAACTTATCAGCATTCTTGTAGGTAGCGTTACAGAACGGCATCCATTCTTTATCTTCTATACCAAGCATATAGAATAATCTTCTGAAATACGGAATGCTGCTCTCGGCAGAACCGACAACAGTTTTTATATCAGTTTCAATAACTGTAATTTTTATATGCTTGCAGAGTTTAGCAATAGTAGCGGCTACTATCCAACCAGAGCATTCACCACCAACCACAACAACATTATCTACTTTCATTTTAACTCCAGTTTATTTTAAGCGAGCCTTTAATTCATTAATTTCTTTCTGTTGTTCTTTATAACCCTCGATCATAAGAGCAACAAGCTGGGCATATTTAACTGCTTTAGTTCCATTTGGTCTCGTGCGCACGAGCTCGGGCACGACCTTTTCAAGTTCCTGAGCAGAAACACCAACATCATGTTTATATACGAAATAACCGTCTTCACCACCACGTGATTCAATGTGATCATCTTTCCAATCAAACTCATAACCTGTAAGAGAAAGTATCTTATCTCTGGCATTCTTAATTGGTGTCATATTTTCTTTTAGATTTGCATCAGAAGCAAAGAATCCAGTAATATCGTTAGTAGCACGGATTTCACCAGCACCACCATAAGACTGAGTACCAACTCCTAACGTATAACAATAGAATGTAGTTCCAACTGTAGCACTGCCACCAATAGCACAACTACCTTGAATAGTAGCTCCTTGCCTAATAATTGTAGCGCCTGCAACATCAAGACCACCTCCAGTTACAGTAAGAGCTCCACCAATAGAAGTACTTTTTTGAATAGTTGCAGTTCCTGTTACAAGTAAATCGTCATCGATAGTAGTATATCCAGAGACAGTAAGAGTACCACCAACAGTTGCATTTCCAGCAACATTAAGATTGTTATTAAATATAACAGGACCGTTAAGAGTTAATTTTCCTCCTACAGAAAGATCAAGAGAAACAGCTAAACTTTCTTGAGCATTAATATTACCAGCAACAGTAAGAATACCACTTACATTTTCATTACCTTTAACGTCTAACTGACCTCCGATAATAGCATAACTTGTAGTAGTAAGAGGTGCCTGAATAGTTGTAGCGGCTTTTACATTAAGCGTACCACCAATATCAACATTCTGCCCAATAGTTGTATTACCGAATGCACGAAATGTTCCGTTAACATCCAAATTAGCTTGTGGAGCATTAGTACAGATACCGACTCTGCCCGAATTGCCCATGGCAAAGATAAGATTATTATTTACTACTAAGCCATTTTCTGAGCGAAAGTCAAGATCAGCCATTTTTATTTTCCTTTTTAGTTGTCTTTGGCTTATTTATAGTTTTTGTCTTAGTTGGTGGCTTTTTAGCTGTTGCTCGAGGAGCTCTTGGCTTCTTTATTGTAACAACAGGCTCTGGTTGGGTCAAGATCTGAATACCGATCTTCATACCACACCACTCAATCTCCACACCAGCTTTTGGGGTGTTTTTGAAAGTAATAGTCGATCCATCAGAATCATCTAACTCGTCGATAGAAACCTTAATACCGTCTTCATATACGTTCATTGATCCTGGAGTGTATCCACCAGGAATAGTGTATGTAGACGTCTTACCATCTGCAATGAATACTGTGTTAATAAATCTAAACTGTGGAGTAATGTCGCCCCAATAAATCGAATCACCGTCGGTCACTAATACCTGGCCAGGCACGCCTAATGAACCATTAGCAGATATTGCCTTAATGGTTGCTGTATTAGATACATCGATGTCTGTGTTATGGGAGCCTATTTCGAATATCTTACTACCGTCGGAGGAATACATTACCTCATCGGCCATATTCAGGGCAAGTTCACCCGTCTTTAGATTAGCAGTTGTTGGCGCACGACCCGATACGGATGTACGCTTGATTTGAAATAAATTGTTTGCCATCTGGCACCTTTGTCAATCGGTATATACCGAGGATTAATATTATCAAAAAGTCTCAGAAGTATCTACTTCTTTTTTAGCAGCTTTTCTGGCATTTGCCCTTTCAGCTTTTTCTAATTTTTCCGTAAGCCCAAGAATAATCTTTTCAGAATATTGTATCTGGGCAGAATGTAGAAGTCTGGCTTTCGTCAGACTCTCTATTTCTTTTAATAAAGTTTCAATATAGAAACCAGCGAAATCAGGATGCATCTCCATCTTATATACCTCACTTTTTTGCTTTACATATGTTTCATATTACAGTATAATCATAAATGTCCTGATGTAGATATATTAGAACAATCCACCATCTAGAGTAGAATATACTAATGACGTTCCGTTAGACTGAAGAATCGTTCCATCAGCACCAATCAGTAACTCATCGAATCCAGCAGTAGTATTACCAACAAACAAACCACCATGAGAGACAGTATTTCTACCAGTACCACCTGAGACAACAGGAAGAGGAGCAGTAAGAATCAGCTGACCAACAGAGATAGTATTAGCAGTAATATTAACAGAAACACTACTATTAGCATTGATGTCGATAGAGTTATTATCTACGTTAAACGCACCACCAACACCATATGGAGCAAGATACGCTTGCAGAGTACCAATAGAGGCACCAGGATCAACTGTAGGATTAGTATTAGGATTAGTAGCTGTACCATACAGTTTAAAGAATGGATTAGTAGGAGTAGATCTACCAGCGATACGAGCAATACCAGAGTACCACTTATTACCGCCACCGCCAGCAGGAGAGAACCAACCAGAGTCGACAACGTCAGTAGTTTCGTTACCAGAAGCAAACTCAACTAAGTTATCACGGATAGTAATAGAAATAGTATTAATTGTAGTAACTGAACCGGAAACAACCAGATTACCAGCAATCTCGGCATTATTAACACGGAGGCTTGAACCGATAGCGTTAATTGCAAGGCCAGTAACATTAACATTCGAAGAAATATCAAATGAACCAGTAGCAACTGCTAATTCTTTACCAGTGAACTGGACGTTACCGGTAAATACTACGTCATCTTGAGCTTTTATGTAGTTGTTTGCAGGGAATCCACCAAGATGTAACGCATCATTAGCGATACCAGAGAATGAAGTAGAGTTGATATAAGCAACAGTACCTGTGCCGATAGTAAGAGTATTACCAACGAAAAGAGTATTAGAATCAGAGTTAAACGTGAAGCCAATCGAAGCAGATAAGACGTTAGAACCGTTAAACTGAACCCATGTATTCTGACCAGCTGGACGAGCTTCAAGAGTACCTGGATCAACCCAATAAAGATCTCCGATAGCGTCGGCGGCAAGAACTTCGCCAGCAACACCGAAACGACCATTCGCGAACAGCTTGGTCGGAACAAGATTAGCAGTAATAACTTTGTCTATAGCACCGATAGAGTTGGCTACGAGAGCTTGGTTGTTGGTAAGAGTACCAGGAACCATTCTACCGCCAACACGGATCGTAGCAGAACCGTCTGGAAGACCAATATGGAGAGTATTACCCGACTGTGTAAACGCCAACTCACCTGGTAACAAACCAGTTACTGTGGCGTTAGACGTAGATCTTTTGATCTGAATTCTGTTATTGGCCATTGTCGGTCCTTTTTCTTGTTCGAATAACTATTTCAGTCTATTTATATTTTAGAATTCCCCACCATCAAGAACACCTGCGACATAAGCAAGATCCAGTGGTTTGACGATATAATCGTTTGATTTTGTATCATAACAAAGTGTAGCTCCTTGAACCTGAGACTCGATAACAACGTCTGCGAGCGTATCGATAGAGCCTCCACCGCCTCCACCCTGAGGAACGAATGGTAGATTCTTAATAGTAATCGTATTGTCAGTAGTAATTACTGAATTTTTACGATGAGAACCAACATCGTATACTGTTCTATTATAAACTTTTTTGGCTGGATCTATGCCTACGTTGATCTTCTGAGACTTCGGTTCTACAATCTTGCTGAGAACTTCTTTCTTGAACATCATAGAACCTGCTTAGTTGACTGCGGAGTTACCGTAGCGATCCCCTCGAGCACTCTCGAGATTGTATTGGCTGCTGGGTCATAAAGCTGGACATCATAGACGTATCTCTGAGGAGTAAGAATACTAGTTTGATTAGCATCCAATGCCAGCGTTACAGATCCATCGGCTGTATTTATAGAACAATCAAAGTTAACAGCGTTTGTTGAAGTATACCATTTACGTAATTGAGAACTTGCTCTAAACCCTTCCAGACGCAATGGATCTCCATTCTCATCGGACAAATTGATAGTTACCGAATAAGTGGTTCCTTGGTCTATAACAAGGTTGGCTTTTGTTGCCATTACAGAGCATTCCTCGATAATTTAAATATAAACGAGGCAGCTGTTGTAGCTGCAAGTAATTGAACTTTTGTCCCATTTTTTATAGCGTTAAATGTAGCAAATTGTGTCTTATTCCAAAGAGTAGCATATTCTGTCATATAAACTTGAATATCGTCATGAATAAGAACTATTTTAGTAGAAATATAACTAGTTGTCGCAGGATCTTTCAATACAACAAAATATTCAACTCCAGCAAAAGAATCCATTGGCCATTCGTCAATAACAGCATTAGCACCACCAATAATAGTGCCATTAGAAGTAGTTGTTGGCGAAAGAACCCAAGATCCATCTGCAGTTAAGAAATAATCTCCCGAGGCTTTTTGTGCATTTGTCGGAGCATATATTGTCGTGTTTACTGAATTATTACCGATACATACAGCATTAGACCACATAGTTCCAGTAATCTGAGCATTACCTGGAGTTGTATTAGAGTCGCATGTGACTACAATAGAAGAAAGAACGTCAGCGCATTCGTTCGTTCTATTTCTCCAATAATCAAATGTATTGGTTAGATTAGTATTAGCAATATTGGCTACCATTACTTTTCCGCTTTCTCTAATAGCTTCTCAAGAAGCATTTTCACATCTTTCATTGTTTCTTCAACTTTAACTAACCTATCTTCATGGGTAGTTAAATTTTTCATAAGTTTTTTCTGTCTTTTATAAGCATCCAGGGCTGTATTATCTACGTTTAATATAGCTCCTGGATTCGATTCTGATCTAACAAAACCATCATTATTAATCATATTTATACCTGTAAAGCTATAGCTCTAAGATCGTCAATTTTAGGAACATAAATTCTACTTTGACTCAATAGAACTATTTTGATTGCAAAAGTCTTGAATGTAGCATATACTGCTCCAGAAGCATCAAGATATTGAATAACTCCAGTATCTTGATTAATATATGCCGCCTGTGATACAGGAGGAGTTTTTGGAACACTATATGTAAATTCTTTGAAGTCTGTTGTATTTAGAGGATTACAATATAACTGAATGTCATCATTATCCAATTTTGTCCAAACTTTATTCTGGAATAAATCGCTATCTTCATTAGCAAGGAACTTGACGTATATCTCAATATCAGTATTATAAGGTCTATATCCTGTAATATAAACTTTTAGATCTTCAGCATCTTGACCGTCTGCTAATACAACAGATTGACTTACATACTTAGCTATAGCAGAACCATATCTAGTATATTCATTTGTATTATCATTATTAATTTTGTTTTCGATAACAAGAGCATGTTTCTTAGTCAAATCAATAACAGGAGAGAGATACTTGTTAGTATTCTGGAATACTGCATTAACAGTTAGAGATTTAGTACGAACAAGAGTCATTTCAAGAGATTTAGAGAATACTGCTCTTTCATAATCAATCATTTCTTTCTCAATATCAAAATCAAGATCAATATAAGACTGATCTTTAGCTCCAGATTGAGCTGCAGTACCAGCGTATGATAGATTGATAGAAGCACCAACAGGAAGCATTGTAGCAAATGAAGGCACAATAGCATCAAGAACTGGATTTACAAACGAATCAAGAGTAAATGTAGAAATCAGAGTCGATGCATTTGCTGCCGATGAATTACTATTCTGTGGTAATCTAAAGACACCAAGAGTAGTATTAGGTAAGAATCCACCGATAGAAGAATCCAATTTATAAGTGGTATTATCTTCATCAATTGACTGAATAATACCAGTAATAGAAGTATTTGGAATAGTTATATCAGTTGGTGAATTCAATACAAATATTTCATCCCCAACCTGTGGAACTTTATCACTAGCAAAAGGCACAACTTGAGCGTATTTGATCCACTCATCGTTTTCGTTTTCGAACACAGCAGTACCAGAACCAACAACGAAGTTAGCACAATAGATACTAAATTTAATATCTTCTCTTGTTAGAACTGTCCAACTCTTGGCGTTAGAAGAACGGAAAGCATCGCCAGCGTATGGGTTAGTATAAACCTGAGCGCCAGTTGTAACATCAGTACCACCAATTTCAGACATCCACATTGAATATTCTGGAGAGTTAGCCTCTGGTTCGATATAAAACGCATACTGATCTCCAGCATTCACAAATATAGGTTGATCAAACACAAAAGTAGTAGCTGCAGTAGCATCATCGCTCAAATTAATATTTGATGGAGCAACATAAGAAGTACCATAAACTTTATTAGAGTCTGGGAATCCGTTAGTCATACCAGAAAGAACAACAGTTACACCATAATTATTATCTTTAGTCTTAAAGAAAAGATCAATCTTAGTAACGAACACACCTGATTGTTCTTGTGGAGCATCAAGATTGAACGACTGAGCAAGAGGATCGATATATGAATAGCTCGAAGCAGTTACTAAAGTTCTGTCCTGAACAGATTGAATACTACGAACTGAAGGAGTTACAGTAGTAATAGTCGAATCTCTTTTAGTAACAGAAATATTAGAAGCCGTGAATACTGCAGTAGCTGATGTAATAGCAGCATTAGCACCAGTAACATAATCGTTCTGATCCATAAGGAGCAAAGTTCTATCGCCAGTTCTAAACTGTCCATCAGGAACCAAGAATACACCATAAAGAGTACCAGTACTATCGGTAATAAGAGGATCGCCAAAATTACCAGTACGATTACAAACTGCATCTGGTTTACCAGTAGTTGAAGCAGTTGCAACAATTTGCTGTATAGTATTACCAAGAGCAGTATTCAGAGCACCTGGAGCAGTATAATTCGCAACAGCAACTGTGTCAAAGAATGGATAAACACGTGTATTTGGTTTTAGATTACCAGCAACGAAAGCAATTGTTCTTGACTTCATATATGGCTGAATAGAAACGTCAGTTACGTAAGTACCAATATCAAATGTTTGAGTAATAGGAACAGTAAATGTATTGGTTACAGTTCTATCCTGTTGACTTGTAGTAGTATCAGTAACCGTAACAATAGGATAGTTTCTGACACGAGTTTCTACAGTCGATGAAGACAGAGTTCTCCAGTCGCCGTAACGAGTACCGAACACAGTAGCACCAGTTGCCTGAGCAACAGCATTAGCAAACTCGGCAAATGGCTGAGTAAGATCGATACGAGCATCCTGAGCAGGAAGCATAGTTTCGTCTCTGTTCATATCATAAGATGGGAACAGGTTCATAACACCAGTCCATGCCCATGCATCCTGAGCGTTATTTCTTACCTTAGTAGCAAATGGCTGATTAATAATCAACTCATGAGTGTAAGGAAGAGTAATATATCTACCAGTCTGAACAACACCAGCTGATAGATTACCATTAAATACAAGATTTATATTCTCAGAAGAATACATTGGACGACCATAACCGAACATTGAGTCGATAGACCAACGATATTCGATATTAGAAACGTCTCCAAAAGCATGCGAGTTCATAGGATCGGCAAAGAAGCCATTCTTAAATCTATTCAACCCATTAGAATCAGGAACCTGCAAAGTCTTAGCTTGCTGTTCAAGAAGATTAAGAGTATTATAGTATTCAAGACGCTGAATACGCTGATCAAGAACACCAATATCTCTCATCGTATAAACACGATTATAAGATATCTTAGTCTTTACTGCATAATCTGGTCTTCCATACAGATTTCCTTCAGCAGCACTTAGTGTTGGGAATGGTGCAACATAAGCAGTGCAAATAGACATAGCGTCGACGTCAACAGTAGGAACTGTTGGTCTTTCGGAAGGAACGCCTTGTGCTACGGACAAAGACCCAGAAGCACCAATAGTAATAAGATCAATACGACCTAAGAAATATTCAACACTTGATGTAATATTAGTATCTGGTTCTGTTAGATAAGAAGTAGAGTCACTAACAAATGCAGACGAATCTGGAGGATTGATAGTAGCAGCTGCTAAATCTGTAGCATAATTAGCTGTGTTGGATTTAACAGCACGAATATCAATACAATCTCTTAGGTCATAGTTTACAGCGCCAGAGTTATAGATTGGAATTTCGGCCCAAGAAATATATGAATTAGGAGTTGGAGAAACATTGCTAGTTGGATAAGAATCTACGGAGAAGAACCCAATACCAGTAGAACTATTAATTTTGAATACGTCAACAGAAACAACAATATAAGGAGTTCCTGTAAGAGCATTAGCAAACTGTGGTTTAATTACGAGTTGTGAATAATCATAAAACTCGTCTTTTTGGCCAGTATCCAGTTCAAAATAATTTGTTACATCGCTGGCTATTGCTGTAGAATAATCGTTAGCATCCGCCCAAACATTATTAATACCAAATACGTCAGGAATACCAAGTTTCCAAGGTCCATTAATACCACCTGGATTAGTTCCAGTGTTAATTTTAATATATACATTTCTTATAACATCTTTCTTTGCTGCCTGTGCAGAATAACGCTCCATTCTGAACTGAACGATAGCATTAGCAGAAGATGTAAGAGGTGCAGAAGTATTACCAACACCAGAAATAACAGAAAGGGTTGTTGGGCTGGTTACGTTTACGTATCTATCACCACCAGAGATATTATTCTCAAGAGGAACAGAATAACCAGCTGGCCAATATTTACCAAAGGCAGTTGATGCTGTTACTGTAGGAGATCCAGCAAGTTGGACTGTTGAATTATTTACAATGTTTTCAACACGATATCCAACACCACCAATATACATGAATTCACCTGGATAAAAATAACTAGCAATCTGTCCAGAAGAAATATTAGCGTAATAGTTGCTATTGTTGACAAAGACGTTTGCTGTTACGCCAGGGAAATTGTCAGTAGCTACATTATTTTCAAGAGTAATAATGAACTGATTCTCTAAAGTATCTCCAAGAACACCAGGGCTGTAACCGATAACATCGTAACCACCTGGATGTGAACTACTTGTCGTTATGGAAATAAATCCATTAGATAATAGCTGACCTTTTACTGAGTTTCTGAAATAGAAACTAGTATCATAATCCCCATTAACAAATAGAGTTTTAAGAGCTTTCTTACCATATGGCAATACAAGAGAAAGTTTTCCAGTTTGATCAAGAATGGTTTTGTTGTTAACAACAACAGCATCTGCCCAGAAATCTCCATATGGTCCATTGTCAAGACCAAAACCTCTTGCATTACCAGCAAAACTATATCCTGATAACATCTCAATATCAGTCAAATATAATTTATACGTGCAAGTTGGTGTGCCTGGAACGCCAGAATCATATACAATAGATTTAACTTTAGCTGTACCAACAACTGGATTAGATGCTGGAGAAACTGAACCAGGATAATTATTAGTAATAGCCTGAATAGGATTACGATAGATATTAATTGTTGGTAAAGATACTAATGGGACAATTCCTGCAAACTCTTGAACTCTTACGAAATTACCATAATTAGCAGTAATGATCTGATTTATAGCATAATTTGTAGTTGTAGCTTTAGGAGCATCAACGGCACGTGAAGAAGTATATTCTACTTGATATCCGTGAACATAACCTTTACCAGAAGAGACCTGATAAGTTATAAGAGTAGGATCGTCGTTCTGAACAGCTTCTACAAGGAATGGCTTTGAAACGAAATCGCCAGCTTCGTCGTATGTTCTTTTAGCTACGAAATCGCCAATAGCAGAATAAGGATCAGTGCTTTTATCAATAATAAGTTCGCCAGTAATATTAGAGAACTGAAAAATAGCAAAGAATGCGTCGTTATTAGCAATATCTTGTTTTTCGCGAGCAATAATAACAGGATTTAATTTAAGACGGTAAGCTCCTGGAGCGTTTTCGTTAGGATAACCAAGAGCGTTATCATTTAAAGAAGGATCTTGATTTTCAGTTACGATTTGTTCTATTGTCTCGAAACCTACTAACGTATTCGAAACATTTTGATCGTAATCTCTGATTACTATTTTTTGCTCATCAATATTCTGAAAATAACCTTTTTGGTAAATAATACCGTTTTCGATTTTGAATCCGTAACCTTTACCTACAGCCTGAATTGAACTGTTAGTTGTAATAACACGAGTTTTAAATTCAATATTAGTTGGATCGAGATCAGAAAATTTATCCTGAAAATCATTATATATGTTAATATACTCACCATTAGCAAAAGTGGTATAATTTACATTTCCAACCTGATTACCAGTTGAAATATATTTTATATAGAAACGATTGGTATTTGGGTAATTTACAAATAAACCTTCTTTAGCCACCTCAATGGTAGCACGAACACCAGAAGTATTACCAACCAGAAGATATGAAGTAGGAATATCGTTGATAAAAATATCGTTATTACCAATAAATTTATCTTGAATACGGACAAATTGAAGATTTGGGATGATAGTTGGGCTACATCCATCAATACGTGAACCGTCTGTATAAACGCCTCCAGCAAAACGCTCGATCTGATTTTGGATGATCGTCTGAGTCTGTGTTAGCTCACGAGCCTGAACAGCAACCGATGGTCTATATAGGATTCGGTAATACTTTTTCTGGGGATCGTAATCATCAAAAAACGGAGAAACGTCAAAATTTGTATCTAAAGGCATTTCGATTCCTTATATTATATTTGCAGAATCAGCTTATAGCTTTCTGTCTGAGTATTACTTCTTGCAATGTTATTTATATTCTGTGCATAGATAGGCGTAATATCTTGAGTGTAAATATCACCCTTTGTTACAATGTTGATTTTACCAAGAAGAGTACCATTAGCGTTTCTTAAGGTTTCTCCTGTTATAAATGTTTTATCACCGACTACCCAAATCTGAGTAGTATTAGCATATAGAATATATCCTCTAGAATTACTATTAGCTCCATATACAGATTGTCCTGATGCATATGATGTATATTGAACATTAGCTACCATAATATTATTATATGTTGGATTAAAATACTGAATACCCTTAGAACCATCATCTTGTAAAACACAAGGATTTTTCAGAATACCTATTTTATTATATAGTAGATTGTCTGTAGGTATAGTATTACCTTCGGAGTTAACAAAAGATATATTAATTCCATATCCAACCATATCTAATTCTACAGCTGGGTTAGCTCCATGACCACCAGGAGGAGGAACGACAGCATAGATATTAGCTCCATACCCATAATCCGGATTTGTTCTAATAGAAACATTACACCAACTAATATAAGATCCTGTATCTAACATTTGAATACGATCGATAGAATTGGCATTATTTACTTGTGATATAATAATTCTACCAACTGGAGAAAACCCATCAGATTCAAAAATAACAGCAGGAGCAATATCATATTGAGTGGTTCCGGGGGAGATATTATCAGTGTTAGCTTCTCCATCAAGAACAACAAATTTATTATTATTCTTAATGTAAAAATCAACAATACCAAAAATTTGACCAGAAGTAGAAGTAGAATTATAAATGTAAATAGCATTATTGTTATAATATTGATTAATAGCTTTACAATTATCGTCTAATTGAAGAACTGTAGTATTTGAAATCGAGGCAATCACACCATTAGCCCATGTTTCATAACCAATACCAGCATTAGCTACAACAACTTTATCCACAGAACAATATGAAAAAGCATCAGCTTCCACAGAAGGATCAGTGTAAATAGGAGAGAAATCAGTCGTAGAAAATCTGCCAAATGTGTCTGCTGATATTCTGGCTAGATATCTCCATTCATAATCATCGCTTGTTTTAAAAGTAGTTCTTTGCATGGGTGTTCCATGCGTGGATGGGTTTGTATTAGAAATACCAAAATTATTGTTGTCAATACATTTATAGAAATAATAATCACCATCCGGATCCGTAGGAGGAGCCAGACAATAAAATCTATTGTTAGCAAAAACAGTATTAGAACGGTTATCATAACGATCCCAAACCTGTCCAGGAGTCCAAAGATTCTTAAATACTAGAGGAGCAAAATCTTTGGCCTGAAGTTTCTTTCCAAATAACATATACCAGTTGTTCAAAAAATCAACCGAATAATCATCAGCTGATACAGGATCTGGCGCTGTGTTTGGAGGAAGAGGAATAGGATGAGAAGCAAATGCATAATACTGTGAAGTGTTAGCAGTAATATTATCCACTAACTCGTCATATATTGCTTTCTTATATGTTGGCGTAAGTCTTCCCATTTTAATTCCTACTGTTTGATCCACTGACCATTATTTTTTACATACATTGCTAATACTTGAGTCCATTGACCGTTATTTCTTACGAAAATATTGGATGGTTTTACCCACTGACCATTGTATTTAATAGACATATTTTGTGTTGGCGAAGTCGGACCAGGGGTGTATTCAATGACGATGAGACCTTGAGTTCCAGTTCCTGGAGAAGCTAAATTAGAAGTACCACCGCCACCAGCACCAAAACTGCCACCAGAGCCACCATTACCTCCAAATCCTCCACCAGATCCTCCACCACCACAACCATACCCATTACCGAATTCGTTGCCTGGAGATCCTGACTGACCACTCGTACTACCAGGAGTTGGCGCACCAGCACCACCTGCCCCAGCATCACCATTGCCGCCAGATCCACCATAATTGCTACCTGCAGCCCCACTACCACCATTTCCATTTGGACCAGCAGCACCACCTCCACCACCTCCAGTAGTACCAGATCCACCACCAGTACCACCAGTGTATAAAACATCACCAGCAGTGCCAGATCCAGGAGATTGCCCAGAACCACCAGTGGCACAAATAGTTGACGTATCAATAAACCAGCTTGTTCCAGAAATACCACCAACAGAATAATTAATTACATTACGTTTTGTTAAAGATATATTTGATTTTCTTGCATAACCGCCACCACCGCCACCATTTTGATTACCACCAGTAGCTCCACCACCTATACAATGAATAATATTGTCTGCACTATTCCAATCATCTGGAACAGTCCACTGACTACCACTGGTTAGATATATGAATTGACGAGCCATAAATTAAACCTTAAACCAAATCCAGTTTTGCCCACCCTGAGCAGGATCAGGTTCTGTAGAAGAAATAATAATTTTATCAGAACTTGTAGGAAGATCTCCAACAATAGCAGAACCATTAATGTTAGTAAGTTGCGAGCCATCAACAGCAGGAAGTCTACCAAGATTATCAAGAGCTATAATCTGATTAGGACTAGCGCCAACAACTTGACCTTGTAATTGATTAGAATTACCAGCAGTGTTAGCAAATGTTGATGTATCAGCAAGTCCAGCAGTATTAGCTTTACCGTTAATATTAATATTCCAAGTTCCGGTCGCTCCAGTACCAATAAGATCAGGAACGCTGAGATTAGTTCTTGCTGTTGCTTTATTAGCAACGTCGTTTAAGTTCTGAGCTTTCTGCATAGCACCTGGATCAACAGGAGCAGCTGCCCAATAAACACCATTGCCATTTGAAGTAAGAACTTGATTAAGATTACCTTTAGAATTATTAGCTATAAGAGCTCCGTTAACACCAAGTGTTCCTGTTACATAAACACCAGAAGCATTAGTTACGTTTACGCCAACACTAATACTATCTAAAGCGATATTTGAAATACCATACATGATATTGGTATTTGTTAGAGTTGGGTCTGTATCGTTCAAACCAAGTCTAATAAACGAATTAGAATAAACATTACCTGTAACAAGAGTTGGAGCAACTACAGAAGTAGCATTTACTTTAGAACCACCAACTCTAACCGACAAACTAGCAAGAGTAACGCCACCAGCTTCAACAGTAGAATTATTCACATACAAAGTACCACTTGGGCCAAAGAAAGTACCACCGTCTTTGTCAGATATCTGGAATTGGTTAAATGTGAATAATGTAGTATTTGCTAACAATCTACCGCCAAGATAGATATTTGTATTAGCACCAATATCAGCAGCTGTAAATGTCTTAGTAATTGTCATGTCTCCAGTAGTTACTGAAGAACCGCTTATAATAGTTTTATTATTATTAATATCAGTTACAATGATCTGTGAATTAGAATATATATCTGCCATATAAGATATTTTATTGACAGAAAGAGTATTACTAGAAACATTAGCAATAGTAAGAGTACTTGGCGTAATAATAGCGTTAGTGCTTAGATCACCAACTCTTATTTGTTGATCTGCTTGTAAAGTATCATAACATCTTGTATTAGATGACAAAATATTCGGCATAACCAAATATGTCGAGTTAATTGTAGCTAGAGCACCAAGAGTTATCAAATTAGCTGAAATCTGATCAATAGATTGCGTAGTAACATAAAGAGTATTAGCAACAATACCGTTAGCGTATACGTTACCAGAAGCTCTGAGTGTACCAGTATTAACACCACCAAACCCAACAACAGTGCCATTTGAAAATCCGTTACCAACTGTAATAAAGTTAGGAACCATATAAACATTACCAACAGTAACAGCATTCGCTACGATATTACCGCTCTGAATACCACCACCACCTTTAAATTTAACAGTGTTGGCAACAATATCTCCAGCATCAATAGAATTAGCTGTCAACAAATACGTAGAAGTAATATTTGAAGCAATTACTTGATCGCCATTAATAGTTGTATTTTTATTTGTAAAACCAACGCTATTTACTGTTGTATTACCCGTAACAAGACTTGGCGTAGTTAATGCAGAATTAGTTAAAACAGACTGTCCGACAGTAATACCAGTCTGACTAATAATAGGACCACCAACAACAGAATAAGATGGACCAGTAATACCGCCTGTAGAACTGATAGTAGTGTTTGAGATAGTATTACCCACAACAAAAGTTGTAGAATTACCTTTAAGACCGAATCCAACATTCAGAGTTGGAACAAGAGCTCCTACAGAAGAAATATAAGAATTTCCGTTGATGAAAAGAGCGGTAGAATTAACAAATAAATTAGCTCCAACACTAACAAGACCTACAGTTATAGACTTATCTGTAATAACCGTATTAGAGTTATCTGAAGCGATAATGAAAGGGCCTGTCGCAGTCCAGCTACCATAAACCTCGGAGAAATTGTCATTCACCTTGATCATGGCTGAACGGATTGGATCACCAGTACCGTCGTTTGGTTGAGAACCAATATTAATTATTTGTCTTGACAATTCTATGCCCTCTTAGATTTCGTTAACTGTTTGTTGTGTAGTATCAGAAGTAATAAGCGTATCGTCACAAGTAAGAACTATAGCAAAACTAGCTGCAACTGATTCGTACAGAATCTTAGATTCCGAAACCCCAACCTCATGCATGACATATTTGCCGAACAATTCATTACCAGAAGGATGAAACGTATCATAAAGAATATTCTTATATTTATCCAAAGTGAATCCAGTTTGGATCTCATAGGAATAATCCTGATAATAATAACTATCCTGGATATATTTATTATCACTCAAGAAGCTTCTTGAATTAGTCCAGTATCCTCTTCCCGTACCAGAACCTTTAATTTTTACCCTACCAGTTATCACACTTTTATAATTAAATTCAGAAAGTTGAGCTTCCAGCTGACAACCTTTACCTTTAAAAGATTTTACTGTTAATTTAGGAATACTTTGATATCCAGAACCATGTTCAACGATAATAGTATCTACTACTGAACCATTTTCATCAGTAACTACTCTTCCTGAAGCGTATGTAGAAGGACTACCTCCAGAAAATATTATTACGTCAGTATTTTGATATCCAGAACCCTGTGCTAAAATATTAACATTATTAGAAATACCAGCATAGAGATAAGCCTTTACAAGCTCACCATCCAGATATCCTTTACCAGAATCTATAAGATTAACAGTTTTAACAACACTATTACCACTTGTTGGATCAGCAAGAATAAAATCGTTAGTACCTGCCATTACCTTTCTAAGAATATAATGACCGTATGGACCAAATTTTGTTTGAGTTTTGGCTCTATCGTATACGGAAGTTGTCCAAAACTTGTCAGCTTCTTCTGCAGAAAACTGTGCTGGTATAATAACTGGAGCAACTTTATAACAAGAATTAGCTGTCGAATTACTTGTTACGTTACCATATAAGAACATACAAGTAGCATTAATGACCTGTTTAATCATCCCAATATCTTTAATTGGAATAAATGCACTAGTATTATCTGTAAGTTCTACAATATCATTATTATCAAAATAAAGGTCAAAATTTGTTCCATCTCCCAGTACAGGTACAAGAAGACCAGCAGACCATTGAATTTCCGAACCATTTACTGTATTACAAGAAATTACAATAGATTGACCGTTTGTAAAACCACTACCTATATCTTTAATATTGAGTTTAAGATCGCCGCCAACAGAATTAGTAGTAATACCAACATAAGCATTAGTAGTATAAGTTCCACTAGTGTCATTCTCATCATATATAGTAACAACATCAGTATTACTATAATTTTTTGCTTCACCAGAATAAGAAAGATTCCATAAACTCCAAGTGTTATTATAACTCACATTTCCAGGAAGGGTGTTAGACAAAAGAGTAGAACGAACAAATGCATTAGCTGCAGCTTGATATTCATAACCTGTTTTAATATTAGTAATAGACTCAATAGCTCCAAATACATTGTTTCCATAATTCCATGCTTTACCAATCATTGTTTGAGCATTAGCAGTTGGTAATTTAGGAAAATCATATGAATCAGCGCCAATCACATTATTCATATGATCGCAGAAAATATCAGTATTATAATAAATCTTTTTTCTTAAGGTAAGAGAATTGAGAGTAAAAGATGCTCCATGACCTTGTTTATCATAAGGACTATTATATAAAAATATTTGAGCATTTGATGTAAAACCAAACCCTGGTTTTTGAATATCAAAATATAGAGAACCACGACTTCTCATAGTTTCTATAACTCTTACAATACCACCATCGCCGAATGATGCTATAGCATTAGTATATGCTTCTCTGTGCATTATCTTTAATGCATCGCCTTGTATAAATTTATCACCACCGTTTAAAATTTCAAGCGTAGCAAGAGAACCAAGAACTCTTGGAGCATTCATTACTACAGCTGTGTTACTTTCTTGTCCTAACTCTACAATTGCTTCTCCAACAGTAAATTCTCCTTCTTTAGGAGTTAAATTTGAGATGTAAAGAATGTTAAGTCTGTCTCTATAAAGAGATTCTCTACCATAATCTTCAGCAACTGCTACAGTTTTTGAAGTAACACCAATAATTGTTTTACCAACATATTGAGCAATAACATTAGCTGGGCTCTGATTAGAGAGTTCAAGATAACGTGGGACATGCCATGAACCATCTGATGGTTTTAATAAATCTTTACCAGGAAGATAAATTTCAACATCTTCATCATAGATTAGTTTGAATAAAAGACGAAAACATTGAATAGTGCCTTTAGATCTATAAACATCAAATATATGTTTTAGAAGATAACGCTTACTGATAATAATACTGAATGGAATACCATATAGATATTTCTGCTGAAAATGTTCTAAGAATTCAATATATGTTTCGTCAATGTCTCTATATTCTAATAGCTTTCTAGCTTGATATATAGGAGGTTTTACTAAACTACCATCAGTGTCTGGAAAAGAATCTTTATTTTCCATCCATTCATAATATGCTTTTGTAAACATGACAAAATCGGGTCCCTGCTCTCTGTAGATACGAGGGAACTGATTTTCTATAAAATTAGATACAATTGATTCAATAGAAAATTGCATTAATAACTTGTCTCTCTAACATTGATGTTTAAATCAACTGGGTCTATGATAATTATTTTTGTTTTATTAGCAAGAACATCTTTACCTATAGTTTTACAATAGATAGAAATGTATCTTTCAAAATTGAAAACTCTTATATTATTAATTTTTAATATACCTTTTTTATAATCAACTGTACCTACGTCTTCAATTTTACTTAGTATACTATTAATAATAGAATATACAGAAAGAACTCCTTCTCCGTCATCTTCTATATAACAAATAGAATATGTATCTCCTTTTGATGTAATATAATCAAATCTTGAAGATATTATATTAGCAACGTCAAATCTACCTTCATATGTAGGATTTATTAATAAATCTTGATTATCTATTACATCCCCAGAAACATCAATAGGATTATTAATGTCTAACAAATATGTAGAAGGATATTTCATTTTAGGAGCTATTCTTTTAATAACACGAATATCTGATTGATTACTAGATATACTTATATCGCAATTATCAATATCAGCTACCAATCTGCTATATCTAAGATCTTTATTAAACTTTTCTAAGTTATTTTCGCTGAAATCAGTTATAGTATTAATAACAATAGATTGAATATCTTTTGGAGATTTATCAGTTTTATAAATGTTATATTCAACAATAGAATTCATCCAAATATACATATATTCTGGATCTGAAATAAGAACTCTATTAGGAATAACAATATAATCCCTAAGATAGTTTACAACTTTATTTTTAACATAATTAGGTGCAATAACACCAGAAGAAGGTTTTAAACAAATAATAACACGACCATATTTTTTAGGTTCTGTGGTTTCTCCGCCATAAACTGCTACGTCTCCTATTTCTCCACCGAAATTAGCTAAAACCAAAGAAGCATAGTCATCAGAAGAAACAGCTCTCTGTTGAGTGGCAAAATATCTAGGAGCAGTAAATCTAACAGACTCGATAGATTCTTGATTAGCACCACCTTGAGATTCTCTATTGACTGTTATTGTAGATGGATTTGCAGTGCCACCATTAAGAAAACCAAGGTCATCGGAAAGACTAAATGCCTTTACACCATTACCATCTGAGCCATTAGTTATAATATATTTAACAGTAATAAGAGCTTCGTTTAAAGGTCTACGGCCAAACAAACCATCTCCAAATGTAATTTCATAAAGATTATTCTCTGCTGCCTGAATGAAATAAACATTAGAAAAAGTATCTAAATTGTATAAAGTATTAACTTTTTGAAACTCTGTTACATTAGCTCCATAATTCTCACTTACATTAACTGAAATGCTACTAATATCAATATTCTTATTAGAGATAAGAAAACGCTGATTCTCGAGGTCATAATTCATAATATATGAATCTTGAAAATATGAACCCTCTTTAATAAGCAAATTAGCTACAGAGAAAGTGTCATTAACCGATACATATGTTGAAATCTGTTCTGTTACAAAATTAAAGGTACCATTAGAATTAGTGCCATAAAATTTAGTCCCTTTTGGGATAGTTAATTTATTATTAAGATCTTTTGTCTCTAATGTGAAAGAAATATCGGCTACTGAATGAGAAGCCGAACGAGGAACATAATTTAGCTCTTTCGCATGAGATACAATAGAGTCATATTTCTGCGCTGAATCTAAGAACATCTCTGAAGCTATCATATTCAAATAGAAAGAATTCAGATATGAGTTATATGATAATACATCCAATAGGACGTTGATGTTTGAGCCTTCAAAATTATAATCTTTGAAAATATCCTGTGAAGATAAGAATTTCTTAAGATTATTCTTTAAAGTGTCAAAATCAAGAGAACTTAGTGTAAGAGAGCTATTGGCCATTTATCGGACTCTTTTCAGCAGCAAATTAAAAGTTATAATTTCAGGGTTATTTATTAGATTGTATACGATAGTAACATAGATCTCATGTTCGTTATTAAGATCATTATCAAACAATACTTGCTGAATCTGGGCTCTTGGTTCAAAATTCTTAATTGTTGATTTTATGAATGTTTCAATCATATCATAATTTTCTGCAAAATTCGGTTCGAACAGAAGATATGAAATATCAGAACCAACATTAGGTTGGAATAGACGCTCTCCAAGATCCGTAAGAAGCAGATTTTTGATAGACTGATTAATAGCTTTTTCGTTAACCACCCTACCAAGCTGATTGCCCATTGGAGTCACAACAAAACTGGAAACAAAGTCTGAAAAGAACTCCGTTTTCTTCTTAGATCCAGTTAATGTCTCGGCTCTTGTTAATTTTAGATTAGCCATTTAATTTACCTCTACGAATCCAGTGGGACTCACTGCTTTTGGGTTCATATGTCTTGCGTTATCTGGGTTAGCATTATCTCCATCAACAATAACCTTTTTACCGTTTATGGTAACATAAGATTTAGAGGCAATCAATCCTCCACCACCATGACTGTCTGGATCATTCTCGACAGCCCATTTTTTATCTGAAATAGTAACGAAACTCTGACCTTGTGATATAGTGGTTGCACCACAGTTTCTTAGATCTTGTTCTTTGTGTGCGTTTGGCATTAACCCTCCTCGAATTTGATTTTGGAGGCTTTAATAGTGATCGTACCATCTTCAATAGTTATAGAGGAGCCACCAACCTTAATAGTAATCTTAGAATCAGAACTAATGGTCATATCACTTTTTGAAGATATATCATTCTTAGCGTCACTATGAATGGTCATATCTTTACCAGAAGATATTGAAGTTTTTTCCTTAGAAGCACTCGAATAGTTCTTATCTGTCAACATAGCCATGTCGTCACCAGACTTAAATCTAGCCTTTTGTGATACATCGCTATCCCAATTGCCTCCCTGAACATTAGTAGCGTAATCGCCTTTTTTGATCATAGTAAGTTTATTACCAGAAATAGCAGTTACTTCATCGCCTTCTCTGTTTGAGTGATGATTACCTTTGTTCTTGGTTACTGTGTCTCCATCAACAACTTTATTATGTTTTGTTCCTTGATCTGTGCTACCACTATCTGTATCACCAAAGATACCACCAACAGCACTTCCACCAGAACCACCGCCGCCGCCATCTGGGCTTGTGTGATGTTCAAATACACCGCCACCAGTACCCCATATTCTTTTGCCGCCGCTACCCTCATAGTGGTCGCCTTTTTTATTATATGCAGCATCGCCACCATATTCATGACGACCAGTCTTTTCACCATTAACATCATGCTGTCCATCAATCTGTTTTGAATGACCTTTGCCGACATATACTCTTGTATGACCAGGATGTAGATGTGTATGTAATTCTACGTCTTGTTGTTGATCGTGTTCTATAGTTTGGTAATTACCACTTGGTTTTACAGTTTGTTCCCATGTTTTATCATTTTCTGCAGGATTTCTGTAACGTAGATGACCGCCACCGCATGCATCTGCTTCTCCGTACACATAACCATATTTTGGTTTTGTGTCGCCTCTATTCACACTACACTTAGGTAGTTTTTTATTATTTTTATCAGACATTATTAAACCGTCTTTGGCTGATTATTAGCAAGAATGTTCAGTATGTTATTTGTAACCTTAATCTGATTCTGAGTGAATGGAGCACTTGGAGAAGAACCTCCTCCACCTCCACCTCCTCCACCTCCTCCACCAGAACCACCGCCACCTCCTCCTCCACCTTTACCAAGCATACCTTGTGCTTGGCTGAGCATTCCTTGAAGGTTACCGATGTCTCCAATATTACCCAAACCAAATGCTTTACCAGTCAATTGATCCAATTTATTTAGAGCGCCCATGTTATTTTTGAACTTCTCTAATGTTTTCTGCATATTACCTTGGTTAAGAACACCTTCTTTAAGCTGTCCATTTTGAAACTTTTGGATTAACTGCATCAGAATACCAAGAAGCTGTTGCATACCTTGGCCTCCACCGCCACCACCAGAGCCATTACCAAGACTATTATTAATACCCTGATCATAAGTCAATTGATCTTGTTGTATTAACAAGTTATTTAGAATATCAACTGTCAATGTTTGTGTGGCAATATAAGGGTTTAAATTTTTGGCTAAGTTTATCTCAGCGGATGTGAATAGATCCTGGAGAGCAGAATCAGTAGGATAATCTGTTGGGCCTCTCTTAACATAAACACTTTTTGTTCCATCTGGAGAAAGCCACTGAATGTATCCAGGATATGGATCAGCGGTAATAGGATAATACTGTTTTACATACAACAAAGGTACATCTGCTGGTAGAACAACAGGATTAGGTTCAAGAGTGCCAACAACTACCTGATTATAAATTGGCTTTGGTATATTATCTGCGCCATAAGCAAATGCATTTTTGACAAGATTAAGAATAGCATCAGAAACAATACCAGCAAATTGTGGAACAATAGATGCATATCCATTACCAGCAAGAGCAATACTAAATGCAGTTATAACTGTTTCGTAACCATTCTGGTCGTTTAGAATAGTTAAAGCATTAGAAAAAGAATCTCTAATCACTGTTATTCTTGCAGAAGGAATAGTAATATTCATAACATCTCTTGCTTGTCCCATGCTCTTCATCATCTGAGGAAGCATTTGCGCAAGAGATTGAGGATCTACTTGTTGTAATATCTCTGGTAGATTTTTACCTTGATTAGCAGAAGCTGTAGTTGGTTTGTCAGCATTAGGAGCGAACTTATCTATTATGTCACTCAATGCTTTGGCGTCATCACTCTTAATAAAAGGAGCATCACCATATTCTGCTTCGTCTTTTGTTACCTTTGGGGCTTCTTGATCAATAGTCTGGTTGTTCCAAATATTGTTTTTATCTTTGAATGCATCTTTGTCCTGACTATCGCCTTTTGAATAGCCAGGATTATCAATACCAGGATTATTAATATCACCACCAGTGTCTTTATCTGCTTCTTTTGTAACTGCCATTACGATTTACCTTCTGGTAGATCACCACGTGCTATAGAACCAATAACAATAGGATATTGTTCGGCGTCATCACCTGGTAGATATGTAATAATAACTCTAGATCCAACAACAAGACCTGAAGGAACTATACCAATTTTTGAAGTAGCAGCTGATGTGACTGGGTGCATGACCATGGCCCATGGAAGTTCATCATCTTTCACTTCTTGGTCGTCGTTATTCTTACCATATATTCTTACTTTAACACGCCCAGATTTAGTTGGATCGTCTTCAAAGTTTCTAACTTCTGCTATTCTAATCATGCCTCTCCTTCGCCTCCTTCTTTATAAGAAGCCTTCACAACTCTAAGAATCATAGTGGCATATGGCTGTTGACCAGTTGGTTTAACTTTGGTTCTGATAGCAACAACGAGAGCTTTACCATTAAACTGTTTTTCTCCTTGAGAAGTATCACTATTAGCTTTTTTAGGTATCTCTAAATCAATAATAGAACCAAGATGAATATCAGGATTGAAATATGTTTCAAGCTCTGCCGAATTCTGAGATAAATGAGCAAGAAATCCTGCTCTCTTTACTTTAGCTGTAGCAGTTGTATGTTTATCTTTATCATTGGCTTTATCATATACAGTGCCAATAGGAACTTTCTTCATATCTGAATTTGGACCTTTAAATACTGGTTGGTCAATAAATTTATAATTAGGCTCTTTGTTCTGATCAACATCGCAAGGCTGATGTGTTGTTAGATTAAAAGTTTGTTCATTACCCTTAATCAAAGATCTTGTTCCGGTGAAAAAAGAATCAGGAGCTTTAAACCACATAATAGAATTTTGCTTATCTTCTTCAGAAGCATTACCATAATCAAGATCAGTTCTCTGCTTTAATTTAACAGAAGATTCTCCTTTAAACAGTTCTTCAAAAGTAGCAAACACATATTTCTGATCTCCATCTTTTGCTTGCTGAAAACAAACAAAACAAGATGATTCATCAGTATCAGACTCATGTATAGAATTCAATCTATGAAGAGAATCTAAAGGATGCTCATTGTTTAATATAACACGTCTTTTACCCTTAGTTTCACTCTTAATCTCAACATCCTTATCAGTCTTGAAACCGTTTTCTAATATATCTTTAACAACATCGCTTGTTTTTTTATTATAACTTTTCTGCATATAATTACTTTGAGCATTTAACATCTCTGCTGAAACTGACCTGATATCATATTGTTTAAAGTGCCCAGCACCTACACTTTTATGAGAAAGATCATCTAAATTTTTATTCTGAAACATTTTAAATTTAAATTTACGTTCTCCAGAACCACTGCTTGATCCTCCCTGGTCGGCAGGTCTGAGAGATATTTCAACATCTTTATCATACGAACCGTTAATATTATTTTTACCAAGTGCATCAGAATGATCGACCACTCTAATTTCAGCTACAGGTCCGTATGGATTGAAAATATCTTCATAGATATTAATACCGCCATAACCTGCAGTCTGATAATCAGTTAAATCAAGATCACCGATTTTTAATGTAGAAATTTTTACGTCACCGACTGGCATTTTACACCTTCATTAAATCTTTTAAATTTTCAGCAATAATATCTCTAAACGATGCATCAATAACACGAATAGATTTATTATATTCTTTTCTTTCTAATTCGTATTCATAATAAGAAACAGGAGACCAGAATTGTTCAACAGAATCTGGAATATTATTAGACAAAGGATAAAATTCAGTAAGAGGTAATTTTATTTGACATTCTGTGCCATATATAAAACTACCGTTAGATATAGCGACATCATTACTTGTTGAGAATGTACCTCTCATGTGCTGCAAAGCGACGACATTCGACTGCCCTGTATTAGCCGAATTTAAGAATTGTCCGTTACCAGATTGTCTATCATTAAATACAACTGTCACTATTTCATCTTGGTTAAATGATTTAAATTGATCAGCAATAGCATTAACTTGATACCCACAAATTTTATTAGTATTAGATCTCCAATCTAATTGAGATCTTTTATATGCCATTACATTTTGCCTTGAATCATATATACGTTCATAATAAGTTTGTGCATCTGGGTCTAAGGCGTTATACTCAGATTTTGTTATAGTTTCTTCAATGGCTGTTTCCCAATTATTGCGATAATACATAATCTTTTGCTGCGCATTTACAAAAGATCCATATTTCTTATCAATATAATCAACAAATTCATTATCTGACATATACCATTCATAATATGGATCAACTATCTTATTTGTTAAATAGAAAATCCAGCTTCTATATGGATCGTTATAATATCTTGTAGATAATTGATCAGGACGTTCGTCAGAAGTAATATCATAAGGATAAAACACATATGGGTTCGTAGATATCTTTTCCATGAGAGCAACTCTCTTGGTAATATCAACGACCTGATTATTAGAATATGTAATTACTGGAAATTTCTCGAAATACTTCTCGGCCATTTTACATCTCGTAATTGTTTCTGTTCCATAGCTGAATCTCTTTCAGCATAACAGTAAGGTTTACAACAGTTGGTGCGTCGCTCTTGAAAAACGAAGGCATTCCCGCTCCAGTGTAATCTACCTGAACAGAAATAATAGCACAAGGCTTCAATTTGAATAAGTATTTATCTGGTTTAAAACTAATAGTGGCGATATTTGGATAACCTAATAGAGCCCCGCCATAGTCTAAAGTGGGCAATGAAGCCTTCTTGAAAGCATTAATAATGTCGTTTAATTCGTCAGAATCTCTTTGACTGGCAGGAGCAAGGGTCCAAGAAAGAGTGTGTTCTTTGTATGATGGCCTCTGGAACATCATAAACATCATTGGATTTAAAGCAAGACCTGTTCCAATTTGAGCACCGGTGCCAGCTGCCTGTATAGCCGCTCCAGCCTGACCCATTTGCTGAGAAGCCAATTGACCTGCCATATCAGTTGCAGAAATCTCAGCCCAATTTAAATTTGTTATATCATTAATTCTTCTTGGCATTGGTAATTTAATTCCCATACCACCAGAAATACTTGGTCCATTATTAACCTGCATAGAAGCCGAATATTCAACAAAAGAAATATCAGTATAATATTCTCTGCCATCTTGTATAAGATCTGTAGGAAAACACCTAGAACTATATCTCTTTTGTGGAGGAGTAGGAAAATTAGTACCAGCCATTATTATATCCTTATTGAAGGCTAAATATTCTATAGTTATTTATTAGAAGAATGAGATGGCGAAGTATAAAGGTTTCTATAAACCAAAAAATCCAGACAAGTATAAAGGCGACCCGACCAATATAGAGTATCGTTCTGGTTGGGAGTTGAAGCTCATGCACAGGCTCGATGAGGATCCAAACATTATTTGGTGGCAGAGCGAGGAGACCGTTATACCATATAGATCGCCCATCGATAATCGTATTCATAGATATTATGTAGATTTCACTGCTCGCTGTAAGACTAACAATGGTGGAACAAAGACCATATTGATCGAAGTGAAACCAGCTGCTCAGTGCCAGCCTCCAGCTATTATGGAAGGCAGAAAGACAAAGCGATATATATCTGAGGTAATGACATGGGGTGTGAACTCAGCTAAATGGAAAGCTGCTAAAGAATATTGCCGAGACCGTGGATATGAGTTTATGTTAATGACAGAGAAAGAACTGGGGATAGCGTCTTATGGCCGATCAAAGAGAGTTTAAGAAACTACTGAAAGGCGCTGGCAGAGAAGTTGCCAAGAACGCCCAAGATTGGTTTCGTGATACAGCCAAGAATGTCGGGGAGAACAAGAAAGACCCCAGTAAGCTGTTTGCTACAAGGACAGCGCCAATGATAGGCGAAATGTTCCTATATGTATACGATCCAAAGACTAAGGCTAAATTGCCTTTCTGGGATTCATATCCTCTTACTCTTATTATAGAAATGTATTCAGACGGGTTCTTAGGATTAAATCTTCATTATTTACCTCCGTCAGCCAGAGCTCAGTTAATGGATGCTCTCAACGGTGTCAAGAATAACGATAAATACAATGATTCGACAAAGATTATGGTGTCGTATAAGATATTGAAAGCATACACGAGTCAGTTTAAAGGATTCGAGAGTTGCCTGAAAAGATATCTGTATGGGCACGTAAGAAGCTCTTTTCATTATGTCCACCCATCAGACTGGGCCAAGGTTGTGATGCTTCCGTTACAGAGATGGAATACAAATCCAGATCGTAGATATTCTGGTTCACCACCTTATTAGGATAAACGATGGCTTTTAATATAAACCAATTCAAACAGAATGTTAGCGATTATGGCTATCTGTACGCAAACGCTTTTGAAGTAAATATAGCCACTCCGCAGATTATTTTCAATGCTTTAGTAAGTTCTTCTAACGTTCCTGTTCCTACTCAGAAAATAGCTGAGAATTTAAAATTTCGTATAGATCAGGTCAGAGCTCCTGGTATGTCTCTTATGACATCTGATATCAATCGTTTTGGTATTGGTGCAACACAAAAGATGCCAATTAATGCTCAATATCAAGAAGTAAGTTTTTCTATGATGTTAGACGAATATGGAGAGATATGGCAATATTGGTATCAATGGTTAAGAGCAATAAATGATTTTGCTGGGACTGACACTCAACAGCCAAAATATCAGGTTGAATATAAAGACCAATATTCCACTGTAATTCAGATAGTTGTCTATGATAATTACGGTAATCCGGTGCAAAAGATAAATTTATTTGAAGCATTTCCGACTTCTATAAGAGAAGTTCCACTTGCATGGGGAGATAATTCTATTGTAAAATTAAATGTCGGTATTGCATATACCAATTATACGATTGAAGGATCCTCCATTCAACGTCAACCAGGGCAACCAGCCCAAGCTCCTGCAGGATTTGAAAAAAATAATTCTATAAACATTTCACCATAACATTTGGAGTATAGCATGTCTTTGCCTAAAATTGATCAACCGATTTATAGTATTGATATTCCCTCTTTAAAGAAGAGTTTTCAGTTCAGACCATTTCTTGTTAAAGAAGAGAAACTAATTCTTATGGCCAAAGAAGGCCAGACTGAAACTGAGATTCTATCAGTAATTAAACAGATAGTGAATAACTGTTCACTTGACCCAAAACTGGATGTGAACAAACTGGCCATTTTTGACCTTGAATATATTTTCTTAAGGTTAAGGGCGTTTTCTGTTGATAGCAGTGTAAAGGTTTCTTATAAAGATGCAGAGGATGAAAAGATTTATGATTTTGTTGTAAATCTAGATGATGTGAAAATGGTATATCCTGAAAAAACTAGTAACAAGATTGAAATAACTGATAGATCAGGCATGATTATGAAATATCCTTCTGCTTCTCTGTATGACGATAAGGAGTTTATGGCTCTTGAAAAGGATTATATGTTCGAGCTCATTCTCCGTTGTATCGACACTATCTATTATGAAGATGAAGTTTATTCGGCTAAGGACTATAAGAAGAAAGATTTAGCCGAATTTGTAGAAAATCTTAATATTAAGACATTTCAAGAAACCCAGAAATTCTTGCTGAGTGTCCCTCATATGGAGTATAAAATTAAGTATAAGAATGAAAAGGATCATGATAGAGAGATTATCTTGACTTCGTTAAACGATTTTTTTACCTTATAATGTCATATAATAGTCTTGGAAACTACTACAAGACTATGTTCTCTCTCGTCCAGCATCATAAATATTCTTTATCTGATATAGAAAATCTAATGCCATTTGAAAGAGATATATACGTTGACATGCTTCTGGCATACCTAAAAGAACTAGAAGAGGCTAAAAGTAAATAATGGTTCAAGAAAACCAAGAAGCAGCCCCAAGCCATGTCCAGGCAATTAGGGAAATATCTAAGAGTATTAATCAATCCATGAACAGTTCTATGGGCGAGTTCCGTAGGGCTGCTGATGGTAATAATAAGAATATTCTTAAAGTTGTTAAAGATCTTGGTGCTTCTATCTTAAGCCAAAGAAAACAATTAGCTGGACTCACAGAATCTATAGAAGAGGTAGCTGAGACTTCTAATAAGATGGCCAATAAGCTAGATCAGCTTAACAATCATCTATCTGAATCTATAAACGTCCAGCAAGATATTCTTGCCCAGATGAAGAATGTATTCGGTGGCATTAATGCCATGAATAACAACTGGGCACAGTTATCCAGCAATACGAATAATACATCTATATTCGGTAATATTATGAGCACCCTTAAGACTATCACTACTGGTGGTATTGTTATTGCTGGTGGTGCTATAGCTGCTAATGAAGCTATCAAATATATGGGTGGTGAAGGTAAAGCAACTGTTGCATCTGGTAATCTTGCTCAGAACCAACAAGAAGCATATAAAGCTGCAAAAGCTGAAGGTCTTTCTGATAAAGCTGCTAAGATTCTCACAGCCAATATGTCTGGAGAGTCTCTTGCAAAGCCCAATGCCTATAATCGTGACGTAAACTCACGTGGCGAATTCGTGCACATGGCACAGGGCATTGTTCAGTGGGATCCACAAAGATCAGAAGAAATAAAGAGACAATTCGGTAAATATCCTAAAGATATGACAGTAGCAGAGCAAACAAAAGCTGCTATCTGGGAAATGAAGACCAAGAAAGAATACACTAAAGCATGGACTGCTATGATGGACGAAAGTCTATCAGATCAGGATAGAATGTATGCTGTAGTAAAACATTATGAGAAGCCAGCATTTGCTGAACGTGATACAGGTCGCAGACTTGGTTATCTCAGAGGACTAAAGGTAGATGACAAAACTGCAGCTACTGAAACTAAAGCAGAAGCAAAAGAAAAACAAAAAGTAACTGGAGAAGTTACTTCTACTCCTGAAACCACACCAAAATCAGAGACAGCACCAGATGCTGCTCCTGCTGCACCACCTCCGCCAGCAACTCCAAATGCTGGAGGAGAAAGACATCCAGAAGCTCATGGTGGTATTATATCTGGAGCAGCAAAACAAGAATATGGCGGAGAAGGTAAAGTTGATAAGAATGCACTCGCAGGTAAAGATTTATCTGGAGTTAATAAAGATCTTGTATCAAAACTTACTGCAGCCGCATCTGAGTTTAAAGCAAAGACAGGTCAACCTGTTTCAGTAACTTCTGGTATGAGAACTGCTGAAAAACAAGCACAACTTTATCAGGCATATATTTCTGGTAAATCAAGTATACCTGCTAATCCTCCTGGCAAAAGTAATCATGAAACAGGTAATGCTGTTGACGTAAGTAGCAATCAAGCACGTCAAATGGATAAGATGGGCATCCTTGCCAAATATGGGCTTTCTCGTCCTCTTGGTGAAAAAGATCCTGTTCATATTCAACTATCAGGAACAGGAACAAGCCAAGCCTCATATGGTAAAGGTGGTGGTAGTCCTGATGCTACACCAGCTGGAGGAAAAGAACAAGCAGTACCAGGAGCAGATAAAACTATAGCTGGTGGTGAATCCGGAGGAGAATCTGCTGCACCAGACGCTGAAAAACCACAACCAACCGAATCAGAAAAACATGGCGCTGGTCTAATGCAACTCGCCATGGGAGGAGGTATGGGAGGATTTGGCGGTATTATGGCCAAGCTATCAGAGTCTGCTAAAGATTCTATAAGACCTGGATCTGCGTTATCTATGAAAATGAATGAAATGGCTGGTATACCTACAGCACAACCTATTATGGCTCCAGAAAGACCTGTACCTGTTGAATCTCCTAATGTAGCGGCAGCTGCTAATACAATCGAACAATCTGCTATACAACAACAAATAGAAGATTATAATTACAAACAGAAAGCTGGAGAAGTCAGCGAGAAACTTGAACAATCAAGAGATTTAATGATTAACACTCAACAAGGTGAAGGATCTTATATTCCTGGAATTGACTATAATGGATCACAAGACCAAGAAGTTATTTCTAAGTGGGCTGAACGTCTTGGGTTTGGAGGTTCTCACTACAAAGAGTTAGATAAGATTAAATTGTTCTAATGAAAAAGGGAACCCGAAGGCTCCCTTAATTGTTTTATTTCTCAGCGAGATTCTTAAAGTAATCCATAGCTTCATCGTCATCATCATCACCTGAATAATTAGGTGCATGAGTTGCTTTGAACTTAGGAGCAGCATCTTCATCCTGCCAAGGAGTTTCTTCTTCAACCTTTGCAGCTGCACGTTTCTGAGCAGCAGGTTCACCAAGAACCTTAGTAAGACGAGCCTGAAGCTCTTCATAGCTCTTGAAGTTAGAAGGCTCAAGAAACGCTTTCAACGAATGCTCGGACTTCCAAACTTTCTCCAACTCTTTATCATCATCAAGCAAAGGACCAGTCTTATCAAACTCAGACTTGTCATAGTTACGATAACCTTCTACCTGACGAATCTTGAGCTTGAAATTAGCACCCGACCAAAGATCGAATGGGTTAATTGCCTCTTCATCAGCAAACTGAGGATTCATTGCTTCCTCGAGCTTGTCGAAAATTTTCTTACCATACTTGAAGAGGAAAACTTTACCTTCATTAGCTGGATTACCTGGATCAGAAACAACATAGATATTAGAAACAAAGTGAAGACGACGCTTCTGCTTACGAACGATATCCTTATTAGCTTCAATACCAGAGTTCCACAGCTTTGAGTTATACTCTGAAACTGGATCCTGCTTACCGATAGTTGTTAGGGAGTTTTCGATATACCATCCACCTGGTCCTTGGAAACCATGGTCAAACATTCTAACGAATGGGACATCCTCATCTGAAGGGCTAGGAAGAAAACGAATAACGGCATAACCATTACCTGCCTTATCTACAGTTGCTGTCCAGAAACGATCATCAGGACCGTTCTTAGAGGCACCATTGTCCTTGAGTTTAGTGAGTTCTGAAGTGAGAGTTTCGAGAGACTTCTTACCCGAAGCTGCTTTGAGAGCCTTAAAATCTACCATATATTTTCTCCATATTTCGATGTATTACGATTGTATGGGCTACGTATAACGCCCATGGTTATTTATATTACCATCAACTGAAGTTAAAGACGATGGCGGTCTTTCTTTCTACAGAAGCATTAGGTTTGCTTCTATGGAAAAACAGAGAAGGAGCCATTAACATATCTCCCTCTTTTACATCCGGACTAACAATTTCTTGTGTTAGCGGAATTCTTATTTCTGTTGGAGGAGAATCTTTTGGAAGCTCCACATAATAGATAAAATGCCAAGATGAGTTTGGATGCCTATGCCAGTTATGATACTCTCCTTTGTGATATTGATTAAAATGACAATTTATCATTTTAAATGTAGTGTTTTCATAATCTGGCCCATACGACTCTATTAACATTTTATGAATATAAGGTGCTAATATAGGATATAAGAATTTACAATATTCTCTTGGTTTACCTGCATCAACTAACCAGTCCGTATTATGAACATACCATCCATCATTAATCCAATAAGGAGACGAATTCTGCCTTGCTAAAACTTCTAACAGTTCTTGCTTTATGCTATCATGTTCTTTAATAGAAACTGACTTTATCAACTCTTTCATTATATTACCTCTAAGCAAACCAAAAGTCAAGCAAAATTTAATTAGTATTCATAACGATAATTGTTTTTCTGCCTTTAGAGTCATTAGGTGGTCCTCTATGAAGAAAACATGAAGGACTCATTAATAGATCGCCCTCTTTTACATCTGGTCTAACACGCTCGTTCGTGAAAGGAATTTGTATCTCAGTACCAGGAGCTCCTTCAGGTAACTCGACATAATAAATGAAATGCCAAGATGAGTTTGGATGCCTATGCCAGCCATGATAATCACTCTTTTCATATCGGTTCATTCTATAACTACTGATCTTAATATGATCGATGTCATAAATCTTTTCATCCTTGTTAAATGCATCCTCCATTAGTTGATGCATGTAAGGATATACTATAGGAAATATAAATTTAAAATATTCTCTTATCTGTGCACGGTCAACGTGCCAGTCAGTTCTGGATACCTGTTCTCTCTCGAATTTTGTGGGGGTTGTATTCTGTCTTTCTATAATCTCAAGGAGTTGATCCTTGATCTCATAATGCTCTTTAATAGGCATAACTTTAAACATCAATCACCGTATAAATCAATCACTATCTTTCTGAACTTGTCTTTATCATATTTTATGAAAGGGGTATATTTCTTAACTTTATTAGATAGATCCTGCCAAATAGGATCATACTCCATCTTAGAGTCCCATGAGGCAATTGATTTAGTGAGTTCTAACATAATACAAAATGTCTCAAAAGACAGTCTACCTGCTAGATAGGCTTTCATCAATAATGGGTGCTCGCCTGGTTTAACAACAAAGTTGAAGTTGAAGGGCTTATATAGATGCTCTTCAACCTCGTTCTTAAAATTATATGTTAGCGATTGTGTCTTCTTTTTCCAACTCTGATAGGTATTCTCTGCAGTTTCGGAGTACGCGAGATCGCGTATCCATAACTTAGGGTTACCAGAAAGGTTAGCAACAAGAAACTCATGGACGTTATCCTTCTTAGCTAGTTTCTCGAAAAACAGCTTGTCTTTCCTCTTATTAAAAGAGTCAACCTTTAGACCTGTTTTTCCGTTATACTTTATATAGTCATAATTAGGTTTTGTAAAGTGGTTCTTCAGTGCCACATATTCTCTATAAGCATCAAACGCTGATATACCCATTTATCTTTTCATCCAAATGTGTCATAAACTTCACATATAGACCTTTTTCACGGCCATACGCCTCGATCTCATAAGGCAATTCCCAATAATCCATATCCTCAGGATCAAATCTTTCTCCCTGCCATCGAACCATTCTGGTTGGGCGAAATAGATCCTTTAACTCCCCTTTGGCATATTGCTTCACATGCACCATCTCATGCGCAAGAGCCAATAGGGTCTCTTTCTTATTAAGACGAGCATCCAATGTTATGACAAAATCTCTCTTACGTTGCTCGCCATCGTCAATAGCATCGCAGTAGGCATAATCATTATTTCCTCTTTGAAACTTCTTAAACTCCAAAGTAACGAACACTTTATCGTATATCTTTGGCATAAGATATTCTGCGTAGAACCTCGTGGCCTCTTTGGCCATCTTTAAAGATATATGGTTCGGTTTACCAACAGTCTGTATGAGCATAGCTGGCCTCCATATCTTAGGGTGCATTCTATTTATACCGGCAGACGAGCACCTCGTTTTAGGACATTAAGATTCTCTGCCTCGAACTGAATCTTAGACCTCATAACAGGGTCTTTTTTGATCCAGTAGGCGGCTGTCTCAATTTCCAGATTATTCTTTTCACACCAGAAGACCACTGCATCGATATACTCGATGTTCTTAGTCCTACAGAGCTTTTCTACCTCTTCTACGAAACTTGAGCCTTTAAACATAATGCTTCTTCTTCCTTCAATTCAGCTATTCGCTCTTCAAAATAATTTATCACTCTAAACATCTCCTGCCTATCCTCAAAAATCCTTAATCTGCTTAGTTCGATTTCAAGAGCCCATCTAACAGCATATGCATGAGAATAAGAGTAGGAAGACGAATTTTTCATTTGTTACTCCGTTATTCGGATTGTTGTTGGTTGTCCTTTCGTCATAGTGTAAAGTTCTGCGGCATGAGTTGGATGGAGACGAACGCAACCATGAGAAGCAGGACGCCCCAAATTAACTGTATGAGGAGTAGCATGGATAGCATATCCACCAGAAAAGAAAATAGAGTGTGGCATTGGCGCATTGTCGAACTTCTTTGAGTAGTGCATGGGTTGATAGGAATAAGGATGGAAAGTGCCAGAAGGGGTTGAATAACCTCTACGAGCAGTAGAAACAAACCAAACATCAACCAGATTACCATCCTCATAAACAGTCATAGACTGATGTGTCTTGGAGATTATGATATCAAATTTAGCCATTGCTGGAGTTGATAATAGAACAACAGCTGCAGCAATCATAAACTTTTTCATCTTATACTTCCTCATTGTTAAACACAAAGTTTATAATTATACGGATATCGTTTTCTCTTGGAGGTACGCTCGTATGTAGATGTTTAGAATTGAACAATACTGCCTGATTCTTTTTTGGTTTATTTCTAAGAGTCTCTGTTACTACACCATTGAACGTATCTGGTGTCTCCTGAAAAAAGACAGTATCTCCGTCAGAATCATTAACATAATATATAAGGGAAGTTGTATCCATATCTGGCATATCAGCATGAGGAGTATTATGACACCCCATAGGATACATTGAATTCTTGTAGATAAGATTTGCCTTTGCTCTTACTAAATTATTCTTGTTATATTCTTTAGGTAAGAGATCCATAATAGGAGCAACCATATTAAAATATTTGGAATTTATATGACTATTTGCATAGAAGCCATGTGTGAACTGAGGAACATCTCTGGTGTTCTCTGTTGCAAACTGCTTACTGTATGCTGTGAAGGGTGTGTAATACCAAGGAAAGAAAGGGCCAGAAAGAGTCTTTAACAAATCATCCGATAGCTCTTGGTTTAATAGATTATCGTATAAAATCATCTTTCTTCCTTTAATAGTGGCGATTCCGGGACGACTCGAACGTCCGACCTACTGCTTAGAAGGCAGTTGCTCTATCCAGTTGAGCTACGGAACCAATATTATTATAATACCCTATTACTCAGAAGAAGTAAAGGGGCATTTCATCTTAGAGCGATTTTCATTTCTTCTTACAAGAGAAGCAATCTTTCTCCAACCATGAACAGAAGTCTTACCTGGAATAATCATCCTTTGCATCTCTTCAGGTGATACTAAATGAGTATGTACCTTAACTTTTCTTTCTGTTAAAGGTACAAACTGCTGAAGAGGCTCTCCAATAGGTATCTTTAATTGATATTCATTACCTGGTTCTGGTCTTTTGAATACTAAGAATACATTAGTAGCATTATGTTCTTTAAATGTTATAGACCCAGGTATAATCTTAGCATCAATATGTTCTAATGACCACTCAGTACCCAATGCTATAAAAGGTATTCTCTCTTCTGTCTTAATCATCCAAGGGCTACCGAGCTTCATAATAAAATGACGCTCAAATCCTGGAAGGATATCTACGTCAGGTGGAAAGATCGCTGGCTCTGGGCCATTAGTAAAGTGGTAGGAGAATTTATCAGACCTAACATCAACTACAAAATCTGCCCAGGTCTCTAAGATAAATCCCTTACGATATAGATCTATAAAACCAGGACATGTTCTTATGCTTCTCCTTGAAGCATTAACTATATTACCAAGATGGTTATAACCATATTTCTGAGTAGTCTTTGGTACTTCATTCATCCACTTAGGCATAGCCTTGTATGAATTAACAATAGGTGTTACTTCATATGCTGCTCTATTAGACGTAAATGCATCCACATGCAGAGCAGCTGTTCTATGAAAGAATGAAAACATAATATACTCACTTTATAGCGTGTGTTTTCTTACAATTAAAACTCTTTTTGGTTATCTTATCCCAGAGTTTCTTCTGTTTCTTTGGCTTATCATCGATGATTGACTTGTAGAATTCAAGAATGATTTTTTGTGTCTTAGTTATTTTCATTTTGCTTTCCTTTATAATTGCCACCATTTCTGTTTCGAGGCTGGTGGCCCACCCAATGAATTACGCTGCTACAGCGAACTCAAATGGTGCATTATCGTTGGCACCTAACATTCGCCTTTGGTCTCCTTGAACCTTTACTACACCAGTCGATTCTATTTCTGGCCCAATTAAGAACACTCGGTTTGCCTGTTTCCGTATCCCGGATCGGTTTTATGCGAATGTTCTTATGGTGGACCAGTCGGGTACTGCCCCCGAGTCCTGCATGCTTATTCTATTCCTCTCAACGACCTCGGCAAACTTTATTTATATACGCTTCTAACTTTGCTGGATCAGTTTTTACAGCAACATTGAAATTCTGTAGATCAGGAACATACAAAAGATCTGTTACTTTTATTTGACCAGCGTATAATCCCTCAATATCTTTTACTACTTTCTTATCAAGATCTTTATCACAGGTCAACACATATAATTCATTATAAACTTCATCGATGAAAATGTCAACCTTATATCTTGAAGTATATCTCTCGAGGACTTCATATATGTCTAATGGATTTATCTCAATATCATTAATCTTTTTCAGATGATTCTTTCTAACGAAGTAAGCACCCTCCTTCAGCTGATCTCCCATCTCAATGGTATTACCGTTCGGCATAGTTACCGTGAAAGGATTAATAGTTATCTTATGAAAGATCTCAATAGGATTACCCAGATACTTAGGATCAAATCCCTCAGCTGTATCCTTATTCAGTTTAGAAATGAATAATGGCCCACAAGTCTCTGTGCATCCGAAAGCACTGGATACCTGTTTAATACTACCTCTATTAACAACATCAACCCACTTAGGACTTATGAACGATAAGATAATAAACTCCAGATCAGGCAACTCTCCATAATGAATAAGAGAATCAACATATCCTGCATGCGCACTCGTGAACTTAGTTATATTATATCTCTTACAAACAGTGTATAGCTTTTCTATAATCTTATTATTTAATTTAAACAGAGGAACAAAATAATGCCTCTTTGCCTTGAACAAAGCAGGAAGCTGGAATATAGATATAGATCCTCCATGGTTTAACGAGGATATGTTTAGAACATTATCATTCTCATTATAACCTAATACCTCCCAGTTCTTAGAGCATAGGTTATATAGAGTCTCATGTGCATGCATGACCTTCTTAGGAGTACCAGTGGTGCCGCTGGTCTGCAACATTAACATTGTATCTTCTGGTTTTGCCCAGATAGGTGTGCTGTTCTTAGATCTGAATGTGTCTGAAGTAGTTCTCCAGGTTTGATAATCCCATCCCAGAGATACTCTTGAATTTTTTTTATAGTAGTTTGTTGAAATAGAAAACTCTGGATGATCTGAAAAATCTTTCCAGAAAATATAATAATCCAGAGGCAGATAAGCATTTACTTTAGGAGATTGTAATTCTATATCAGTCGTCGCCTTATGTAAGGTAACGTATATCATCCCTAATTCAAACACAGCAAACATAAGGGCTGTGTAATGAATGTCTGCATGATCAAAAGCCAGACCTACTTTCTGACCTTTCTTAGCTCCATAACTTATTAGGAGTTCTTTCCAGTAATCTATGAACTCGCATAGATCTTGTTTGTTACAACAGATGTTCTCTTGATAACAACTAATGAACTCAGCATCATCACGAATCCAGTCTCTTGTTATTACCATAACATTTCTTCAAATTCGTAAGTGTAAGGGCCACGGATACCACGTTCATTAGTTGAACCAAGATGGTGTTTATGTTTACCAGTTACATGGTCTTGTTGTATTATCCCTAAGTCTACACTCTGCATACTTAAGATCATCTTTAAGCTCAGCACAACCATACAAGCCGAGAAAGGAGAACACCATTAGTATGAAGAAAATATTAGACTTTTTCATATAGTCCTCTTAAGAGTTTCGAAGTCACCAACAAGATTACCGTCACGATAGATCCATACTTTATTTTCATCCAAACCAGAATGGCGAATGAAGGCCATTATAGTAGAATACAAAGCAAAGTATTTAGGTACTTCTCCGGTCTTTCCCTTAATGTAATCCATGACAAGTTCACAGTCATCATTCCATAGAGGACCAACAACAATCCAATTACTTGACACTTTTATACCCTTTCAATAGAGCTTCTGCTTCATCATATGGATAGTAATAATAGATAAGAGTCTTTACTGCCTTACGCCATCTCTTTTGATCTTTAAGATCTTGTTTAATGTGTGGTTGAAGAGAATCTTTACGTGACTTTAGATCTTCAATATCTTTAGTCAGTCTTTCGTAATCTTGAGCCAATGACTGGCGAACCAAGTCGTCGGTATCAATGTCAACAGTAACTTTCATATCACCCTCACGTCTTAGGTGCAGTTTTCTGAAGGAGACGATTAAGAATTTCAATCGTATCTGAATTATATCCTACTTCTGTAGAATAATCAACAACACATGCCTTTTGAACAGGAGTGTTAGCGGGAACAGTGTCATAAGATACAGTGATTACTTTACCATCCGGATTAATCCATGTCTCAACTGTTACCTTCTGAGTAACACGAGTTGAACGTAGCAAAGAATAGAACTTCTCAGCTGCGAGAAAATCATTAATCTCTTTACCAGAAACACAACCGACTGGTGGCTTAACTGTAGTAGTAGAAAGATCCGCTGGACGCTTCGGTGGCAATGGCACTTCAGTAGCAGCCAATGCTGATGTAGCAAACAACGTAGCGAGTGTAGCAATAGCAAACTTATTCATATTATATTACTCCTTAGTTGACAACTCGTAAGAGGATTGTGTTTTCGTTAATTCTGTACGCCAGCGGCTTATCTGTCTTGAGCTCTTCCATAATCTTGCGGAGTACAAGTTTTCCTCCATCAAGAACCCTCTTGACATATTCCTCTGGCTTACGCCCAGTACCTTTAGTAAATGAAGTTGCATCATTGAAGCCAATGATCGATGTACCCTTGACTTGAAGTCCCCCACGATCGATCGCACGGAAGACCGTGAGAGTTTTGTATTTCGTATTAAACGTCCATAACTCTTGCGCTCCGATAATTTTCTCAGGAGAGACCGATGCAATCTTGTAAGTTGCATCCTCTTTTTGCCATTTAAGACCTTTAAGTTTCTTTTCAACAGACACCACCCTCGGTTTACGTGCAGTGCGAACTTTCTTAGTATTAGAACCATAACGCTCTGCATCTTCAATCATTGAATCGAAGAACTTAATCATACGCTCAAAGTCTTTCTTCTTACAATAAGAATATGCCTCATTAAGATCATCAGACTTGCCTTCATAGGCTTCAAATATTTCACCAAGACGAGGAGAGATCTTTTCTGTAATACCTGTGATATATGCTGCAGGAATATTCTGCTTCTGCAGCCAATCATAGAAAGACTCTGGTGTAGCAAGATCAATATTGTCGTCGATGAAACCCTCTACCTCTCCACCAATATCATGTGCTTTCTCTCTCATACGGTCTTGAATAGAGATAACTGGTTTATCATTTTCGGTATTTGTTAATTCTGCCTTAGCCTTTGTCCACATATTAGTAAGAGCAGCACCGATGAACTGCATCGTAGTTCCCTCTGGCTTATAACCACGAGAGATCATACGACAAAGCCAAATAGCTGTCATAGGAAGATCAGCATCTGATATACGAGAAAGTTTTTTACTAAGATCTGGTTTACCTATGGCCTTAAAGTAGTCTTTAAGATAATCTCTAGCTTCCGAAACGGACGCCATATAGTTATACCAGTTCAAACATAAAGTAACATTTACTTTTTCTGTCATCAATGGTTCATCACCAAGATGCTTCTTATTAACCAGATATGCCTCTGACTTAGTAACACGAACAGCTTTGGGCTTACGTTTTACTACTCCTGGACGACGAGCCATGCTATAACCCTTTCTCAATCTTACAATATATTATACCCTATTTTTCACAGGATGTCAAGTTCTTTTTTATCTTTAGATGGCTCTGTAAGTGATTGATTTAATCAGGACTTCTATGGCTCCGTGTTTAGGAGGAACCAAAGTTAGAGTCTTAGCATCTCTCGGTAGTCCTAATAAGAGAACACTGAATACGTGAGTAGTGTTTCTGTTGGTTACTCTTGAATCGCCATCGAGCCAGTTTATCTTACCAACGAACTTATCCTTCACAGAAAGACGAATAGTATATTTGTCAGCAGTTGTAATAGTATCAATCTCAAAGTCAACAACCATTACCTGATTACCAAAGAAATCCTCTGGAAGATCAATACTAACAGGAGTATTTGTTACAGTCTTAGAAACATTAACAGTTACTGGCTTAGTAGCCTTCAATGGTCTCTTAGCAGGAGTCAATAGAATATCTTCACTACTCGGAGTATAGGTAATATTAGTAACACCTTCAATAATATCTTGGTTAGACATCTTAATCATTGATCCATCAACATCAAAGAAGTTGTATGATTGAACACCCCATTCGCCTTTAGGATCTGGTTGTGGGTTAGTATATAGCGACCAAATACGATCAATACAACAATGATGCATATAGAACATAGGATCACGAGCAGCAGATCTTAGTGTGCCCATTGTTCTGTTCTTACCAAATCTTGAACCGATCCAATCATGTCCGTCGTTGTGTGGTCCTTGTTCAAGTAATCCCTGACCAGTCTTACGGTCTGTTGCTGGTAATCCAAGAAACTGTTCATGTGGTGCAGCGAGCATAAGACTTACGTATTCTTTACTCATATAATGTAAGCACTCTTCAATATGCTGCTTAGATTCTTCAGTCAACTCCCAGACAGGATTCATATCAGGATGAAGAATATTAGGTGCTCTGTTACCCTCATATAATGCACTGTTATCAAAGCCAAGATTATCATCAGAGATCATATCTTCTTTTGATAGATCATAACCAAAGAATGGACTTGGAATACCAGCAGCTATACGCTCTTTAGTATTAGGCATACACTTCTGGTTTGTCCAGTCCCAATAAGGCAAAGCAAACTTATCGCCATCAACATTGAACTGTGTTGTTAGAATGTTAGCAAGTATACGTTCTAATGAAAACAGATAACCACGATGCCAAGGTAGAAAGTTCCACGACCAGTGAACAGGAGGATACTCCGGACCAAACTCCGTGCAATGCATAGCATGAACAGTTGCAAAGTTATCCCACTGAAGAGGATGATGTAATGGATACTTGTTACGCATGTAGCCAACAGCTTTACAAAGATTGACTAACTCTTCATTAGTAAGATCAATGAATGCCTTACGTGTTCTCTTTGGCTCTTTTGAGAAGTCGACCTTTTTAGTAGTAACATCATGCATCCAAACAAAAGCATTATCCATACGCTCATGTGCACGTGCAGGAACTGACATTAATGACATTGCTGTTGCTAAGAGAAAAGAACGACGATCCATTATAATATCCTCTAATGTTTTTATTATTTATTAAATGAAAAAGGGGAGCCGAAGCTCCCCCTTTAACACCCCCAGTATTATTATGCTGCCTCAGCCATCGCTACAGCAGCCTCGAGAGCCTTAACCTTCAGACCCTTGTTATATCCGTACCAAGCAGACTGCAGACGGGTGTCAGCAGAACGCCCAAGAAGATGATCTGTCATATAAGATACTGTGTTATAGACAGGCCACCAAGTACCCTCTGCATATTCTGCACCAGGCTGAGTATGAAGAATATCAAGAGCAAGAGCAGCATTCTTTGAGATCTTCTTTTCTTCCTTAGCTGCTTCTGAAGCAGGAAAGATACGCTCAAAGTATTCAACAATAGACTCATGCTTGGCTTTCTTTGAGCCAAGGAACTGAGCCATCTCTTTATACTTCTCCAACTTGTCAGTAGCAATACCTAACATCTCTTTTACGTTAGCAGCATCAAACTGGCGACGATGAGAAATCTTCACCATACGCTCAACAGCACTACTAAGAGAAAGCGTAAGAGTGTTATTACAAACAACACGGATAGGAGTGAAACGAACGTCAGTCGAGCAACCATACGTATGGAAGTTAGAGAACAGAAGATATGAATCAATCTGGTCGCCTTTGAACAACTCAAACGATTGCTTAACTTTAGCAAGACCCCAAACGATCTTACCGTCCTTAAGAGAACCAGCGGTATTCATTTCCATATCGCCAGCCATAACAAACTCATTGAAGAAGTCAAACGCTTCGGCGTTCTGAACTGGGTTCCAATCGTCAGATACAATATCAAGAACCTTACGATCGCGAGAACGAATCAGAGCCTTATCTTTAACTTCAATAACATTATCATCTCCACCGTCACCAAGAACAGCGAACAAAGGAGCTTTTTCTACAGTCCAGTTAAGACCAGCAGCCTCTAACATCTGTTCTGGAGTAAGATCGGCAGGTACCTCTACACCAAGATTATGCCATGGCTTTTCGCCGACATAAGCCATCTGAGCAACACCGTTTACAAATTCAAGTTCATGAGCCATCTTTTTTTTCTCCACTTCAACCAATTTACACTTTATTATAAGTCTAATCTTATTAAAAGTAAAGTCTTTTTTTCAGAAAAAAGATATTAAAGATGCCTCAGGGTAAACCAGAGACCCTTCATCTCTATCCAGAGACGAACATAAAACGGGATACCGTATAGGTTATGACCACCGTAAGTATCCTTGTATCCATTATATGTTAGGAACTCTGTATCGATACCTATCATTTTCAATAGATTATACAACTCCTGAGATTGAGAGTATGGTATAACCGTATCGTCAACAGAATGAGCAATAAACGTAGGAGGATAATCTCTCGTTATCTTAAAGATAGGACTCATATCAGTATACAGTTTAGGATTCTGCTCGTATGTCTGTTTTCCAACAACATCAAGAGGCTCCATAACTTTGGTCATCTTTGATTCAGTTAAATCAGATGGACCATACATATTTTGGATAACTTGAACTCCAGGTTCAAATCCCATAAACAATGCCAGATGTCCACCAGCACTATCTCCGGCAACTACTAACTTAGTAACATCAAATCCATATATTGATGCAGTGGATCTTACCCATTGAAGAGCAAGACGAACATCTCGTTCTGCAGCTGGCCATTGAGTTTCTGGATTAGACGTAGCCAATGTGTATGTTATAGAAACTACATTAAATCCTGCCAGAGCATACTTCTTTGCTCTATCTTTGTAGTAGTTCTTATCTCCACCAGCCCATCCACCACCATGAATGAATATAATAGTAGGATGAAATTGGCCGTCATTTAAAGTATAAACATCAGCCAAGTTTCTTTCGTATGAACCATACTTAACGTCTTCTCTGACTGTCCAGTCTGGTGTAATGAAACTGGACAATAAAGGTAGGACGTATGGTAGAATATTCATTATGCTGATTTTCTTTCTAACTGATCTTTATAACCGTGATGAAAACCAGCAAGCCATTCTTGCTGACGATAAAGTTCTGCCTGAACTTCTTTCTCGTTAGTCTGATCTACTTCGTCTGAAAGATAGTTGTATGGACAATCTTTAGGATATCCACCAGTCGCATAATGGACACGACCTTCTTCAAAGAATTGATTAGTATACTGCCAATCGTTCATCTTTTCCTCTAATCGTTAAGATATTTGTAAGTCTCAGATATTAACAGAAATAGTATCAACCCAATTGATCCACCAAGAGTAAAAGCAAATGCATAGTTTATCATATTGCTCTGATTGTCGATGAACTCAAAATGAGGATGAGGTATTATACTTGTGCTGAATATTGTCGGCTCTACCATTTATCATACTCCCTGTATTGCCGCATCTATCTCTTATCGCCAATTTCGTAATAACAAGCGATAATGTTTTTCAACTCTGAACGAGCTTTCTCAAAATAATCAGAATCAAGAATGCCAAGAAGAACAATCTTATATTCTGATTCATCCATAAATTGCTTACAGATCTTTAGGTAATCAGCCTGATTCTTTGGTGGCCTTACAGGTTTACCTTTTATTGTATATTTAGAATTGACCAGATCCTCCGTATCAAGAGCATACTTTGTTTCTGGAACAATTGGCTTCTTTGGTGTGAAGGATATGATCTCTGCTGTCATTATCTTACAGCCTCGGATGATGGTTCGCATTTAACACCAAGACGAGCATCCATTCCCATCATCTTAGCTTGAACAGTTCCGAAAGAACATGCACGCTTTTCAATTTGAACATGGTGTGTTTCGCAAGTACCGCTGTAGCACATCATGACAACTGCCGCGACTAATGTTTTCATAACTTTTCCTTTGATTTTGGTGCCCCCACACAGAATCGAACTGCGAATAACGGATTACTAAACCGTTGTTATGCCATTTAACTATGGAGGCATTATTTACTTAGCAACTTCAACGAAGTGCTTTTTTAACTCTGGAGATGCTTTATCTAAGATATCTCCTGAGACACCAACACGAATTAATGCCATTAGTTCTACTACTTGTTCAACTGTAAGATTAGTATTTGGTTTAAATTCGAACAGTCGAGATTGAGTATACTTCTTAGTAGGTGACTTAGCCATTGATGCCTCCGTTTCAGTATATTCATTATACCTTACTTGGTATTAGAAGTCAAGTTCTTTTTAGTCTCTTTTTTCTCGACGACCTTTTCGGTCTTTTCTACTGTCTTTTTAGTGGTTCTCTTTGCTAACTGCTCTAACTCTTGCGCAAAAGGAACCATATGTTCTACGAGTGCATCAAACCCAATGTCATCTACTTCACATTTAACGACATATCCTTCTTGATCTTTAATATCAATTATACCGTTCTTTCCACTAATAACAACAGTTGCATGAAGCAAACTTCCGTGGTCTAAATAAATGGTTTTCATTAGTAGTCCTTCTTAATTTTATTGCCTACTTTCTTTTCCATTTCGACAACTTGTGCTTCAATTGCAGCAATAGGCAGTTCGAATTCTGGTAGCATATGAACAGAAATCCTATCGTCCTCAATATTCTCTCTAAGAGCTTTCAGGCGATCCATAAGACTCTTAAGACCAGTTTGAATACGATCGTCTTCTTGTTCAACAATCTGAAGCCAGATATACGTACCAGGCTTCTCGGTCTTTTCTTTTTGAATATGCTCAGGAAGCAGTTTGTTACCAGCTTCAATATTATACCAATCTAACTCAGCTTCCTGACGAGTATCGTAGATACCTAATAGATCGAAATAATCAAAATCATGCCAAGCAATAAGTTTATATACTTTCATAATGAACCCTCAAATATTAAGCACCAATCTCCGTCATTATTTGTGTAATAAGCTCGCGAACAAGAGAAACATCTTTACCCTCTTTCTCGAGCTCTTCAATCTTATCGTTCATAACAGCACAATGTAACTGAATACGAACAACAACCTGCCCAAGACGACTAACCATATCTTCAGTCTTAGCGAGTTTTTCTTCACAAGTCATTTTAATATCCTTATCTTGGACCAGGAGTAATTACATCAACCTCTACAGGAATTGCCTTGATGGCATCATATTGTTCCTGAGTAACAGTGATAGGTTGAGTCTCATCATCGCCAGCATAAATGTCAGGGTTGCCCCATTGGCGTTGTTCGTATAAACGATTGACCTTATAAAGATCACTACGCCAAATAGCAGTGTTAAACGTATGCATGTTATGCCTTATGAATGTCTATAACTGGACGTGCTCTTTTAATAGCATCAAAAGATGCTTGAGAAACACGAACAATAGAAGTCATTGACTTACGAGAAACAACCTCAAAATAAGGATCATCATTAGGTGGAATATCAAATGCAGCTATCTCTGCATCACGTAATTGTGAACCAGCGACATAGGCAAGGAAATGATTCTTTTCATCATTCACACGAATCTCCTGACCGTCAACAAGAACCTTTACGTTCAATGCAACAGTAGGAACTTTCCAAGGTTTCTTTTCTTCTTTATGTTCTGACATTTATACCTCCTAATATTACGCCAGTGGCGTATAGGATATATTTAGTCCTCGAAGAAATACGTATATATGAGGATACCCAGAGCGAATAACCCTACGACATACCCCAGACCTACACATAGCCATATGATATTATGATAGTTCATAACGACCTCTAATAACAGTTCTGAAATACTGTATTACCGAAACGATTAATCGTGCAATGCTTACCGTTAGTATCAGAATAGAACTGAGTGTTCTGACCACCATTAGTAATCATAAAGCTCGAGCCATTGCTGTTATAACCAAAGATAGGATAATTGTTATCAGTATTAAACTGACCAATTGGTTGGTCGCCAGCAAAAGCAGATGTAGAAATAGCGAGAAAGAAAAGAATATACTTAATCATCTTGTTGTCCTTCCATCGTTGAATCCATCGTCATATGCATGGTAGAGCTCATTTTCCATTAGGATCTTTAATCTCTTTATCAGTGCTCCTTTGTGTTCCGGAAGAATAGACATCTTCATAGTAACAGGAGCATCCTCTTGAAGCCAAGCATTAACTATGTCCTGTAATTTAGTTTCCATTTTTATCGGAAGGTGCATTACGTTCTCCATTAAGATAATGGTTAAGTGCAATAACAAACCCAGCAGAACACCAAAGAGCAGCAATAAGATGAATAGTCGGAGTAGCACCAAATGCTAAGAATATAGCATTGATGATAACGAACAAACCATTCAATATCATAAGTGTTATACTAATCTTAGGTGACATTTATTTCTCCAAACAAATCCATTCTATACGTTTGCCCATTTGCGTTTCAAATTTTAGTTTTTCGCTCCACTGTATCCCAGCCTTTTCACATGTTTCTTTTGAACTGAACTCCATCCACACAGATGATATATTCGCAGGAAACACAACAGAAAAGACCAGGATAAAGGTCTTCATTAGTCAACTTGAATAAGCGACTGTGGATTAATACACAACCTTGTAACCTTAGAATGAAAGTCCATTACAGTTGCAGATGTAGGATAGCCATTAGACTCCTTACATGCTTGCTCCCACTCAACACCTTCATTATGAATATGAACTCCAACAGCAGCGATATAACCGATAACAATCAATGTTACCACCCACGGAAAGATCATCATTACTCTATCCATTATAGCCCCCAAAGATATTTGATACATGCCATTATGATAAGACCCTGCATAAACCCAGAAGCAAACTCATTAAACAGAGTTAAGAACTTTTTCATCTTATTGACCTTTCTGGTCTAAGCCAGTTACAACAACATCCCATTCTCTCATATCAGGCATCTTAAGCCAAATCATTTGATTAGGAGGAGTCGTTACCATCTCGCCAATAATACGATGTGGCACATGCATCATATTTAGAATCTTAGCCATTATGATTGTTGCTGAACGAGAGTTGTCAGACTCTTTGCCGTTTGATTCTGATGCTCCATGAACACCGATAGAAGAACGAGCCGAAGCATACTTCTCATGGCCAGCAGCGAAAGCAAGAAAGCAAGCAGAAGCACACATTGCATCTTTTACAACAACAGTAGCGAGCTTATTATCGTTCACGACATCAGCGATATGAATGCCTTCCATCATATTCCCGCCAGGAGAAGAAAGACGAATAGCGATAACAGAACGATTATTCCAGCGAGCCTTATTGATTATAGATTGAAGACCTTTAGCATCTCCCTGATTAATCTCTCCTTCGAGAGTCAGAATAACATTACCTTCATTGTTAACATATGAACCTAACTTAGCAGCCTCTGCTGTGCCATTATATCCAAGACTCAGAACCAGAGCAATAGTAGTAAGCATCTTATTCATCTTAGGACCTTTCTTTCTCAATCTTACATATTATTATAACCTGAATTTTGTCAAAAGTCAAATACTTTTTCAGGTATAGTATTTAATACTTCCATCTCTTTTATAAAGTATGCCGGACCCTCTACGTCCAATCTGTATTCTCTTTCTACATAACTGTTAGCGATCTCTTTAGATTCGCAAACATAAAGAACATGCCCAGAAGATCTGCCATACTCTTTTGATACAACGAGCCATACTTTCTTAGCCATTAGTAACGCTCCTCGCCAAAGAAATCCTTATACTCTTCATCTGACATAATCTCGTCGCAGATAGCGAACAGATCGCCGCCTTGATAAAGGCGCCACTTATTACCTTGTTTATCGGTATGAACAAGATTGTCCGTGCACCAAGCCCAAACATCCCAGTAGGAATCATTCTCAGGATCAGGACCAGTCTTTAAAATATTCAGATCCCATTCGGACATAGCCTCCCAGCCAGAAGCATAGTTCTCGGCAAAGATCTGAGGAATATAAACGCCATGATGGTCAGAGAGGAGAATTTCAATACCCGACATTAGAGTGCCCTTTCTCAATCTTACAATATATTTTACCCTAATTTTTTGATATTGTCAAGTCTTTTTTTATGTCTTAGTATATACTCTTGGTAGAAAGGATTTGGGTGATTTATCAGTCGTTTATGGTATAGGTCAATTACTTTCATAGCAGCGGTGGATTGAAAAAGATTAGGTATGAACCCATGAATGATTGAAGCGAAGCCCACGAGTATGAGCTCCACTCCAGCAACTACGGCGAATTTAAGATGTTGAAGATATGATGTTTTAGAGAGTCTCAGATGTTCTTTTGCTTTGTCAAGCATCAATGACCTCTAACTTATCTTTTACTACTCTAAGTGTAACCAGTTCTCCACCATCATAGCGAACATAATCACGGCCACCATCAATGAAGGCATCATTCTCATTACCTTTTTCTAAGACCATACGATAGTCATGGCGATAGCGAGAGTAGATAATTTTATCATCGACGAGTAGCCCAGAGAAGTCCTCTGAGACTGCCGAGATACCATCAGCGACATAGAAGTGACCATCATCCTGATACAGAGCCATATAGTTAGACCCATCTGGATGAGGAGTTTCACTATAGAAGATAGCAGCAGGAAAGTTGCACCAAGTCCCACTTTTACCACGGAGACAGGACTCGAACACATACTTGCAGTTATGTAGTTCTTCTACTTTAGCAATACCTTCTGGTTTCAGAAAGGAGCATTCATTTAGAATCTGAACCATTTTGTTTCCTTATGTTCTTTATAATCTGGAGATATTCTTTCACAGATATATAGCCCTGCATCATTAGTAATTCTGATGAGGCAATTTGGGCTTCGGCTTTTTCATGTTCGGTCATTAGTATACCTCCAAGCCACGCTCTTTCATTTCACGTTGACAGGCATAGAACTCCTGAGATACTTCATTACGTTCTTGAGCTTCCGATGCCCAATTACCTTCTGCAGCCATATAATACATATAGGATCTAAACAGACGAGCATATTCTTGTTGAAGAGCTTCATTAGAGAAGTTCTTATATTCAGCAACTTTAGTCATGACAATTCCTTATTAGTGGTCAGTATTAAAACCTTCATAGCCATCATACCAGAAGAACTTAGCAGCATTAATTAGCGAACCCTCAGTAACCAGCCCATTACTTTGCCCGATTCGAAGGCTCCTAACCATAACCCACAACGCCAGATGACCACCCATCACAACCTCCTAAAATCTATCATGCACATCAACAAGATCCAACGACTGTTCCAACGACTGTTCCATCGGATGTCCAGGTATAGACAATCCAACAGGATCGGAGAATCCATCATTTTCTAATAGTTTATTACAACGTCTTTTCCAGTCATCACGCTGCCACTGTGCTTTTTCCAACGACAACTCATGGTAATCATTGGCAATGAATTGGACGAGCTCTTCGTATTTGCGTAATCTTTCGATTTCTCTATCCCAGTCGTTTATGTTAGCACCCATGTAATATCCTCCGGTTCGACAACTTCTTCTGCACCATCGTATTCACGTATAAAGTAACGGTCGCCTTTTAATTCTTCAACAGCGAGATCGGTATGAATGATACCAACCTTAGATATGTATTCTTCGACAGCAAGGACAAGGTTTGGATCATGCCTTGATATATCATCCACATACCCCATGTAGGGATCATAATCAGTATTAGCAAGTTCATTGTATCTCTCAATGACTTGTTTCGGTAGACAGTAGGCACCATAATTAGCATTGAATACTACTTTAGTCATATTACCCTCATTATAGTCTATTCATGATAGGAAGTCAATAATTGTTTCTCGAGTATCCATTTCTGATACTGTTCTTCGGTAGAGAAGTATTGAATGATACGATCCAGAGAGTCCAGTAGTTCTTCATCAAGACCAAGAAAATAGTCCGAGCAATCGATCTTATCTTCAACACAGTTAAGACGATAGGCGAGTTTCAGTGACTGTATCGTTATCTCATCCATATCCTCGATGAGATCTGCTGCCTTTTGTATGTCTGAGTCCATACATACTGCCGAAGGATATGCTCGTAGTTTTCTGATAAGATCTTTTATCATACTTTCCATCCCCATCTCCTTATCCATATTGGACCGAAGTGATAGGAGACGTAAGGGTCTCCGGAGTTGAACCTCGGCGTCCTGCCGATCTCCCATAATCTAGGGTTCCACAGCCAATAGATCTCTGTCTTACGATTTAGTAACATTCTTCATCCTCCTGAAATGGTATTGGTCTTAGTATGTCCTGCACTTGATTCTGTATATGAACAAGAGTCGAGCGAAGTTTCGTATTCTGTTTAGTGGCCTCTCTATTGAGGTCCGAATAACTCTGTATTGCTCGTAGACAGTCAGCATTATGTTTCTCCAGTTCAGCAATATGGTCGTTATTTTCTTTTATCGTTTTGAGCGCTTCACGCATACGGTCTTTCCAAAAATCTATTTCTGCTGCTTGTGTCTCAATAGTGTCGGCGGCTTCTCCAAGCATTTTCATTCCGCTTGTAGTATGTCCAAGGCGCAGTCGTTCAAGCAATGTTATCTCAGTCATTCCTTTTCTCCACCAGAAATAATGATTGACTTTTGTATTTGATGATTTGGTTCTATACCTAAGGTTCTACTCAGCTGATTGTAATCTAACAGAAGGTTCATTAGAATAGGTCTACACGCATTCCGAGTCTGTTCATCGGATTCAAAGATCAATCTTAGAAATTCCGAATGTAGCTTATCAAAGTTCTCCTGTAGCATCAACATCCCCAAATGATAAAGCGAATTGCCGCAATCCATATAGTCGCAAAGAACACGAAAGGCAGATATCCAATATACTCTATTGCTTCGAAGATACTCGTTAGAAATCGTAAGAAAGACATCGCGGATGCCATAATAAAATCACTCATACTTTCTCTCTCAATACCTTATCGCCAATCTTCATCACGAAGTTTTCTGACAAAATCCTCGCTGCTCAAATCTCCAGTTGCCTCTGGAGCACATCCTCTTAGGTCGTCCCAGTCAGGAGTATCTTTCTCTCCCAATACCTTACGGGCTTGGCGTAGGTCGCCACATGATACAACTTGCATCAAAGGATAGTCGTCTGATGCAGCATTATGTCCGGCTTCTATTGCTGTCTCTCCTAGCGCGAACGGCTTTAACGCTGCCTCTAGTTCAGCA
>Ga0207959_1000006_pt1 | contig 116114 bp, 137 predicted proteins | sample CryBogCBH20Aug07_FD_184609 | JGI IMG/M metagenome (GOLD analysis project Ga0207959, IMG submission 184609) | Freshwater microbial communities from Crystal Bog, Wisconsin, USA - CBH20Aug07 (SPAdes) (version 2) | ecosystem: Environmental > Aquatic > Freshwater > Lake | place: Crystal Bog... | reverse complement strand
TTGATTTCTGTAATATCTTCATATTCACCAAATCCACCACATTCTTCACAAATATTATCAAATGATTTCTCCTCACCAATTTCAGTTTGATAACCAGTTCCAGAACAACATTTACAATCTACCATTTTACCTTCATACATAGCATCTACATGAACCAATTTGTATTCACCATCTTTTAAGAAAATAAAATAGTCAGTAGGGCTTTTCTTCCATACAGCTTTCACTTTATTATAAGCATTACTTACAAATTGTACAAGTTCTGTACCACCATGTACTGTAACTACATTCCTAAGAGCAGCAAAGAATCCTTGTTTAGTGATTTTGAAAGCATTCTTCTTTAAGAAATTGAATAGCTTATCAGCCACTTCAGCTCTAGGATTTAAGCAACACCACATAAAGAATCTCTTAAGTCCTTGAAATTCTTCATCAACACTTATTAAAGTGTTAATATCTTCAACACTCATAGTTCCAAAGAAAGGATAGTTACCTATAATTTCTAAGAACTCTTCTACCATTAATGGCGGAATGCTTCTATTGATTCCTCTTAAATACAAAGAACCATCTTTTAGCTCAAACTCATTAAGAGAAGCTAAATAATCTACCCCTTTCTTAATAGCTTGAGCTTTGTTGTATTCAGCTTGCTCCTTTCTTCTTTCATCTCTCACTTCCACTGTTGCTACAAGTGATATCAACTGTTCTTCTGTCTTTGCATTCTTGGCACTATTAAAATCATCTGCTGTAGCATTTGACTTAGTGAGCACTGTACCATCCTGTAACACAATAGTGAGAACATCATTCACCATCTTAAGACTTAAATAAATCTTTTGAGGACTTGTGGTGGTGGTTGTATATGTAGGAGCTGATTGTTCCACGTGGAACAAATTGGAGGAACTTTCGTTCTCCAACTGTTCAAATGCAGCATCTATTTTCTTTTCTACAACTCTTTCAATAGCATTCTTAAACCATTTTAAACTTAACATACATTTTGTTTTTTAGATTGTTTGTAATTCATCAATTGTTTCTTGTGTAAGCTCTTCATCTAAAGGCTTATCTTCATTTAGTTTTATTGCATAATGATCTAAGTTCACTTTATGCTTATGATATTTAAATAAATCAGCCACTGCTTTAATCAGAATTGGATCTGTAACATTGTATCCAAACTGTTTAAGCATTGGTCTTAAGAATGGAAGTTTCTCATTTACTTCCACTACTTGTTTGTAAATAATATAGGTTTGTTGATCAAATAAATTGTGTTCTTTAGCAAATTCTACTATCTCTTTCTTAGTGTCATCATCTGCATGTCTTCTATGACTGTGCTTAGATATATAGACACTAAGTGTGTCTATCTTATCAGCAAGATCAGAAGATATTTCCCTTATAAATTTTGTTCTATCAAAAATATCTTGATAATTATCCCTAAACTTGTCTATTAAGAACACAGTGGCCATTGTTCTAAATGGTCTGTTCTTACCCTCCATAAATTTTTCCATAGTTATCCAATTGTGCACATCTGCTTTTTGTAAATTGTCAAAGTTTTTATCAGCCACTAATACAAATTCTACAATATTCTTGAAACAAGACCAAAGGCAGTCCATTTTCTTCTTATCAGCTTCTTTTGTATATACATGTAGCTTTTTAACCTTTTCAATTTCCTCAAACTTAAATGTTATAGGAACAAACTTAGCATACTGATCCCTTAGATTATTCTCTGTTCTGATAGCCACCTTACCAGAGAATTCTCCCTTCATTCTTACTCTTTTCACTGTAGAACTTCCTCCTAAAAGTTGAACTCTCTTAGCTTTCTGCTCATCTATATAAGACTGAGGGATTTCTATCTTATCAACATCTATAAAATCCTTTTCAAAGAATTCTATAACAGATTGAAATTCTTTAATCAATTGTCTCCATTGAGCTTTTGGATACTTATTTAAGTCTAACAATCCTGTATAAGACTCATAATCCACACTACCTTTCTTCTTAAGTTTTAAAGGTCTTTTCTTAACAAATATACACTCTTTATTATGTGGAAGAATAGTTCTTAGATAGTCTTGTTTTCCTTTAGTAAACCTATCAGAAAATGTGTAGATTTTATTAGGAGATCCATAATTGGGTACAACATTAGTGTAGTCGAGATATTCTCTTCTATGAATTCTTTTAGTAACATCTTTAAATTTACCATTTCTATATATAAACTTATTTTCAAACTGAACAAACATAAAGCTCTTAAGAGAACTTGCTAGTCTTTTCCAGTCTAATAATGTAACTCCATCCATTTTGGGAGAAGCTACAGAGATTTTAGCATAATTTAATAAGCTTGTAATAGTAAGTCTACTAGAATTATTGCCAAAGAAATTAGCTATACTTCTATTATTATTAGTATAGAATTCAATGATAGAAATAGGGGTTCCTTTCTGGTTGATACTTTCATTGTATTTAGTCATGAAAACATCTGCCACCTTACTAATCTTATCTAATATAATCTGCTTAGCCTCTTGTGTATATCTAAGAGCTTCTCTGTTTGGTGTAGGAAACAATCCATCTGTAAGACTAAAACGTAAAGCAATAGGAAGATCAATAGAACTAATACCAAGTTTTTGAAAATCAATAGGATAATATACATTATCTAAACATAAATGTAATATGTGAGAATCTGTAAGACTAGAAAATTGATAATCGTCTGCTCTAAAGATTGTAAAATCATTAGTAATATCACTACCTATAGATTTATCTATATCAAAATATACACTTTCAAAATAAGCTAATTGTTCTTTGATTTTAGCAGCAAATTGCCATCTATCACTATAACTCACTGGAATAATCACTTTAACACCATTAGCCTTATCTGTGGGCCTTTCATATAAAAGATCAATACTGTTTGTATCTTCTCCTTCATACATCATATATTTCCTTTCCATGCCATCTTTTCTAGCTACAAAATAGAAGCTAGAGCTATAGGCCAATGGTGCTTTAAAACCTAGTCCCATCATACCAAGCTCTGTATTGCTATCACGCTTGGTTGACTTACCATACTTACTAATAATGTTCACTACATCATCAGCATCAAGACCAATACCAAAATCTTCAACAGAAAACTCAAGAGTATCGGTGGTTGTATTCTTTTTAAAAGATACAACAATTGGCTTGTCAGTGCCTGCTCTTCTGTGACTATCTAGTGCATTACTTGCACACTCACGAACAGCTGAACCTATATTATCTGAATAAAGGTTTTTACTTAACATCTGCATTAAGATTTGAGCAGAATCTAAGTCTAAGGACATTTTTGTAGTTTGTTGGGCTACTCCATCTTCTAAAATGTGTGATTCTGTTTGTTTTTCTAGTATCATTTTCTGATTTTTAATTCTTTTAACATGATCAATGCTTTCTCGTAATTCTCAAGATCTTCTTGTTCTGTTAGAACATCACGTGTCACCTTCATAAATCTCCATTTATTAGGATAGACATAATAAACATTTGGTTTACGAAGTTTAATATCTTGTTCTTCTTTATTTAATTTTTGTTCTTCCCAATTATAATGCATCCATTTTAATTGTTCTAATGAATAATAGTGTATGGTTCCACTTTTTGCTAGTCCTATATAAAATCCTACATTAATACCTGATCCATTAGCTACAGCTATCATATCTCCTTTTATAAGAGTTCCTCCGTATTTTACATCATACATAATTAAATTGTTTTAATAGTGTTTACCGTAAGAAATTTCATCTTAGCCTCATTGTTCATAAGTAGAATAACTAATAATTGTTGTGCTACATAATAGTCTAAATCAAATTCTTTCTCTTCCATTTTTATTTTTATTCCATTTCCATGATCTAACAAACTTCCAATAAGTTCTCCTGGTTTGTCCCAATCTGCAGATTTAGAAGCAAATAATTGTATATCATCACCAGTTTTGATTATGTCATAATCATGTTCATAACCATCCATATCTCCTGGAAAATTCTCTACATGCACTTGTATGTTTTCTTCTTTCATGATTCTTGTCTTTTGATTAACCAAAGGTGTTTATCGTTTAAATTAATATACTTATTTGTATTATGTCCTTCTCCTGTAAATTGATAGATCTTTCTAGTCCATGTACGTATGTTTCCATTATAATTTTTAGACATATGTACTTCTTGTATATTTACAGAACACAGTGTAGACTTATACAATGGTTGGTTTGTTTTCCAATGTGTCCTTTTTCCAATCATTGGAATTTTTAATATTCTCATCCATCTAAGGTTGCCATCTCCTGAAGCACCTATTAAGATTTCATCTCCTATTTTTAATTGATCAACTTGTACTAACATAATTTAAGTTTTAAAATGGTAGTTCTTGTAACCATTCAATTTTATGTCCATTTGTATCTTTTATTATCTTGTTCACCTTTGTGAACACACCTTCAGAATCCCATTCTGTATTCTTATAGCTGGCAGAAGCTGGATGTGTCAAAGCAAATGACCAACTAAACGGTGGTACATACTTCTCATATCTAGCAGCATCCTTACCTAAGAATACAATAGGAGCTCCTGTATATGTAAGGATTTGCTCAAATACATATTTTGTAAATGGTTCCCATAAATCAATGTGAGAACCTGCTTTACCAATTTCTGTAGTGAGAGCAGCATTAAGCATCAACACTCCTTGATTAGCTAGATAACTAACATCAGGAGTTTTAAAATGCTTCAAGTTTAGCCCATTATATACATCTTTCTCAAGAGCTTTATAAAATTGTTCTAATGAAGGTTGTAGATTTCCTGTAGAGGAACAGCCCATCAATAAACCATCTGCTACAGGAGCACCATCTTTTAATGTGTGATAGGGGCACATGCCTAATAGTACCACCTTTACATCTGTAGCTTGAGTTTCTTTGAAACATCTAAATGTGTTAGAAGAAAGAGGAGCAATCTTCTTGCCCCTCTTTCCCTCTTCCTTCAAAAATTTATAGATGTTATCACACTCCTCACTCTCAATGAAAGGTTGCATAAACCTATGCCAACTTACATCAAACTGATCTTTAAATTTTTCCCAAATCATAATTAATGTGTTGTTGTAAAATCAATTTCTAATTGTTCTAAAAGACCTTGTGCAGGCTCTTCTTCTTGCCACTGTAAATTAAAAGACTTAGGAGCATATGTAAGAATTCCTGATTCCTCTACAAAGAACTCATGAGCTGCCATGTGCTTAGGAATCCAAGCTGCAGGATGTGTTTCTTTTAAAGACTGTGTTGTAAACTGATAGAGTTCCCAAAGACTATCCTTAGCACCATAATCAAATGTAGGAGCTTGTAACTCTCTAGAGATGATGTTAAGCTGTGTAGATGTAATGATTGATTCTTCAATGAACAATCTACCAATCAATTCAGCTTTTGTGCGTGACGTAATCTCCACTTGTTTCATCTGGTCTCTCTGGTTCTGCATTAATGTAAATGTTTCTGCAGCCTGAGAGATGTAATCTGTAATAATCTGTGGAGTGACAGATTGAATTGTTCCTACATGTTTTCTCTTATATGCACCAAAGTCTCCTGATACACAACCATTTTGACAAATGAATATGCGTGTACCAATAGCAAACTTAAGTGTCAAGCTCTTATCATAACTATTCTGCCAACCAATCTGAAGCTGCATTTCACTATCAGCTACATTACTAATACTAAATCTACCATTAGCTATCTGACCAATTTTTGCAGATGAATAAGTTTCCTTATCTAATGTAAAACCTGCTTTCTCAATGCCATTTAATGTAAGATCAATCAATTGTGCATGACTCACTGGCTTATATGTTCTTGTTTGTGCAGGAACTGGTGCACTTAAAATAAGTTCCTTAGTTGTGTTATACGTCTCAGTCATTTTCTGATATTTTTATTTCTTTTTCAAAATATTCGCTTAAAATTCCTTCTAGATTTTCAATACTTATACATTTTATTTCATCTTCTTCTGTTGTAGATAACCATTCTATTTGGTGTTGAATACATTCTACAAGATCATTTATTGTCATAATAAATTTTTTTTCTTTAAATAATTTTTAATTGCTTCCATACCATGTTCTTTGGCCAGATCAGCCCAGTCCTTAATACCTTCTGTTAAATACTTTCTAGGAACATTACAATAGCCAAAATCAAACAGCTTAGTTATTTGCTGACTGTTTTCTACACCTGTAACATCACTGTCAAAGCTCAAGATTTGTATATCAGAATTAGTTTTTAGATATTCCACATTCTCAGTTGAGAAACAGCCTATACCTTCATTTTGTACAGCACAGCTACATGGAAATATCTTTTTCATCACCATATAGTCTTTCTTGCTCTTATTGATGAATGCTGTATTACAATAGCGTATGTCTTCTCTACCATCCATAGTTGTAATAGGAACATTGTTAGGCACCCATTTACTCTTTCTATCAGCAAATGGCCTATAAATCTTCCAATACTGCCCCTCATACAGATAACCAAACGTAAGTTCATTCTCTGGAATAGGAAACTTACTCTTGTTTAGATAGACAGATTTGATTGCATATACATTATTATCTCTAAGATCTTGTATGTCCTGATGATACTGATTCCAATAAGCTAATTCTTCTTTAGTGAACTTCCTAGTTTTCACTTGAATAAGAGAATAACGTTTCTCCATTTCAGGTTGTTTGTAAGCAGATACTATTTGCTTATACAGTTGTCCACTTGCTCCATTAGATATACCTAGACCAAAATCTCTATCTATCATTCTAAGTACATCATCAAATGATGTTAGATTAAATAGCATCTTGACAAACTGAAAACAGTTTCCTCTCTTATTAGTGTCAGCAAAGTCTATAAATGATATAAACCCACGTTTATTACCTATTATAAAAGAGGGATTGTCTTCTTTTCTAAATGGAGAAAGAGTTACAACATTAAGTTTAAATGGATGTGGCATGTAATATCTGAATATATCATACTCACTAATCTTGCTTAATATAGTTTCTGGTATGAGTTCTTCTCTTTTCTTTCCTTTTATCATACACTAATAAATTAATTAAAAGAGCCCCACTTTCGTGAGGCCCTTTCTTTTGGAGGGGGAACTATTAATAACTTCCATCATCATCAGCAATAACCTTGTCTGATTCAACTAAGTTATCACTTGGATCATATTCTTTAAGATCTTTTAATACATAAAAGTCTGGACAACCATATTCACCTGTAACATCTTTAATAAAACGTTCGTGAGGTTTAAGATCTTTAGGCTTCTTATCTTTAATACTTTTAAGAATTGCTGGATTACTATAATCTGTCAATCTAAAATGTTTAATGTGATAGGGAGGTAAGAAAGCTTTGTTAAACACACCTTGATAAGACTTAGGACCATCTTCTTTCTCTACAGTTTTAATTGTAGCTAAAGCAACGACATTAGTTGTTAGTTCACCACCAATCAAGTCTCTAAGGTCTTTAACATTACCTTTCATTAACTTCTTCCATTCTAATTGTAATGTAGATTCAGCATCTTTAAGATCAAGACCACCTAACCATGAACGTAAGAACTTAAATAAATTCTCTTCACCTTCAAATGCTACACGATAATCCCTACTAGAAAACCAATCAGGAATATCATTAGGATCTTCAGCCCAAGTACATTGACCTACACTATTGATATATTGTTTCTTAAGACCATCTTTACTCACCTTCTCTTTATTCTCTAAGAAGAATACCAATTTAAACTTCTCTTGGTTTTTGATTTCTTCTAACCAAATATCTATTCTAAGAGATTGATTATCATCTTTACTCTTTCCTAGATATTCAGTTTGCTTAGAGTCTTCTTTCAATTCCATATTTAATATGTCTTTGAATTCCTCTACACTAGGATTAATTGCTACTACTGTTGCTTCAAATAGTCCTACGAATTTCTTAAACTCCGTAACTTCTAATTTTTCCCTTTTTTTACCACCAATACTGCTCATAGTTTTGCTTTTTATTTATAATAATTATCTACTGAATTTACCACTTCCTGTAAGTTGTTTGGAATTAAAATCTTTTCAAACATACCATCAGGACTCTTGGCTGGGTATTTCTTAAATCTATTGGTTACAAAGTTGTATGTTGCTGCACCATCTTTTCCCTCATCAACATGAGTGTAAAGACATACAGTGAATAAACCTTCTAACACAATTTGGTTGTCAATTAATTTACCTGCTGTTTTAATCTTATATCCTATAATCTCTCCACCATCTTCAATAGTTTCAGGATGAGTAAAATAGAACACTTTGATATCATCACGCAGTTTTCTAGCTGTCTTAAATAATTCAACCATCTCTTTAGCCATTATACTAAACTTCTCAAAGCCCTTGATAGAGATTTGATCCAATAGTGTAAAGCCCATTAAGTAGTTTGAATCTTCGATAATGATGTTCTTAATGTGTGGTGCGTTTTTAGAAATCTTTAAAAGTTGATCTATAATAAGATCCGCTCTATCTATTTCCTTGTAATTCTTAGCGTCATCATTATATAGCTTTTCAGAGCCTCTGAATGGAAGCTCTTTCTTTGCTACATTAATGATGTAGGTTTCTTTTGGATCTAGGTGCTTGATTGATGTTGATTTGCCAGTCCCTGTTTGACCAACAATTCCGATTAATTTACTAGACATCTTGTTTGTTTAAAGTAAGAACAAAATCTTTTTTTAATGTTACTGTATATTTTTCTCCTGTAGAAAGTTTTACCACTTCTACAATTGCAAGTTCAAACTCATTAAATTCACAGAATTTATTTTCTAATTGTTCAAGAGTTAATGGTGAAATCAACTCTTCATTAACAAAATCTACGAATGCATAAAGTTCTTCTTTTACTGGTGTTGCTTTTACAACTGGTTTTCTTGTTGCCATTTTTTATTGTTTTTAGGTTTATAAATTTACGTCAATTTCTTCAGATTTCAAAATATTTATCTTCTTTTCTACAAGACTTGGATCTTTAACAACTCTGTCATAAAGCTCTTCTGCATTCTTCTTAATTCCTGTTCCAATGATGTAAACATCATTCACTCGAACAGAATACCAAGGTTCTTTGTTAAACTGTGTTTCTTCTACTAATTCAATTTTCATACGTATTTAATTTTTGTGTTATCAAAAAACTCAAGAGCACTCTTGAGCCATTTCTGTTCTACATCCTCTGTTGAGCATATGATGTCTATGTAGGCTTTCTTGTCTGGATTAGTATATTCCATAGCCATACATCTATTAATCTTTTGTGCTAGGTTTTCACCATTGCTATCAAAATAATTAATTATCACTCTATTGAGAGGTTTATATGTTACTCCTGTGTTACCTATTCTAACAACAGCTAAATGGTTTCCTTCTCCTTTAGCAAAAGCTTCAAAGGTTTCTTTTTCTCCAGCTTTGCTATGATAGACAGGAATTCCAAGACCATCTGCTATTTTAGTTACACCACAGAACACAAGAATCCTTTCATTCTTATATTTAGACAATAGAGCTCTTGTCTTATTCAGCTTAGCTATGCTATTCTGTATAATCCTCATTCTAGCTAAACGTAAGAACATTGTGGGTTTATCTTGTCTTTGTAATTGATCAATCACCCATCCATAACTATCAAATTGTTTCTTCTCTGTTCTTTTCTTACCCTTATAATCATTAATGATTATATTATCTAAAGGCACTTTGACAATATTGATTTCATAATCTGTAATTACACCTTCTTCAATAGCTTGTTCTATTGTATATGTAGCTAAAACATACATATCTAGTTCTTCATTCAGGGTTTTCTCTGTGTGCTTAGAGAGCGTTCCTGTAAGACCAAGCATATCTACGTATTGCAGCTCCTTTACAGCCTCTATTTGTGCTTCAGAGAGCAAATGTATCTCATCTAATATCACTAGGTCATAACACTCATCTAAATGCTTTTTAATAGATAGATGTGTTGTATATGTAATGTTTTTGTTCTTATATTTCCTGGTCTTAAAGTCTGTTTCCCAAGAGTCTTTAATCTTAAGATCTGGATAGGCTATTAATATGTTGATGTTCTTTGGTAATTGCTCTAATATATTTATTGTTGTGTATATTTTGCCAAATCTAGGACATAGGTTTAGTATACCAAACTTCCCATGTTTAAGCCATACATCAGCAAACTCTTTCTGTCTCTGGTCTCTAATTGTTAAAACCTTTGCCATAAGATATAATTGTTGTAAATGACCAAAATAACCATTCTACATTAATAGCTACATATTCATCATTATCATTTAAGCTATTCATTATACTAATTGTTGGTAATACAACAAATTGCCACCACGATTCTGTTTTGCTGGGTAGGGTGTTATACGTTTTACTTACTATATTCATTTCTTTAAAAAATAGGTTTTATTAATAATTGATTCATAAATAGTGTCTGTCATGTCTGACTTTCTAGGTAGTTCTTTAAACATACCTATCTGGCCAAGGAAACCAAGACCAACTCTCATATCATCTTCACCATAGCTATTTTTAATTAGCCTTAGGCTTCTAAAATACTTTGCACCCATTGGATCTTTAAGCTTTTCAAGATTGTAGCCTGAGAAATCTGCCACTTTATATCGCATAGGGTCAAATAGTGCTAATACAACATCAGCATCATCTTGTGTTTGTGAACTGTCTTTAAAATCTTCTAGTTGTGGTTCAACATCTCCATTCTTCAGTCTCATAAAATTGCTAATATCCCTATTAAACTGACTAACTACAACAGGACTATATCCATAGAAATCTCTAGCATATCTGAGTTCATCACTCATCTTATCAATAGCTTGTTTCTTTGTAGGCTGGTCTTTAGTTGTTTTCAATAGACCAATGTGATCAATAATGACAATAGTTATTTCATTATCATCATTAGGGATGTATTTCTTGTTATATTCATCTGCTTGAATAATCTTTCCACGTTCTAATGCATAAGCTTTTAACTCTTTGGCTATTCCTACAGGATTCTCTGGTCCATCAATGATTGTTATCACTTCTTTCATTCTTTCCATGTAGTCTTCATACATTAAGAATATATCATGTTCATCTTTGGTCATTTTTTCAGTCCAACCTAATAGCTTATTCACAGAGATGATTATTCCATGATCAATAAAGATCTTTCTAGAAATCCATTTGGCCATTTTGTAGGTCTTACTTCTCTCCATAGACCTATACCATATCTTGAGCTTTATGTCTGTTTTATTAGCTTTAGATATATACCAATCAAATGGATTAAGAACATAAGCATCATCAATGAAACTTGTCTTACCAGAGCCTGTCAATCCACCCACTAATGTGTAAATACCTTTTCTGATACCAATATACTTATTGAGTCTGTTAAACCCCATAGGTACACCAGTGTTTCTACCATCAAGGCCTTTTTGTACTTCTCTTTTAAGATCTTCAAAACTCATAACTTTTCTATTTCTTGTCTAAGCTCTAATAAATATAATAAAGTTTCTTTTCTTGTACCAACTTTTAGAGTTAATTCATCGTCATCACAAATTGCTGTATGAAAATATGCTGCATTTATTTTTGTTATAATAGCTTTTTTAGTAAGATTGTGTCTTTCTTTTATACTAACTTGATGATTATTAGTTGAATAAAATGTATTATATAAATTAATTGCTTTTTCTTTAGTTGTCATATGGATTGTTTTAAATATCTGTTCCTCCTGTTGTTGTGGGTTCTTCAACCACTGTTTTACCTTCTCTAATGAGTTCAACAAATGCTTCAAACGTTTTCTGAGTTAAATAAGTTGATGTACCCTGCATATATGTTAGTTTATTAATTCCTGTTTTAACAGAGTTTTCTTTCTTTTGTAACACTTCATATTCCAATGCAGCAATCAACTCATCTATTGTATATTCACCTTCAGAAAGAATATTGTTAAGTTTAGCTAGACAATCGTCTTTACCCACTTTTAATGTTCTAGTTCCTGTAAAACTTTTTCCTTTGTGTGTGAATATATCTGTACCTGGATAGGCTTTCCACCATCTGTCAAACTCAACAGAGCTTTCTTTCTTAACTAATATTGTAGCAGTTTTAGCTTTAGATTCCATAAATTCTAACAAAGCTTTACCCCTTTCTGTAAGTTTGTAATCAGTTGATACAAGTCCTTTTCTATAGATTGATTGACATATAGCTTCTAGTCTAGGGGTAGAATCGCATAGCTTCTGAACATCATATCCTTCTTTAATACCTTTAAGAAGAAACACTTGATCTAATGTATACCCCTCAGTGATGAGGGCTTCAAAATGGTAAGGTGTTACTTTTATATTCATGTGTTTGCGTTAATATGCTTTCTTTATCAACAACTATTATTTTAGCAGGAAGCCTCTCAAACTCTTGCTCCATAAGGATTTGAGCCTCTTGCAAATATATGAAATCCTTTTGAGATTCTCTTTCAAAATCTTCTTCTGTCATTTTATATTAGTTAAGGTATAGGCGTTAATAATAATATTTTTATCTATATTACTATATTCTCCTCTAAGTTTAAGTCTTTCTAATATAGCTTCTGTTTGAGCTTGTACATGTAATTGAGCAAACTCTATCATTGCTTCTTTACAATCTGAGAAGTTAATAACTACTTCTCCTTCTGTATCAGAATGAGCTACAAACCATGTAGCAAATCCTCTATCATTTATGTGTTCTTCTGCTGTATGTATATTCATAACTATTGTTTTACTTTTAAGAATGTTTTACCATCTTTTTTATAGGTTACAGGTGTTTGATTTCTTAATGATTCGGTCTTACAACTCATTTTGTGCCCATCTATCATACTACACATAGAACACTTTGTTATAATCTCGATATTCTCTTTTGGTTGGTTAATGGATTCAATAAAAGTATCCCACTTCCATTTGCTTTCTGTTGGGCCAAAAGACTCATTAGATTCTTCATTGAAATGAATACCCGCTTCGTAAGCCTTTCTTAAATCAGCTTCACTATATCCACCTTTAGATTGTGCTGCTTTATAACCTGCAATCCACCAATTTTTATTATCATCAGCACCAATAGTAGAATGTTTAAAATCTCCATCGGGGTTACCATTAGTTAGATAATTCATCATAACTTTATGTGCTAAAGATTCTATACTTTCTTCCACTTCCTCTATATAAGGTATGTTAGGTAGGGATAGACTAGGGGATTGACCACATACTTTCCAAAAATTATTTCTAGATGATTGTATATCTAATTGTGCTTCTTCAGAAAAAGAAAATAGGTCATCTATATCGTCTTTTTCTGATATAAGATTAACTATTCCCGCAACTTTTATTTGTACACTATAAGCCCAATCACTTACTTTTATTTTAGCTTCCTTATCCACATACAACCATCCTTCTTGATATTTAATTGGTGTTAGTTTCATGTTTTTTAGGTTTAATTGGCCAATAATACTCACAACTAAATTCTCCATCATTTATAAATGGAGGCTGAACAAAATAGCTTTGACCATATGGTGTTGGATAAGCCATAAATCTCCAACAAGAATGTTTCTTAGGGCAATCTATTCCCTTACACATAGTTATATCCATGTTAAATTTCTTTTTTAATGTATTTAATAATATTTTCTAATATCTCTAATGTTAAAGAAGACTTCAATAGATTTGCTTGTCTAGATATAACTCTAACATTTCCAGGTATATAACCTTTTGTGTTATCAACTCTATCCAAAGACATGGCATTTGGTAAATAACCATCTCCTTTTGTCAAAGGCATTCCTAAAATAGGACAAACTTCTGGTATGATTATATCTTCTTTAACAATAGTAAACTCAGCACTATTTTGACGTGACCTTGTTCTAGCAACATACCATAAATAGTGTTGAGGATCGTTGGTAAACTTGACCTTTCTAGAACTTTGATACCAATCTTTGTTTTGGTCTGAGCGTTTTTCCTTGTTTTTCTTTCTGTATTCTACATCATACAGCTTCTTTTTTTCTTTAGCATCCATAATTATATATTTAGGATGTAAAGTTAAAACAATAATGTCAGAAAACCAAATTTTTCAGGCACTATTTTGAAATATCAGGCATGTTGTTTATGTTTATTAATAATAATACGCATTGTTCTGTGTGTATCTTCTAACATCACATACACTTTTGAACTATTGCTAAAATTGTAATATTTCACTACACCATTTTCTATAACCTCCACCTGAGTTACTAATGTAGTGTTTAATATGTTTTCTGATGGTAGAGGATTTTTTATATCTTTTGTTGTCATAATTGATATGTATGATATAATATAAATGCTAATAGAAAAACTATTACTGTAAGTCCTGTTATAAACAAAATAACCTCAGCTAATGTAGGCTGAGGTTCACGTTCTTCATTCATGAGTTAGTCTTTTATTCGTAAACCAAATTGTAAATCAAACCAGCTAAATGTTTGTTCAGCTCTTGTCTTATTACATTTAAATACTTTTTTTAATAATGGTATAGCATAGGCCTTAAATTCATCATGTTGAGCTTGTGTCATAGTCCATTTGCTATACCATTCATTAGTCTTATAAGCTTCAGCTATTGTCTTACCAATCATTTCTAATTGATAATCAATTAAATGATCAGCTATATTTTCACGATTTATCTTTGCCATGATGTATATCAATAACTTTATCTAATAATAATGTTAATGCATTAATATGCTTTTTAAGATCTGCAATTTGTTGATCTTTTAATACAACCATTTCTTCAAGAGTGGCTATTATTTTATTATTTATTTCGTCCATATCTTCTAATTGGTTGAATTTGTCTAAAACGCTGAATTCTTATTGGTGCAAAACGATATCCATAAGGATAGTAGTATTCATAATACATTTCATACTGTGTTCCACGTGGAACTTCTGGTCCACAACTTGTTAAAAACAAGATGGTGGCAATTAATAATAATTTATTCATTGGTCTTAATTAATTTATTAATCATCTCTTCAATCTTAAACTCAATAGCTAGTTCTAATCCTTTATTTTTCCAATCAGCTTTGAAATAGAACCTAGCCATCCCAAACTTTAATTTGATTTGGTGTAATTCAAATCCTGGAATAGTGATTAAATCTTGCATCACCTCATCTAAGTACTCTGTTACTATAGGAATATCAAATTCTAATCCATACCATCCTTCTGGAATGTATTGTTTATACTTCTCGTTAAACTCTTTTGTTGTCATATTAAACTTTTTTAGGTGGGTTATCTAATTCCCAATGGTTTGTTTATTTAGCATCTTTAAATTTTTACTGGTTTAAATTTTACATACCCTTGATAGTAGTTCATATTTAAGGAATATTCTAACTCTTTAGATGTTTGTCTCCTATTTCTACCCTCATCACATTTTAAATAGACTATCTTATCCTTAACTTTAATTACAGTCCATTCATCCCCCATATAATCTAATAGCTTATCGCCTTTATTGAATGTCATTGTTTTGTTTTAGTTCTTTTGTTTTTTATTTGGTTAAGTTTTGGTTATACCATTTAATAAATTCAACTACTGATTCATAAACTTTATCAATACCTTCTGCATCACCAAGCCTATCATACATGATATTAAAAATTATAATACTTTTTTCGTAATCTCCCCAAAGTTTTTCTTCTTTGGCTATCTTAATATAAACAGGCATCAACCAATCCCATGAAGAATGATATTTAATTGAAGCACTTGATAAATTCCTAAACATATCAGGGCTACTATCTTTAGGATAATAAAACATTACCCCGTCTTGCTCTTTTGTTTTAGAATATGCTTGAGATACTTCTGCTCCCATAAACTTAGCAATCAGCTTATTACCTTCTAGTATTTCTTCTTTACTCATTGTTTTGTTTTTAGTTCTTGAAATGTCACTTATTTACGTAAAAAGGTGACAAATAGCACACTACCCATTATTAGATAGTGTGCTTTGATTGGTTAATCTTCTACTGTCAACTCTGCAATCCATTTGTCAATTAAATGTTGTTGTGCAGCTTTTCTACCCCATTTAAGTTCACGCAATAAAACATCAAGTGGGTGTGCTGATGGTGCATCAAGTGGACTAACATTTTTTTGTTCAGCTTCTTTCTCATTAATATCAACTAATCTATTAAGTATCTCGGCATAAGTTCTCATTGCTTTTAGTTGGATAAGCAAAAATCCTCTCTGCTCTCTATCAATTGTGTTCCATCCTTCTGATTCAGCGAATTTTTCTAACTTAGAAATCTTCTCATCCAGTTCTGTTTCTTCTTGTAGTAGTCTTTCAATAAATGTACTCATGTGTTTTGTTATTCAGATACTCCTGTCTACGGTTTTGTTTTTAGTTGGTAAAGTTTATTCATCAATTCTTGTGCATTAATATCATTACCATAATGATAACGTTCTTCTCTCACCCACTTCTCTAATTCTTCCAAGTGGTTGTTAGCTTTGTAGCCACTAATAAAACCTTGTTTTAGGCAATGCTTATCTTCTTTACTAATAGCATTTATTGTAGCATACTCCTCTGCCATCTTCTCTATGGATGGGGAAGGATTCAAAGTAGTATGGTCTGTTGCTATTGGATTAGATGATTCGGGTAGTAAAGAGAATTTTTTAAATTCTTTATGTTGCCATTCTTCAAATCCACACCATTTGCATTTAGTAGCTGATGATGTAAAATTTGATGCTTCAAAAGCAGTACAAGGTGCTTGTGTCATTTTATTATTGGTTTTTATTTTAAATAAGGAGCATTTTCTTTAATGTACTGTGCTGCTTCATTTGAGCCTCTTTTAAACTCTGTTTGTTCAGGTGTAGAACCATCATAAGCTGCTCCTGTTGATAATGTTCCTTCTACAAGTTCTGCTCCTGTTTGGTCTACAATAATCTTCGCATGAGGGTGTTTGTGCTTTCTTAGAAAGTTCACTAAAGGTTCTGCTGCTGCAATAAATTCTTGATTAATTTCCATGTCCTTTGTTATTCAGATTGTACCCTGTCTACGGTTTTAATGTTTTTAAATATTTTGCTACTACATAAGCCTGATTACTCCCTTCTTCTGATAGTTTTTCATAATGGGCAATAGCTATATCCAATGAGTTGTTAACTTTGTAGCCTTCTTCCTTCCCTTTTATTAATCCTAATTCATAACTATAAATGTCTACCCATTGACTTATCTCTTTATCGAATGTTAGTTTAGATATTTTATCTTCCTTCTTTATGGATGGGGAAGGTTGTTCTTCTAATTCAATACCTGCATCTTTTAGGAATTGAATTGCTTGTTCTTTAGTTTTAATAGTACCCATGACAGTTTTTATAGCTTCTAATTGTTTATCAATTACTGTTCTGTCTGTTATAGTCCATCCTCTTTCTACTTCTTCTGTCTTTGGTTGTTGTAGTTTAGGGAAAGTACCATTACATATTCCACATTGACTTGTAAGTACATCAGGGTGATTAGGACATGGTTTTAATCCTTCTTTGAGTTCTTCTGTCTTTGGTTGAAGGGATTGGCGATATAATTCCATTAATTGTTTTGAATCAAGAACCTCGTATAATCCTTCTTCATTTCTACACTCCCATTTATAAGTGGAAAGATTAAACCAATACTTTTCCCCTAACCATATACCAAATCCTATTACTTCATCCTCTGAATACATCCTTGATTCTGATTTAGGTTGTTTATTCATTGCTTGATAATCTCTTTCGTCCATGTTATTATATTTTAGGTGTTTTAGGAAGGGATTGGATAGTAATAAATTCATCTTCAATATTACAACCCCAGCCATCTACTGCTGAAATGATTTTAATACCACTATCTGTAACTTGTATTACAGTTTTTAATCCTCTATCAAATTCTATTTCATACATTCTTTCACTTTCTGATTGAAGGGCTTGATTATGTAGTTTAACGATATGTTCTGCTTCTTCTTTTGCAATGCATCCACTACCTGCTATATAATATTCTTCTACTTCATCATACTTAATAGGTGTTTCAGGCTCAATCATTAAACACCAACACTTTTCTTGACCACATGGTGTTGTTTTCCATCTGGACTTCATTGAAAGTTCTTTAGCTTCTTTGTGTGTCATGTTGTTTGTTTTAAAATAAGGAAAGTTGATTTTTGTCAATATTGACTTTCTTTTTTCTACCCTCATATTGTATCTTATCAATGATTCTTTGAGCTCTTTCTATATAATATGTATAATTGATATTGTTAAGAGGATGATCTTGTGTTAAATGATTACACACTGTCATCACCCATTCTCCTGCTTCCACCTGACTAATATTAGCTGCATTAGAATCAGAATTCTCATTCTTAACCTTCAACAGTTTCTCTCCTGTTTTAGATATGTAATAACGAATTAGCTTATTGTACACTGTTTTACTAATATCTGTAAGTCCTTCATAATGGAAATCCTTACTAGCTTTCTGTCTTAACGCAAAGTCATATATATTAGTATGATTGGTAATAGTGTCAGCAATAGGAATATTGTTAACATAATACTGCTCAAGAGCCATAGGCACAATCCTAGCAGATTTATTTTTATGTAGTTCAAAATCTGTGAGAAAATCACCTTTTTTTTTAACATCTCCATTAGTTTTAATAGCTAGATAATCATTAACTGTTGAGAATGTAATCTTTTGATAGTCTGTGCGTTCTAGCTCATATTTAGTAATATCCATCCACCACGTATTGATGGCTTTCATTATTTCTAATTGCTCTTTTTTCACCATTATAGTGACACCGTCTGTATTAGCTGAAATAACATGAATTCCACGTAGTTCATATTGTTCTATTAACATTAAAAGACTCAATTCACCTGTAATAGTGGTAAACATGGTAAGCCTTCTGTCATAAATCCAATTCTGCATATCAGAACTCTTACCATATACAGAGTTTACAGCAAGTTTAAGAGCACCAACAATACCTGCTATCTTCTTATCTTTCTTAGCTAAAGGCTTAAGTTCCAATCTCTTATCAAACATTGTCTTATATCCTCTTAAGAATTCTTTTCCTAAATGTGCAGGATATTGTTCATTGTTAATAATAATAGCTGGATAGTATGCTTAATCTATAATCTTTCAACTATAGCTGGACTATATCATCATTTAACTATTAATTCTTTTTTCCAGACAAACCCATACATAGAAGGTTTGTGATCTGAACAAACTGAGTATATTTGCTGCCATTTATAAGAAGGATTTTGTTCTGTAATTTCTTTTACAGAATTCCATCTTTTTATAAATTTTCCATCTTTACTATACTGATCAATGTAATATTTTACTTTAGCTTCTGAAACTTTTTTTGCCATTTCTTTAGTAGCTTCTGGATTATCTTTCCAATGAGTATGACTAGATTTTAGTCTTTCTTTTGGATCAGAAAATCTTTTAATTTGAGCCTCACTAAGTTTTTTTCTTGTTTCTGTAGAAACAATACAACCTGTTTCAGAATCTTCTCTAAAATTATATCCTTTACTTCTATCAGTACACTTGTAGATTTTTTGCCAATATAGTTCTTGTTCTTTTAATTGGTCAATTGATACATATTCTAATACAAAGTATTCAAAATTTTCTCTTTCATATTTATGCCAAGCATTTATAAGATGATCATTTTCTTCTTTTCTGTTTTTTTTATTCAGATTATTGATATGTTGTCTGATCCTTCTATAAACACATACAGCTTTTCCTATGTAAACTTTATTATTTACTTTGTTTCTTATACAATATATACCACTTCGGTTTAAGTCTTGTTTTCTATCTAATTTCATGTTACAAATATATGTAATTACATGGATAGAACCAAGGCACTTAAATTAATTAATAGTTAAAGTTCCCTGTTTAGTCTCTGAACCTTGATCTATTTCACTATAGACCCTTGGCTGCGGATTGTCCAATCTTAATCTTTTTTACCATACCTGAGTAATTATTTCAGCCACTATATGTATTTCTACTGTAATTTGGTAGATTAAGCTCTAAGGAGGTTCCCGTCAATTTAAGGAATTTTAGTTTCGCCATATTGTTAACGAAACATCCCAATCAATAATAAATGTATCCTCACTAGCTTCAAACACTTTAGGTTTATTTTCTGTATGAAGACCACCTTTTGCAAATGTGTATACATTATTATAGAAATGTAAACTCTCTTTGAAATCATCTTGTATTGTAAGATTCATTCTTCTAATCTTCTTTAAGAACTGCTGTAACTCATCTGTTATAAACTCTACATATGGTGCAATACATTCTTTTACACTGATTTTCTTTCTGAATGTACCTTTTTTTGGTAGAGCAGTGTATTGTATGTTCTTTTCCTGGCAATAAAACTTCTTAATCATTTCATCCCCTATTTTACTATCTGAATAGTTCAAACAAGGAATACCAAACTCTTCTTGTATATCCTGTCTAAGAGCTATTTGGTTATTGCCCTTATACAGAGGATGATTAGTTTCACCAATAGTCACCTTATAAAACTCATAAGTAGCCATAACATCATTGTGACAATAGTTGATAGTAGTTTCTATGTCTTCTTTGGACATATCAATCTTTTCATGATGAATAGGCATCTCTTCAATGTTCTCAAGATCCATTTCAAACTCCAATCTCTTTAAGCTAACACGTCTATTCTTATTATCATAGTGATTCACTCTAAATAAGTCTATTTGTTTTAGACTAAGAGCTTCTTCTCTATATTCAGGAAATACATCATAATTAGCATCATGAATGGTATCAGAGGCTTTTAATGCTATTTTAGCACATATCTCTAATCCACTCAATGTTTGCCAATCTTCATAGTTTCTAATAATATATTCAACCACTTGACTATCAAAGCGTAGATTGTTATATCCTACCCAATAATAGTCTTCATGTTGTTCTGTAAATCTAATGAAAGGATCTAATTGATTATTCCATTTACTTACAGCAAATTCATATGTAACATCTGTTTGTGGATTATAAATAACAACAAGGAACAGCTCCTTTAATGTTTCTATATCATATATAAGTACATTCATTTTCTAAATGCTTTAGGAACTTTAGCACCCATTTCATTATAAAAATATCTTTTGTCATTTGTAGGACATTTTCTATATGCATACATATTTGTAGCACAACTGGCTAATCCACTAATTAATAAAATTGCTAATAACTGTTTCATAATTGTTTAATTTAGGTCTCAGGATGGGATTTGAACCCACACACTCTTTAATACAATTAAAGGCTCTACCAATTGAGCTACCTGAGACTGTTGTGGAGCTGAGGGGATTCGAACCCCTGTCTCCGTAAGTAATCATAATACCATTCTTACATGCTTAGTCAGCTTATAGCCTGACAACTTTGTACTATTAGTCAGCTTATAAGCTTACTAATTGCACCGTATTGGGGTCGTACGGTTAAGTACAACACTGCCACCACTTGGTTTTATGACTACCAAGAAAACATTTTGTAGTATTGGCATACTACTGTGTAAGCTCTAAAATCACGAGCCAAAATTCGTCTAGTCTTCACACATTGTAACTTTCTGTTGCCAAGTTGTTACCACTCCGTTAGGTTATGCAGCAACTGCTACACGACCAGCAAAAAGAGAAGCAATGATTGCTCCACCTTCTGCAACACGCTCAGATTTAGTCTTTGCGGTTATTGTTTAGAGGTTGTTTGACTCCTCCTAGTCTTGCATGTGATACTACCATTCTCATACGGATCAATTACCAATAACAGCCCCATATGTAAAGGGGGAAATAAATCCCCCTTTTGTTATTTCTTCTTCCTTGTTTTCTTTGCAGATTTCTTTTCTAAATGAATAGCAACTGCTTTTACAGCTTCTGTAAATATATCTCTAAATCTACCTTCTGCTTCATTAGATATTAAAAGTTCTGCAACCACAGAACTTAAAACATCATCATCGCCTTCTATTTTACATTTAATGTATTCACCATTTGATTTAACTACTAACTTCGTTATTAGATTCTTCATAATTATACATGTTTAAACCTAATGAATCTTTGTTTATATTCATTAGAAGGGGTGTAAAAATAATGATTATTTCTTAATGATAGCCTTTTCTTGGCCACCTTTTGCTGAGAATAATCTACCACCTTATTTAAGAACTTGTCTAATGCATCTTCTCCTGGTGTATAAGAGAGAACATTTCTAAATGGATAGTTTTTGGTTGAGTAAACTAGTGTGTAATGTGCCATTGTTTATTGGTTTTTATTTTAGAAAATCTATTTCTCCTGGAGTTCCTGTTAGTTTTTTATAGATTAATTGGGTTTTAGCAGCTTGTATTGCTGTTTTGTAAGCATTTAATGCTAAATCTCCTAACTTGATGTCATTTGTTTTATTGTACTGAGTCATAACCTTATCACCCATTTCACGTGTTACATCAATAACTTCTGTAATTGTAATTGTTTTTACTGTTTTAGTTGCCATTTGTTTGATTTTTAATTGTTCTTGTTAATAATAATTGTTTGTGTTTTAATTCTACAAGTTCTTGTGGTATATCTGAGGAAGTTAAATCAGAATTATCTGTTAAAATTTTACGTATATACCAATCAGGTAAATTATTAACAACAGTTTTATGAATTTGACAAAGTTTATTAGCAAAAGCCTTATCAGTTTTTCTTCTATTTTTTATAGACTCTCTGTATTTTTTTCTGTATTTACTAATATTCTTATACTTATATCTGGTTTGTTGCTCTAATTGTTTTTTAGAACATACATATATTTCATATGTTTTAAATTCTCCTGAGGCTAATTTTTTTTTTAGATATTTCAAATTCCATTTAGTGCCACCACAATGTGAACATATTCTGTCTGGTATATTAACTGCTGCCATTTTGTTTTAATCTTCTATACAGTTGTATTTGTTTACGCTTAAGTTCTACAAGTTCTGGTGTTATATCTTTAAATGATAAGTTTGTTCTTGCTAAACTGCCTGAGTCACCTAATATTTTGTTTTTAACAAAATTATCAGTGAGCTGTTCAGACTCTCTTTTATGTTTTAATCTATAATGCTCTTTCATTTCAGGAGTTTTCCAATATCCCTTTGGTTTAGGATGTGGTATATAGTTTTCTCTATATGCTTTAAGTTTATCAAAATTATTTATAGCCCATTTAGCATATCTTTCATTTGATTTAACTACACATCTATATCTAATTCTAACATTATTAGGATTAGACTTAGTTGGTTTCTTTCGATTCTCAATTATATATCTAGTACCACCACAATGAGGACATATTTTATCTGGAATATCTATTGTAGGCATAATTAAAAATATAACTTAACATGATCTTTGAACATTTCAGCTCTTTTTGGAGTGAAATCAAATGAAAATCCATCAGGTAGATTCACACCTGTAACTTTTGTAACATCTTTTTGTTTTATTCTAGTTTTAGGGCGTTTAATAATTCCTGCTTTAATTAAACCGTAAGCTTTTTGATTTATATTAGCAATTGGTCTATTAATCTTAGGAGATAGCCATTCAGCTGCTTTACTAATAGATTGAAACTTCTCAATAGTTGTAATTAATGCTTTTGTTTCTACATCTGACCAAAATTTGAATTCTCTTGCCATTTTATTTAATTTTTGTTATGCAACACATTGCTGATGTGTCCCAATACGGTGTATAAATGTATTTACCAAGGTTTGTTGTGAAAATTGTATGTTTAACAGGAAATAGCTTATCAATAGAACTAATAATCTTCTCTTTTCTATCTCCAAAAAATTTATTAATGGTGTAACCATCTTGTTCTCCTTTGATTCTTCTAGAAAATGTCATTATAAAGTTTTTAGTAAACTTTTGTATATGTTCTTTCATATACTTCACTGTAACACAATAATCAAGATCATATAACACATCGTCTTTCAACTCTGCGTTTAGTATGTTTCCAAACTTCATTGTAACAGGATGTTTAACTTTTATCATCTGTTGCATTATAACGTCTGGTGTATTCTCCCATATTTCTATATCTTTTATTCCTTTAGCATGGCACCATTCAATATATTCATTTATATCTGGGCCCGCAAGTCCTATAACAGACGGTAATTGAAAATGTGAGAATATAAATTCTCTAACAGCTTTCTTATTTGCTGCTTTTACATAAGATGGTTTTGTCATAATAATTAATTTAATTAAAAAGCTCCCCATTTCTGAGGAGCTTTCACCAATGAAACATATACAAACTAACCAAATTCATTATTTCTTTCATATAATATACTTACATTCAATTCTCTACACCATTGATTGAATGATTCTCTTTCTTCAGGTGTAATAATATCTCTAGATTTAATTTCTAGTCTTTTAGGCTGTTCTTCTGGTTGTTTGTCTTTGTATAATAATTCTAATACTCTTTTTAATGCATCCATAATAAATAGTTTTACTCACGCCAACTGTCATCATCCATATCATCCCAAGGTTCTTCATCATTTGATTCATCCTCTGGAACAGTATCAATGGTTCTAATTGTGCATTTGTGTTCGTAAATAATAATTTCTTCATTTTCATCTGTTTCAATAGCAATGTCGCCACTCCACTCTTCTAATAGGTAATTGATGATGTTTACATCTATTTCAGTTAGATCTTCAGACCAATCGCCTTCATCTAACCAACCTATTTCATGTGGTTCAGCTAATACAATTTCTCTTGAATCAGGATTCATCATCTTAGCAACTATATACAGTTCTACAGGAGCTCCATTAATCTCTAAGAAGGATTGTACATCTCTTGGAATCTCTTTAAGCTCATATATTTGTAAATAGTTATATGTTTTACCATATATTGTTTCATGTTTCTTAGATAGAAACCACATACCTATTTCTAATTGTTTAGGCATGTAGCTTCTAAATGATAATTTTGCTGGTGTATACATATTATTTGTTTAATATCCTAACATAGCCAATTTTTGTTCATCAGCCACAATATGGACTAATGAATCAATCACTTTAAAATCGTATAAGAAATTGGCTAATTGCCTAAATAGATAAAATTCTATTGGTGTTACTTGAATGGTTTTCATTGTTTATGTTATTATGTAAGTTAATATATAGCCTAATATCATTATGATTATTAGAGCTATTATTTGCTTTTTGTTGTTCATTTGTCTATAAATTCAAATGTGTATTTGTTTTTTGCTGTGTCATATATCACCATCATTTCTGTTGGTTTAGACCTATCACGTGAAATTGTATGTATATTAAACTCTTCTGGCATATCATATTGCTCTTTGCACACTTGTATACCAAGCCACACTCCTATTCCAAAGAATAGTATTATAGCAAGTGGCCAAGGATTAAAATCAATTAATGGTTCTTCTCTCATATTAATTGGTATTTCTTGATGAATGATCTCCATCAGCATATCCATCTAGATATGCCTGTGAGCATTTTTGATCTACACTACCTAATATAAGAATAGCAGAAACAGCATATAATATAAACATTATAAGTGTTAATTCTGCTAAATGCATCTTACTATAAGGTATAAAGAACATAAATACAAAAATCAATGCTGAAGTAAGATTGGATAATAAAACCCCTAATAATAATTTCATATGTTTAATTTTTAAGATGCATATAACATGTATAAGCACGTATTTTCATGAATGTGTTGTATTTTAATATCATATCCATTAAGAGTGAGTTTTTCAATCACTTTCATTATAAGCTTGTATTCATCAGCAGTATTTGCAAACATACCCCAAGCATGTAGCTCAATAGCCCATTTTCTCACTCTTTGTATATCAGCATTATCTGCATTTAATATAAAACTATATTCAGCCCCTTCAATGTCCACCTTCATAAAATCCACATAACCAAAATCTACTAGCTGTAATACACCACTTAAATTAAGATCTGTCTTTAAATTAGGACTTCCTGTTATATATGCTTGTTTAACAAATACATCTATTTTTCTAGTGTTTTGTTTAATATAGTCACATCTTTCAGGATCTGTCTCGAATGCATACACTCTTCTAGCTCCTTCTTTTAGTGCATATTCACTAAATAAGCCAATACTAGCTCCAAGATCTACAACAGTGTCACCTGGTTTAACACAAACACCAAATCTACTATATTCATTATCAGTCCATATTTCTTTATGGAATGCTTCTAATGTCTTTTTAGTCTCTTCAGACCAATTTGGATTTAATTTAAAGTCTTCAAACTTCATTTTTCTTGTTTTAGTTTGTAATTGTAAATTATATGCTTCTAACATTCTTTTAATAGCTGCTAAATCTCCTTTGTTCTTTCTTAATAGCTTTCTTAGCTGTTTTGAATAACCAGGAACATCACAATACACATGATCTAAATATCTTAAATAAGCTTTAACACTCATTTTGTGTTTAATCATGTATTTCTGCCATAAAAGATAATCAGCTAATGAACTATCTCTTGATTCATATGCTGCATATCCTTTGTTTGTTCTTAAATAAGACATTGTTTGTCTCTTTCTAGGATATTTCATCCCAAATAGATTGTTGTAATTAACACAAAGCTTACTCTTTAAATGTCCTGTTTCAAGAACAGCTTGAGCCCAAACAATATCAGGCTGATCAAAATCCATACATAATATGGATTGATAAAGAGAATCTTCTCCATCTGTTATTGCTGATTTAGCAGATAGAGAAGATATAAATAATATGATTGTTAATAATATTTTATTCATATGGATCTTTTTGTGCTGTTTTATATGCGTATATTAATATACACATATATATAGCAATTAATATTAAATATTTCATCTTCTTGAATATATAGAGGTTAATTTTCTTAACACAACTGTAATCTCTTGATATTCACCAATAGCTATTACAGCTGGCCGTTGTTCCAAATGATAATGCCTATGACATAATATGGAATTATCATCCTTTGTTATATAGAATGTTTTTCCCACTATATCAAATTGATTAATAAACTTTGTCTTACAAAGCTTGCAGTTGTCTAATGTTGGATGTAGTTTCATATTTGTTTGTTTTTTTATAAACATTCTTCATTTATTTCCATAGTACAAAATGTGGCAATCCACCATCCTATAAGCATTGTGTATGTGACAAACCATTCTACATTACTAATAATGGCTTTATAACTATATCCCCATAACAGTCCTATTGAACTCAATAGGAAGAAAAATAGCATGAATATTACAATCCATGCTACACATAAGAATAATGTTTTCATAACTAATTGATTTATAATTTCTTAGATTTATAATTTCTTTTATTTAATTCTAAGTAGGTTTGTAAATAACTATGTAAATAAGCTGCAGTATCTCTATTAATTATAAATTCTAACATGTTATGCTTATCTTCTATGTCTTTAATTTGTATTTCTATATCAGAATTATCTTCTCCGTCATGACCAGTACAGAATTTCACACCTATTATAGGATTATGCCAGTCTCCATATTTATCTAGATGATTACCATATGTATCATTACCTACTTTATCATATGTTCTAACAGTGTCACTGAATAGTTTTAGTTCTAAAATATTACGTTGATTTCTATTTTTTTTTGACATAACTAATTAATTTATTGTTTGTTAAATTGGTTTAATTAAAATTTTATCATTTTTATATAAATTATACAACTCATCAAGAGTGTATGTAGATGCTGGTTTATTTTCTTTATTTGTAATAAACATATGAGTAGAATAAACAGAGTGATCAGGTTTAGTTAAATAAGCTGTTTTATATCCATGATTTAAATTTCTCCTCATTCTTTGTAAACCTGTAGCGTTACCATTTTTATTTATTTTCATAATAGATTTATTTTTAATATATAATATAATTAAAATAAAAATAGGAGAGAACATACCACAGTCCTCTCCTATTTTTCCTCTAGTCTTTCTTCACAAATCCCTCTGCATTCAGTTGTAATAGTCCTATTATATTCCAAACAGGTATTAGGATACTTTTATAATCTCCCTACCATTACAACTGCTACACCTTGGGAGCTGATTTCCCTGTTTCTCTTTATTATGTTATCCTCCAATACGAATAGACATAATACCATCCCATAATATGATTGTTATCAGGCTCTTTAATTAATCAGGTGGTTTCACATCTTATAACCAAGGTTATTACTCTTGACCAATTATAAGAAGTCTTCATATCCACTGTAGAATGATGCATTATAGAGCTCCAGTGTAGAAACACCAGAGCTTTTTAAAAATTAAAAATATGCATGAACCAAAAAACCCTCTGCACTCAAATATAATAACCCAATTACTTATTATTATATCTGTCTATCCTTGGGAAATAGAAATGGTGCATTATATATCTATATTAATAACATAGGTCCAGAATAGAATCCCTATTGTAAAGTGTATAACTCTACTATGTATATATGTATGTCTAGTTATAACATGTTCTCTACCTACACCTATAGTCAGTCCTATAGAGCTATAGTTTGTAATCCAATATGTTCTCATATAATTGTTATTTAATGCTATATATTTTCTTTGTTATAGCCCTTTTAATAAATTGGTTTTCAACTCGTTAGGCTTTGAGGGGTCATACAACCTCTCATTCATTCCCCTAAATATGTTTCACGTGGAACAAATTTCATAACAGTTTTATTGCATAACTCATTGATTATCAATAGAAGCATTATAAAATAAGTATATATGATAGCCGTAAAAACTTTTTATTTCACACAATGTTTCACGTGGAACATTTTGTTAAGTTATTGTCCCACAGCCCCTAACCCCTAAACCCACACGCTATATATAAGCGTGTAAAACATGCTCTCCCAATTAAGAGAGAGCATGTGAGTAATCAATTAGCCTTGTGTAGCAAAGGCAGCATGCAATTCGTCAGACATTTGCAATGGAGCTGCTGCAAGCTTTTTGAATTTGCTGATTTTGTAATCATCTTCAGCATCTTCGATTTGACCGTCTTTAATAGCACGCCATTGTGCCTTATTAAGGTAGGTGTCAAATCTCAATGATGATGTAGTTTCTGTTATTTCTTTACCGTCAGCATCAGTGATTTTCTTCTTGTAAGTAGCATTCTCAAGCTTAATTCGCTTAACGTTACCTGATTTGAAATCAGTAATGAAAGCATGATCATCATCAACAGTAAACACTGTACCATTGAATCTGTAACGAGAATAGGTTAGCTTTTTCTTACCCTTTTCAGTTTCAGGATTGTAAGGCAATCCATTCTCAATGAAAGTAACGTCAAAAACCTGTTCGCCTGTAAGAATTTCAAAACTCTTAACTTGTGTGTCTATAGCGTTAGCCATTTGTAATGTTGCAGTCTTTATAGTGTCGCAATCACTTTTATTTTTAATTTGCTCGAATTAATTATCATTCCCAATCAGCAACCACCCCCCCTACCCCCAACCCTACCAACTCCCATGGGGGTTACAAGATGGAGTAGCCTCCTCTCCCTTAAACAAGGAGGTCCTAAAATTTTGGAAAAAATTTTTTATATTGTTCCACGTGGAACATTAAAATAATATTGGAATATTCAAATGAATGGTTATTTTTGTTTTAAAATCCCCCAATTTAAATTTATGCGTAATAACAATCTTTATGTAGTGACAACAGTCTTCAATCCAGAAGGCTATAAGAATAGGTATGAGCTGTATAACACCTTTGCTAAGTATATAGAGGATAGTGGTGCTATTCTTTATACAGTGGAATTGGCTATTGGGAATAAGCCATTTCATGTGACACAGGCTGACAATCCCCATCATATACAGATTAGGACAAAGAATGTTCTTTGGTATAAGGAGAATTTGATTAATATAGGGATTGGTAGACTTCCTAATGATTGGGAGTATATGGCTACTATAGATGCTGATGTTTCTTTTACAAGACATGATTGGGTGAAGGCTACAATACATGAGCTTCAGTATTATAAGATGATACAGATGTTTACACATGCTAATGATCTTGATTCTGATTATCAAGTGATGAAGCAACATTTAGGATTTGTGTATGCTTATAATAATAAAATAGTTAATAATGAGTTACAAAAAGCTCATGAGGGAGTGGTTGGGTTTCAGCACCCTGGATATGCTTGGGCGTATAGAAGAGAAACAATTGATGATTTGAAAGGATTGCTTGATGTAGGTATTCTTGGTTCTGCAGATAATTACATGGCTCTTTCTTTAGTGGGACAAGTAGATCTTTCATTAGTTTTGGAGTTTCACCCTAATTATAAGAAAGCTGCTCATGATTGGCAAACTCTTGCTTTGGAACATATTGGTGAAAGATTTGGATATTTAAAGACACATCTTAATCATTATTATCATGGGTCTAAGAAGGATAGGGGATATCAAACTAGATGGAAAATTTTAGAAGAGACACAATTTGATCCAATTAAACATTTGAAGAAGGATTCACAGGGTATGTTAAAACTGATTGATCCTAAAGGACTTATAGAACCAAAGCTTGTTCAATATTTTAAATCTCGTAAGGAAGATAAATAAATTTGGTTGGTAATTATTTTTACCTCTACCTTTGGGGTGGTTGGGTGGGTTAGACATAACTACGTTTAAAACTTCTAAGTATATGTATACAATTATAGGGTTTGTTCTTCTGATTATGGTGATAGAGTATTTTAGATCTGATGATGTAATATTTGCTATAGAACTTAATATCTTCTGGCAAGGATCATTTGAACTAGGAATCTCTAACAAGATATATAATAATGATGATAGTTCTACAGAAAGAGAGTTTAAAATAGGTCTTCTAATCATTAATGTTTGTTTTACATTTATTAGAAATGAAGCATAATATAGCATTTAATTTCTAATCATTTAAATTAGTTATTTGTAAGTTGATATATAACCCCTATCTTTGTTTTAACTAATTATGGAAACCAATAAGAAAATAGTAGTTCAAAAGCTAAAGAGAAACATGGAAGATCCATTCTCTTCTGCAGAGATGTATTACACCATTCTGTCATCCTTTAATAATCTAAAGCTTACGCAGAGAGAAATACAGCTGATAGCTTTTGCTGCTATAAAAGGAAACATTTCCTATGCTAATATAAGGGAAGAGTTTTGTACAAAGTATAATAGCTCTACACCAACTATTAATAACATTATTTCCAGGCTTAAGAAGATGAAGATTCTTATTAAAGATGGATCTAAGATAAAGGTGAACCCTATGATTCTTCTTAATTTTGAGAATGATGTAGTGTTACAAATAACTATGGGACATGGATAAACCAATGAGTATGTCTGTCAGAGACTTTCTCATTAGAACTTTGGCAGTGAAGATGATGGTGTCAGAAAAGACAATTGAGAAGGTGATAGATCATCAGTTCTCATCTGCTAATCAGGCAATGAATGTTAATGATAGTGTGGAGATTTCTGGATTTGGTAAATTCTATTTTAATAATAAGAAGGCTATTAAAAAGATTGCTGCCTTAAATGCTAAAATAGGAGCTATGGAAAAAATCATTGTCAATCCAGAGACAACAGAACAAAGAAAGAAAAGTGCACAAATTACCCTTGATAAAACAATAGCTTCTATAAACCAACTTAAAGCTAGAACTAAATATGAAGATTGATTTTTCACAGATATATGAAGGCTGGAAGAATAATCTTCTTCCTTCTAAAGAGCTAAGACCTCTAATTAGTTCTGTTAGTAAAGAAAGAACAAGCATATGTGAGGAATGTGAATTTCATTCTAAACATCATAAAACATTTAGACTAGATGATCATTGTACAGATTGTGGATGCACCCTTTCTGCTAAAACAAAATGCCTCTCTTGCGAATGTCCTAAAGGTAAATGGTTAGCTTTAATAGAACAGGATAAAGAGGATGAACTTAAAACTGCTATGCAAAATGGATAATAACACCATTATAAAAAAGATTCCTTTAGATCAATTAATAGAAGTGTTAATAGACCTCTATAATAAGGGAGTGGATTATATAGATCTTATAGGAGAGAAGGGGGATAGACAAGATAAGATGAGCATTTCCTTTAACTCAGACTATATGACTAAAGATGGTGTAGAACATTTTAAAGAAAATACAGAACCAATAGAAATATCAACAAAACTAACTGACGAAGATTTAAACCAATTATTATGAACCCAGAAGCGTGGATTGTTATTGAAAGACTTGGAGCATTATGTGCCACACCAGGAATTTCAGAAGATGTAAAAAAGCTTGCTAATGACCATATTAGTAAACTTATAAAGGATATTATAACTCCTTATTTAGTAAAATTATCAGCTGCGGAAGCTGGTATTATAACTGGCTAACATGACTAATAAGAAGAATTATTATAACGAGTCACTCTTAATTCTTCAGGAATTACACAAGAGCTTTCCTTCCTATAACATGGGAAGACACATCTCTACAGTTCTTGATGAGTATGGAGATGTATGGGGAATGACAGATAAAGAACTAGCATTTGCCCTAACTAAATACAAAAGTCAACTAGATCTAGATATTCCTCATCCAGACGATTCTGAGATAGATAAGATATTAAAAGAAGGAATGGATCTTGATAATATATTAAAAGAGGAAGAAGATAATGGCGACTATTAAAAAAACTACATATATTAATACAGAACTTGAATGGGCTGAAACACAACTCAAAAGCTGGAAGGCTTATGTAGATGCTAATCCCCTTCATGAATTGAAAGATAGAATTGAATGGAAACCCACATCTAAAGGAGGTATGTTACCTATGGTGATTGCTTCTATTGAAGCACAGGGTAAGTTTGTTCAAGAGACTATGAAGAATTATTTAGCTCTTGTTGAGGTGGTAGATAAGCTTAGAAGTATGGAAGAAGCAAAGGTGGAAGTGAGAGGAAAGGGTGAACTATCTGGAGCTGCTGCTGAGTTCTTGGCAAATAGAAAGTAATGAATGATTTACAAAATATAGATTATAAAGATTGGTTCATAAATCAAAAAAGACTTCCAGATAAAGATTCTTCTGAGTATAAGCCTTTCTTTGATTTTCATAAAGAGCTTTGCCTAAATGGTGCTATGATGGATGGGGTTTATATTAACCCCTTTTTATATTGGCACCTAAATATATGGCATACAGAAGTGGATGTAATTGATGATAGGGGTAGAATCTCTCAAAAGTATGCCAATCCTTTTCTTAGAGATAATGAATGGATTGTTACAAATGAGATAGATAGAGCTCAGACAGAAAGAAGAGGACTTGTAATATTAGGAATTAGACGTTTTGCTAAATCAGTTATTGAGGCAAGTTATATTGCCTGGGGAGCTACATTTGATGAGAATAGTCAGAATATTATTGCTGGCCTGAATGCTCCAGATATAAAATTAATTACAGATAAGATTGATAAAGGATTAAATTTTATTCCTGAATATTGGAGATGGCAGAGGATTGAAGACAATTGGAAGAATCAAGTGACATTAGGAATTAAAACTAAATCAGGAGAACGTATTCCATTCTCCTCTATATTAATACGTAACTTAGATGAAGGTAACAATGAAGAAGCAATTGCAGGTACCAAACCTAGAAAACTTATCATTGACGAGATTGGTAAGGGGAACTTCCTCAGAGGTTTGCAAGCGGCTATACCTGGTTTCACAACACCCTATGGTTGGGGATGTAGTCCAATTCTTACAGGTACTGGGGGTGATATGAAGAAATTCATGGATGCAAAATCCCTGATGTTTGATGTAGATAATTTTAATTTCCTTACATACAACAATAAAGAAGATAACAGAATACATGGGCTTTTCATTGGGCATAAATACAGAATGGAAGCTAAAGAAGAAAGTTCTTTGGGTGCTTATTTGGAACTTCCCAAAGATAATGGGCTACATTCTGTTGGAATGTTGGTGTCTAATCAAGAAAAAGCTGATGAGATAACCAATGCAAATCTAGATAGACTTAAAAAAGCTGGAGACAGAATTGCTTATTTAAAAGAGAAGATGTACTATCCTCAGAATGTAGATGATATATTCTTAAATGAGGATACAAATATATTTGATATTGAAGGAGCCAAGAGACAAAAGTTCAGACTTTTACAACAAGAAAAAACAGGAGTTCCTGTAGTGTTATATACAGATGATACAGGAATCAAACATGAGTTTACAGATAAAACTCCCATAACAAACTTCCCCTTAAAGAATAGTGATCTCAAAGATGCTCCAGTTATTATATATGAATTTCCTGTAGAAAATCCTCCTTATGGATTATATACAGCAGGAGTCGATCCTTATAGACAAGGTAAATCAGCTTATTCAAGTTCTTTAGGAGCTGTATACATATATAAGAGAATGCATGAAATATCAGGTGAGAAATACCAAGATATGTTTGTAGCGTCTTACGTAGCTAGACCAGATAAGAAAGATACATGGGAAGAACAAGCTAGGTTATTAATTAAATATTACAATGCTAGAACTCTCTGTGAGAATGATGATATATCTTTTATAGAATATATGAAAGCTAAAGGAGATGCTCATTATTTAGAGAAACAACCAGATTGGCTTAAGGAGATTGTACCAAACACCACTGTAAAAAGAGACTTTGGTATACATCGTTCTAGTGATAAGATAATAGAATTCTTACATACCTGTTTGAAGAAATACCTAGAGAGTGTTTTACATAGAGAAAAAAATGATGAAGGAGAAGTGATAAGAGAAGTGCATGGTGTTAGTAAGATATTTGATCCTGTATTATTAGAAGAAATTATACAATATAATGATCAGGGTAACTTTGACCGAATCATTGCTGCAGAACTAGCTATTGCTCAAGCACTTAAGATGGACCCAATTATGGGAAAGATAGGAGGATCTTCTGATCAAAGAGTGTTAGCTATGTTTAATAAGAAACCTGCTAATATGTTATTTACAGAATCAAGAGGAATGTTTAAAACTAGAAAATACAAAAATAAATTGTTTACATAATGGCAATTATAAGATATACAAAAGACGCAACGATTAGGTATGCCTACTTAAATATATTCCCTGATCAGTTTAAAACTGATAAGGAAAAACAAGATGAAAGTTGGGTGAAGAATACAATGGACTATTTTGCAAATAGAGCTTATGCTGAATATGTAAAGAATAGAGATACATTTGTTAAGAACTATGATCTTGTTAAAGGTATCCTTAGAATGGAAGATTTCTATCAAGAACCTCAGGTAAGAAGTTTTACAGATGTACTTACAGCAGATCTTCAATTACCAGCTTACGTAAAAATGTATTCTATTGTCACCACTCCTTTAAATGAACTAGTTGGTGAGATATCTAAAAGACCAGATTCATTTAGAGTGAAAGCTTTTGATGATGATAGTCAGGCTGAAGAACTTGAATTCAAGACACAAATCTTACAAGAGTATGTGATCTCTGAAGCAAAGAAGAAAATGCAAATAGAAGCCTTATTAAAAGGACAAGAGTTAGATGAGAACGATCCACAGGTTCAACAACAAACTCTTGAGAGTGTAAAAGATCAAATTGATTCTTATACATCAGTTGCTGAGAAATGGGCCAATCATATTCTTACATCTCAGAAAGCCGAGTTTGTAATGAAAGAAAAGTCAGAAGATGCTTTTCGTGATTTGTTAATTTCTTCTAGAGAGTTCTTTCATATATATGAAGATAATTCAAAACTTGGATTTAATATTGAGGTGGCCAATCCTAAGAACGTTTGGTTCTTAACAACCCCAGATAGAAAATATATTTCAGATCCTACAGGTCGTGCACAAGGAGCTTATGCTGCTGGTATAGTACAAGTGATGGAACTATCTGAGATTATTGAAACATTTCCTGATATAACTAAAGATGAAATAGATCACTTACGTAGCTCTCTTCAAGATTATGGATTGATTAATGTACGTGAATCTAATCTTGGTAATCCTAATGCCACTCCAGGTATAGACTCTGTTACATATGATACATATGATCCTCTTGTTCTACAAACAAGAATGATCATTGAATCTGAAATGAAAGAGAACAACGATGGACTTAGAGATTTCTTAGGACTAACTTCTAACGTTAGTTCCTTTGGATATAAATATGTTGTTGTAAGAGCCTATTGGATTTCTAAAAAGAAGATAGGAAAACTTATCTATTTAGATGAAATGGGTAATGAGCAATCTCTATTAGTAGATGAAAGTTATAAATCCAAAACTATTCCTACAGAGCAATCTTTAGAATGGGGATGGATTAATCAATGGTATCAAGGAGTTAAAATTGGACCAGACATCTATAACATCAAACCGTATAAATTATTAGACTATTGTCCTATTATAGGAGTGATTCATGAGGTGAAGAATACAGAAGCTAAGAGCTTAGTAGATCTTATGAAGCCTTTCCAAGTGTTATATAATGTATGTATGAATCAGCTTTATAAACTTCTTGAGAAAGAAGTGGGTAAAGTTTATTTGACATCTATTAGACACATACCAATTCCTAAAGATGGAGATGCACAAGATGCTCTTGATGTATGGGAAATGGAAGCACGTAATAGAGGAGTGATGTTTATTGATGACTCTCCAGAGAACTTAAAGAGTCCTAGTTCATTCAATCAATTTAGAGATATTGATCTTACACGTACACAAGAGATTCAATCTAGATATCAATTAGCTGTACAGCTTAAGAATGAGTGTTGGGAATTAGTTGGTATGTCTAAACAAAGACTTGGTTCAGTATCAGCTAGTGAAACTGCTACAGGTACAAATACAGCTATCAGTCAATCGTATTCACAGACAGAACCTTTATTTGTTGCACACGAATATATATTAGGTCAGCTCTATCAAGCAATTATAGATGCTGCTATGTATGTAGAGAGTAAGAAACCTGAGTCAACTATTTCTTATGTAACTAACTCTGGTGAATCAGCTTTCATATCAGTGAATGGTACAGATCTTAAGTTTAGAGACTTAAAAGTATTCTTAACTAATAGACCTGAAGATCAAAAAATGTTTAATGAGATTAGACAACTGTCTCAAACTGTTATTCAGAGTGGTGGATCTTTATATGATATTATTGAATTGTATTCTACAAATTCTGTACGTCAGATGAAGAAGGTGTTTAAAGATCTTAAAGATAAACAAGATACCATTCAGCAACAACAAATGCAACAGAAACAACAAGAGATTGATCAACAGAGATATAACACTGATGCTCAAATTCAACAAGCTCAAAGACAGCATGAAGAGCAAATGGCTCATGATGACTACCAAAATCAATTGGATAGAATCAGTAAAGAGCAAATTGCTACCATCAAAGCTGAGAGTATTGAAAAGGTACCTTTGGATGTCAATCAAGATTCAATCCCAGATATTTTAGAGAATAGTAGACTGATGCATGAGCAAACTAAAGCTGCCAATGATTATAGACTCAAGACTATGGATATTCAAACTAAGAGTAATATAGCGATGGAGAAGATAAAAGTGGAAAGAGAGAAACTAGATAATGAAAGAAAGAATCATAAAGATGATATAGAGATAGCAAAGATTAATGCTAGAGGTAGAAATAAATCTAAATAATTATGCTTCCTGACAGTAATATTATAATAAGCACCCTTGAATGGGTGATTGAAAAATGGGTAGATCACCTCTCTCCTATAGTCATACTTAGATGTTATGAGGGAGGTGTGCTTCTTAGACTTGGTAGTTATCAAGGTGAACTTAAGGAAGGTGTTAATTTTAAAATGCCATTTATAGATGAGGTACATTCAGTGATCAAAACAGTAGATACATTTCATGTAGCTGCTGTAGATATTACAACTCTGGATGGTAAACAAGCATCTGTAGAACCTATTATCAAATTTGATATTGTAGATTTTAAGAAATATCTAATAGATACAAATCAAGCATCAGACAATCTACATGATATAGCTAGAGGAATAATAGCTGATCATCTTACAGATTGTAATTGGGAAGACATAAAAGATAAAAAAACACTTACACAAATCAAGAATAAACTAAAGAGTGAGTGTGATGACATGGGAGTAAATATTCTAAAAGTGTACTTTGGAAGAATAGTTACAACAAAAATGTTCACTGTTTTCAAAGAGTAGAAAATATTAATGCTATATTATCATAAATAATAGAGCTAAACAATCTTCATCTCTTTGCTATTAATAATATGTAACATAATTTTACTACTTGAAAACCAAATAAATACAACTACATATGGCTGAAAATCTAGATAACCCCACAATGGGTAACTTCAGTATTGAGAATACTATGGAGTTTGGAGCAGGAAACCAAGAACTTTTAAGTGACTTGTTTGCTCCAGAAACATCTACAACTGATCCTGATGATATTCAGGATATAAAAGATACACCTCCTCCTCCTGAAAAGAAAGCTCCTGGTAAAAAAGAAGCTGCAACTACATCTGAAGAAACTACAGAAGCACCAGATCCTTCTAAATCAATTGAAGATTTTTTTGATGATACTGAGGAAGATGAAAATGAAGAAGAAACTCCTCCTGTTAAATCTCCAAAAAAGACAGTGGCTCCTGTCGCTGAAACTTCTACAGAAGATCCTGAAGAAACAGATGAACCAAACCAGTTCACTGCTCTATCTAAAGATCTATATAAATTAGGTGTCTTTTCTAAAGATGATGATGAAGAAGAAACAATAGTATCTACCCCTGAAGAGTTTCTAGAAAAATTCAATGCTGAAAAGAAGAAAGGAGCTATAGAAGTGGTAAATAACTTCATAGGTCAATTTGGAGAAGATTATCAAAAAGCATTTGATGCCATATATGTAAAAGGAGTTAGTCCAATAGAATATTTTAGTGCTTTCAATAAAATACAGTCTTTCGCTGAGATGGATCTTGCAGAAGAATCAAATCAAGTGGCAATTATAAAACAGGCTCTAACTGATCAAGGGTTTGATCCTGAAGATGTTACAACAGAAGTGGACAGACTTAAAAACTACGGTGACCTAGAAACAGTAGCAACTAGACATCACAAAGTATTAGTTAAAAAAGAAGCTGCAAAGCTTCAACAACTTGAACAAGAAAAAGAGGTACAATTACAACAACAACAAACTATTAGACAGCAATATCAACAGAATGTAAATAATGTTCTGCAAGAAAAGCTTAAAACTAAAGAGTTTGATGGTATTCCTCTTAATCCTAAATTGGCTGGTGAACTACAAGATTTCCTAGTAACAGATAGATACAAAACACCTTCTGGAGAAACCCTTACAGAATTTGATCGTACTATTCTAGATCTAAAGCGTCCTGAGAATCATGAGAAGAAAGTGAAGGTGGCATTGCTACTTAAAATTCTTGAAAAAGATCCCACTCTCTCTACCATTCAAAAGACAGGCATCACCAAAAAATCTAATGAATTATTTGGAGAAGTTGCTAGACAAGCAAATAAAAGTGCTGTAAAATCTAAAGCTCCTGTCAAACCAATGTCGTGGTTCCAATAATTCACATAACAAAAATTAAAAAATAACAAAAATGGCAATTCAAACAATCCCAGGTTTAACTGGTTTTACTTACGCAAGAGTCGCTTCTATGGATAAGCGAGCTGTAGGTAAATTAACAGATTCAAACCACTTGGAGAGTTTTCACTCAACTGAGCCAGCAGACTATGATAAAAAAATTATCAGTCTTTATACTCAGAGTTCTCTTTACAGTAATGACTTCTTGGATATGATTAACAAGTCGACTCCTTACTATATTGATAATAATAGTGATGCTTGGAAGTGGCAAGTACAAGTTCCGTACAAATTCCCTAAAATCATTGATGTTCCAACCAGTACCCAAGACTTAGATAAGCCAGGTATTGATGGTCAAGAATTCACTTTAGTTATTGATACTAATGAGTTTTCTAAGAACGCAATTGTATCTGTAGGTACTCGTCAGTATGGTCCTCGTTTCTATGTTGTTAAAGATCCTCAGCCTTGGAATGTAGGATATTTATACACATTCACTCTTGTAACTGACAATCCAACTGTAGACTATGTAAACGGAACCTTCTTAAAAGTTGGTATCGAATTAGAATTAGTTGATGCAGCTATTGGTGAGTTTGATCAAGACTTATTAGGTCTTCCTCGTTTAGGTGAGCAAATTACTATGTTTGAATCTTTAGGTTCTGCATATGGTTATGAGCACAAAATCACTGAGTGGGCTGATGACAAAATGATGAGAGATGCTTCTGGTAAACCTTTGGATATCTTGGTGTATGCTCCTCAAAGACGTAACCAACTTCCTTTAACTCGTAATGATGTTAAGTGGGAACCATTCATTGAGTTCTGGATGCGTAAATCTATGTTAGAATTAAAGGTTAAGCGTATGATCTGGGCTAAGCCTGGTACAGTGAAGACCAATGGTTCTAAGCAAGAATTAAAAAGAACTTCTGCTGGTGTTTACCACAGAATGCGTAATAACGGTAACTTAGTTCAATACAATCGTGGTGAGTTCACTGCAAACTTGATTCGTTCAGTGTTTGGTGACTTATTCTACAGACGTGTTGATGTTAAAGATCGTAGAGTTAAAATGTACACTAATGAAGCTGGTTTTGACGTGTTCCAACAAGCTTTAAAGAATGACGCTTTAAACTCTGGTCTTACTTTCATGGCTGATTCTGGTAACAGATATATGCAAGGAGAAGGTCAACATATCACTTACAACTTTGCTTTCGATGCAATGGTTACTCGTGAGACTGGTCGTGTTGAACTTATTCACTTGAAAGAATTGGATCTTCCTCAAACTAATCTTGAATTTGGACAGAACAAAAAATCTACTCCAGTATTCATGGTATTTGATGTGAGCCCAATGAGCGATGGTTCTATGATTAACAACATTCGTGAAGTTCGTATGAAGGGTGCACCTTCTATGACTTGGGGATATATTGATGGTACTCGTCACCACTTAGGCTTTGCTAAGTCTCAAGGTATGTCAAGTGCTAACAAATTCCCAGGATACGAAATCTGGATGAAAGACCGTTGTGATGTATTCATTGAAGATTTGTCTCGTACAGTTTTGATTGAAGAGATTCCACAATTCTAATAACAGTACTCATCAGGCTACCCATAGAACAGCCCCCTCGGATGAGTCATTATAACCCTACCGAGAAGAATTACCCCCTAGCCCTCACAGCTAGGGGAGTCTTCTCAAAAACACAGATGATTGGATTAAGTCTTATGCTTAATGGCTAGTTCTTCGATGAACATTCATCTGCTAATAAACCAAATAAATAAACTACATATGGGCAAGATTGGCAAAATTTCAACTATTAAAAAGGATTACAATAATTCTCAGTTACAAACTATGCAAGGTGGACTAGCTACCAAAGGCTTAACAAGAATTCCTGGAACAGGAGTTTTTAAATATCCTTATAAAGAATTAGATGGCCAGTATAGAACAGGATTAAATCCTAATGCTTCTTACATTAAACGTATTGGAGATAAGGTAGAAAGAGATTTAGAAATAGAAAGAGTTACAGAGTTAAAAAAGAGACTAGAAGCTGCTTTAGGTGATATTGATTTAGGACCTAGATCTTCATTTTGGAATTATGGACTCTCAACTTCTTCAGATGATACTCTTCATGTACAAGCTGTAAAGCTTATGGATGGAGATAATTATTTTGATTTCTCACAACCTTTTCAAGAACTAGCATTTGCATGGTTAAGAGTTCATCCAACAATTGCTTCTAGCTATCAAGCTTGGGAGCGTGGTGAATATCCAGCAGACATTCAGTTCTATGTAGCTGATGATGAGATTGAAAATGCAGTGATGTATAAGAAGAAACAGTTGATTAACAAAGCCATTATTAAATTTGACGCAATGAGTCCTGAGAAAAAGAAAAAGGTTTCTCGTTTATTAGGACTTCCTGTTACAGATGATACAAAAGAAGAAGTGGTATATAACCTAGTTGATAATCTGTTAAAACAAACAGAGTTTAAGAATGGTAAATACCAAGGACTTAATCCTGTAGAAATCTTTGGAAGATTTGCTGACATGAAAGAAAACTTGCTCCATATTAAAGATTTAGTAAAACAAGCAATTGCTCACTCTATCTACAGATCAAGACCTAATGGAAGAATATACGAAGGTGATTTTGAAATAGCTATTGATGAAGATGATTTAGTAAAGCAACTTGCTGACGAAGATAATCAAGACCAACTATTAACATTAGAAGGTAAATTAAAAACTAAAAAACTAGCTTCTGTATGATCCCTGTAGATAGTTTATTATATAAGATTGATCAGAAACTAAATAAACTATCAACAAACGAACATCAACAGATTAACTTAGAAGACAAGATCTTGGCATTGAATGAGGCCCAAGTTAAGTTGATTAAGCAAAAGTTTGATGGATTTAGTACAGCTTCTGGTTTAGGGTTGGATGCTTTTAAAAAGCGTTATGAAGACCTACAAAGTTTAATTATTACATATAACCATCAGCCTCTTCCTATGTATTTGAAGAATGCTGAGTTGAATCAGTGGGGTGCAAATATACACGCCTTGATTCCACAATATATGTTTTATATAGATAGTTACTTATTAGCAGATAAAGGACCTTGTATAAATAGAAAGATTTGGATTAATAGAGATCTTGCTAAACATCAAGACTTACAATTTCTAATAACTAATGATCATTTCAAACCATCTTTTGAATATCAAGAAACATTTATCTTCTTGTCAACAGATGAAGTGAATATTTATACAGATGGAACCTTCGCACCTACATCCATTAATATATCATATATGAGATATCCTCAGTATATAGATAAAGTGGGATATACAAGGTTTGATGGCACTCCTTCAATAGATAGTGATTGTGAACTTGAACTATACTTAGAAGATGAACTTTTAGATTTAACAGTTCAAAACTTAGCAATGTACACAGAGAATCAATCTGCAGTTCAAAGTTCAGTGTATAGAATTCAAACAAACGAATAATTTTTTACAATTTAAATAAAAAACACAATGGCCGATTTTTCATTAACCACGCTCTTTGTGGTTCCAGTAGGAAATACTCTACCTAGCTCTGGATCTACACAAAATTTAACAGCTGGTCAGTTTGGTATCTTTGGCAGTGATTACACAGTAGCAACTAGTGTAAACATTGCAAACTTTCCATACTTCTATTTAGCACAAGGTAGAGTGAATACCTATTTACAGGGATCTAAGCGTTCAGACAAAATCTCTGGTATCAATAACTCAGCTTATGCTCCTAACGTTACTGAATGGTATAAGGTAAATGGATGTCCTACAGCAGCTAATCAAATCACCTCAGTAGGTGGTTGGACAGTTAAATGTGGTGATGTTGTAACTTTAACCTTACGTGGATTCTCTAGCTATGTTGATACATTGTATTTTAATGGTTTCACACGTAGTGTAACTGTTCAAGCTCCATGTTGTGATTGTGGTGGTAATCCTTGTACTGATGTTGATGTTCCTGCTTTAATTGATGCTTTCATCGTTAAGTTAACTCAACAAGCACCTGGTGACAACCCTGATAACATTAGCTTCAACACTTTCTACAGTTTCCAAAGAATTGGAAATGATCAGAGTGCTACATTACAAATCACTGGTAAACCATTAACTAAATATGGCCAACCTTGTGACGTTGCTGCAGATCCTTTCGAGTATGACAGATTTTACTTCCGTACATTTGTTTACTCTGGTCCTGCTACAACTGCAGACTTCATTGTTGCTGACAGATGTAACTTTGTTGCTGAGCCTGTTATTTTACAACGTTCTTCTTATGCAACTGGTACTTCTGCAGAGATTCAACAATTAGAAAAGAATTTCTATAGCTACCAAGCTGGATATTTGAAGCATCTTTACAGAATGGTTGGTTATAACGAAAACTTTGAAAGCTGGGTATCTACTGGTACAACCTATGATACTTATTATATCAAGTTTAATGCGTTTGACAAATCTACTTATCAGTGGGGTGACTATATTATGGAAGATAGCTCTGTAATCATTGCTATACCTCAAGGAGCCACTGCTACTATTGAAGGTGTATTACAAGCTGCTTTAGGAACTGTAGCTAGCGATAACGCTTGTGTAACCACAACTACCACTAGCTCAACTTCTAGCACAAGTACCACTACATCAACTACCACTTTAATTCCTTAACAGAATAAGGTAGTTATCATATAACCTATGCCAGAGGGTGAGAGGATCTTTCTCAAATCCTCTGGCATTTTTATTTTTAATAAGCTATGACTCTAGATTTTTTAGTAATCAATACTTACACTGTAAATACAATAGGTATAGCAGATACATCAACTTATGATACAACTCCTCCAGTTGTTGTAAGTCCTAGTATGAGTTTTACTATTCCAGGATTTTCAAGTCCTACAGTGTTACCTTTTGTTCCATTAAACTTTAATGTTTTTAATTCTCTTATATTAGGACTTAGTACATCAGGTCAACCTTTACTTCCTCTTCCAGATGGAGTTTGGACTGCTACATATTCTGTAGATCCTGCTATAACAAATTTTGTTACTAAGACATTTATGCGTATTGATCGTATACAAGAGAAGTATGATAGTGCATTTATGAAACTAGATATGATGGAATGTGATTCTGCAATAAGAACACAATCTAAAGTGACACTAAGTAGCATTTATTTTATGATACAAGGAGCAGTTGCTGCTGCTAATAACTGTGCTATAGATACAGCAAATAAGTTATACATGCAAGCAGATAATATGCTAACCAATTTTATAAATAATAATTGTGGCTGTAGTGGAAATAACTATACAATAAACTTTTATTAATATGGCAAACTGTAGATCTTGCGGACTTCAAGTTGGATGTGGATGTCAATTGATTAATGGTTTGTGTTCAGCCTGTCACTATAAGCTGAAACAAACAACTCAAAGAATAAAAAATGTTATACACAAGATTAACAAACTGTATTGATTGTACTACAATAGAATCATTATTAAAAGATATTGATTGTAAGCTTACAGACTTAGCTAATTATCAATATAACAATATTGTATTCTCTTTGAATAAGTATATATCAGGAGAACTGGTTAATGATCTATTGAATTATAAACAGATATTAGCTTACAAGCTCTGTAATCCTTATTACTGTGAACATTTTACAGTACAAATGATTGCTAGTAGAGTGATAGTGTTAATCCATAAATAAGTTAAAATGCCTTGCGATAATTGTAACAATGGTTGTATTCAAGTAACAACCGATCAATGTGTTAATTACACAGGAGCAGAAGTTCCTGCGTTAGGAATTACTGTGCCAACCAATCTTTTATGTATAGAGAATACATTAATTGATGCTGTAGTTTCTTTCTTAGATGGTTCAGGTATTAATATCACTGTAAATCCTTCATATTATTGTACATTAGTTTCTCAATATTTACCAGCTCCTCCAGCTGTTCCTACATTAGTTGAATTAGCATCAGCATTAGTAAGAGCTGCTTGTAATTTACAAGGACAAGTTGATACAATTAATAGTACATTAACTGCTCTTAATAGTCCTTATTCAGCAAGCTGTCTTCCTAGTGTAGATGGTTCATCTAATACACATGCTGTAGTTCAAGCTGCAATTACACAATTATGTACAACAGTTTCAGATTTAGCTGCTTTAACAAACGATGTCACATCTAACTATGTAAGAGTAGCTGATCTTAATTCATTAATTCAAGCATATTTAAATAGTACAAGCTCAAATAATCAGCAGTATTTAAAGATGGTTCCTTATACAGCTGTTGAATATTATGGCCCTCTGACTAACTTTGATGGTACAGGTGCAGGTATTAATTCATTAGGATGGGATAAAGTCTATCTATGTAATGGTAATAATGGTACACCAGATAAAAGAGGAAGAGTGGGTGTTGGTGCAATTGTAACTCCTGGAGTTGTAGGTGTACCTTTAAGCCCTGCTATAGATCCTGCATTTGCTGGTAATCCAAACTATGCTATAGGTGATACAGATGGTGTAAATTCTGTTACACTTCTTGCATCACAAATGCCAAGTCATACACATAGTGCTACAGCGTCTGCTATTTCAATAGTGAGTGATCCTGGTCACTATCATTATGGTGGTAAAACAGGAGATACTGGAGGAGGTGGTACAATTGGACTATCAAGTAATACTCCTCAAGATTATGCAACTTCTGTTGCTACAACAGGTATTGGTGTATCTACATCAGTAGGTGTAACAAATGCTCCAGCTGGTAGTAATGGTGCACATAATAATATTCAACCTGTATTAGCTACTTATTATATTATATACCTTCCTTAAAATATTCTATGTATACAGTTACAATAACCTTCACATTAGCAGGTTCTGACGTAGGGCCTTTCAATCTATATTCAGATGCTGATGGCTATATAACACCATTTGCCACAGGTATTTCAGCAGCAGATCTACTTGCAGGATATACATCTACAGTGGTTCCTGATGCCAGTACAACTATTCTTGCTAGATCTACAGGAATTTGTACTAGAGATCTTTATATGCCAATTGTAGGAGCTCCTACAACATCCACTACATCAACTAGCTCAACTAGTACATCCACTACATCTACAAGTACTACAACTATTCCTACATCTATATTATCTATATCATTTACAGGTCCTTCTTTTGGTGGCCCTACATGGACATTTAGTTTAACTAATCCAGTGAGTGATTTTCTTAAAATAGAGAATTTATTAGTTACAGGATATGACACTGCAGGATGTACAGGAACTGATATAGATAGTTTCCAAATGACTACTAATCCTAGTATAATAACAGCAGGTAGTACATTAGCTACTACTACTGGAAGTCTTGAATCTAACCCTAGTAATAGACCATCTGTAAAATCTCAGAGCATATCTCTTATTGGAGGTAGTGTTCAACAAGTGTTAATAGCAATTAATGGAGGTTCTCTGATTACTTATAATAGTGGTGATACATTTATGGTAGGATCTACTGTTGTTACATTACATATACAAGGTTGTACAAACATACCTTACTGGTAATAAATTTTATTAAAAATCCTGTTTGTTGGTTTACAGGAAGTCCTCCTGGGGTTTCTACCCTGGGAGTTTTTTATTCTAATTAATCTAATTAATCTATCTAATCAAAGAGGTTAATTAAATTTGGTAGGTATATAATAAATTCATATCTTCACAGCAATTTTAACCATAAAAAATGCATATGCTTGAAAATCAATCTCTTCTACAGCAACTTGAACAAATGTTACATTGGAAGAAATCAAAAAAGTTTTACGCAGAAAAATTAGGAATTACAGAAAATGAGGTTTATGATTTACTAAGTGATATAAGAAAGAAAGAACAAATTGAAGATGATGCAGAAGTTGGAAATTATGTATCAGAATTAGAAGATGTTATAGTTAAATTTACAGAAGATGTTTCACGTGGAACAGGTGAGATAGTTGTAAATGTTAAAGAAGAAATTAAAAGTCTTGATGATCTAATTGAGAAATGCAAAATAGATACAGAGAAATGGGAAATAACTAAATATGTACAAAACTTCTGGGGGAATGAAAAAGAGCCCCATTGGCAAGTTAAGGCATGGTTAGGTAAGAAGTCTACAGAACAAGTTTTTCAAGATGCGTTTGTAGACTTTTTAGCTTTATATAAGCCTGTTAGTCAAGATGTTATGAGTCCTAAGTTTACTGCTAGCAAACCTCATGGGTGTCTAGTAATTAGTAAACAAGACTCACATCTAAATAAGTTTGATATAGATGGAAATAACAATATAGTGGAGAGATGTGCTAGAATAATTTATAGAATAGAAACTATAATGGCACAAGCTCAACTATCTAACAACTTAGATCATGTCACTTATATTCTTGGATCTGATCAGTTTAATAGTGAATTTACAGGGACCACAACTAAAGGAACCCCTCAACAAAATATAAATACATATCATGAATCATTTATTCAAATATGTAATCATGAGGTTCTTGTAATTACAATGTTATTACAATATGCTAATAAGGTGTATATCACCTATGTATCAGGTAATCATGATGAGTTTGTAGGATGGCATATGTTACATTGGTTACAAACTTATTTCAGAAATCAAGAAAGAGTAGAATTTGATATTAGTCCTAAGTATAGAAAATATGTAGGATATGGTATTACAGGAATGATGTTTAATCATGGTGATGCTATCAAACCTGCAAAACTTGCTGGTATATTTCCAATAGAGTTTAGAGAACACTGGTCTAAACATCAAGTGTTTTACATATTTACAGGAGATAAACATCATGAAATAAGTCATGATTTTAATGGTATTAAATTCTATCAAGTTCCAGCTTTTTCAAATGCTAAAAGTTCATGGGATGATAAAAATGGTCATGTAATGTCTAAGGGAGAAATCACTGCATTTTTAATAGATGAGACAGATGGAATGACAAATATATTTAAACAGTATTTATAATGGCTACCTTAAGAAAAATGGTTTCAGATATTAGAGCAACTCATAAGTTATTGTCCTCTGATGGATTAGTAACTAATAGAGCTATAGCTTCTGAAATCAAAAACAATACACAATTATTAATTAAACGTGAAACAAATCTTAGAAAGCTTTGGGCCACTGATACGTTGTTTACTACCATCCCTTGTTTAGAGATGATAGAAGTTCCTATTTCTGATTGTTGTGGATATGTAGACCCTTGTCAAGTTGCTAGAAGTAAATATCCTCTTCCTCGCATAAGTGAAGGAAATTATCAATACCTTATTCAAGGTGTTTATTCTATAAACGCAATGGGTGGACAAGGGAGAAGATTTAAAGAAGTTACCATTAATAGATATTTAAATCTATTAAAACTTCCTATTATAAAGAAAGAACAATATTATTGGATTGCTAATGGGGGATATTTATATGTAAATAATCCTTTATTAAAATCAATTAGGATATCTGCATTCTTTGAAGAAGATATTCCTAATGAAATATTATATCCACCAAGTGGTTGTGGTTGTGGAATCACTTATACAACAGACCAATTGTGTATAAATCCTTTAGATAGAGAATATGGATGCCCTGGTTATTTAGAAACACAAGTGCTTGATCTCACATCTAAGAAATTACTAAGTACGTATTTCAATATTAAATCAGATAATACAGCTGATGGTATAGATGGTCAAGCACCTAATGCAAAACCAACAAATTAATGCGAACTAAGATAGATTGGAGAAGTGCTAGTAAAGATAATTATAATGATTTTTGTAATAAACATCCTCTTTTACAATTAACATTTGATGAGTGGAGAAATATCATCTATCTATTTAATGAGCAATTTAAAACTTATATATTAGAAACTGGTGAAAAAGCTAGAATTCCTTTTGGCTTTGGTGAATTCTCTATAAATAAAAAGAAGAGAAAGAAGATTAAAAACATTCAGGGTAAGGAATATGTTAATCTACCAGTTGATTGGAAAAGAAGCAAAGAGAAAGGAAAAATTATATACAATTTCAATTATCATACAGAAGGATATTTCTTTGGATGGGTATGGTTTAAAGAATCTGCTAGAATAAAAAACATAGATCTTTGGTATTTTAAGCCTTCTAGAATTACATCAAGATTACTATCTCATTACATTAACGCTGATGATAAATATCAATACATTTATCATGAGTGGCTAAAATAAAATAATATGTCTTATTATTACAAATACAACTTTGTTTCTCCTGAACCAATTTATTCAACTGTTAAGGAAGAACTTAAAAGTTATTTTGATACAGGAGCAGTGGATGATCTATTGTTTCCTACCTATCTAGACAAATGTCTTAGAAAGCTAGGTAAGTCATCTTATGTTATTCAAGAACAACCTTTATATATAGAAGACTTTCAAGCTAGGCTTCCAGATAATTTTATTGCTGTAAGAGAAGCTTGGATGTGTGCAGAGATTCCTCATTATCCATATCAATCCGCTAACTCATTATATACACAAGCTGCAGATAGAACTACAATTCAAGTGAGCCCTATTACAATTAATGGTGTTCCTTGTGTATCTGGTAATCCTAATTGTACCACTCCTGGTTGTGATGGAAATTGTATGCCTGAAATTGTACAATCTGTATATAAAACAAACGGTTCTGTTCCTAGATCTTATCAACAACAATATCTTCTTAAACCAGGAAACATTTCTGTAAGAAAGAATTGTGATGTACAATATACAAATGCTTGGGAATTTGCAGACTATGCTCCTCCTGTTCGTGAGTTCACTCCTGGAGCTGCTAGTTATGACTCATTTGATATTAGAGATAATAAGTTTGTCACAAACTTTAGATCTGGTATAGTTCATTTAGTATTCTATGTAACAGACTATGATCAAGTGGGTAATCAATTAATTCCTGATAACTATCGTGTCAGAGAGTTTGTAGAAGCATATATTAAATGGAAAGTGTTTGAAATGTTAGCTAATCAAATCAATGATGAAACATTTGTTCAAATACAACAAAAGATGGGATATTATAAAGGACTTCATGATGAGGCATTTATAATGGCCGATATTGAAATTAAGAAACAAACTTCTTGGGAGAAACAAAGAAGAATTAAAAATGATCTTAATAGAAATAATAAATATGGATTACCAAATGCTAGTCCTAATGGAGATTCTGGATATAGAAGTGTAAATGGAGGTTATGCAAATGGTGGAAATTCTTGGTATGGTAATCAATAAATAAACTATGGCTGAACAGGAACAACAACCGCAAGGTAATATAAGAAGCGAGTTTAATTTAGGTAGGAAAGGATTAAACATGGATCTATCTGTTAATCAGGTGGAGAAAGGTAGTCTTACATATGCACTAAATGCTGCTGTAGAAAACTTTGACTCAAGTTCTGTTAACTATCAGAATGAGCCAGGTAACGAACTATGCCTAAACTTTCCTCAAAACTTTCATGTACTTGGTGAACATTTTATTCCAGAAGAAAATAAACATGTATTCTTTTTAACAAATCCAGAAACAGGAGATTGTCAAATTGGATGGATGGTAAATGGTGATTGTAATTATATTCAATATATTCAGGGTAAGTGTCTCAATTTTAATATAAATTATCCAATTCTTAAAGCTGTACATAAAATTACAAATTGTACAACAGAGATATATTGGACAGATGGTTATAATCCTAGAAGATTCTTAGATCTTAATAACCCACCTTGGGTAACTATTCCAGGAAATAATGTTTGTGATGCAACTCCTGATGTAGGAGTGATTGATTGTAATAAATTAAAGGTGCAGCCTAATTTTGCTATTCCAGAACTATCTATAAATAGTATTGTTACTGGTGGTAATCTTCTTGCTGGTACTTACCAATTTGCAATACAATATAGTAACTCTTTTGGAGATGCTTATACATCATATTATTCTGTTACTAATCCTACACCAATTGCTGATGTACACTTAACCACTGCTGATTTTAACTATCCAGTGAATAAGTCTATTAGATTAAACATTGATAATATAGATGTTACAGGATATTATCAATATTACAATCTTGCTGTAATTAAAACTATTAATGACATTACATCTGTTGAACTTGTAGGTACATATTTTATTGATAACACATCAACTCAAATCACTTACACAGGACAAAATGTAACTGCAATTCCTCTTACACTTGCTGATATATTTGAGAAGTTTCCTTATTATGAAATTGCACAAGATATCACTACAGCAAGAGATGTTCTTATATGGGATCAAGTGACTTCTATAGATAAGGTGAACTACCAATCTATCGCTAATAGAATTAAACTTCTATGGGAAACATATAGAATACCTGCTACAGAAAACTATGCAGATTCATTTAATGCTACTAACTTAAGAGGTTATCTTAGAGATGAGGTGTATGCTTTTGAAATAGTGTTTTTATTAGATAATGGTAAACAAACAGATGGTTTTCATATTCCTGGTAGAGCAAAGAATTATAATGAGTTCTCTCAACCAGATATACCTAATACCAATCCTGACTTTATTTCTGATGGTAGTGGTGCTACCACTCTTCCTTATTGGAAAATATATAATACAGCTTCTGTAATAGGTAATGATAGTTCTAATTTTCCTATAGGTAATGCTACACCATATCAATATGGTGAATTTGCATATTGGGAATCTATAGAGAAATATCCTTGTAACACTAATGTTTGGGGAGATCTTGCAGATCAGCATATTAGACATCATAAGTTTCCAGATATATTAGTAAGTCCTGCATTTGAAAGTGCTATTCCAACTACTAATATTGATGGTACATATAATGTAGAAATGCAAACAGCAGATGCTGTTTACCCTATTGGTATTAAAGTGGATGTTGAAGAAATTAGAAATCTAATAAATACATCAGATCTTACATCAGCTGAAAAATCTCAGATTGTTGGATTTAAAATTGTTAGAGGAGATAGAAGTACAAATAGATCTATTGTAGGAAAGGGCATATTAAGAAATGTTGGTAAATATACAAGAGATAGTTCTTTAGAAAATCCTAATCCAACTTACTACTACTATCCAAACTATCCTTATAACGATCTTGATCCAGATCCATTTCTTCTTACACAGAACAATGCATATAATTCTCAATGTCAAACTTACCAAATATCAGTATCAGTAGCTGGTACTATACAATATAATGATTGTAATGATGGTAGGTTAGTCACTGTAAGTATGCCCACTGATATTCAGATATGTTCTATATCCTATCCTGTCATTCTCACTGGAGCTGCAACTATTAAAAATATTACAGCTATATCATTTACACTGACATGTTATCTTGATGGACCCACTGGTAATAATGTTACATTTCAATACACAGATCCAAATGATACATCTTCTTTAAAGAATGTTACAGTGTATGTTGGTTCTCCTATAACCTTAAATTCTTACACTATTCCTGTACGTACAGGAGGATCAACTAAATATAGTATACAAGAAAGTAATCAGAATGCTGTTTGTGACCCATCTAAACTATATGGATTTCAAGGAGATGCTGAATATAGAATGGTATTTAATTCTCCTGAAACTTCTTTTGGACAGCCTACATTAGGAACAGTTCTTAAAATGGAGAATGTACTATATGGTGCTGGTCAAGCTCACTTTGTACAAGTGAAGAATAATGCACAATATAAACTTCTTACAAGAGATGCTCAATTAGCAGCTTTACAATCAAGTTATAACATTGCTAATATTACAGGAACATTCAATGCAACAGCAATGTTCACTGCCTATCAAGCATATCTACAGATTTATTTAAATGGTATAAGTAGACAAAACTATGCATATTCATTTAACTCTGTAGCTACATATGACTATTCTGCTAATATAAATAACAATCTTGGTAAAAAACAAAGAGAACTTGATATCTGTCAATATCTCATTCCAGGTGTTGAATCTGTAGGAGATGTTTGGAATGTAAATAATTACCAAAGAGAATCCTCTGTGTATATAAAGACTATAGAAAAAAGAGGATCTGCACTTGTTGCTAGTCTTCCTTTTCCTAATGCTACACCATCTTTAGTTGGTAACTCTGGTAGCCTTATTTCGGATTCTTCTCGATTTACCCTCTCTGAAACAACACATTGTGATACACCAGAATATTTAAATCCTATTAAAGTTGTTTCATATTATGGTTCTATAAAAACTATATCTCCTGATCAATGGGGACAGATATATTCTTATTCTACAATTGATACAGGATTTCAAAGAATATTCAATGCTCTTCCTACACAAGATCCAGGAATAGTGTTTGGTGGTGATACGTTTATTGGAAAATTTGCATTCAAAACAAAACTTCCTTTCTTTATAGATAATAGAGTGGGTGCTCCTGATGATTCAGATATATTCTATGATGAGATTGGTAATGTGGCATTCCCACAATACTGGCACTCTGCTAGATCTATTTTGTATAACTGGACCACTCCTAATAATGTATTGTTAAACAATATCATATCAATCAAAGCTCACAACTTTGATTGTTCTAATAACACTACAACTATACAAGGAACCACTACAACAACAAGTTCTACAACAACAACAATAGAAGGAAATGTAACATCTGCTCCATTAAATGCTACATACACTGGAAAGATGTATTTATTTGCTTATGGTATTCCTTATTATTATACAGAGTCTTCTATTAACGTTGATCTTCGTCAAGCATTCAATAATCAAGAAGGAGACTTCTATCCACATGTAAGTTCAGGTATTCCAGATAATTGGTTGCAACAAACATTTGTACCAATTGCTTTTGATAATACATACACTTATAATGTAACTTATTCTAAACAGAACAAAGAGAACTATTTTTCTCATCTACCTATAAACTGGACTCCTAATATTTGCTATTCTAATTTTCCATTTAGAGCAATTTATTCTGATCCACAACAAAGCTATACAGATAACAGAGTGAATAACTGGCTTATATATAGACCTGTATCTAGCTTTGATTTCCCTGAGAATTATGGTGGTCTCGTATCTTTAGATGGTATTCAAAACAAAGGAATTCTTGCTAGGTTTGAAAACAAAGGACTTATTTATAATTCCCTACTTACATTAAATACAAGTAATCCTCAAGCAGCGTATATAGGAAATGATCAATTATTTAAATCATCTCCTCCACAAGACTTTGCTGAAACTGATATAGGATATATGGGAACTCAAAATAAGTTCTTAATTAAGGTTCCTGAAGGTCAAATATCTATAGATGCTAAAAGAGGACAAATATTCTTGATTAGCTTAAATATGTATGGAAGATACCTTCCTACAGATCTTGCTGCATTTGGATCTGGAATGAATAGATTCTTTTCAAACTATCTACCGTTCCAAATACTTAACTATTTTCCTAATGTAAATACAGATAATCATTATAACAATCTTGGATTACATGGAGTGTATGATGCTAAGTATGATAGGGTGATAATTACCAAACTTGATTATATTCCTCTTTTAAATAGCGGTGTACAATATGATGCAACCACACAAGAGTTCTATGTAAATAAGATTTATGGCTGTACAACATTAAGAAAAGTGGTTCAACTTACAGACCAAGAATATTTCTGTAACAAGAGCTTTACACTCTCATTTAATTTTAACACTAAGACATGGATTAGTTTTCATAGTTATCTTCCCAATTTCTATGTAACTGATCAAACATTCTTTTATTCAGGACTTAATCAAGGATGTGATCTTCAAGCTGTGGCTATTACCGAGATTCCTACACCAACAACAACTACCACTACAACAACAGTAGTAAGTTGTGCTGTAGCAGGTGGAGCATTATTTATAACAGATAATTGTGATGTAGCAGGTGGAGCTATATTTGATCCTACCACTACAACTACATCTACTAGCACATCCACTAGCACTTCTACCAGTACCAGTACGTCTACTAGTACCAGCACTTCTACCAGTACATCTACTAGTACTAGCACTTCTACCAGTACGTCTACCAGCACTAGTACATCTACTAGTACCAGTACGTCTACTAGTACTACAACCACTACAACTACAGCACCACCAACTACAACAACAACAACTACAGCTGGGTTTATAAATGTTAATTATATATCAACAAGTGCAGGAGGAGCTATGGCATGTACATCAGCTTCAATAGTGGGGGTAACACCTAATACAAGTAATTTCTGTACCGCTACTCAATTAACAGGAGGTTCATTAATTGCATTGCCTAGTGATACTTATTATTTCTCTTATGGAGGTAATTTTATTGTGGGTACAACAAACGGAACATCTATAGCAACTATAATAAGTGGAGGATGTATAGCTTGTAGTAGTATAACAACAACAAGCACAACAACACCTGCACCAACAACTACCACAACTACAACACCTACACCTACAACAACAAGCACAACAACACCTGCACCAACAACTACCACAACTACAACACCTACACCTACAACAACAAGCACAACAACACCTGCACCTCCGCCTGTAACAACAACAACAACTACAGCACCACCAACAACTACTAGCACAACAACACATGCTACGGTTAATTTATTAGTTAATGGTAAAAAATCAAGTGGTTCAGGAGGTACTTTATATATGTGGTATAGTACTGACTCTGGTACTACTTGGAATATATTAAATGGTGGTACAAATTCTGGAGTACTAAACACTACTTGCACATCATTAGGTACTACTTCTTCATATCCATTAGGAACCGTATTTACTATTATGATGTCTGATATTTCTGGACCTAGTTTATCAACTAATTATAGTGTAAATGCAACAGCAGGTGGAGTATGCCCAGGCACAGTAACAGATTGTCTTCACAACACCGCTACTCCAGTAGCAGGAGGTACATTAACAATATGGACAACAGGTAACACTGGCTTTACATGTTAAAATAAAATAAATGGCAACAACAGTAATCGTAAAATTAACTTGTGCAGGATATAGAACAGGTCCCTTTGATGTCTATGACAACTTAGGGAATGTTCTTGGCACAAATATATCTAAAGATACTCTTATAGATGGCTATGCTGTTTCTGTACAGGATGGCGTATCTACTATTATTTTACAATCTGTTGGTAAATGTCAGACATTGATAGAGATGTCTATTGAAAATCTTGATGTAGAACAGATAGCTGCTATTACATTTACTTCTTGTAATACAGCATCTCTATGGAGACATTTAACAAACATCAGTCTTTATAATAACTACTATGGAAACATAGAACCATATATTATAGAATATCCATTTGCATTTCAATCTTATGATGAAATCTTACAGAGTGTTAAAGACTTTACAAAAGCCTACAGATACTTTGCTAGCACAGATGGTGTATATAACACAACTAATAGAATAGAAACAGATGATCAATGGTTCAATAAAGCTATTCTATATAATGGTCAACAGTGCTCAGGTCTTCTAGAATTGGTACCTAAACCTATCAATAACCTAAGCACATATCTATCCTATCCAACTTATAATGTCGGTAGTAAAACTATCATCTATACAAAGAGTGATAACTTCTATCAATATAATACATTCTGGGGACTTGTTAGAGATAAAACCATACCTTTGTTTTTAACCAGTTGTGAGTCTTTATCTATAGATAAGGTGCTCAACCAAGCTAATATGGATTATGGTAAGAGAAGTTTTAAGAAAGAACCTATAAGATCTAAGAGTCTTAAGATAAGACACATTCTAGATAATAGTTCTACAGCCCATTTGATTAGTCAATTCATTATTGCAGAAGAACAAATTTCATACAAATAATGGCAAAGAGTAAACAACAAGGATGGCTAGATAAGTATGCAGATGGTGGAAATATCTCTGGTCCTAAGGTGCCTCCTATTAAACTAAATGGTACAGAGGTGTATGAACATGGAGAAGATACAGCAACTGCTGATCATGAAGAGAATGGTGTAGAACCAACAGACTTAACTAAAAAAGGAATTAAATATGCAAAAGCAATAGGTAAACAAGCTGCTCAACAAGGTAAGAAAGCTGTTATATCTAGTGATATAGAAAGAGCTGTACAGACAGCAGGAGTTATGGCTGATGAGGCTGGCATGCAACACACTACTAACCCCTTACTTAGAACATGGAATATTGGTGAATATGATGGTAAGCCAGAAGGAAGTTTTAAAGAAAAGCAATGGGTAAAGATTCCTGACAAAGCTGTTCCTGGTGGAGAGTCATTTGATAGTTTTAAAGATAGAATGGAGAAAGCTTATGAGATGGTAAAAGCTGCTCCTAAGAGTGATGATATAATTACACATAGTAAAGTGACAAGAGCATTCAAAGCCCTTGAAGCTACAGATGGTCATTGGACCGATAACACTACAAAAAAGTTTCAACAGCTAAAAGATGAACCTAAGAAAGAGAATGGTGGATGGTTAGATAGGTTTGAACAAGGTGGTAGGTTATTAGAAAAGAAAGCAGACAACTATGGTAAACATGGTAATTACAATGATGCTCAAGTTTCTACAGGTCCTGATTTTGTAGGTCTTGGATATAACACAAAGGGTAGAGATTATTCTCCTGCATGGGGTGGACAGTTTCAAATGGGTGGTTCTCTACCAGGAGCAACAGGAATGATGTACGCACGTACACAGAACCCTGCTCCTTCTAATGGTAAATATGCTAAGAAGACAAAAGCTTCTGCACAGAATGGTACATTTATGGATGCTACAAAATTCAAAGGTTCAGGCTATCAATTTAATGATCAATTTGACCCAACAGCATCACCATTAGTACATCCTATTCTTGAGATAAAGGACACTAGAAAGATTGATAAAGCTTCTGGTAATCCTATCACTGATCAAAATAAACTAGAATATGAAAAAGGAATTGATACTAATCTTGTTAAAAAAATAGTAGGTTCAGCTAAAAAATTTGGTAAAGATCCTTATACAGCTTTAGGTATGGCTTATGAAGAAAGTGGGATTGGTAATAGTGAAGCTGGTCCAGAAAATCCTTTTCATTTAAGTAGAGCTTATGATGATAACTTTGAAAAATTAAATACAAAGTATAAGGGTGATCAAGTTGATATGTTTATGGACATGCTTGGTCAAAAAACAAATTATGCACAGAAACATCTCCTTAAAAAAGGTGACGCTGATGTTCTTCAATCTTGGAATGGATATGGACATATTACACCAAAGAGTGAAGACAACACTAAGTTTTACTATGGTATAGATGTTAGCAAACATCCAATAAACATGAATAAAAATCCTGTTTATGGAAATAGAGTGGTGGATGTTAGAGATAATATCATTAAGAAAGATCCTAGAATTAGGACTATTGTAGAGAACACTCCTGCATTTCAGAATGGTGGAGAAATGAAATTCTATCAGAACAGTCTTGATTGGACTCCTAAAACAATTAGTGAGAATGGTTCTGTTATAAAAGATGACAGAGGTCAATGGGCACATCCAGGAGAGATAACAGAGATAGGTTCTAACAACATCACAATGCAAGGAGTGGATTATCCTGTTCTTGGTGTTAGTGACACAGGGGATACAAAGCTTATGAAGCCTGGAAAAGATTATAAGTTCAAAGGTAAGAAGGTGACAGAGTATCCACAGGCACAAAATGGTTGGTTAGGTAAATATGAAACACAGCCAGGAACTCCTTCTCAATCTGATATAGAAAATAGATTAACTCTTGAAAAAAATATTGAAAATCAAAATAAATTTAATAATAGAGCTACTATATCTAAAATAGAAGAACCTAGATCAGCTGTAGATAAAGCTTGGGCTATAGCTAAGAATCCAATGACTGCTTTAGAATATAAAGTAAAAGGAAAAAATATTCCTGAACATTTTGACAGAGGACCTAGAAATATATTAGAACATGCTACCGATATAGTTAATCCAGTAAATTATATAGATGCTATTAATAAAATACCTGGAAATATTAGTAGAGGAGAATTATTACAAGCAGGAGCAAATACCTTAAGTATACTTCCTGCATTATCTGAGATTCCTGGAGCATCTAACTCAATAAAAGAATTAGGAGCTATAGCAAGTGATTTACCAAGAGCAAAAAATATAAAAGAAGCAATTGGTCGTATTGGAGGAATTCCTTTAGAAAGTACATTACCAAGAATGGGTATAGAAGATGTAAAAGCTCTTAGACAGGTTCAAGAAATTGGAAGATTGAAATCAACAAGATCTTCTCTATCAGATCAAATGAAATATGCTTTAGAAAATAAACTTCCAGAAAATCATTTTCAGAAAGTATTTGGTAAATCAAGAGAAGAAGCACAAAATTTATTAAATTCAGGATTTGGAGAACAAGACGCTACAAGAAGTGCTGAAATAAGAAGTAGACTTAACTTAAGTAGATCAGAACCATCAAGAACTATTCCTACAGGTCCTGATTCTGATATTGATAGAGATTTTGTAGATGTTTCAAATGACCCTGTTATTCCATATTATAGAAGACCTATAAATGGTCACCAACCAGGTACTCCTGAATGGAATGCTTTAGATGAAGAAATAGATGGAGCCAGAGCACCCAGAATACAATCTTATATAGATCCTATATCAGGAGTAGATAGAAGTGAAAGAGTTAGAAACATTCTTAATGAAGCAATTAGAGATTTTAGACCAGAACCATTTACTCCTAGAAAAACAGATAATATTATTCCTAAAATAGCTAGTGTACCTAGTAAACTTATACCTAGAAAAAATATTAATGAATTTGTAAACAATTTAATACAAGACTACCCTTCGTATTCAGGAGAAGTTCAACAGAAAGTACCTCTTCTTATGTTAGGTTCAGAAGGTAGTTTGAAAAATATTTCTAAAAAAGTTAACTTTGCTCCAGAAGGAATAAATTCTGGAGATGTATTTACAGGAAGTACAAACACTTCACATAGTTCTTGGTTACCCCAAATGAAACAAGTTTTCAAATATGATAAAGGAAGTCCTCAATTTCTTGGATATAGACCTATGAATACAATGGGTTATTTATCAGGATATGGATATGAACCTGAAGAGGTTGCAAAATATCTAAATTCAGAATTAGATGAACAAATTAAAAGAGGAGTTATTCCAAAAAATATACAAAGACCTTATATTAAAGGAGAACATGTTGTACTTCCACAATATGGAGTTAAAGAAAAGAAAAATGGTGGTTGGTTAGATAAATATAAATAAATCATACAAATACAAGATATGAAAGATCAAATTTTAAAGATGGCCAAGGTGAAGGATGAAAAAGCCTTCTATAAGAAATACCCTACAGAAGAGGCATTCATGAAAGCTCATGGTAAAGCTTTCAAGAAAGCTGAGATGGGTACTAAGATGGTAAACACACAGTTACATCAGCTTACAGATTTTGGTAATCCTCCTATTGCTCAGAACGGTATGGCCTTCAATGATCTATTAGCAAATGCTCAAGCTACAAACACTGGTGTTAGTAGAGCTCAATATGATGAGCAACAGAAAGAAGCAGCCATGCAAGCAGCTATGCAACGTAATGCTACTGCTAGTAATGCTGGTAGTGGTATTGGTTCATTGCTAAATACATTTGCTTCACAGGCTAAAACAGCTGCAACAAATAGTGCTCTTCAAGATGCAGGAAGTGAAATAGGAGCTGCAGCTTTTGGTAAGAATGGTAAGAGGTTAAAGAAAGCTCAGTCTGGTTTTGATCTTACATCATTTGGAACTGCTCTTGGCACAGCTACGCAGAAACAAGGTGGTGTAGGTAATGAACTTGCAAATATATTTGGTGGTGCTGGTAGTGCAGATAAAATTATGGGTGGTGCTGGTAAAAGTTTTGCTGGAAGTGCTGGAGCTGCTGGACTTGGTGTATTAAATGCTGCTCCTCAAATTCTACAGGGGATTGGACAAATGAAACAGCAAAAACAAAACATATTAGGTGCTGAACAAACAGCTGACATCTCTGCATTAACAGCTCAAGCTGCTGGTAGTCGTGCTCAGAAACAACAGAATAGATATGTACGACCTGAAGATCAATTAGTACAACCTGGACAATTAGGAAGTCCTACAGGTGTAGGAACAAACTATTTAGCTCAATATGGAACTAGAATAAGCGGTAATCCAACAGAGATACAAAACACTTATGCTCCTAACAACCTATATAATGATCTTGGTTATGAACCTTTAAATGAAAGTTCTCCTAAACAATACGAAGAGGGTGGTGAATTGCCAAAAGCTGATTTTGGATTTAGTGATTTCTTTCAATCTTCAGGACAAGCTAGTATTGGTAAAGGAATAGGTAGTGCTGTAGGTTCTGCGTTCTTTGGTCCTATTGGTGGAGTTGTTGGTGGACTATTAGGAACTGGTGCAGGTAATATATTCGGTGGTGATGATGATGCTAGAAAATTAGCAAACTATCAAAACCAAACAACACAGAATACACAAAGAGCTGCTGTGGCTGCTGGGGCAAAAATGATGCAAGCTGCAAATTCTGCAAGTTTAAGAAATGGTGGAGATGTAGGAGATGAATATAAATGGAACAGTCATACATGGCAACCACAAACCATTACTAAGTTTGGAGAATATTCTCTTAAAGATCTTTTACAACCTCCACATGATGCAGATATGCTAAGAAGTGGTGGACATTTAAAAGAAGATTATGTAGCCCCAAGTGCAAGAGCTCTTTCTACAGAAAGACCATTGATGCCTATTGCTGAAGATGGTTCGCAATTAGCTATGGGTGGTGACCTAGAAGTAGGACGTGGTAAGATTGAAACTCTTTCTCACAATCCATATCTAGGAGAGCTAAACATATTTAGAGGACCTTCTCATGATGATGGAGGAATGCCTACAAGATTTGGAAACAATCAGATAGAAGTGGAAGGTGGAGAACCTGTTGTTAAAATACCTAAATTTGAAGATGGTGGAAATACAGATGGAGATGCTGTAGTATATGGTAATATGCAGATTCCTAAATGGGCAATTGATGAGATAGGTGATAAATTAGCAGAAGGAAGAAAGTTCAAACACTATGCTACTGATATAGCTAAGAACGATAAGAAACAAAATCAAATTATAAATAGAGCTACAAGTATTGTAAACAACTCAGGTGAAAATACACCATTTGATCAGCTTGCTTTGAATTCTGGTAAGGCTATGTTGATGGGAGCTACAGCAAAACAAAAAGCTAATGCAGAAAAACTAAAAGCTGCAGCACATGTTCAGAATGCTATTCTAGATACAGCCAAAGAATATGGATATGAAGACTCTGATAAGTTTAATAAAGATGTTATGAAAGGAAATTTAAAACAAGCTAAAATGGGAGCTAAGCTTAATAAAGCCCAAGATGGTGTTCTTGCTCCAAGCAACTCTCCTAAATTTGATATTTCTACTATTGTCCCAAGATTATTACAAGATGATAATTATACAACTATTCCTTATCAACCAGGGGTTTTACCAGATGTAAATATTACATCTTCTCCAAGAAACATTAAACAAATAGATGGTAATTATTACGATAAGGCTGGTAATTTAATAGATGATCAAGGTCCTCTTCCTGGTGTTTTCTCAACTAAAGATAAAAAGAAAGGTGACAAAAACACTGCAATTACAGATGCTATTTCTAGTGCATTTGACTATGCTAGACCTACAAATCAAATGCCTTTAGATCCTAATCAGTTGATGGGAGAGATGTATGCATTAGGTAATAACCAAATAGAGCCTGTTCAAGCTCAAACATTCCAACCAATGTTACAAGGACAACCTTCACGTATCTCTCTACAAGATCAATTAAACTCTATAGATGCACAATCTAACGCTGCTATAAGAGCTGCTGGAAGAAACCCTGGAGCTCAAGCTCAAATTATGGCTAGTGCAGCAGAGATGAAGAATAAAGTGTTAGGAGAACAATTTAGAATGAACCAAGGAGCAGCTGATCAAACTTACAATAGAAACAGAGAGATGATGAATCAAGCTCAGTTACAAAACTTAGGTATTCTAGATAAACAATATGAAAGACAATCTATAGCTAAGAGTAAATCTAAAGAAATACCTCAACAAGCTCTTCAATCTATTGCTTCTAAAATTGCTCAGAACAAATTAGAAAATAGAACATTAGGAATTGAAGAAAATAGATACAACTATAGATATGGACCTAATGGAAAGATTTACAATGTTAATGCTCCTACTCAGTTCAATACAGAAGGTAATGGATCTATTGGTTCTGGTACAGCTAAAGGTTCCTATCCTGGATACAAGGTGGTAATAAAACCTACATTTGTTAAAGATGATGGTAGTAAAGAATCTGCTGATGAAGACCTTAAAGAATCATCATCTAAAAAGAACGGTGCTAAGCTTAAGGCAAGAAATGGTTCTATTGTGAAAGCTCTAAAAACTATCTAATTAATCTGATTATACCAAATTAACTGAAATCGTTATTTCTCTTGGTATGTAAAATATTTTAAATTACATTTGCTAATTCTATTCATATGGCATCATTTACCGATCAATTAACCCCATTCACTCCTTACGTAGCACAACTTCCCATACAAGCTATGGTACAAGTTGGTATGGAAAAACAGGCCCAATACAATCAGGGTGTGCAAAAGATTCAGACACAAATAGATAATGTGGCTGGAATGGATATTGGCAATGAGACTCAAAAGAAATATCTACAATCTAAGCTTGATGAACTTGGTGGTAAATTAAAAACTGTTGCTGCTGGAGACTTCTCTAATCAACAGTTAGTTAATTCTGTAGGAGGGATGGCAACATCAATTGTTAAAGATCCTGTTATACAGAATGCTGTTTATTCTACGCAAAGAGCTAAGACTGAACTTGAAACTGGAGAAGCTGCATACAAAGCTGGAAAATCATCTATTAATAATATAAATGATATACGTAACAAAGTTAGTAGCTATCAAAATAATCAAGATGTAAATGCTTCATTTAATGCTAAGTATGTAAACTATGTAGATATTGCTAAGAAGTTACAAAACATAGCTGACAATAGAAAGAAAGATGCTCCTGATAATTCTATTGAAAATCCTTATAAAACAGATGAGTCTGGAAAAACATTATACTTTAAACAGGATGAGAAAACTGGAAATATAACAACGTCAACTGATCCTTCTAGTGGAGGAAAACCTGTAGAAGACAATGCTATGAAAAGAATTACTATAAAAGGTGTTTCTGCTCAAGCTATGTATAATTCGTTTAAAGATTCTTTGAATGCAGATGATATTGAACAATTGAAAATAGATGCTGCTGCACAGTATCAAGGACATTCTGGCGATACTTTAATTAAAAAACTAGCTGAAGATGCTACAGATAATGTTCAATTAGGTAAAGAAATGATAGGTAGGGAGATAAATAAATTAAACGTAGATTTATTAACAAGTCCTAATTTAACAACAAGTGATAAACTTAGTATACAAGCTGATATTAAAAAGTATCAAGATAAATTAGATAGTGGAGATCTTGATAAAGAACTAAATAAAACACTAGCTAATTTACAAAATCCAGCTAACTTAGAAAATATTAAATACCAACAATACACAAATAAATTATTACAAGGAAATGCTGTAGATCTTTCTAATCAAAGTTATAAACAAGAAATTCTAGCTAATCCTTATGCAGCAATGAATATGGAACGTGCTAAGATTCAAGAAGAAATACGCTATCATGACATACAGCATTCAGATGCTATGAATAAGCTTGTTTATGATTACGCTTCTCTTAGACAGAAAGAACTTAATGATATACGGACTCGTGAATATAATGAAAGAAAATTAAAATTAGAACATCCAGAACAAGGAATGGTTACTGAAACTAGAGCTATATCTACAGAGATGACAGCTCCTACATTAAATAGTGTAAAGGATAATATTTCTAGTATTTTAAAGGATACTGATAAGCTGAATAATGATTATGGAAAGACTCTCAAGTTAACACCAACTGTTGGTAAAGATGGAAAAGTTACATATTCTGGATTAGATGATATTTATAATAAATATAAAGAATCTGGAGATGGAGCTGTAACAAATAGAGATGCATTAGAGTATGTACATAAGAGAGACTTTTTCGAAAGACAAGCAGCTATACAAACAAATATACAAAAAAAAGCTGAGGAGGCTGCACAACCTTTTGAAGAACAGTTAAACAAATCTTTATCTAATGTAAAAGGAATTACAGGAGCTAATGGTCAATCTTTAGCTACAGGTAGAGATCTTTGGGATGTGCAAGCAGCCTTTCAAAGAAATCTTAGTACAGGATCTACAATATCTGTTGGGGGATCTACTGTAAACCGTAGTCCTGAATTTAATGTAAATAACTTCTTAAAAGAAGTTGGTAGCGATCCTACAAAACAATATCTTGCTAAAGCATTAATTAAACAAACATCTGGACAGTCATTAACTGCTAATGAAAGAGTAGTACTTAATAAACTAACAGATGTTAAAAAAGTTGCAGACCCTATTGTAGAGAAAATTGAAAAAGATAAATTTGATGCTGTAGCTAAAACTGTATCTAAATACGATCCTTTCTATCAAGAACAAGTTGGAACTATAAATCCAAAGAACGAACGTGACATGGCTATGTTGGGTAATTTGATTGGTAATGCTATTGATAATGCCACTGTTTCAAAAGGATTACCTAATCTTCCTACTGATGCTAAATTTGATGTAGATACTCTTGCTAAAATGAGGTCTAAATCAGGAGATGCTAAAGAAGATGTTACAGCAAATGTTGTAAAAAAATATGATGGCTCAGCAATGATCATTGTACATCAAGGAAGTGCTACACAAACAATTCCTGTCACTGCTGAAAACTTTGCCAAATACTATCCAGACTATGCTAAAGGAAATCCTTACAATGAAGATTTTCATGCTGTATTAGCAAGTCCAGATGCCACTACAAACACTATGGGTGGTAGAGGAGATAAATCAACCGATGCTCTTGGAGCTGCTCATAGAGGATATGAAATACCTGGATTACAAGGTAGTGGATGGGAGAATAAAGTGAGATGGGATATTGTTGGAGATCCTCACCATAACACTGGAGATATGGATACTGATAGATTTCAAGTGAATGCATATGTAAATTATAAAGGAACTTGGATACCAGCTCCACAAACAGGTGGATATAGATCTGCCGCTGATATACAATTCTATATTCAGAATGATTTTGGACCTGCAACAATTCAAGACATATTAAAAAAGAGTAAGTAATGCCAATTTTTGATAATGACATAAATGATCAAGGGGTTAAACTTAGTAACTTACAAGTTCCTGATGTAGATCTTAGATCACCAGATACAAAACCAATTGATCCTAATTTAGGAAAATTACCGATCTATCAAGGTGATACTGCTAGTTCTAATTCTGGAGGACTTCCTTGGGGTGTTATGAGATCTGCTCCTGCTCAAACAGGGTTTGATCAACCTTTCTCTGCTGTTAGAGGTTCTGAATTAATGGAAAACAAACGTTATCCAATGTATGAAAGAAATGCAGATCTTGAAGATTTGTATGCACGTCAGCAACCTTGGTATAAACAAATGGGTAATGGGTTAGTTAAAATGGGAGTTGGTGCTGTTGGTACATTTGCTCAAAGTATGATGACTATTCCTGATACAGCAAATGCTATTAAAAGCGGTAAGCTTTCTGATTTATCAGGTGGTGTTGATGGAGGAGTTGAATCTAAGGTGAGTGATTGGATGAAAAATATGGAAGATGTTTTTCCTAACTATATATCTAATTATGAAAGACAGCATCCATTTAAATCAATTCTCGGATCTGGATTTTCTAATTTTATAGGAGATAAGATATTTAAGAACATTGGAATAGTTGGTGGATTTATTGCTGGAGCTGCTGTACAAGATGCTGCTGTAGGACTTATTACAGAAGGGCTTGGAGAAATTCCATTACTTGCTAATCAAATTGGTAAAGCTTCTTTAGCTTTAAATAAATTCTTAACAGGAAGTAATGATGTTGAGAAAGTATTAAGTGCATTAGGAGAATCAGAAAGAATAGCAGGAAGAGTTCTTACAGAAGAACAAATTGGAAATGTAATAAAATCTGGACAATTAGCAGAAGCTACAAAATTAAAAGATGGTCTTAAATATACATTAGCTCAATATGGTTCTGCTAGAACAATGGGTGCTGTAGATGCTAGAGACACTTATAGTGAAGTGAGCAAAAAGCTTGTAGAGCAATATAAATCAACTCATGGTGATAATGATCCTACAGGAAAAGATCTTGATGATATACATGAGTATGCTACAAATGCTATGAATACCAGATTTGGTATTGATATGGTTTTGTTGAATATATCTAATGCTATTCAGTTTGATAATCTATTTAAATCATTTGGTAAGGCTTCTAAAGCTTTGGCTAGTGGGGCTACACAAGATCTTGAAGGACTAGGTAAAATAGGACTTAAAGAAGGCAGCCTTGATGAGTTTGTAAAACAAGGAGCAAAAACTGCTCCTGGTAAAATCTGGGAATCAGTTAAACCTAAACTTCCTAATATATTTGCAGAGAGTGTTCTTACTATGGGAGGAATGTTTGCTGGAGGTAAAGGAGTAGAAGACTATTATACAAATAAGTATAAAGATTTAAATGATCCTAATAACAAAGAAACTTTCAATAGTGTTAATCAACTGATTAAGTCTACACAATTTGCATTAGGACAACAGTTTGGAACAACAGAAGGACTGGATGCAATGTTCACAGGTGCTATGTTAGGCCTTGTAACAGGAGCTATTCATAATGGTATAGACAGATCTAAAGGAATGTCTAAAGACCAAAGGCTTAATGAAGCTATAAACGTTCTAAATAAACATAAAGTAACAAGTGTATTAGAAGGTAGATATAGTGATACATTAAACTCTGTTAACAATGCAAAAGAAATGCAAGAAGCTGTTAAAGAGAATAATATATTTAAATATAAAAATCTGCAGCATGATAACTTCTTTGATTTTGTAAACTCACGTTTGCAAACAGGAATGCATGATTATACTATTGAGCAATTAAAAATGCTTAAAGATCTTCCTAAAGAAGAGTTTGAGAAATTCTTTGGTGTAGATTTTAGTGAATCTAATAAACAAACTACAAGTGAATATATTGATAAACTTATAGAGCATGCAAATGAACTTAAGAAATCATATGATGCTATTTCTGGCACATTCAAGAATCCATATGAAAGATTTGTAAATCCAAAGACTGAGGCAGAAAAAGAAGCTACCAATAACTATCATAATTTTGAAGAATGGAAAACTAACCTAACTTATTATAGTAGTGTTAAGGTGGATGTAAATGATAGAATTAGTTCTATCCAAGAGAATCTATATAAGCTTCATCCAGATCTAAATAATAATTTAGTAGCAGGTATAGTAAACCCTAGTGTATTAAAAAATATTGCTGAGGGATATGAAGAAAGAGCAAAGCTTTTAAATGGTAGCATTCATGATGATATGACTGCAGCAGAAAGACAATCTGTTAAAGATCAAATTAAATCATTACGTACAAATTCTGAAAAGATAAACTTAGCATTAAACAGTAAAAATATAGATGCAAAAACATTCCATGATATATTGAACTTTGAATTAAATGGTCAAGATGGAAGTAGAGAAGATGCTGTAGGATTTGAACATGCTGCTAATTTATATGAATATGGACATGATCTTAATGGATTAGCTATTCAGAAAAAGAAAGCAAGTCTTGCTGTTGATGCTCTTACAAGTGCAGAAGGATTTGAGAAGTTCTTTGATCTTGCTAATAAGATGAATGAAGATATTAGATTTAACACTAAAGACTTCAAAGAAACTGCCCCAGAAGAAAAACCTGCTGCTCCAGCAGGAGGATTAGGTGGTGCTCCAGAAGGTCCTAAGTTCACTAATAAAGAAGGAGCTCAAGAACCTATAGAACTTAATAGACAATACGAAAGTTCTTCTGTTGGTAAATCTACCATTGCTAAGATTGATGAAGATAGATGGCAAATTACTGCTCCTAATGGAACTGTATCATTTGCTTCAACAGAAGCTAAGGCACAGTTAAAAGCTAATGAGTTTAATCAAGATGCCCAAGATCTCAGTAATTTAAAAGTAATTGCTTTTAATGAAGATGGCACAGTGAAAGTAGAAGATGCTAATGGTGATATTCAAAATATTCCTATAGATCAATTAAAAGGTTTTGATAGAGTTGAAACCAGACAAGAGAAACTTTTAAAGCATGCTGAAGAAGTTGCTAAAGTACAAAAAGAATTAGAAATAAGTTCTGGTGATATTGCTACAGGTAGTGATGAAGAAGATATAGCAAAACTTTTACAGTCTCAAACTTATGAAGACAGTAAGAAGAATGCATCCACTAGTCTTTTCTTAGGTACTACAACTGAATCTGAAGATAAGACTTGGAGTGGTGTAGATAAATCTGCTCCACACATTGTACGTGCTAGAGACTTTTTAAATAATGCTTCTTTTCTTCCTAATAGAAAAGACCTTCAAGCTATATTAGTACACTATGGTAATGAAGAAGCTTTAGGCTTATCTGGACTTGCTAAACTTTCTTATGGGCCATTATTTCCAGATGATGAAAAACAGTTGTTTGATTTAAATAATGGATTCTTAGCACAAGTTTGGGTTACTAATGATGGTCACTTTATAAATAAATCTGGAGAAAAGATTGGTAAGGTGGGAGAACCTGTTGACATGAATCAAATAGTTTTCCAAACAATGCCCACTACAAAACTCTCAAGACCTAATAAGTTTAATGTAGATGAACCTTTATATAGAAATAATCAAAAAGAAGAAGCATCAGTTGCTCAGAAACAATATATAAACCTTAGGAAAAATCTATTCAAAAATAAAACAGCAAGTGTTCCTTATTCCAACTTCACTGTTTCTAAAGGCCATCCTGTAGAACTAGAAGATGGTAAACAAAGAAACAATGTAATAGAGACATTACTTCCTCCAGATGAGAAGGTGGCTAATAAATTAATTAGTACACAGAAAGGGCTTATTGTTATATCTAAGAATGGTAAGATACAGCATGCTGGAGAAACTGTTAAAATTCCTATAGGAAGACCAGCTTTTCAATATGGTGATACATTAGTGCCTTTAAATAATGCTAAGCTTAATGATAAGCAGATTGATACTATATTCAAGATATTGACAAAGGTGTCTGAGAATATGGGCAATATCACTAAGGTGACTCCAGAACTATCTTTCTTACAGAATATATTATTCTATAAAACAGGAACTAAAGATAGAAAAGCTAATCAGATTTCCATTGATGAGAAAACAATGAACCTATATATAGGAGATAATCAATTTGATATTTCTGATGTAGCTAATCTTGAAAAAGATATTAAAGATAAACTATCCAACATCTACACAAGTGTAAATAGTGATAGTCTTGGTAAGAATTTCAACAACAAGTTTAGAGAGTTTTATACAGAGAATGGAGAATTAAAAAATAGAACATGGGATAACTATCAAACCTATCTTCTATCTAGTAAATATCCAGATGGTTCTAACAGAGCAGAAGTTGATATTCCTTTAAAAACTAGTGTTGCTAAAAGAACAGAAGAAGCCCCAAACAATTTCCAACAGAGATATAGCACACTTGTTCCTACAAATCTTCCATTCAAAACAGAAGCTCCTGTTAAGAAAGAAGAGAAACCTGTTGAGAAAGAAGTTTCTGCAGAAGACAAACAGGTTATTGATAATGCAAACACATTTATCAACAATCTCATAATCAAAGAATTAAATAAAGATAGAGAACTTGATAAACCTAAGTATGACAAGCAGAACACTTTATACACTTTAGAGTTTCCTAACATAGGAAAAGTGGGATTTATGCTTGATGCAGAAGGTGATATAAATTCAGAAGCTTTATTAAAGGATGCTGATTTCTTAGCAACAAGAGAAAAGGTTGTAGCTAAATTAAAAGAATTAGCAGAGGCTAAGAAAGCCCCACAGCAACCTATTAAAGTTATTGAAACTGAAAAAGAACTTTCAGTTATGAATAATTTAAAAGATAAATCTGGTCGTCTTTTTATTCAAACTGATAAGACAGATTCAATTAGTTATCATTATGAATTTATAATAAAAGATGGAAAAGTAGAAAGTGGTGTATATAAAACTTTTTTTGCAGGTGAGTATAAAGATCAAAAAACAGAAGATGCTGTAAGTAAACCCGAAGACACATTAAAAGAATTATTGACAAGTTCTATAACTTACAGTGATTGGCTTTCTAAATCCTCTAAATTTAGTGAATTTAAAACCAATATAACAACTTCATTAACAGATTTAACTAAATCAACTGAAGCTCCTAAAACTTCTGATGTTAAAACAGAAATCAATCCTAATAAGTTTAAAGGTACTGGAGGAGATGATGATTATAAATTAGTTGGTGTTGATCCAGATAAGTCTCAAATCAGTGCGTTTGATCTTGCTGTATTAAAACAATGGCATGCTGATAATGTTCCTAATATACCATATGAAGTTTTAGAAAATGTTATTAATACACACGATAATGAAAAAGCATTTGGTGTATTTCAAGATGGTGTAGCTAAGTTTTATAGAATGGCTACAAGAGGTACAGAGTATCATGAATTGTTTCATGGTATATTCAATGGATTTCTATCTGAAAGTGAGAGAGAAGCTCTTAAAGAAGAGTTCAAATCTAACAGAGGAACATTTACAGAAAGAAACACTGGTAAGCAAATTAAATATGCAGATGCTACAGATAAGCAAGCTGAAGAAAGAATAGCTGATGATTTTGGTGAATTTAAAAAAGGTAAAATATCTACTAAGAGCTTTAGTCAAAAAATGCTTGATTTCTTTAAAAGCATAATTGATTGGTTTAAATCATTTGGAACCAACACTCGTTTGAAAGATAAGTTATTTAAAGATATTGATACAGGTAAGTTTAAAGAAGCAGTTCTTCCTGATTGGATGAAATCTGGTTTAACTAAAGAAGCTTATGAATTAGTAAATAAAGATGTAACTGAGTTTGAAGGAACGGTTATACAATATCTAGATCATATAGGGTTTCATACAGATGGTAGAGAGATAGCTGCTAGAAATATTAAAAAAGGTGAAAGAATAGAACTAGTTAAAGATGCTCTTAGAGAGAAGTATGACAATAAAACTTGGACAAATCCTGTAAACTCAGACCCTCTTCCTGCAGACGTATTTAAATCATTCAATGACTTTATTCTATTTGTACTTCTTCATGAGAAAGCACATGAGTATATTTTTAAAGAGAGTGATGAAACTAGAGGTTCATATGAAACAAGAATTAACAATGAGGCCCTTAGAAGACTAGATGCTGAGTTTAGACAAATTCCTTTATATAGTAAGGTGGAAGGAATGTCAGCTGTACAAGTGCAAGAAGCTGTACAAGATATGGTTATTAGAGCTAGTGGTTTATTATTTGGAGAGAACATAGAAGATATCTACAATTTTAAAAAGCTTGCAGGTAATGAGGTGTTTGATAAAATAGAAGCTGACTATATCAAATCTGGCAAAAGACAACTAATAACTGACAGTGCGTGGAATGATCTTATTAAAAAAACAAGAGATTCTTTACGAACTATTGTTGGATTGAAGTTTAATGATGAAGATTTTGCTGATATAAACAATGAGAATGTTAATAATAGAGAATATGACAGAGATCCATTTAGCATTGGTATAAAAGAATCTTCTTTTGGAATGAAACTTTTAATAGGAACTCTTCCTACCACTTCTAATAAATCAACTCTAGGTAGACTTCCTGAAAGAAAGAAGTCAAATAACTTTGATGGATTTGTACTTCTACCAACAAGTAGAACTTATCCAACAATGTTAAATGCATTAGCTAATACTAGTGATGTTAATTTAGCAATAAAAAAGCTAGGAGATCTTGCAAAGAATGATCCTAACTATGTAAGAGTGGTTGATAAACTTAATGGTAATCCTAATGATATGACCATAGATCAAAATACTTTCAAACCAGCTAATTGGAGATTGTTTATTGATTTCTATCAAACTTTTACAAAACAAAGACCAGAAGTGTTTGCTCAATACACAAACGGTAATGAGGTTTATGTAGGGGCTGCTAATTTATATGATGCTTCTGCTAAATTACAAAGAGGTTGGTTACAAAATATGAGAGACCTTGCTAAAACAGAGGGAGCTCTTATTAAGTTTAATTCAAAATCTGAAAACAAAACTTATGATGCTGATCCTAAAGCATTTGCAAACACATCAATAGATGGTACAGTTAATCAGTTAAACTTCTTAAATAAACTTGGTGTAGACATTACAGCAGACACGTTTGCTAAACTTTCTGATACAGATCAGAAAAGAATAGGTGATGAAACTAATTTTATATATGAACATTTAAAGAATAAGAAAGCACTTGTTAGTCTTAAAGATGGTACGTTAGATGTTAAGGGTAGATTTAAAGCAATAGCAGATATTATTGTAAAAGCAACTAATCCATTACAAGATAGTACATACAATGGTGTAGATGGTAAGATGAGACAAACTAATTGCCAGAACAATGCTCTATCTTTATTTGCTAATAGATTTAATGAATCTGCATCTCTACAAGAACTTAAACAAAACAGACCAGAATTAAATGATCCATTCTGTGAAAATAGTGTTATATTAAGACCAGGAGGAAGATTCTTTGATAAAGAGAGTGTTAAGATTGAAGGTCAAGAATTAAGAGTGGGACTTATCAGTGGAGATCTTGATGAGTTGAAAGATAATGGTAGAAGTATAACAAGATTATCTTTAGGTAAAAGATTCTCTACAGAGATAAATCAAAACCTGAATGGTAATTTTTATGCAATTAACCCAGCAGATAGTGCTTCTGAATGGCAAATGAATTTTGGTAATGAAATTCCATTTACAGATATTAGAGGAGGAATTTGGGATGATATACATTCTATATTTAGAGGATATTTAATAGATGATGTAGCTCTTGCTTTAGATTATAAAAAAAGACAAAAGCTTGCTAACGTTGGTAAAAAAGCTAAGGAACTCAGATTCTTTAAAGATATTCTTTCTGAGAAAAACTTAGAAGCAATTGATGATTTGATTGCTAAAAACACTACTAAAGATGAAATTGTAAAACATATTGATAGTAACATTTCTAAAATCAATGAGGATGTTACAAAGTATTTACAAGATTCTGCAAACAATTTAAAGAAGGTCTTATTAGATAATAGTCAAATTAGTGTAAACAAATCAGAAGAAGAAATTGCAGAAACAACATACAATTTCAAATCACTTGAAGATAAGTTTGCTAATGTAAAAGAACACAGATTAGATAAATTTAATCTATCTGAACAAGACCTTAACGATCTAACATTATTCAATGATGTAAATAAAACTATTGCAAACATTGAATACCATAAAACATTATTTGGTGATCCTTATCAGTTTGCTATTAAAGAGAAAAAGGGTAAGATTGTACTAGAAGAAACTAAACGTATTAAATCATTTGATTCTCCTGCAGAAACTACATTCAATAGTCCTGAGTTTAATAACTTCCATAATCTAGAATATAATAAAACTGGGCTATATGGTGAGTCTAATAGAATTGAGTTAGCTCCAAGAACTGATGAAACTCCAGGTGATCCAGGAAGTGATGTATTCAAAGACTATATGAATACTGTCACAATAAATGACATGGATATAGTAGGTAGAGTTATGGGTAAAACTACTGAGAATGATGCTTCCTCAATTCTTAGAGATAATGCTTACAGACAAGTTAAACTTAGAAATAGAAAATGGGATGACGATGCTGAGTTATTTCATCAGTGGAACATGTCATATACAAGAAATAAACTTGCTGCTAAAGGAGATTACACTTATACTAGTGATGATTTAAAAGCATATGATGCAGAACTAATCAAAACTCCTGAGCCTCCATTTGTTACAGAGATATCAAAACCTATTGTAAGGGGTAATAAATATGGTAGTAATACAATAGATCTTATATTAGACAAGACTTCTCAAATGCCTCTTTATTATAAAATGGTAGAAAAATCAACTCTAGCAGATCTATACATTAAGATGTGGAAAGAGGATGTAGATTATGTTATCGCTCAGAGTGGTAGAAAGCTTGGTAGTGAAGAAGTTCATCAACTTTATGTTGGTGGTAAGTTTAATGATGCTCCTTTCAATAATAACATTAAGGTGCCTTGGAGTGCTTACGGTATTCAAGTGGAAACAGATTATGATGATAAGGGAGGAAAGCTTACCGCTGCTGTACAGGTTCCTAAGATTGTAAGTATGGATTTGTTTGAACACGGTGTACCATTTACAAAAGATGCTCTTAGAGCAGATGTTATTCAAAAAGAATATCAACGTGGTGTAAATATTAAAAAAGCTCTTGTTGATAATGGATATAATAATCTATTAGATAAATTAGGTCTTGTTGATAATGGAGGAAACTTTGATGTTGTAAATAGAAAAAAATTAGCAGAGTCTTTATATTATGAAACACTTAGAACTGAGGTATCAGATAATATTAAAGATGCTCTTACATTAGATGAGAATGGTGAATTCATTATTCCATTTGAAGCAACCTTTGCATATAAGAAGATTAAAGATATTATCTACTCAATGTTAGATAAATCCATTGGCCATCCTAAGACTAGTGGTGGTTCTTACATACAAGCTCCTGTAACCATGTGGGAAGATTCTTCTAAAGGAAGAAGGATTGCCATCAAAACTGATCAGGGATATAAAGAATTAAGTAGAGCTGAATATGACAAACTTCCTGAAAACAGAAAAGGTGATGTTATATTAACAGATGATACTCTCCACTTCCCCACTGAATCAGATCCTTACACTGGTGTAAGACTTCCTCATTGGTTTGGTGAAAAGATTAAAAACAATAAAAGATTTGACACTGATGAAAAAGTTCTTAACTATCTAAATAATACAATTGAAGGACAAGAGATTCTTAGAGCTGTAGGATTTCGTATTCCTGCAACAGAGATGGCATCATTAGAAGCTATTAGAGTTGAATCATTCTTACCTAAACAATTTGGTAAAACAATCATCGTTCCTTCTGAAATCACTACAAAACAAGGATCTGACTTTGACGTGGATAAGTTGAATATGTATCTAAAGAATGTATACATAGATAAGAACAATGATTTAAAACTTGTTAGATATCAAGGATCTGAAAAAGCTACTAAAGATTTCTTTGGTAAAGTGTTTGATGATATTCTTCAAAATAAGAAAGTTAAGAAAGCTGAGCTATTAGAAGCTTCTCAAATCTTATCATACGATCTTGATGATCCAAAAGGATTAGTAGATAGATATAGTCAATTGTTAGATGTATTACTAAAAGATGTTAACGACCCTGCTCAGTTTGAAGAATCTATAATGCAGCAACTAGGAAAACTAGGAGATGATGATATACAATCTAAATTAAAAGAAGAGTTTATAAAAGATCATTATCAAGCTTCTTTGGAAAATGAATATTACGATCATTTAGAAAAGATGATTACTCTTCCTGAGAACTTCAAAGCTCTTATAACTGCTGTTGATGATGCTGGTCTTTCTAAACTAGCTGATGATTTAGATGATCTTAGAGGACGTGATGAATCTACTATTAAAAATAGGGTAATTAATGGCACCTATCTAACCCAAACAAGACATGCGTTTGCTATGGCTAAAGATTGGATGGGCATTGTAGCTTCTAATATTGCTGCACATTCTATAGCACAAAAAGGTAAGGTGGTAATTGATCCAGCTATGTTTGAAAACATAGATAGTGCTGATAAAAAGATATTAGGAGATGGTTCAATTAAGATTCCTCATAACACTGTAGATGGACTTCCTACTATCTCTGGTGTAAAAACTGTAGACGGTAAACAGTTTATATCTAAGAGACTTGCTGGACATGGTACAGCTATTGTGGATGTAGCTAAAGATCCATACATCCTTAAAATTATAATGTCTAACCTTGCTCCAAGTTCTGTAATGTTCTTAGAAAGAATTGGTACAGGGGAGACTGGACTAATGTTATTAGCACAACCAATTGTTGAGAAGTATTTAACATATATAGATAATATAGGTGCTTCTTCTCTATATTCTTTAGGTAATATTAATCTAATTAAAAGTTTATTCCCTACCACTGAAGAAGCACTGGAAGCTGCTGATACAATTAATGTTGATAAGTTTGATGAAAATATTAGAAAATTTTATGCAAAAGGAGAAAAACTTTCTAATATAGAGAATGCTGAGCAGCATTTAATATTAGATGAAGTTTTGAAATATGCTAAGATGAGTGATTATCTATCTGATACTAACCAAGCTCTTACGTATGATACAGCTAAATTTGGTAACGGAGAAGCTCTAAGTAAAAAACAATACAGAACTAAAAGAGCATTAGAGAATAATATATTCAGAGGAGTTGAACAATTATTAGATAATACATTCTTAGGTAATCAAGCTGAGGTTATAGACAATGGTGTTAATGCTATTGGTGAAATATTAAAACTTGAGAGCAGGCCTTTTACAGCTATTACAAATCAAGTGTTAGCTCCATACATGCAGAATAAATATATGAAAGGAGATGATTTTAATGCTATTGGAAATAGAATTAAACTTTCTTTCTTAGACTTCATTATACAAACTAGAGCTAATATTAATGAAGATATTCTTCCATTAATTGCTGATACAGAAACTTCTATTGCTTCTCAACTTGCAAGAGCTAAAGAAGAACATCCAACTATACAGATATTACAAGATCTTGAATCTACAAACAATGCTAAGGTGGATGGTCCAAAGTCTGTAAAATTAAAAGCAAATATATCAGGAGATGCTGCCGCTGAGAACATTTATATAGGAATGATGAGAGAACTTAGAGACAATCCTAGTACAACTGATCTATATAACAACTTAGTTAAGGTGGCTATTTTACAAGGAATGTATAAATCTCCAATATCACTTGGTAATATTATTCCTATAGAAGACTTTAGTAAACACATCACTCCTATTATATCTACTTTAAATGCAGACGGTGATCTTGAGAACTTTACAAAAGGCTGGTTCCAAAGAAACAACTTTAAAGATCCAACTGTCTTTACTAAAATAGAACCTAAGTTTAATGTTGCTCAATGGAGTAGGGATGAAATAAATAGAAAACCTATCTTATACGAATCAAACAATCCAAAGAAATTTCAATACTTTCCTTCAGAAGAATCATTAAATGTTGTTTCTACAAGTAGACACATTCTTACGTTATCAGATAAATTTAACTATTTGGCTACAAAGTCTGATTATGTTCAATTCCCTAGAGTGGTTGAAATCACAAGAGGTAAAAAACCAACAGGACAATTTGTTGATGTACAAACAGGACAGGCAATTAGTAAGTATGAAATGAGTCAGTACAAAGCAAAAGGAAGTGATTTTCATAAGGATTTGTACAACTATGAAAGAGTTAAAGATGTTGATGGTAAACCCTTTTTTATATATAGAAATGGAGAAAAATTTCATGTATACAAACTAATCAATGTATATGGTGATCGAAATGTTGTATCTGAATATTACAACAATTTCAATCCTTCTAAATTAAACAATGGTTCTATAAAGGTGCCTATAGAGCTTACAGATGAACAAATTAGAAGTGCATTAGCATATAAGTCTGCTCCTGCTGCTCCTATTGAATTACCAGTGGTAAAACAACAAATAGTTGAATCAGTTATAGATCAAGGTCAACAAATTGATATAGAACCTGAATATGGACTTACTAAAGAAAACTTTGAATCTCCTGAGGGATATGATGAAGCTGTGTCTAATCAACCTAAGAAGACTATTCTTGAATCTAGACAAACTCCCATCAACTATACAGCTGGACAAATTAAAGCTTTGAATCAAGTAGGAGCTTTGATTGATAAGAATGAACAAGCATATTATCTATTAGCTGGATATGCTGGTACAGGTAAAACTACAATTGCTGAGAACATAGCTAACTATGCTAAAGAAAATGGTAGAAGTGTATTTGTAATTGCTCCTACAAATAAGGCTGCTAAGGTGTTAAATGACAAACTTAGAAAATCAGGAGTGGGAGTTAATGCTGCTACAATACATAAAACTATATATGGAGAGCCTGATCCTTCTACAGGAGAATGGATACCTAAAACCAATTTAAAAAATGCTGTTGTATTAGTAGATGAGTCTTCTATGATTGCTAAAGATGTAATGAAAGATCTTATTGCTAACACTAAACAAAATAATATAGTGGTATTTATGGGCGATAGTTTCCAACTAGAACCTGTAGGAGATGATTCTAAATTATTTGCAGGTGGTGTTCCTGAGATATTAAACTCCCAATCTCAACTCACTGAAGTGAAAAGACAAGGATTAGATAGTAACATTTTAAAAATAGCTACATTAGCTAGAATGGATAACAAAGGATATGTTCCTATGGAATCTATGCCTGATTTCAAGGTGAGTAAATCTAGAAATGAATTTATTAATGATTTTAAAGAATCTATAAAGAACGATGAAAATTCTATAATGATTGTTGCAACAAATAATGAGAGAATTACAATGAACGATGTTGCTAGAATGACAAAGTTTGGACCAGATAGAAAAATATTGAATGACGGTGAGACACTAATTGCTGTAGCTAATTCATCTGATATTCCTAATTCAGATATATTTAAAGCTGTAGAAGTTAGGGGTGAGCCTAGTAAACATGAATTGACATTTGATTTTAATGGTAAAATATCAAACTACAATATGTATTTTGCATATGTTGTAGGAGAAGATGGTATTGAAAGAAAGGTGATGCATTTTCCTGGATTAGATAGACCTAGTTTATATCACTCTCAAATATTAGTATCTATACGTATTCACGATAGAGCATTGTTTGAGTCTTTAGATAATGGACATGATATAATTAATACTAAGAAAGGACCTAAGCTTTCTCCAGCAATTGTAATATCTACATATGGATATTCTGTAACAGCACACAAATCTCAAGGAAGTCAATGGGATAAAGTATTTGTAAACCAAAACTATAATTCTCCTAGTTGGAATCCTGCTAGATGGTATTATACAGCTATTACAAGAAGTGCTAAAGACTTAGTTGTTCTACCTTCAGCAAGTAATATTAGAATTAAAAATGCTGATGTAGAAAGTAAAATTAATGCCATTGCACCTGAAGAAAAAGATGTATCTTCACAAGCAAATCCATTAAATATAAATGAAGCAAACACTGAAGGTTCTGATAATCCTAATCCTTGTGTATAATAAATAAAATAATTATGAATTGTAAAGTAAAATATATTGAGGATGAGTATAGAAAAGAACATCCATATTTAGCTGATAGACTAACTACTATCCATAATTCTGTTTGGAAAGCTGTAAAAGAATCTAAGTTATTTAGAGAGTATGGAACGGGTCCAAATGCCACTTATTTATTTTCTAAAACAGGAACTGATCAACATACAAAACAATTAGATTTAATTAAATCAATTAACGAAAAGTATAAAACTCCTGCTGGAAAATCTATTATACAATCAAAACTTACAAAAGCAGGAAACAATGCTAGTGTTCAAGTGGTTGTACATCCGTTAGCTCAGCAAGAATATAATAATCTAAATCCTCCAACTTTATTCCAAAAACCAGGAGTACCTTCAGAAACATCTAAAGCTTCTCCAGAAACTATAGCCCTTGTTAAGAATTTACTGACCACACTTGGTGTTGATATAAAACAAGTGAAGGATATATATACTAATGGTGTAAAGCAAAATAGCAGCGGTATAGCAAGAGTTACACAAAAGCTTATAGAAGTGGTTGAGGGTGCAGAAGCTAAAGCTCTTGGTGAAGAGGGTATGCACTTTGTTGTATCTATAATTAAACAAACTAATCCAGAGCTATATAAACAACTATTGAAAGAAATCAATGGTTATGATATGCTTAATAAGGTGTTTGCAGACTATGGAACAGATTCTAATTATCAAATAGATGGTAAGCCTAATGTATTAAAACTTAAAGAAGAAGCTATTGCTAAGGTTTTAATTGAAAAGATTATTAATGAGAAGGAAGGTTCTACAGAAAAACCTGAAAACTTAGCTAAGGTTGAGACTTGGTGGGATAAAATAATCAACTTCATTAAAGGATTATTTGCTAAGAGTGGGTTTGATAAACTTAAAATGGACATTCTTAAGGGTAAAGATATTGGTACAGCTGAAGATATTAGAGAAGAAGAAGGCACTACATATGATCAGAAGAAAACAGGAGATCCTCAAACAGATACATTTGATTTACTTAGAGAAGAAGAGAGTAAAATAACTCCTCCAGATAATGAAAAGAAAACACCTTATGGATATAACAATGAAAATGTAGGACTTAGGGTGAGTGATCTTGTATCAGATTATTATGACAATGTATTTAGAAATAGTAAATCTGGTACACAAGATGAGTTTGATGATGCTAAAAATTCTGTATACTCAGAGACAGGAACATTATTTCATGCTGACATTCATCATATGATGAAAAATGTATTCACCGATGAAAGTGGGTATGTTAGAGCTATTGAAGGAGATGATTCTAATTACGTTTCTAGAATGGACGATGCTGGAAGAACTGCTTATAATTTATTTAAAGATAATTTAAGAGAAAGAATTAAATCTTTAAATGAAGGTGGTAAGACTAGATTCTTAAGTGAGGTGATGGTTATTAATCCTAAGTATGGTAAATCAGGTCTTGCAGGAACTATAGACTTTATGGCAATTAAAAGTAATGGTATGATTACTATTCTTGACTGGAAGTTTATGGGATTAAATACTGCTAAGTATACAGATATTCCTTGGTATAAAATTGGTGCTTGGAATGAACAGATGGATATATACAGACATATATTAGAAAAAGCATATGGTATAAATGCGTCAAGATTTGAACAAACTATGATGGTTCCTGTAAGAGTGGAATATAGTGCGTTTAGTAAAGCTAAAAATATTCTTCCTAAACTATTAAGTATTGAAATAGGTGATGTTGATATTAAAAAGATTACTAAAGACTATTTAATACCTGTAGGTGTAGAATCTCAAACTACTGGAAGTGAAAGAATTGATAACTTATTAAGAGCATTCAATGCAGATTATAAAGCATTGGCCGATAAACCTGCATTAGGATATGAAGCTAAAGCTGATAAAGCTGAACAGATGAATGATTTGTTTAGAGCTATTAGAAAGCTACAAATGCAACAAGATATAAAACCATTATTAAAACAAGCAGAAACTCTTGTATATTATACTAAACAAACTATTGCTAAGTATAATGAAGAGTGGAAAGATGCAGATCCTTTTGAATATACAGATAAAGATATGACTGACTTTTCTCACGATCTTAGAAATCATGAGATATCTCTAACACCATATTTAACATTAAACATAGCATTAAGAGAATTATTTAAAGGAGAAGAAGAACTAACAGAAGAACAAAAGAATCTTAAGAGTAAACTTAGAGATATAGTTGATGCTGCAGGAATTGCAATGGATGATCTTAGAAAAGCTAATCGTGAATTTGGAGAAAAAATATTAGCTAAAAGAGAAGGTATAGATGATTTAAGCAAACCTGATAAAGTAGTTAAAGGATTTTCTAGAATATTTCTTTCTACAGCATTAATTCAAACTACAGGAATGCAAACATATTATAAAAAATATGATAGATTACTTACTCACACTGCTCAAGATGCTGTAGATCATGCTCATTATCTATTAGATCTTCAACATGAATATGGCGAATGGGCTAAGAATAAAGGATTAACCAGACAAAACTATTTCGATATACTCAAGAAAAAAGGAAAGAATGAATTAATTGATGAGTATAATTCTCTATTCTATAAAGAACTAAAAGACAAAATAGAAGATGGTGATATAGAATGGATTAGAAATAATGTTGATGTAGAAGCAACAAAGCTTGAACTGAAGGAGAAGTTAGATAAAGAAGTTGATAGAATTAAGAATAGAGCAGCTGCTACCGACATGTCTGATGAAGAGCTTGAAAAGAAACTAGAAATTGAGTATAGAAAATATGATAGTGGAGAAAAAGGACAAGGATGGTTACAATATACACAAGTTAAAAGAAATCCTTTAAGAAGTGAGTGGGAGTCTGTACAGTTTAAAGAACTTAGCAAACCAGAAAATGAAGTGGCTAAGAAACTGTATGACTATATAATTGAGAGAAATAACTTCTTTTCATCTATAGGATATTTAAGTAAAGAAGAAGCAGCTAGAACATTTCTTCCTTGGATGAAAGCTGGTATTATGGAAGTATTAGCTTCTGGTGGAGATCTTAAGTTAGCTGAAAGTCTTTTAAATGGTATAGCAGTTGATAGTGATGAAATTGGATTTGCTAATTATGATCCACGTCATGGAGGAGTTATAAATAAAATTCCTATTTATTATACCAAAGAGATTAAAGGAGAAGCTGTAAGCGAAGACCTATTTAAGAACATGATGTTGTATAATGCTGCAGGTATTAGATTTAAATATATGCAAGATCTTGAAGGGCAAGCTTTATTATTATCAGATATAGAAAAGAATAAAGGATCTATTAATACATCATGGTTTGGAAGATCAAGATTTAAAAATGGTAAACTTGATATTAACTATAATGATAATAGCAAAAATTCTGAGCTATTTGATAATATGATCACTGTAACTCTATACAGTCAGAAATATCTAGCTGATAAAAACTTTGATATATTATTAGGAAGCTTTGGTGAGTGGGGCAAGAATGTTAATAAAGCTCTTGGGATAAACATATTTCCAGAAGGACAAGTAAGTCTTAATAGAACTGTCAATTCTTTGAATAACTATTTTAGAGGTAAAACATTAGGTCTTAGTTTTCTATCTCCTCTGTCTAACCTTTTAGGTGGTAGCTTTCAATCATTAATTAACTCTGAACGATATTTTAATAGAATAGATTATAGCTATGCACATGCCACTGTTGCAGGTAAGTTATTTGGAATGAACTTTAAGAATAAGGAAAAGTTTATTAAAGCTCTTGATTATTTTCTTCCCCTATCAGAAAATTATAGTAGAGATTATGCTAGAAAACTGTCTATAAATAAGTTAGATGGTGATAAGATTAATCATTTTATGATGGGTTTAATGACTGGTTCAGAGAAATTTGTTCAAACTACCAACTTCTTAGCCTTTATTAAAAATACAATAGTGATAGATGGAGTTCTTCATAACACTAGAGAATATGTAAAAACACTTCCTGAATATGAGAATATGTTTGCTGGTTCTCAAGCAGATCAAATAGCTAAAAAGAAAGCATTTGAAAAAGAAGTGGAAAGACTTAATAAAGAACATGGTGTATTAAATGTTGCAGAAGTGGTTGATAATAAACTAGTTATACCTGGCGTAAATAGAAAATCAGACACTGTTGTTAAAATAAGAGCTAAGATTCAACAAATAAATTCAGATGCTTTGGGAACTCTTCCAGAATCTCAAAAAAGAATGTTAAACGCTCAGCTATTCTCAGATTCCATATCCATGTTTAAAGGATGGATACCTAGATTAGTGGATGTAAGATTTGGTGATCTTAAATATAATTCAGCATCTGATGCACATGAGTTTGGTAGAATGAGAACTTTAGCAAATGAGGTGACTAAAAGAACTTTTTATAGCCTTGATAATTTAAAAGCTTTATTCTCAGGCACTACAAGTGAATCAGGATTTAATAGAATGAGAGAAGATTATGAAAAGAAAAAAGCAGACTATGAGAAACAGACAGGTAAGGAATTTAAAATGACAGAAGCTGAATATATGGACCTTTATAATAAAAACTTAAGAGGTTCTATATTTGATATGTTAGCTAGTCTTACCTTCTTGTCTATATTCTTAGGTCTTAAAGCCAATATGCCAGACAAAGATGAGGATGTGCAAATTAGAAATAGTTATAAGTTCATGTTAAAAGCTGCTGATAAGTTTAGAGATGAGCTTACATATTTCTATGATCCATCTAGTATTAGTGGATTATTAAGTACAGGAATATTTCCTACATTCAAATTAGCTACAGATTTTGAAAAACTGTTAGCTAATTTTATGAAATATAATTGGGGACTTATCAAAGGAGAAAGTAATGAGGATATGAAAAATATACATTTCATTAAATATCTAATGGAAGAGCTTCCAGGAACTAATCAAATACAAACATATTTACCAATGACTCTTCCAAACTTGGCTAAATATATAGGTGTTCAACAGCAATCTCAAGCAGGGTTTAGTAGATAGCTATATTATATCATCTAACTTATTACAACTCTTTGGTAATAAGTGTTTATTAACTACTTTTACATTAACTAGTGCATGGTCTTCCATGCATTTTGTTATATATCAAACCTCACTACTATGAATGTTACTTGTTCTGCAAAAACTTGTCCAGTATTATTAGATTCTGCCTGCGTGTTTTACGAAGGGCAAAATCTGGTATATATAGATGTCAACAATAATGATACATTAGAAGTAGCATTACAAAAAATAAACATTGCTGTACACAATGCTGTGGCTGGTACAGCAGGTACATCTGGCTCTAGTGGTCTTAGTTATGGTACCTCTGGTACATCAGGAGATGCTGGTTCTAGTGGAACTAGTGGGTCTAGTGCTACTAGTGGATCTAGTGGAACTAGTGCTAGTAGTGGAACCAGTGCAAGCTCTGGAACATCAGGATCTAGTGGATCTTCTGGTGTAGATGGTACAAGCGGTTCTTCAGGTGTGGATGGTACATCTGGTGTCAATGGTACAAGTGGAACTAGCGGATCTTCAGGATCTAGTGCCACTTCTGGTTCTAGTGGAACATCAGGATTAAGTGGAGATAGATATGTAGGAACTTCTACTACTAGTATAAATCTAGCAACATTAGTATATGGTAGTCCAATTAGTTTAACCACTGATTTAGATTTAGCATATACATTTGGTCAATACGTATCAGTTAGTAATAGTGTCAATGATTATTTTATAGGAGTTGTAGGGAGCTATTCAAAAATCACTGGATTTATGACAGTGTATGTTACAACTGTTAAAGGAACACATACATATAATTCATGGAATCTTAACATTGCAGGAGCTTCAGGAACTTCTGGTACATCAGGAGCTACAGGTTCTAGTGGAGCTACAGGATCTAGTGGAACATCTGCTAGTAGTGGGTCATCTGGTTCCAGTGGAACATCTGCTAGTAGTGGGTCATCTGGTTCCAGTGGAACATCTGGTTCTAGTGGAGCTACAGGTTCTAGTGGAGCTACAGGTTCCAGTGGAACATCTGCTAGTAGTGGGTCATCTGGTTCCAGTGGAACATCTGGTTCTAGTGGAGCTACAGGTTCTAGTGGAGCTACAGGTTCCAGTGGAACAAGTGGAAGTTCTGGATCTTCCTCAACTAGTGGTACATCTGGTTCTTCTAGCACATCAGGGTCTAGTGGTAGTAGTGCCTCTTCAGGAACAAGTGGATCATCATCTACAAGTGGTAGCTCAGGAACCTCAGCTAGTTCTGGTTCATCTGGTTCCTCAGGATCAAGTGGAACAAGTGCAAGTTCTGGAACTAGTGGGTCATCTTCAACTAGTGGAACTTCTGGAACAAGTGGTTCTAGTGCATCTAGTGGAACTTCAGCATCTTCTGGTAGTTCTGGATCTTCAGCTACATCTGGTTCTAGTGGAACCTCTGCAACAAGTGGAACATCTGTATCTGTTTCAGGAACTACTAACACTGTAGTTAAATTTACATCAGCTAGTACAATTGGTAATAGTTCTATACAAGACTTAACAACAGGTGTTGTAGTTAGCCCAAGTGTTACAGCTGCTTCTGCCATTGCTAGAGGAACATATCTTACTCCTACATTAACTGCTGCTGCAAATAATGATGTATTAGTAGGATTGGATATTAATCCTACGTTTACTAATGGAGCTTTTACGGGCGTAACAAATTATGGATTAAGAATTGTTGGTTCTGATGCAAATATTAATACAGTTAGGGTTGGGCTAGGGGCAGGGGGAGATATTTATAGCATAGCATTAGGTAATGGTGCATTAGCTGCAACTGCACAAAGTAATATTTGGGCAACGGCAATAGGTTATCAAGCATTAAATGCTTTAAATACTCAATATTCAGATAATGTTGCAGTAGGAATAAGAGCTGGACTTTTAGTAAATGCAGCATATAATGTTGCAATTGGTGGAGATGCTTTAAAATCTGCTACTACTGCCACACAAAATACTGCTGTTGGCTCACAATCAATGTATTATGTAACTGGTAAAACAAACACAGCATTAGGCTATGCATCATTATATGGTACAAGTGGTTCAACAGCACAAGAATGTGTTGCAATAGGGGTTAATACATTAAAGACGGCAACAACAGGTAATTTTAATGTTGCAGTAGGTAGTACAGCTGGTAATAATGTTACAACTGGAAGTCAAAATACACTTATAGGTGCTTATGTTGGCGGTAATATTACAACTGGACAATTTAATACTTTTGTAGGTTCAAGTTACACTGGGGCTAGTATAAATCCAATATCAACTGGTAATTACAACACTATTATTGGTTTTACAAGTAGTTCAAGCGGATTATCTGCTAGTAGTTCAAGTTTAGTTATATTAGCCGATGGATTAGGCAATCAGAGATTTGTATCATTTAGCACAGGAAATGTTTATATAGGAGCTGGTACCAGTTTACCAACAGACAATGGTATAGATAAGCTACAGGTAACTGGGAGTGGAAAGTTCAATGCCACTTCAACAGGTAACCCTGCTTTAACAGTTACAGGAACTATGACAGCATCAGGAGCTATAGCAAGAGGTGAATATAATAACACTACATTAGTAGCAGCAGCTAATAATGATGTATTAGTAGGTTTAGATATAAACCCTACGTTTACAAATGGTGCTTTTACAGGAGTAAGTACTTATGCTTTAAGAACATCAGGAGATGCATTAATAGGCGGTCAACTTTATATTGGGAATGGGGGAAATAGAGCAGAAATGGCGTATATAAATTACGCTTCTGGTGGAAATCAAGAAAGAGGTTATCAAATTGGGGTATCTTCAAATGTTGGAAGTTTTACATGGGACGCAACCTCTAATAATACAAAAATTAAAAGTGCATACAATGGTGGAACATCAGCAATAGTTCTTGAAGGGAATAATAATAATATTGGTTTTGCTAATACAAGTGCTACCGTTTTATCAAAGTTTTTTGGAGCAACAGGAAACTTAGCAATAAATTCTACAACAGACGCAGGCTATAAACTTGACGTAACAGGAACAAGCAGACATAACGGACAAACAACTCTAACAGGAAGTGTAACTGCTGCTTCTGCTTTAGCACAGGGGATAATAGCTACTCCTACATTAGTAGCTGCTGCTAACTCTGATGTACTTGTAGGATTGGATATAAGTCCAACTTTTACAAATGGTGCGTTTACGGGCGTTGGAAATTATGGGTTAAGAGTTACGGGTGGTTTTTCAAGATTTATCGGTGGTGAATCAGCGGGCAGAGTTATACAAATTTCAAGTAGTGCAGGTAAGCCTTGGATAGACTTCATCACATCATCTTCTATTGGTCTTATCGGTTCTGCAACTGCTGTTACTGCTGGTCTTGCAAATGATTTTGGAATAGGCACACAAGGTAATAGTACTGGAAATTTAGTTTTTGCTACTGGGGCTGCTTATGCTGAAAGAATGAGAATATCAGTTGGTGGAAATATTATCTTAGGCTCTACAACAGACAATGGTACAGATAAGCTACAGGTAGTAGGTAGTGCAAAAGTAACTGTATTAAAAAACTCCGCAACCCAAACATTAGTAAACGGTTCAACAAGTGGAACTGCAAACTATTCTCAACCTGAACAAGGAACGTCTTATAAAAAAGTAATAGTGTATTGTGCTGCTCTTGTAGGTACTGCGGCTTATACTTTCCCTATTGCATTTACTCAAACCCCTGTTATATTAACAACCAATGGTTTAGCTGCGGCTTTAGTTACTTCTTTAACTACTACTGCAATGACTGTTACAGGAGCTACATCTACAGGATTTTTAATTATAGAAGGATATTAAAATTTAAAACATAAACAAATGAGAGAAATCACACCTATCAACATTTGGACAAATGGACAAAATGTTCAAGCTACACAATTACAACTTTATTGTATTAATGACAATCTTATTAATTCAGCATCATTTTATTATGCTCTTTTTGATGTAAATACTGTAATGTTAAGTCAAGGAAACTTATCAATGGTAAGTCCTGATTATGAAACTGATTGGAATACAAATGATCAAGCTTGGAATTGGGCAGCAAAAACACTTAATTTAACATTTGCTCCTACAACAACCACTAGTACAACTACAACAATTTAATTGTTAGTTTAATTTAATTTGTTATTTTTGTAAAAATCTTCAAATATGAAATCAATAAAACTGCGTGTAGTAAAAGAAAACATTCAAGGTAGAGACACTTTCTTCACTACTTATGATTTGTTAAAAATGGCAATCAATAATCCTCAAGAAGGAGGATTTAATGTAGATGAAATGATTAAAAGACTTCGTCTATTAAGTAAGTTAGATGAACATAAATCAGAATTTCAAATTGATGAAAGTAAGTTCAGTGATTCTGATTTATCTAAAACAGCCACTCTAGATTTAGAAGATGCTGATTTTGATAAATTAAAAGAGTTATTTAGACAAGTGAAGTGGGGATTAGTTTCTTCCACCATTGTTGATTTACATAATGAAATAGAATCATTATAAATGAAAAGGGGCTAGTTTAATAGCCCCTTTTTCATTATCTGTTTCATTACATTTTCTGCTGATATAAGCTTATGACATTCAAATTGTCTATCTGTATGCTCATGTTCAGGGCACCAGTTCCAATCTCCCTTATTAAATCTGAACATTGGATTGTTCCAACATCCATGACATATAGATGTGTCTTTGATTCTTATGCAATTGGTTGTAAACTCATGACCATCCTTTGAGAAATTAGAAATCATTACAACACGTTTACCAAGAGCCCAAGCTAACCAAGAAGAACCACTACCAAGTCCTATTAAGAATTCTGAATAATGAATTAGATTCATTACATTCTCAGGGCTTCTATCCTCCACTGGTTCAAGTCCTTGAAAGTCAGATCCTTCTAAAGATACTTCCACCACCTTATATTCTTTCTCTTTAAGAATATTTATTAGATCTTGCCAATAATACCAATGTTTTGCTTGAGATGTAGATCTTGTTGATATAGCAATATACTTATCCTTCATAGGTCTTTTCTTAGGAAGAAATGCTATTCTAGGTTTTATCTCTCTGAATTCTAAATTAAGAATGTTAGTAGCAGCTTTTTGTAAAGGAATAAGATTTGGTTCCTGAGGTTCATTGTTTGGATTCCAATCCCAACCAACATGAAACATAGCCATAATACCATGTACAACACATCCTGGTTCAACAAATGATAGCTCTGGATATACACTCTTAAATAGAGTGTTATGAAATGTAGAAACTACAACATCACATTTGTATTGTTTTTTAAACTCTAAACAATAAGGTATCCAAGCTAAGTTATCTCCTATAGACTTAGATTCAAGGGTTATAAAAACCTTCAGACTAGTGATGTGTTTAATTACATCTATCTCTTCTCTTAACTGATCACCATCCCAAATCTCTACAAAATAGTCACTTAGATAGGATCTATCACTTCTAAGCCACATCCCTGGCCTTAAGGTTTCACCATAAATAAAATATCTTTCATCACCTTTTTGTTCTACAATTTTAACATAATATTCTTTGTTCTCCCAGGCTTCTAGGATTTCAAAATATATGTTACCAATCATGTATAAGTTATACTTAAGCATCTATACAAGGTTTAAATAAAGTGATGTATATTTTTCTTTTGTTACATCTGTTGTATACAGATCATTCACCTTTACAACATTCTGATAATATTTATCAAGCTTTACACATACATGTTTCCAATCAAGACTTTCTCTTACAGAGAACATCTCTTCTCTTCTATGATCATATGTAATTAATGTCTGTTCTATTCCATATATAATATCTTGTGTAGATGTTGTAGGTGTAACCCACATACCATATACATGCTTAGATCCTCTGTATGTTCCTACAATAGGAAGACAAGAACTTGCTGCTTCCATAAGTGTTAAGTTAGGATGGCCAGCTTCTATGAATGAAGGATGTACAAATATTGTATGAGACTGATAGAGATTTCTTATTTGTTCATCTGTTGGATTGTATAGTTCTATTGTAAGACCATCATATTCTAAAAGATCTCTATGATAGTCAAAGAATTTATGATTGTCTTGATGACCAGCAATTGTGATTGGCAAGTCTAGAGCTTTAGCAGCTTCTATTCCTTGCCTAAAACCTTTTCTATCTATTGTAGGATCTCCAGCTAGGCCATTGTTAGCTATCATAAGTAGTCTATGTGGTATTACATCTGTGTTAGGAGTAAAGAAAGATGTATCTGTTCCATGAGATAGATAGAATAATTTATCTGTCTCACTGAAAAAGTCTATTAGATACTCAGCATGTGTAAAAGAAATTACACTACCTTTTATTGCTTCTAGATTTTCTTTAAACAGTCTACTATCCTTTCCTAAATATTCAGCATGATGATCGTGTAAAGAGAATATATAAGGAATTCCAAGCTCTTTACAATGTAATGCTTGATTAAATATATGTGTGTGGATAATTGTGTTAGAATGTTTTTCTAGTTCATTCATGTATTTAATTTCTACATTATGTCCTAGCAGATCAAGTTGCTTTTTGTATTCCCATATAAGTCTTTCAATAGCTCCCCAACCATTTGGTGGTATGTTAATAAGTCCTGTTGCTACGTGTGTTATATTCATATTTATTTTTTCCATGAGAATTTTCCAGTGTTTATATATTTATCAAGTGTATCTTCATTTATTATATGTGATTCTTTTTTGTATAGATTATCATCATCATAAAACTCAATAGTTATAGTTATAGGTTTACCAGTGTAAGCAAACTCATATTTATATTCTTTAGTTTCAGATATATTAAATTCAAATAATGTATTTTCTATTCTCACTTTAACAATTCTATCATCTATATTATATGTATAGAAATAGAACATGAATACATTATCTTTTTCCATCACTGGTAAAATAGAATAATACTCACTATGAGAAGAAAGTCCTACACCTGTATATTCAAGAAATGTTTCAGCTTCTCCATTTTTTTTCATTGGTCTAATATATAACTCATTCTTATTAAGCTTTTCTAACTTTTTAGCAAGATAATCTTCTAAGAAGTTTTGCGAACCAATATTTTTGCAAATACTATTATAAGTTTCTACATCTCTTACATCATCGAACCTATCTAAGAAATAGTCTACATTGAAAGTCATACCATTGGTTTGTATACCATATTCAAATTCTGTTTTGAATATAGCTAAATGTGCCTTCTTACCATTACGTAATGTATTAAATGATTCATTAATAGCTGGTATATCCCTAGGATCAATTATAATATCAAATGTAACATAGAATAAACTTTTAAATCCATGTGCTTTGGCATGTTTAAACCCATTAAATAGATTAGTTAAAACAGCCAACGATTGATTACCATCATGTAATTGGTTAATATTAATATTTACATCATAGTCTGATGCATAATTAAAAAACAATGTATAATAAGAATGAAAGGTCATTGGATTATGTTTATCATAGATATAATAATCCACCATTCTTTGAATCTCTTGATCTACAGGATAGTGACTAACTAAAATTATTTTTCTACCTAATGGTTTTAATGATCTTATACATTCTTTTGTAAGTTCTACACGTCTTTTTAAATTAGGATAGGTTCCTATAACAATCACTTCCTCATCTACATTCATCTTTAAAGATGCTGTAAGGTTTAGATAACTAATTAAGTTGGTACTATCAGTATTAACATCTCCTGTTAAATAAACTACATCCTCATAATCATCATACTTATTACAATATACATCTAGAGGATATATCATCTTAACCATATCATATTCTAGAGCTTCCTTAATAGCAATTGGATTGAGTTCCTTGTTTCCACGATCACCTTTGGATGGGAATAGGAACATATCACAAGCTTGTAAGAACTCAGATACATCACTTCTTTCTCCCCAGATGATACAGTTGTCAGGTTTGTTGGCCATCAATGGTTTCCAATAGTCTTCAAAATTACCTGCCTGGTTACCTAAGAAATGAAACTTTACTTTATAATTCTCTAATTGTCTGGCCATTTCAAAAGCATATCCTTGGTTCTTCCTAGCTGTAAATAACCCAACTATCACAATATGCTTATACTCAGGATCTAAACCAAACTGTTGTTGTCTTGCTAGTTTATTACGTTCTTTCTTATCTACAGGGTATTCTATAATCTCCATAGGAACATTTAGATCAATATATTTGAACAGGCTATAAGCACTAACAAACACAAACTGATCAGGTAGGTAGAATTTGTTTCTTGGATTGAATGAACTATCATGTGTAGTTTCTATAATTTTCCAATTTCTCTCTGTATTATATAGATAGTTAGCACATTCAGTATTCATAAACATCTCTGGAAACTCTTCTATAGATATAACCTGTGGCTTGAACCTATCACATATTTTAATGAGATCTGCAAACTTATTTTCTCCTAGAGAATGAAACTTATCTTCTCCCACTAGAGCAATCATCTTATTTCTCTGAACCACATAGGCTGGCCCATAGAATGCATATTCTACCACTTGTATATTAAAGGAAGATTGGAGAAGCTCCACTTTATTTAATGTCACTTGAGGACAACCACCAGTGGACATGTGAGGAACTATAACTAGTAGTTTTGGTTTTACATCATATGTATATATTTCTGTATGGTTTTCAAACCAGGCAATATTCATTGATGCCTTTTTATAGCTTTTTAGAACGTGGGGGTTGTTTTTGAAATGTTCTGGCTGACTTGACAATACATATATCTTTTGTCTGTAGATATTATATAAGTCTTCTATATAAGAGTTTATATTTTCTAAATCTATAAGCTCTTTTAGATCAAGACATATTGGTTTCATGTAATTGTTATTTTTAACAAAAATAAGAAAATTATACCAATCCATAAGAAAAAAATATTTGGTTATATCATTTGTTTTACATAGTTTTGCTATCACCTATTATTTTTCAACTAGATAACATTTAAATTCCCCTTCATTGGGGATTTTGTGTTATAGCTACACCAACTAATATGGAAATTCGTACATTACAAGATGATTTACTAAGCATGGATGCAAGACTAACAGATATGGAAGATAAGATTAACAGTATTGACACTAAGTTGACACAGGTGGTAGATGCAATATTAGGTAATCCTCTTACTAAAACTGGAGGATTCATCCAAGATATTGAAGCATTAAAGAGTAAGGTGATAGAGCTAGAGAGTAAACAGTTACAATATGAAGAGTTCAAAAAGAAAACTTTATGGACTATTGGTATAGTGTTAGCATTAGGTGCAATTATACAATACAGTGTCACTATATATTCTAGTTTAATAATGACTAAGAATAATCAAAGACAAATAGAACAAACTCAACAAAAAACCCCATAATATGTCTTTTGGAATAAATCAATACTGGGCACCAACCCCAAAAAAAATTAGAAAAGTTGCAGATTCAGTGGTAGCAGCAACTACATTTGGTGGAAGTATTACTATATTAAATGGTTATCCTACAGCAGGAACTATTATATTTGTATTAGGTGTGATAGCAAAGTTTGTATCTAACCTATTTAGTGATGATTCTCAACCAACAACTTAAATATATGAAAACCAACATTTTAACTTTTATTATTTTAATCCTACTTGCAATTATATTTTTACAAAGATGTGGAGGAGGACCTAAATATATAAAAGAGCCAACTACATCTATAGTTATACATGATACTATTGTAATACATGATTCTGTAATTAGTCATCCTAAGTTAGTATATGTAAAAGCAGATACTAATTGGATGCATGATACATTGTACACTCCTGGTAAGACCTTTGAAAAGGTGGTAGTTCAATATGATTCTCTAGGAGATAGATATTTTTCTAAGAGAATTTATGCTACACCGTTTAAATTAGGTGAATATGGAGATGCTATAGTTACAGATACAGTGTCATCAAACCTATTAGTAGGATCTTCTATTAAATACAGTATAAGAGTTCCTAAAGAAACTGTTACAGTGCATGAATATACAAAACCTACAAGACAATTGTACATAGGAGGAGGGCTATTTGGAAATAAACAAATTGGCCTTAGTGGAGGATTTGTAGGAGGACTGTATAAAGATAGGAAAGATAGAATCTTTGGTGTAAATGTTGGCTATAGCTCTAATGGTATAGTGTATGGGATTAGTTCATATTGGAAAATTGTATTATAATGATTACTATTAATGATAATTGTGCTAATTTAGTAAAGCTATTTGAAGGATTTTATCCTAAAGCCTATCATGATTCTATAGATCCTGTAGGTGTAGATACAATTGGTTATGGAACCATTCAATACCCACCAAACTATTTAAATGGTAAAAAAGTAGAAGTGGGTGATCCATTAATTACAATGGAACAAGCTTTGGAGTTTCTTAAATGGGAGATGAGTCAACAAATACAATATGTAGATCCTCTACTAAGAGATGATCTTACATCTAATCAATATGATGCAGTTATATCTTTTGCTTATAATGAAGGAGTGGGAAGATTTAAAGGTTCTACATTAAGAATTAAAGTGAATACAGATCCAAATGATCCTTCTATAAGAGATGAGTTTATGAAATGGGTATATGCAGATGGTCAAAAACAAGGAGGATTATTAAGAAGAAGAAGAGCAGAAGCTGATTTATATTTTACAAAATAAACTAACATGGCAAAAGCAGTAGGTAACACTAGAAAACTTACATTTGGTAAGCGTAAAGGTGGAAAAGCTAAAAAATCCTCTGGTCCAAAAGACAAGAAAGTTTCTAAATACAGATCTCAGGGTAGGTAATTTCTAATTAACTTAATTAGAAATTATATAACTAATTTAATTATTACAAATTAATGAAGGTCATTGTTAATAACTAAAGTTAGCATACCTTCGTTATTAAACTTTATAAACATGAGTGTACCATCTAGACAGATAGGTTGGGGAACAGAAGAGAATCTGTTATGGGAGATTTCTAAGCAATTAGAATATTTAACTAATGTTACAGGTAATATACCAGCTCCATTATCTCTTTATTCTGGAACTTTTTTTGATACTACCACTCAAAATAATGGTGGAGCCACTGTAGCAAATCAAGTGTTAATTAATTCAACACAATCTGCTAACGGTTTTACATTAGGTCCAAATAATAGAATAGATGTTACTAATGCAGGTGTATATTATATAGATCTAGCTCTTCAACTTGCATTTACTGGAGGAGCGTCAAGTTACAATGTAACTGTTTGGTACACTATAAATGATGTAGCTGTAAATAATTCTGCATTTACGTTCACTACAACTGGAGCACAAAATGATCAAACACTTGCACACATATCAGATACTATAACGTTAACTGCTGGACAATATATTAAGTTTTATTGGTGGTCACCAGCTACTGGTATGAAAATTTTATCAACTGCTGCAGGAACTAATCCAACTAGACCATTATCACCATCTGTTAATTTTTCTATATTTAATATTGGATAATCATGTCAATACCTTCTCAACAAATAGGATGGAGCCAAAAGGCCAAGTTGCTTTGGAACATAGCTAAACAGCTAGAACAATTAACCAAAGTGATGGGAAAGAACATTAAGCCTTAGTGTTTAATAAAAATATAACCAACAAACTACATATATGAAGGATCTTAAGTTTATCTGTGAAGAATGGAGAGATGTTCCTAACTTTGAAGGATATCAGGTAAGTAGTCTTGGTAAAATTAGAGGAATAGATAGACTTAAACAAGGTAGAAATGGACTTCGATTAACTAGAGGACAAGAAATGAAACAAATGCTTAATAAAAAGGGATATCCTGAAGTTAGGCTTCGTAAAAATGGAACTCACACTAGATTAGTTCATAAACTTGTAGCTAGTGCTTTCTTAGTAAAACCTGAAGGATGTACTCAAATAAATCACATTAATGGTATAAAAACTGATAATAGTATTGTAAATCTTGAGTGGGTTACTAATTCAGAAAATCAATTACATGCTTATAAATTAGGACTACAACCTAGTAGAGCTGGTGAAGGAAATGGTAGAGCAACACTCACAGATAAAAAAGTTACTATTATTAAAGAATTATATAACTCAGGAAAAGGTGCAAAAGAAGTCTCTGAAATATTAGGAGTTAGTTTGTATACAGTTAGAGCAATCATAGCTGGAAAAACTTGGAAGTTTAATGCAACTGATATACTAAGAAGAGATGAAAGATGTAAACCAACAACTAAATAATATGGGTAAGGAATTAAGATTTGTAGTCGCTCAGCCAGATGATGCGTATTTCTCATGGCAAGTACATGCCTGGTTAGAAAGCTTAAAGGAGATTGGACATTCAGACAAGGCTATTGTCTTAGTGTATACACCAAGCTTCAGAGAGAAAAATGAGAAATGGAAACAAGTAGAAGATCTATATCCAGAAGCACAGTTTGCTTATTACAAAGATGATGGAGATGTTAGTCAACAACTTGGAACATATATTCCTGTTCTACGTCCATATGTCTTAATGAGATGGTTCAAAGACCATCCTGAAATGATTAGTAAAGCTGTATTCTATTGTGATTGTGATATTCTATTTACAGATAGGTTTAACGTAGATGATTATATAGATGATGATGTTTGTTATCTTTCAGATACAAATAGCTATATAAACGCTTCATATTTTGATAGTAAAATACATGATGTTCTCCCAGAGAAACTGGAAGAATACAAAACTAGAGATGTATTAGCTGAGATAACAAGCTTGATAGGTATAACTAGAGAGATTGCAGAAGCTAACAACAATAACTCAGGAGGAGCACAATACTTTTTAAAGAATGTAGATGCTAATTTCTGGAACAAGGTGATGAACGATTGTATATTAATACGTAAATATTTACAACATATTAATAGTCAATTCTTTGCAAATGAAAATAAAGGATTTCAAAGCTGGTGTGCAGATATGTGGGCTGTGTTATGGAACCTTTGGTTAAGAGATCTTGAGACTAAGAACATTCCTGAAATGGATTTCTCATGGGCCTCAGATGATATGGAGAAGGTAAATAGACTTGGACTCTTTCATAATGCTGGAATTACATCGAATGACATGCCTGGTTATCAGGCTTTCTATAAAGGACTATATCATTCAGGTAAAGATCCTTTCAAAGACAGTCAAATAAATAATGTATTAAATAATGAAGATTCTAAGAAAAAGGGAACTCATTATTATGTTACAAAACTTATAGAATTAAAAAATAAATACAACCTCAACTATTAACCTAATTAATTAAAAATTATGGGAAGCATTAACAAACGTGATTTAAAAGCTTATGTCCGCTATGATGGTAGTGGCAGAGTAGTAGCAGGTAGCTTAGTCTTACGCAGATCTATACCTAAGGTAGGAAAATGGCAAGAAGTACAAGGCTACGAATGTTGCAATACAGATCAACAAACTATTGTAGTGGATATAACTTCTAACTTTCCTTTAGTAAGTGTAGACTTTGTATTATTCACTGCACAAATGATTACTCCTAATGGATATCTAGAGTTTTATACTGGTCAAAATGCAGCAGATCAATATGAATTAGCTACAGTTTTAAATAACACCATTCCAGGATATGGACATTTTAAAGTGGATGGATATGGTAATTTACTATTAGAAGTAAGTTATGAAGCTGCCACTATATTTGCAGCTAATGGTACTTCAGTGCTAGGAGCTACTGCATTTTCTGACTAATTAAAATATACAATATGTTTGATATAAATAAAGCTAGAGAAACACAAGCTAGGATTAGAGCTATTGTTAGTGGTGAAACTACTACTAGCACAACCACTGACACAACCACTGCAGAACCTACTACCACTAGTACAACCACTGAAACAACAACAGAGGAATTGACCACTACAACTAGTACTACAGAGACTACAACAGAGGCTCCAACTACTAGCACTTCTACAACAGACACAACAACAGAGACTACTACTGATACAACAACAATAGTGTAATGAATATACCTCTTCCTTGTCAACCTGGAAATCCTTGTTATGGTAAATATTTATTATCACCAGGAGGTCCAGGTTATTGTATTTATACAAAGTCTGATGATGTAATATACATTGGAACAAATCTCCCCAATACAGGAATAAAAACTGGGGATTGTTTGACATTAGCATTAAAAAAGGTGGATGCAGCAGTTACATCAATAACACAACCTACTATTGTAAAATATGTAGCAAATGGTGTAATATCAAATCCAGCTGCAATGAATATTGCTTTGTTTCAAGTATCTGATATATCATCTAATATTCCTAATGTAGCATATTCTGCTCTCATTTATAATTCTGCAAATATTTTATTTACTGGAGATTTAGCTTCTACTGTTACAACACTTACATTTCCTGAATTAACAGCACTAAATGGAGGTTACATAAATGGTAATAATTTAGTTAGTATTAATTTTCCTAATGTTGTTAGAATTCTTTCTAATCAACATGTGGATGGAGGAAGTCAATCTTCCATAAATGGAAATAGTTTAACTAATATAAACTTTCCACTTCTTCAAGAAGTACAAATATCTTTTTTTATAGAACACATAGCTGCTACTTCTTTATCATTTCCTAGTATTATTAGAATAGCTTCAGATTATGGTATATATATTGAAAACAATCCTAATTTAACTACACTAACATTCTCTAGTGGAATTAAAGAAATATCTACATATATAGGTTTTTATCAAAATGCTCTTAGTGTAACCACTGTAAATTATATACTTGCTATGTTGGTTTCTCTTGATGGTACTAATGGTACAACACTTTGGGGACCTTCATGTGTTGTAGATATGTCTTATGGAACAAACGCTGCTCCTACAGGTCAAGGAATATTAGATGTAGCTACATTAGTGGCAAGAGGGGCAACAATTATAACAAATTAAAAATATACAAACGTGGCAGCATCTTACATCACACCAAACGCAGATGGTATTGTTAATTATGTAACTAGTAATCCAGTTTGGATTCTTGTTCATGATGGTAAAAAAGTAATTAACTTTCAAGAATCAAAAATAGGTACATTATTTACCAAACAGAAAGTTTATGTAGCAGATACACAAGCTGAAGGACAGGCTGAAATTGATGCATTAAAGCTTGCTCCTCAACCTACAAGACCTTCTCAAAATAAACCAATATAATGTCAAAATCAATCTTTCCTGAAGGAATGTTAGGAGCTGGAGAACAGCTTACAATGGATATTATTGGAGCTAGAATGTCTTATTTCTATGAACAGATACATCTTACACATCTGCAAACAACGTCCCATGCTGAACATATAGCATTGAATGTGTGGAAAGAGGTGGTAGAAGCTAAAGATGATATCCTTGAGAAACTAATGGGTTATGAAGGAAAAAGAGTAAAAGCTAGTAAGGTGGCACCTTCTGTAGACTATTCTCCAGGATTATCTACAAAGGTGCTAAAAGACCTTAGAGCATTTGCTGAAGATTTAGAACTCTTTGCTAGAAGTAAGGACTATGCAGATATTGAAAACATAGCTCAAGATCTTAGTGGTAAAGCAGCACAAACTTTGTATTTCTTAACTATGTCATAATGTATATAAGTAAGAAATTCTTTCCAGAAGTGATGCAGGATAATGAAATAGCTTATTTTGCACATTTAGAAGGAATTATTGATTCTATAGATGAACTTTCTATTCTTGAGATTACAAAGAATCCTAATTCATATCATTTCAGACTAGCAGCTAGCCTTCCTAAATACAATGAATTATTATTAGAAGAAATATTAAAGCTACATAACATATTTCAAATCAAACTAGATTTAAGTAAGAGTATCAAAACCTCTGCAACAATAGTGTTTGAAATTGAATTAAATTTGGAGAATTCATAAATTTATTTCATCTTTACACATTAAACCAAAACTTAAATATATATGTCAGAAGTAATTGACTTTGAAGAAGTACCAAAATTTGATCCTAACAAGAAATATACATGGAAGCAAGATGCTCAGATTGTTATTACAGGAGGTGAATTTGGTGTAATGTTAAACGCACTACGTGCTATTGCAGAAGCTACAGGAATAGCACAAACAGCTTCACAAGTTGTTGAAGGTGCCTTAGCTAGAAGTGTAGAATCAGGAATTATAACAGAAGTTAAAGAATAATATCATGAAAAAATATCAAGCTGGTGGAGATGTTCCTAAAGGAATGACTAAAACTGAAACAGGAAGACCTATTTCTCAAAAGAGTCAAGATGATTGGAATACTAAATGGGCTGATGCTATGGATAGACAAGCTGGTAAAGGAAAATATGCTCCTAAGGCTAATCCTGCTATCACTAATAAACCTGCTTCTGAAAAGAAACCAGGTATGAAAATGGGTGGTAAACTTAAGAAGTTTGCAGCATTAGCTCCTCCTAAAGATAAAATTACATTTGCTGATAAAATAGCAGGTGCAAAAAAGCGTAAGTAATGGCTAGTATTAAAAAACCTGGTCCTTATAATCCACAGAAAGCTACAGCTTATGTAGGAAAGAAAGTGCTTCAGAATGGAGACACTATTCCTGCTATTAAAGGATCTATCAGTCCTGTTCCTAATGGACCATTAATTCAAAAGAAAGGACCTTTTAAAGGAAGTGGATTGAAGAATGGTGGTTCCACATCTCAACATGGTCTTTGGGATTCAATTCGTGAGAATAAAGGTTCTGGAAAGAAACCAACAACTCAGATGATTAAACAAGAAAAGAAAATAAAAGCTAAAACTAAAAAATAATGGCAACTGTTAAAAAAGCAGGAGGAAGTCTCACAGGACTTAAAGCTCCTAATAAACGTGTAGGTCCTGTAGATCCTAAAGGTGCTTGGACCAAGGTGCAAAACAAAACATTAGCTAAAGCTAAAGGTTCTGCTAAGCTTGTTAAAAACAAAGAATTGGGTGCTACAAAAATGAAAAGTAAATAATATGAAAAAGATAGTTAAGAAAGCACAATCAGGTTTAAATACACCAAAGTATGATAGAGATGCTGCAATGAAAGCTATAAACTCTATGCCAAAAACTACCCCTGCTCAAGATTCTACTGATAGGGCTAGATATGATTCTTTACAAAAAGCAAATAGACCTACATGGTTAAAAGCTGTTGATAATGCTAATATGGATGTAGTTCCTAAGAAGCAAAAGAATGGTGGTAAAATGGAAATGGGTGGATCTTTAAAGAAGATAGCTTCTGGTAAGAAGATGGCCAAAACAAGTGTTAAAATGGCTAAGAAAAAGAATGATATTATGATGAGCAAAAGTCAAACCATGAAAATGGGTGGCAAAGCTAAAAAGAAATAATCATGGCAAAAGCTAGTAAAAAGAATTGGATACAGGATGCTGTAAATCCAAAACATAAAGGATTTTGTACACCAATGACCAAAGCTACATGCACTCCTAAAAGAAAAGCTCTTGCTCAAACATTCAAAGCAATGCGTAAAGCTCGTAAAGGTAAATAACAATCTAAAAATTATAACAATGGCAATGAAAAAAACAGTTCGTAAACCTATGGCAGCAGCTAAGCCTGTTGCTCCTGCAAGAAAAGCAGCTCCTGGTCCTGGTATTCCTCCTCCTGCTCCACAAGCTCCAATGGGCGGTGGTGGTGCCCCAATGGGCGGTGGTCAACCTATGATGAAAAAAGGTGGTAAAGTAAAAGCTAAGAAATACAAATCTGGTGGTACAGTATCTATGCAATTAGGTAGCTACGGTAAACAAATTGGTAAAAACTACTCTGGTAAGGGTGGTGGAGCTAAGATGGGTAAATGTAAAAATGGTTGCTAATAAAAAAATTTAAAACTATGGGAGTAGCTATATTCTTAGGTGTTATATTAGTGATAGCGTTCTTAGTGTATAAAGCTATTACTAAGGTGGATACACCTTCCTCTAATTCTAATCCAGGTGGTGGATCTCAACCTCCTGTAGATAACAACAAACAAGTAAAATGAAATCAGGTAAACCTAGACCAGCTCCTAAAGTAAAACCTCCTAGTAAAGCCAAGCCTAATTTTATGAAGGAAGCTGATACAAAGGAAAGGTTAAAGAGTCCTATGTGGCCCATGAAACAAAAGCGTTTGTCAAAATAATAAAAGAGCCCCCTATTTGGAGGCTCTTTTTATTTGTTCATAATAATCATTATCAAAATGTGGGTTAAGTGTTATTACCCCTTTAGTATTATCTAACACTCTATCAGCTTGGGCAAGAATTGCATGATTGGGTTGTATTCCCATTCCAGAAATATGTAACGTATTCATTCCCCATCTATAAAGCATTGTTGGTTTTCTTTTAGATTCAAATATTTTGGCACCATGTCCATAAGTAATATTATCATCTTCTGTACCAGACAAATCTGGAAACTTAATCCTATCTAAATACTCTTTAGTATATATATTTCCATTGTTAATGTTGCTATTAAGACCTTCAAAGATATTATGTACAAAGAAATACATACCTGAGCTTCTATAGATTTCATATCCAGGGTTCTCTAATATATCTAACGTAGCATTAGATATTGCTGTTTTGTTTAAAAGATCATCATCATCTAGCCTGTAGATATAATCATATTTACATTGTTTATAGCCCCATTCAATTTTAGCTGCTATAGAAGGAAATCTTTGTTTATGATTGATGATTCTTACATCTTCATGATCATAAACATAGTCTACTTCAGGGTTATCGTTGATTATAACCATTTCTTTAGGATGGAAGCTTTCGTTCTGTAAAAACGATTCAATAGCTTCTTCTAATAGATGGTGTCTTTTGTACGTAAGTGTTAATACAGAAATCATTTTGGTTTTATTAATCCGTTTTCAAAATAAGTTGGAAGAATTTTCCAATTATAACAATACATATCTTGCCAGGAGTTAAAATGATCAGGACCAAACCATGTTTGAGGAGCTACAACTATTTTGTTTCTATATCTAGATAGATAGGCTGCCCACCAACTAAAAGAACTATTAGATATAACAAAGTTATTACACATAGACAAGATCCACAATTGTTCTTCTGCTGTATATCCTAATAAGAAATGCATATTAGGTAGATGAATATTCTCTTTACACCAATCAAGATCATCACTAGCTATTAAATACACTCTTGTATTTTTTATGTGCTTTAGAGCCTCATATATGTATTCTGTTGTAATTACAGGATGATAGTTAGGATAGTGTAAATAATCTCCTCTACGAACATTTATTACTGTTACATCACCTTCAAATATAAAAGGAAGTTCTTGCTTTATTCTATTTATAAATTCAGCAGGTGGCCCAAATAAACTTTTTATATTTTCACTATATCTCTCAAAGTATCTTTCACTTTGATAATATCCATAATAAAATGTAGGCTGATCATCAGAAGGAACTGCAAGATTTAAATTCTTACTATCTTCTAATACATCTGTAAATTCTAGTTTCTTAAAGATGTTCTGAGAATAATCATTTCCATGATATTGCACATGAGGTTTATAGATAACAACCTGTTTATTATAGTCAAGCCCTTTTACATAAGCATGAGCTATCATAAACAAGTTGTTACCAAGTCTACCTCCTAACAAAGGCATTATGTAATCCTTATTAAGCATATTAACTATTTACTAGCTTTCTAAATAGTTCTACATCATCTCCTTCAAGAGTGATTTCTGTTTGGAACACATCACGTTGTCTTTTAACACCCTTCACCTTATTAGTCTTAGGATCAATATCTGGAATATCTCTAGAGCGTTCGTGAATATCACTTAATAACACTAATAGATTACCATCATCCATTTCTACAGATCTAATAACCATGTTTTTGTTAAAGCTGTCTGTTCTAATCACATCTCCATCTTTCCTGGAGTAGAAAAATTGACTCATATTTATTGGTTTAATTGTTTATAAAATTGATCAGATAGGCATTCTAATTGATAAGCATACACTTCTTCAGTGTCATCTGATAGTTTTACTCCTGATACACTTAATATACTATATGTAAGATGAAATAGTTCATGATGTATAATCCCTGTATCTTTTACACTATGTTTAGAAAACCACAATACAAAATCAGTACCTAGATCGTCTGTTAATGTAACAGCTTCTGCTACAAAATCATCAGAGTTAATCTTTCTATCTAATATATCTTCTGCATATTGCTTAGCTTCAGCTGTATCATCTGTAATAATAATGTGTGCTTCCATAGGAAAAGTTCCGCCATTAATTGTGAACTTTGTTGTACTACTCATTTTCTTATTTTTACTAGCTAATATAATTGCACCAATTACTATAAATACAACTAATAATATAAACTTACTTACCATACTCATAATCTAAAATTTTACCCACTATATCACTACGGTGGTTTTCTTTTAATTTAATCCATTGTATCTCATCAATCTTCTTAGATAGTTCTATAACATAACTAAGTCCGTTAGCTTCTCCTGTCTTATTTCTAATGTCTGTTTGCTCAAGGTCTCCATTGATAATAATCTTTCCTGTTTTACCAAGTCTGGTGAGAATAGCCAGCATCTGATCTTTACTTAGATTCTGAGCTTCCTCTACAACAAGAACATCATCAATAGTCTTTCCCCTGATAAACTGAATAGGATAGGCTAAGATTCTTGATTCTGATACAAGCTTATCAAGAGTTTCTTTGTCCTTACACTTGGCTAGATTCTCCATAAAAGCTTCTAGATAGGGATTGAACTTCTCATCTAATCCTCCAGGAAGAAAACCTAATGAATTACCCACTTCAATAGTTGCTCTAGTAACATAAATTCTATCACATTCTTTCTTCAATAGAAAATCAAGAGCAGTTTGGGCACAAACCAATGATTTACCAGATCCAGCTCTACCAGTGATAACAACTATTTGATTTTCTCTAATAATCTGTTTACCCTCTTTCTGTTCTTCATTTAAATGCACATTATATTTAATATCATACTTTCTCTCCCTGTTTGATTCTTTCATATTTAAGTTTTAGTTTTTAAATACTCACGTCTTTTGTTAACTTCTTCATATTTATTATAGCTCTAATCGTACTATAATTTATACTATATTTATTTGATAAATAAGTTATTCTATCTCCTTTTTTATCAAAGATATTAGATATATTTATATAATCATTTTTAATTTTTTGCTTTTCTTCAATTGTGATTACTTTTTTAATCTTACCTTCCTTGCATCTTTGAATAGCTAAATTTAATTTTTCAACATTGTTAACTATATAATCATCTTTATATATCCAAAGATAATTAAATGCTGTAAATATTTTTTTCTCATTATAGTTTGCACATTGACATATTGATGATTTAGGTATATTTAAATTTTCAGAAGCTTCAACAACAGTGTTCCATTCTTTAATTAGTATTCCTTCTAATGAAAATTGTAAAACAGATTTAGATTTAGAAATAGTTATTTTTCTTTTTGCATCATTTGAAAGTTTAAATCCATTTGTTTTTCTAGTAACTGTTTGTTTAATTATACTTTCTTTTGATTTTTTTCTTCCTTTTTGAAAATTACTTCTAAGTTGTCTAGAATATTCTGATACAATAATATTTGTAGTACCTTCTCCACCATCTGTCATATTTGCTAAACACCCTGTTTTTAAATCAATTCTACCATATAATTTTATAAATTCAATTTCTTTTTGTTTAATGAATTCATAATCATCAGATTCTAAAATAATTTCTACTTTGTGCTGACTCTTTTCTTTAATTTTTTTCCAAATATCATTACCTTTTTTAATACTATTTGCTCTAGTGTATGTACCATATTTTATATCAGCATTAGTTTTAGTACCAATGCCAATATAAAATGGTATATTTTTATCAAGTCTAATGTATCTGTACAGATAATATTTATTCATTAAATAAAGGTAGGAAGTATAATATTATTTTCCAAACTTATCTTTAATTATTTTTATTTTTTCTTTAAATAAATTAGTTAAATTTCCTCTAGTTTTATTGTCATGACATTCTAGACAAACTAACATTATATTTTCTTTTTCATATTTAAGTTCTGGATATTTACTTTTTTCAAGAAGATGATCAAACATGTAAGAAAGAGGTTCATTTCCAAGCCACTTTCCACAATTTTCACAATTATGTAATCTTCTTTTCCATATAGAGAGAAAGAAATCTCGCATTTGTTGGATTTGTTGGACATTATCCTCATTCTTGGGCTTAATGTAGGTAATATCCAACTTTTTTCCAACTAATGGCTTTCTAGTCTTGTGCCTAAAACAATATTCTCCTTCACAATTCTTTCCACATGTTTTACATTTAGCTTTCATTATTTTGCATGAATTTTAAATAGGAATAATTATTATATGTGTTTGCATATAATTGATTATTAATGAGTTAACTTATATGTAAAAACATATAATGTCAAGTATTTTGCACAATTTACTTGACACCTGTACTACCAAATCCACCTTCTCCTCTTTCTGAAGATTCTAAATCTTGTACAATTTCAAAAGTAGTTTCTAACACTTCTTCAAAATAAATCTGTGCCACTCGTTCTCCTATAGAATAAGGAAACTCTTCTTCAGAAGCAATTATAGGTGTAAATATAGCTAACCACTCACCTCTATAATCAGAATCAATAACTCCAAATGAGTTGTTCATCACCCAATTATATTTAGCAATATTGCTACGTGGTACAATTATACCTTTATATCCTTTAGGTATTTCTGTTTTAAACCCAAGACCAACATACACCTTGTTTTCTTTATGTATAATAGTGTGAGCATATACATCATAACAAGCAGCATCTACAGTTACCTTAATAGGCATTTTAACATCTTCTGTTATTTTCTGTAATTTAATCTTCATGAGTTTCTTCGATTTTGATCTGGGTGTTATTGATTTTGTCAATAATGGTTGTTTTGATTTCATTGTAAAATTCTTCGTTATCAATAATCATGCTCTTGAATTGATCAAGATCATATTTAATTTCATTAAAAGTCATTGTCTTACCATACTTTCTACCAAGTTCAAACTCATTGATAAGTTCCATAATCTCTCCAATCTTATCAATACCCTGGCCATAAATAATATCAAATGAATGAATTCTATAAGGAGCAGACATTTTGTTCTTAATAGCTTTCACCTTAGTAATATTACCATAGTTTACATCCCCATCTTTACCAAGACTCTTACTCACCTCAATTCTACAATCTGTGTAGAACTTAAGAGCATGTCCACCTTGTGTTGTTGTAGGATTACCGAACATCATGCCAATTTTCTCTCTGTATTGACTAATTACAATAACACAAACATTGTGTTCAGATAGAGCACTTTTTAATTTTGGGTAGGCATTGCTATTCAATAGAGCTTTTTTACCAATAGAACTATCTCCTACATCACCATCTAACACTTTTTTAGGAATCAAAGAGCTATCACTATCAATTATCACTAGATCAATATCACCAGTGTTTATCATATCCATAGCAATTTGAAAACCTTCTTCACCACAACTAGGTTGAGCAATTAACATTTTAGTAGTGTCTACACCAATAGCTTCAAAATACTTTTTATCTACGGCATGTTCACCATCAATATACAATGCTACTCCACCTTTCTTTTGGCATTCAGCTACAACATGTCCACAGATAGTTGATTTACCAGATCCTTCCCAACCCATCAATTCATACATCTTACCTTTAACAAATCCTCCTGTACCTAATGTAATGTTATCAAATCCAATACTTCCTGTACTGATTACATCATAATTACCATTTGTCTTACTATCTAATGTTAGTACAGTTCCAGCACCATAAGTCTTATTGAGCTTATCTAATGCATCTTGAAACTTAGAAACTCCACCCTCTTGTTTAACTGCTTTAGCCATATTTTAGTTGTTTTTATTGTCGCAAATTTAATCTTTTTTTGCGACAGTTTAAAATAAAAACCCCCCAAATGTAGACACATTAGGGGGTAAAATCAAAATTAGTAACTAGGTTGTTGAAGGAGGTGTGGTCTCTTTTAGCGTAGATATACCTCTTATGTTTGTTGGCTCATAAGGGCAATGTCTACATTTACTACCACAACATTCTCCTTTTTCTTTTAAATATTTTTCTGTAAAGATTACATATCCATATTCTAGATAGTAGTCTACATCTTTTACAAAATCTTTCTTTTCGTTTTCCATATTATGTGTGTTTATACGATTTCACAAGCACCACCAGCACAACTTGCTATTTGAGAAAATTGAACATTATCGTCAATTTCCATTACATTAGAAAGATCTAAAGCTTTTAAGTGAGACACTCTCTTATTGTATTGTTCTTCTGTAATGTCTTCAAATGGAGCTTGTTGATATGTGTGATTGAAAGTAGGTAGTACACTAAGGCCATTATAAAACTGTCTATTCTGCCACATCCATTCTCCTACAACTTCCCATTCATTTATTACTTTAACTCCTTCATTACCCATCATATCAAACTTATCATTACCTATCTTTCTTTGAGAATCAATAGATATTGTAGCACTTACATTATGTGTATTGTCTCCTTTAATGTGTCCTGGCTTAATCCATTCTGTAGAGAATTTCTTAACACGTTCTAGTGTATCAATAGCTGTTTCTGTTCTGAATATAGATCCTTCAGGGGCTTTAACAGGAATTCTTACACACAATGTATCTTTTGGTCTGAGCACATCATCTTCACAAAGTTCTGGATGATTAATCATTAAATACATAGCAATGTCTTCATTCTTATTAAATCTCATTGTTCTAAGGTAGTAAGGAGCATGCCAAGCATGAATACCACTAGCTGTACCTAAAACTAAAGATGTGGTCCCAGAAGGCTTAATACATGTAATTCTAGCAGCTTCATTAGTTCCTATTAACATAGAAATATCTCTGTTCACTGTAATAGCTGTATTGGCAGCATATTCCAAGTTGTATTTAAGAATCTCTCCAGAAGCAATACCAGTCATACCAATTCCTAACAATGCATCTTTTTCAGTGGTCTTTTGCCACACGTCTCTAAGATAGTGAAAATCAAAGAATCCTGCTTGTAATGTACCAAAGAACGCAGCAACAGCTACACGATTATTTAAATCTTCTTGATCAACTACATCACTTACATTCACCTCACATAAATTACAGAATTGATAGGGCCTAAGAGCAATCTCACAACATGGATTAGTTCCCCAATCTTTATTGTTTGTCCAATAGATTCCTGGTTCACCACTTCCACTAGCTTCAATTCTCTTCCATAGGTCAGTAAATTCTGCAGCAAACACTTCATCTCTTACAAGAACAGCTGAGTTATTAGCTCTACCACGTTGTTCATTTAGTTCCCACCAGTTTCCGTATTTACATGTAACCATTTCTTCATCATCGTAACTAAATAGAGCAATCATGGCTGAACGTCTAATACCACCTGCAAGAACACTATTAGCAATGTGACACATGATATCATGACATTCTAATGGTGTAAGTTTGCTACCGTTCTCTTTTCTCTCCATAATAGCATCAATATGTGTCAATGCTATCTTAAGAGGTTCTGGTCCAGGAGCTTTACCACCTGCTGTTACAAGTCTAGCACCCTTATGTCTAATGGCCCTAAAGTCAAACTTAGGCTTAAAACCTCCTTCAAAATAGAACTTCATCAACACTTTAACAGCATCAGCCCATCCCATAATAGAATCTTCAATAAGCCATGTCTTTTGTTTATAGACATCTTGTCTCTTAATAACTGGTAATTGATCTACGTGGTGTTTCTGCACTGAATAGCCTACGCCTGTACCTCCTAGCAATAGAAACATAGTTTCTGAGAAGCTATAAAGACTATCCACTGGTAAGAAACAACAGTTATAAATACGTGAGTTATTCACCTCAGCTGCAGGACCTGCAAACTGTAGAGCTCTCATAGATGGTAACACCTTCTTTTCTCTAATAAACACTGCACTATTCTTGATAGCTGTCTCTAATTTAGGATATTTTTTAATCATCATATTCTGATACCTATCCACTATCTCATCCCAAGTTTCTCTTCTTTTCTGATCTGGGAGGTATTTAGCATATTTACTAAACACCGTAATTTTACTCAATGTATCTAATCCTAAATCCATATTTAATTGTTTTTGGTTAAAAAATAAGGGGTAGCAAATGTACTACTACCCCTTTTATAAACCAAGAGAATTTAAAAATTCTAGCTAACTGAATTAGTTATTTTGTGATGAATTAACCTATCTATCCATTGCATAAATTCATCATATGTATTATTATTTTTTGCAATATTGCAAATTTTACAACATGCAACTACATTTGATGGTAAATAACCAACATTGTTATTTATTCTGTCTATGCCATTGTATGGAACATCATAATAATTTCTAAAATATACATTAGAAGGCTCTATTCCACAATAATAACAGTTAGATAATACTAACTTTTTGAACTCATCAAAAGTTAAAGTAAACTCATATCCTCTTTTTATAGCATTTCCTTTATAAGAGTTCATAATAGACTTATATCCAGAATCTGGCTTTGCAAGTTTATATCTAGACTTTCTACTAATATCTGCAGATAATTCATCATGAAAGCATCCACAAGATTTAGTATTTCCACTAGTTAATGCTCCTGTGTTAATTATTATTTCTTTTCCACAAGAACATTTACATAACCAAGTTCTTTTTTTGGTTTTTCCATATAATACAGATGATTCTTGTTTTAAAACAGTTAATCTGTTAAATGTTTGACCAATTAAGTTTATTTGTTTACTTCCCATAAATTATTGTTTAAAATCAGGAACATCTTCAATTCTTTCATATCCTTTTGCTTTTAGAATTTGCTTTATTTTCATTAAATATAATGTAAAATCCATAGCTTCTTCCAATGCATGAGTAATAAAATCATCTGTGTTATTCTTTTCTAGGGTGGTACCATACTTAGTAATTCCTTTTTGACTTCTTTCTAAGTATTTGTCAACAACATCTTCTACTATTAGATCTCTCATAGTTTGTAATTTAATAATTTAAAAGATTCTTCAATAGCAGCTTTTTCAGCTTCTCTTCTGGTTTTAAACTCTCTGTCTAATGATCCATTGTTAGAATGGAATATAAACTTTTTATAAGCACTATCATAATCAATTACAATGATTATTCCATATTCATCAAACAGATCAAATAGGGCCCTAGGTTGAGCATCTATCAATGTAGCAAACTGCTCATCTTCATAATCATTTGAATTAATGAATTCTTTGTAATTATCAGGAACATTCTTGTCATTTAAAGAATCTGCAAGCTTATCTAGATAGAACTTCTTAACAACTTCTCCTGCTTTATCATACGTTTTTAATAATTCTAATCCTTGCATACTCTTTGTTTTAAGGTTTTACTAGATTCAGCCCACCAATCTCTTTCAAAATCATATTCCACAGGTTCATCATCTCCATGTATGATACAATCCTTATATAGAATATCATTCTTTTCACTCTCCATTTTACAGAAGAGGATTGTGGCTTCTTGACCAAACTTTTCTACTAGTTTGTTTAATAATTTTTCATTATACATTTTCTTTAAGTTTATCTAGGTTAAGAGTTTCTTGTTCTTCACTAAAACCATCCCAAACTTCCCATTCTTCATCAAATTCCACTCCTAGCTTATCTTCCCAATATTGGCGTAAATCCTCTGTTTTGTTAAAGACACGATATTGAAGACTTATTTCATCTTTGTGTAATCCGTTTAGCTTTAACTTAACAATCTTAGGGAATATAGACTGGAACTTCTTTGATGTTTTAGAATACTTGCCTTCATATATCAATGTTATATCAGAAGCAAGTTCTTTGTTGATTTGATACACCACAACAACATAACCTGCTTCATAATCATAATCATCAATAATCTGTTTAGTACGTTCATACTCAGTGTCTAGAAAGTTTCTAAACTTGTACAAGTCTTTGGGCTTGAAGAGCACATATACAGAATTCTCATATTGTACATCTCTTCTTTCATCTTTAATATATCCATTAATATACCCATTGTCAAGCAGCCTTTCTCTACCTATACCGAGAGTGGGTACAATGAATATACTAGTGACAGTCTTCTTTACTTCCATCTTATAATTTTACAACTCCATTATTAATATAGTTCTCTCTAGTGATATTCCAAATATCATTCTCAATAGCCCAATGTAGGTCTAGTATTAAACTTTCAACACCTGGATACTTCTTACCCTTATGTTCAAATCCTTTCTTAGCATCAAGCATAGAATCAATAGTTGTTTGATAGAGTAATGGAGACATATAATTAGTGCTGTCACATACAATGAATATAGGATCTAGAATAGTGTAACCAAGGTTTGTAAACCACCACTTAGCAGCATAGAAATATAAATAAGCCTGAATATAAGCTCTTCTATAGAGATAGTATTCTTCATAAAAGTTTTCTACACTCCATGTACATTTAAGGTCATACACTTGAATAGTCTTTTCTTTGTGATCAACAATCACCTTATCCATCATACTCTTAAACAGATGATCGTGCACTGAATATCCTTCCACTTGTAACTGATTGTATACAGTCCATCTACCACTATTCACCTTATTCACAATGTCTGCAGTGATGGGATTGCTCTTAAGCTCTTCTACAATTCTATTAGCATTAGTGATGTCTTCAGCTGTTACAACTGTTAAGCCTTTGCTTCTCACTTCTCTAATCTCTTTATAATAAACCTCAGCATCGCTTCCTATAAACTTACCTAGAACAGCATCTATTTTGATTTTAAATCCTGAATCTTTATATGCATCCAAGCATATAGATTCAAAATCTCTAATAACATTACCATCACTATCTGTGGCAGATACAGTGTGCTTATATAGAGCTTCAACAAACTCAAGCATAAGTCCTGTAGGAGCAGATGTAACAATAGACATATGAAATTTCTCATCAAATAGATGTTCCTCCATTAACAATGTTTCCACTAGTCTACCAGTGACAGAAGCTTTACTATCTTCATCATCCACCTTTTCACCAAGAACATATTTCTTATGATATTTCTTTCTGTTTGTAGAGAATTCCTTCAAACTTGAAGAACTATCCATTAATGTAGCTCTATACTGAGCTTCAGTTTTTAACACTCCTTGTATCATTTTGTTTCATTTTTAGTTAAAAAATCTGTGTTTCTTCTTAAATTCTTAGGGAGCTTATCTACTATATCATCTAGTCTTTCTACATCCCATCCTTCTCCATTCATTGGATTGCTATACACTCTAATATCATCACTATACAGATGTTTAATTATTCCCTTTGGAAATCTAACCACCCATATAGTGTTAACACTAATTCCATAGTCTATGATGAACAAAGCTTCACCATCTCCTAGTGGTGTATGCACCTCAATTGTTGGATTTAATTGGAGCATTACCATATTGTTTCTGTTTAAAGGCTGAAATGATTTGTGGATAGAGAGCTCTAATTTCTCTAGGAACTCTAGCAAAGAACCATCTTACATCTAATTCATATTCATTACCATTCTCATCTACACCATCTGGATGAATTAACCAAAACTTGTGCTCTACACCATTGTATGTAACATGGCCCTCATACCAAGTTTCTGTAAACGATGGTCTTGTGTTAATTGAAAGTTCTATTTTTTCTTCTTCACTCATTTTTTATCATTTTTAGTTTTTTTATCATGACAATCTGTACATAACACTTGTAAGTTGTCTAATTCACAGAACAGTCTCTCTACAAATCCTGGAAGATCTGCTGCACAATTGAGAGAACCCGCAGGAACTATGTGGTCTACATTAATAATCTTATCAGGAAACCATTGTTTACACTCATTACATTGGTATTCAAACTTCTGTCTCTTATTAGGACCTTTATAAATCCTTTTAGCATTAAGTTTACACATTGTAATGGGTTTCCACCATCTTGATTTCTGTCTTAGCCCACTTCTTATAAAGCTCCAAAATGCAGATTCTGTCATTGTACCAGCATTCCTAGTTTTAGGAACTCTTGGCTTAGCAGCTTTCTTAATTGATTTCTTTTTCATAATAAAAGCCTGAGGACTTTTGGTCCCCAGGCATATAAAATTAATCAATTTTTACAATTCTCTTAGAGATTTCTTCTTTAATCTGATCAAGATTTTTAACAATAGCTTCCACTTCAGCACTAGATAGAGCAGGTAGGTTGAAATCGTATTTCTTAGCTTCTGCTGTAAATCCTTCTCTAGCTTTATCAGCAAGATTTTCTAATTCACGAACTGCAAAGCTCTCGTCTAATTCAAGAATATCAAAATCAAGATCGTGTAAAATAGTAGTGGCTTCTTCACGTGGTACAGTCATGATTGGAAGATATTCCCAACATCTACCTTTAGATTCACCAATACCAACCACTTTCATAGGATTGATAAGAACTAGAACAGACATATCACCACATCCTACATAATGAATCTCATCACTAGTGAAATGAAGACCTTCTGCACCACAATCGTCTGTATTCCATCTACAAGCTGCAGGGTCCATGTTTACAGCTCTACCAATACGAATATCAAATGTTCCTGTGTGAGCATCTGTGAATCTATTCTCTGCTCTGTTAGGAAGATCTAAATAGAGCATTGTAAGATTGCCAATCTTTTCTCCATGATTGATTTCTGTAATATCTTCATATTCACCAAATCCACCACATTCTTCACAAATATTATCAAATGATTTCTCCTCACCAATTTCAGTTTGATAACCAGTTCCAGAACAACATTTACAATCTACCATTCCTCCTT
>Ga0207959_1000005_pt1 | contig 129429 bp, 206 predicted proteins | sample CryBogCBH20Aug07_FD_184609 | JGI IMG/M metagenome (GOLD analysis project Ga0207959, IMG submission 184609) | Freshwater microbial communities from Crystal Bog, Wisconsin, USA - CBH20Aug07 (SPAdes) (version 2) | ecosystem: Environmental > Aquatic > Freshwater > Lake | place: Crystal Bog... | reverse complement strand
AACTCTACCAACAGCAAGACTATTACGGATCTGATGAACGAACGTGCAGACGCTAAGACGTCTGTAAACATTCTGGCTGCCCAACAGCAGTCGAATGCACGCACGATCAACGATCTCAAGTCTCAACTGGATAGCATGAAGAAGGACCCGAAGAACAATGGAGTACTTGCTCCAACTCTTAGCGAGACCATTCGTGGTATCCAAGCTTCGGGGAGAAACTAAGTTGAAGAAGCAGCTCGCTCTTATCGCCGTCCTACTAACCCTTGGTGGTTGCGCAACTGATAATGTTCAGCCTGCTCCAAGAGTCGTCGTAGAAACCCATTACGTCGTTCGTCTTCCACCTAAGGAGCTGACAACTCTTCCTCCTAAGGTTCCAAACATCGACGTAGACAAGGCCGACCAAGCTCAAGTTTCCGGTTGGTTGCTCCAAAAGGAGCAATACACCCGCACTCTCGAGAACATGCTGGTCGGGATTGGTAAGTTCTTCGTTGACCAACAAGCAGCAGCCGATGCTCAAGCAGCAGTGGAAACAGCCAAGTCTAAGGCTGACGCTGAAAAGCAGCAGCAACAAGACGCTATTGACGCTTCCAAGAGGAAGGTTGACCTCAATCAGTTTCTCGGTAAGCCACCTCACCAGTGAGGAAATAAATGTCCTGTGGATGCAGCATAGTTGAGAAGAGTCCTCTTTGGACTCCGGTTCCAGAGTACAGACAGCCTACCGATATTCAACCAGGTGAGAACATCGACTGCTATATGAAGCGGGCGGGTTCTCAATCTGGTCTGAAGAACGATATTGGTCCAAAGATTCCAGACAGAATCGACAACACCTCACTGACATCTGACCTTCACGGTGTTGTCAATGAGAAGCTGCAACTGACCCCAGGCTCTACTAGAACCGCGACTACATGGACTGCAACTGTTGACGGCACTTCTATTGGAACCGCGATCCCACATCTTGCTCTAGATGCTGCAACCGGTGCTCTTACAGGAACGGTTCAAGGCGATCACCTCAACAAAAACTACAAGGTGCTGATAACAGCGGCTGATGGAACCGGCACGATCGACAGCCGTGAGTTCAACTTCTTTCCTAAAGATGCTGCTCACACCGACGTCATTAAGTTTGTTATCCCTCTTGCTGGAAACTCTCATGTCACGTGTGGTTTCGGTCCAAGAACTCCTCCGGCGCAAGGTGCATCATCTTTTCACCAAGGATATGACTTTGCAATGATTGATCACAGCCATGGCACGATCGTTGCAGCGGCAGACGGGGTTGTCCGCAAGACCGGTCCAGCATCTGGCTTTGGAAACTGGATCATCATCGACCACAATGACAGCTCTGGTAAGCTGGTCTGCTCTACTGTCTACGCCCACATGAACGATGGTAACACTTTCGTCCGCGTTGGCGACAAGGTTGCGGCCGGACAGAAGATTGCCATTGAGGGAAATGCGGGGATTGGTTCGGGTGCTCACCTTCACTTTGAGCTTCACAAGGGCGGCTACAAGAATCCAGTTGATCCAGGCCCATACCTTCACGGTGCGGTAACTGTTGCGAACAACAATGATCCAACCCAGCCGCAGCAAGATGGAACAACTGCTCCTTCCGGCGGGTTCACAACGCGAAATAACACCGCTGTTGGAATGTCTGCCGCTGAAGCTCTGGCGGGCCATGACTGCCCAGACACCATTCCTAATCCAAGTCCAGACGGATCTGAGCCGGTTGTGGCAACTGGAAAAGCAACTCACACGTCAAGCTGCAAGCCTGCAGACTATCACGCAGACCCAGCCGGGGTCGAGCAGCAGATTCGTGCTGAATGCGCTGCACAGGGTCTTGACAGCAGTGAGGCTGACTTTATTGTCAACGTTGCTAAGATTGAATCTGGTCTTGACCCATACGCAAAGTGCCCAACATCGTCAGCGACTGGACTGTTCCAGTTTCTGGACGCTCTCGCTATAAAGTACTATGGGAGATTGGGTGTTCCACCAACGTGCGCTAACCGCTGCAACGTCACATATGCGACCCGCGCGATGTGCGACTTCTACAAGACAGAGATGAGACCTGCGTGGAACAACTTTGTTTCATCTGGAAAGACTAGGATTGTCGGTAAGCAGATCAAGCCTACGAGCTGGTCTGGATCTTCAGCACCATACTACGCCTCCCTCACCAGGTCACAGTTCCTTTACGGGCTAATTCACCATGACGGTGTCGGGAGTGCCGTAAATGGAAAGGACCTTGGCGGGGTTCAGTACTGGCGTAAGAAGATCGGCAACGTCTAAGCGGTAATCTCGGCCAGACGGTCTATGAGAGGATAGGGTTCCTTGTTGCGGAACCGCTTCCAATATTGCGGATGATAGATCATCTCGCTTCCCTGCTTACAATCCTTGGCAAGCCAGCGCTGAGCATTCCCACCCAGTGAGATGATGTGCAGCCCAAGGAGGGACACGTTGTCTTTCAGAATCCTGGGGTCCGTTGGATTGCCAAGACGATCTGCAGCGTTCAGCCACAGAAGATCATTCTCAGAAATACCCCGCTCCTGAAGCAGAGTGTTGAGCCAGCCCGAGCAGTGCTTGATTGAATAGAACGGCGTGTGATGGTAGTTTGGGTCGGTTGGTGCAGCCGGACCAGGGCGATCACCAACGATGATCACCTTTGCCTTTAAGGGCTCGCGGTTTAGCGCACTAATGTAGCGCCGCTTCCTCACCATCAGCCCATCTAGAATCGCCTTTCGCCGCTCCAAAGGGAGACGGTCGAAAGCACTCATTCGTCTAAGACCAAATCCTTGGTCTTCTTCTCAACCACGGTGACGCGGCTCTTGGTCTTGAACAGATCGTACCCGATGTAGAGCACGACAGCCGCCAGTAGAACATCGACGATAACGTTGACCATGTCAACTCCTTCTCAAGATTGGATATGGTTGATTGTACACCACAACCATCTGGGCGTACACAGTTCATTTCAGAAGTGAGGCTTATTTTGTCTGTAGTGCCCATAGGCTTTTACGCTGGGCTTTATCTGGGATCCTCTGGAAGGACCCAGGGTTACATGTGCTCAGAAAGCCACTCTTGCCATGTACCAGGGAACTTTGCTGGTTGGTAGAACCAGCGGCCACCGTTCTTTTCGTTAATGCAGACGTTGAGCTTGATCTGATAGAGATCGCTCAGAAGAATCGGTGAGATGACGGTGATGAAGTGCGGACCAGCTGGGAAAAGAACCAGCGTTCCGCGCTGAGGAACGAGACTGAAGTTGTAGACCGGAAACTCTAGCTTGCCACCAAAAACTTCATGACGCGGATCAAGGGGAACGTTCTCGTTGTAGTCCTTGAGCCACACGAATCCAACCAGATCAACGTCCTTGTACATGACCCACTTCTTGCGGACGTACTTGGAGTTTTCGCAGCCCGGCTGTTCAGCCGGTGCCTTGGCATATTCGGGATAGTACTGGAAAAGAGGCTGCTCAAGACCACGGTACGTCGCGTCATAGCGCTGTTCAATCTCAGGAACAACATCCCTGAAGCGCTCGGCAATATCCTGTTCCCATCTAAGAGCGTGACGCTCTAGCTTCTTCGGATTGCCAGCCTTATCAGTGTCAGGCGCTTTTACGTTGATGTCGTCAACGATCTTCTCGCAAAGCTGTGGAGAAAGAAAGTCCTGAATGACGATGAATGGGCTTCTCATGGTGCCTCTTGGATAGGGTGAGCTAGGTCTGAACTATTTATCGAAGTCTGACCGCGTGTACGGAGCTGATTTGGGTTTGAATGCTGCGCTCAATAAGAGCAACATCACGGCTTAGATTAGAAAGGTCCTTAGTCAGATCACGGTGTGACTGCTTGAACTCAGGAACTGCATTGCGAACGTACTCATCGATCTTCTCAACTTGGTTGTGGACCTTGTTGATCATGTCAAGAGTACTGTTGAGAGTAATCTTGCGGCTCTCATAGATTTGCTGCTCATGAAGATCGTGCATCGTGAACTGATGCTTAAGCTCATCGATCTGCTTGGTGAGATCAGCTTTGACCTCATCAAGATAGTCATGAACCTCTTTCAGTTCTTCAAGAACCGTCATTAGGCTTTCAGTACGTTCTTCGGCTGCTTGACCTTCTCTTTCGAGTGCAGCAAGAATGCCACTTATCTCTTCAGAGCGGGTCTTGTGGTGTGCCGCATTTTCAGCGGATAGAGCGTCAATCGCGGTCTTCAGATCCTTAAGCTCAACTGGCTCCTCATTGGCACCAAGGAAAGCCCAGATGCCCGATTTGTTACGCAGGTTCTTAACGATGAAGTAAACGATTGTCCAGCACGCAGCAGCGATCGTGCATAGCACCAATACAAACTGGCTCGGTGACAGCGCTTTGGCCAGCTGTTGTAGCAGAGTGAAAAATATGTCCATGCACCTTACTCAAAAGTTCGAGGTATTTATCCCACCGCGTATGCAGGGGACTATGCGTATGCGTAAGATGCTTCAGGATCTTTATCAGCTGCTTGAGCAACTTCCTCTGGCAGTTGCTCTGGGATGAGTTTAATGTCTGCAGATTTAAGAGCCTTAACCGCCTTATCGAACAGATCTTCTTGCGTTGAGTAGTTCTTAAAGACGTAGGTGTTGCCACATCCCATCTTCTTAAAGAACTGAACGCGCTTAACGATAGGAAGGAAGCGGCGCTGCGCTTTCTTTATGCACATGCAAAAGTCATCAATGCAAACGAATGGTTCAGGAATGCGAAGGATACAGTTGCTGTTGTATTCGTGAAGGCAGATCAGAAGGTGTTGAAGATACTCAGACACTAGATCAGCCAGTGCCACGAAGGAGCGATCAATGGTATCGTCCATCATGCACGCCATCTGATCTTCCATCAAGAAGAACGCATAGACATGAATGAGCTTGGCAAACTCAACAACCGGTGCATCAAACACCTCTGGGTGTGTCTCCAGAACGGTTTCGATGACGTTTATCTCCTCCCGGAACGACTCCATTACAGCCGTACGTAGCTGTATTGGCATTTCACCTTCTCCCACAGATTGCAAGATTCTCTCGATGCGGTACAACCACTGCGAGATTCTGTCATACTCAAGGAGAACGACTTCACGGGCAGAGACGTCAAAGCTAAACTCAGGGCGCGCAAGTTGAACGAACGCATGCGCCTGAGTGTGCTTAAACTTGCTGATCGCGTCTGATGACGCTATGCGAAAGATGATGTTATTGCGCTGATACTTGATCATGCGAACCATTCTCCAATGCAGCGGTAATAACGGCCATCATGTCTTGACCAAATACAACGCCACACTCGTCTCCATCGACGAGCTTTAGGAGAACAGGAACATCAACCTCAGTGCCAACTGGGTTGAGGACTGCTCTGATGGACGTGTTAGTGTACTGTGGCTCAGTGTTAGCAACGATGCCGCCAGCTTCTGGCTTTTCTACCGGGAACTTAAACGAGATTGAGCAATACTCAAAAGAAACGTAGTCCCCCATTGGAGTGAGCCCCTTAACTTTAAGCTCGCTACATGGCAGAGAAGGATCAAAACAGAAAGAAACGTTGCAAACAGAAGACAAACTTTTCACAGTCACCAGTCCGGTCAGACCAGATGATGCTTGAACCAAAGGAGATTCTGGGGATAGTTCTGTAGATGGGACAGTCGCTGGGATGTCAGCAGCCGCAGCAACCGCCGATGCAGGATCGATGGCCACGGTAAGCTCTGCAGTTGGCTCTTCAGAAGCCGCGACTGGTTCAGAATGATCAACCGCTGGAACTTCTACAGGAGCAGTGTTGATTTCGGCAGCCGGCACTTCAGATGGATCATCGTTCTTTGCAGCATCCATTTCAGTAGCCACAACGATCTGATGGCCATCAGCGTCATGCTCATGATCGATGTTGAAGCCATGAGACTTCAGCAGATCAACCATGTGCTTCTTGATTTCGCCATGAGCCTTAGGATGAACATGAAGAGTGATAGGTGTCATACGAAGTTGTCCTTATGAGGTATGCCGGCAAGCTCTCTCATTCTACGAGCCACACCGTTGCTTGTGAAGCTAGAGTCAGTCTGTGCAACTTCCTCTTTGACTTCCTTATGTTTTTGACCAGCCTTGAAAGCATCTTCAAGAGCCTTCTTGATTTGCTCTACGTTGACTTCCTTGAAGTCAAGCTCATCGCTCTTTTGCGATTCAAGCGAATCAAAACCAAGGTTCTTGGCGATTGCTGTTATGATCTCTTCCATGTGTCTTACACCATCGTTGAAAGTTTAGCGTAGAACTCGTCTACTCGATTAGCCAACTTCGCAACGTAGTCACGAAGATCAACATTGAACTCCTGTGGGAAGCCACCCGCCGAAGTGATGAGGATCACTCCATGCTCGATGTCAGTACCAAAAAGCTCGTTGTGCATAACAGCATATGCCGTCAGCTGAAGTCTGTAGTCATCGACATCATGACTGTTTTTGATGCGCGTAGATGTCTTAAAGTCGATGATGCTTGGAATGCCCTTGTAGACTCCGATCAGATCGGCTCTACCTGCCATCTCAAGGAGATCGGTGTACAGAGCAACTTCCTGACCCCAAATCTCTTCAACCTTGTTTAGCTTCAGCTTGAGCGCATTGAATGAGGCAATGTGCTCTGCCGAAAAGTTCTCACCTTGGTTAAGCGGTTCCTTTTTAAGGTAGCGCTCGGCCATTAGGTGAACAGCCGTTCCACGATCTGCAGCTTCTTGCGTCTTCTTCTGCGCTAGGTCAACACCAAGGGACATCTGCCACTTTTTCAGCGACTGAGCTTTTTCCTCTGGCATCGTACCACCCAAGACAGTCGTAACCGATGGGTAGAACTTTCCTTCAGGCGTTTCGTAGAAGCGCATACCCTTGAAAGGGGTAGCTGTAAGATCAGGATAGTTGAACTTCATTTTATCCCAGTTCTTTGATGAGCTTATCGACTTCCGGAGAAGTCATTGTCTTCTTGCTAGCAGGCTGGTCCTTTTGGACTACAGCGTAACCGCCATCTTCCTCAGGGGTAAAGACGTATGTATTGCCATTGGTCGACATGACGCTCAGTGGCTTACCAGCCTTAAGAGCGGAACGAAGACTTGCTGTTTCTTTATCGCTAATCTTAATCAGCATTCCACGGGTTGAAACCTGGAAGCCAAGGCTGCCAAGATCAGCAACCATCCATCCGGCGTCAGCTTCAGAAATGATTGAGCCGATCAGTGAGAAGCTTTGGTTCTGCTGGGTTCCTGCAGTTGCTGGAGCAGCAGCATGAGCTGTGGCGGACTGAGTGGAAGCAACAGCATTTTCAAGAGCATCACGCGCGATCTTGATCTTCTGCGCGACTGCCGAGTTCTTCGCCGTCATCATACCAGGAGTGTTCTTGGCTTGAAGGATCTTTGCTTGGTACGAGAATGAACGGTTAGCATTGACATCGAAGCCCATCGCGATGAGCATGTCACTTACCGCCTGAACAGTTGGGTTAGAGAAGGTAGGATTGGCTGCTTCTAACACTGCCATTTCCTTCAGAAGATTACCAACCGCCTTCAGATTTTCTTCAGTGGTCTCAGCCTTCTTCTTTTTCTTCTTGATGATCTGCCCGAACTCGTCGCGCTCTTCACCGCCTTCTTCCTCTTCGCCTTCAGACTCTTCTTCGCCTTCACCTTCGGTCTCTTCACCACCTTCTTCTTCCTGACCTTCAGGAGGAGTCTCAGTGTCAACGTCAGTTTCGGTTTCTTCAGGCTCGCCTTCATCTTCGTCGTTGTAGATGGTCATGTCGATATCTGGATTTTCATCCTCAACATCTTCGCTCTCATCACCAGTAGCACCTGGCTCTTCACCAGTGTTAACACCTTCTGGCCATTCAACGTCTACGATGTCGAACTTGTCGGCTAGATCGTTAACGACGTTTTCAATGTTGTCTTCTTTGCCGAGCATATCAGCCAGAGCCTTTTCAAAGGCATCGGCCTGGGCAGCGTTGACATAGACCTTGACAACAGAACCGTCATCCATCTCCATACCAAAGACGACAGAGTCAACTTCATCGTTGATCTCATGGGCCTTGTCGAGATAGCGGTTGACGTCCATGGTCGTGACGTTGTCACCCATGTTTACGTTGTTGCGAAGCTGCTTGAACTCAACGTCGGTCTGGCCGTGAGCCGTATTGTCAACGTCAGTTGCAAACTTCATGTCCTTAAGGTGTGCCCAATCTTCGCTTATCTTGAGGAGAGAGAACTTGCTCTCAGGAACACCCATCTTAGCGCCCTTAGGCTCCATGCTTGGGATAGGGAACTTCTTAGGACGCGTGAAGTTGCGCGAGCGCTTCATCACGACCTTGTTCTTGAAGAGCTTGAATGGATATGGCGCGATGTTACCAACGCGAGTAGTGCCGGCCTTGGATGCGTCAGCCGCACCAGCGCCAGTAAATCCTGGGCCAAGAGAACCAGTCTGAGCTGGTACCGAACCGCTAGTCGCCCCGGCGCCAGTTGCCGCACCAGCGCCCGCTGCAGGAGCTCCACCAGCTGCGGCTCCACCGCCAGCAGCTGCACCATCTTCATTGATGGACTTGATTAGATTGAATGATTCTTTCACTTCGCCTTCTTCGCCGTCAGAGACTGCTTCAATGGTCTTACCGTACAGTGCCATGACCAAGTCTGCTGCTGTTCTAGATTGAAGAACTTGGGCTCTGACTTCATTGATGTCTTTCTTGGTCTCAGCAAACGCGGTAAGAGTGCGCTTCATAACTTCAGGAGAAATACCAATCTCCTTACCGGTCTTAAGAGTGAGCTTGAACTCACCGGCTTCTTCCTTGAACTGCTGAAGGATGCCGTTGACTTCCTTCAGAGCGTTCTCAAGGATCGCAGCGATCTTGGTTCTAGTAGAGGCTACGCTGTTGATGTTGAGGCTGTTCGCTACTGCCTGCGCGGTAGCCATTGGCTCAGACTTCTTGAACTTGCTGATAAAGCGCTTCGTTCCAGATGCCAGTGCAAGTTCCTTGGCGCCCATCAGCTCAGCGATGCGGATACGAGCTTCACCAAAGGCGCCGCCTCTCATCTCAACAGGCTTGTCTTGATCAGTCGTCCTAACCAGACCCGCGATGTTGGCGCGTACCGCAGAGTTGAAGGTGTTGATCGCAGTGAAGACGTCCTTGTCGACGATCTTCGTCTGGCTTCCAGTAACTGGGTCACGAACGACAACGCCTTCAACGCCGATGTCTTCGGACGGATGAAGGTTGTCATCTTGAAGGAATGGCTTCACCTTGCGAACGAAGTTGTTCAGCAGCATCTCCTTGATAGGAGCCTTGTAGGTGTCCATGATGTAGGCGTTGACGCGCTCGCGTTCTGCCTTGGCCTCTGCTCTCTTGTCCTTTGAAACTTGAGTGAGGCTGAGCTCTGCAACCTGACCATTCGTTAGGTCAGGGAACTCTTTGTTCTTTTCAGCTACGAACTTCTCCATCTGACCGAGAAGGTTTGTGGCTGCCTTAGTGTCGATCTTCTCAGCTTCGATAGGAGCAACGTTCGTAAACTCCCAAACCATCTTCTCGTCATTCTTTTCCAGAGTGTCACCATCTGGAGACGATACGACCATGCTGGTGACATCGACCTTCTTGCCATTAAGCGCCTTAGACAGATTGTCTACGCGATCCTGGGGAGTGCTGTTCACACCACGGAGGATGACGATGAAGTTCTTTCCTTCAACGCCGTACGTTACGGTATTTGGCTGACGACCGAACAGAACTTCCATCTCAACCATATCGCCAACCTTAAGGAACTTGCGAATGGTTGGCACGACCTTCTCGAGGGCAAGGTGCGCTGCGCGGAATGCATTGCTGTTGGCATTGTCTGGATAATCGTTGACGCTATAGAAGCGACCGCGCTTTGGGGACTTGCCTTCGCGCGACGTAAAGAACCCTGTTTCGTCAAGACCGAACCAGAGGTTAGCACCATCCAACTTTTCTGTCACAATCTTTTCCTTCACGGACTTCACCGTACGGATGAACTCCTGGATAGGGAGGTCCTCAATATGGGTGATGCCTTCGAGAAGGTTGATTGTGGATAGGAGTTTGCTCATTACGTGAACCGCGCGATTTCAACGTAGTATTTATAGATTGATCACTCCGAAAAGTAGAAAGGGGCCCCGAAGGACCCCTCTCCAGAAGTAACAATCGGTTGATTACGCCGCTGGCGTTTCAGCCGGAGCAGCTGCAGGAGCTGCGGCTTCTTCAGCAGGTGCGTTCTTGGCAGCCAGCTCAGCAGCAACAGCCTGAGAAAGTTCGGCGTCAAGGGCACGGATAGCAGCTTCGGTCTTTGCAACAGCAAGACGCTCGTTCTGCAGGTCGTTGCGCCATTCAGTGTGAATGGCAACCAGGCGCTGAACAGTTTCAGAGAAGGTGTTGACTGGGTATTCCGTACCATCAACAGTGATGGTTACTGGGGCTTCGATAGATTGCATTGAGGTTCTCCTATGGGTTGATTTTAGGTGTTCATCAGATTAAGGACACCACCGTCCTCTGATTTCTTCGTAAACACGGTGCCTTCTGTTCCCAGAATGACCGTCTTCGATTTCTTCGTAAGTTGCAGTTGGCTCTTAGCGTTCTTCAGCGATTTGACGAGAAGTGAGATGGGATCCCATCCGAGAAGGATGCGCTGCCCAACTCCGCCAGAGTTACGCGACTTAAGGATTTCGAAGTAGATTTCACCGGCAGCTCTCATGAGGTCATCCTGCTTCACAGCGACGGTATAGTCCGAAGTATTGATCTTCGAAATGCCGCCTTGGATGTGACCTTGATTGAGTTTCTCTGCTTCAATAGCTCCACGACCAAGTTGCGAGGCGGAGATAATGATAGCGTTGAAGTCGAAGCCGAGTGAGCGGGCTTCTTCCGTAACATATTTATCCTTGATGAACATATTGTCGGAAGAGATCGCGTGTGTCGTGCCCATGATGTCGATGTAGTCGAGCACGATAAAGTCAGGGACAAAGCCCTTGGACTGTTCGAGTTGTTGGAGGTAGGAGCGAACGTGGTTGATGTTCGTTCTGTTTTCCGGCATGCGCTTGATGATGAAGCGACCCATGCCATCGTCGCCAGCCTTCTCAATGGCATTGGCAACTCTCTGCATTTCCTTGAGCAGCTGATCTTGTGCCACGTGGGAGATCATGCTGTCTAGACGCTTAGAGACGGTACCTTCACCCATTTCCAGGGAGATGTAAACGCCGTTCATTCCCTGCGCCAGCAGATTGTGCGCGAGGTTCAGCATCGTCATGGACTTACCGCCACCAGAGTTGGCAGCAAAAAGGATCAGCTCCTGACGACCGATGCCACCACCAAGGGCAGCATCCAGTTCAGGCCAGCCAGTGCTGATCTTGGCTTCATCTTCTAGAGTACGACGAAGCCGTTCTTCTGGGTTGTCAAAGTAGTCAAGGCCGACATCTTTCTGCAGGCCGACCGAGATAGCTGCCTTGAGCACCTCGATGATCTTACCAAAGTCCTGCTTGTCAAGAAGTTCTGGTCCCTGGAAGATTGCCTCGGTCACGGCTCTGTTTCTACAGAACTCCTCAACCTCATGGGCAACGTATGCCACATCGGCGCGTTCGATCTTGCCAGCATCTTCTAGAACGGTTCCTGCTTCAGCTCGAATGGTCGCGAGCTTAGGAACGTCACGGTATTTCTCAAAGTACTCCATCATGAACTTCACCGTCTTTTTCAGAGTCGGATCGAAGTATGATGGCTTTAGAATGCCGGCCGTAAGAGCCATCAGATCGCGGTTACACGCGATGATGCTCAGAAGAAGACGTTGCTTTTCGACTGAAAAACTAGCATCCATGTAAATATCCTTTTCAGGCTTAGGAGAACATCTTGCTTTTATTTACTACTACGGGATTTTCATCAAATCAACTCAGATATTTGCGTCATTATGAACGACTTATATCTAGAGCCAGATTACGTACATTAAATTATAGCGAAAAACATCATGTAATTCCAAAATGTTTGGGTGGATCTGATGATGCTAACAATCTAGTACATCTCACTCTTGAAGAACATTATGTTGCGCATCAACTTCTTGTAAAGATTTTCCCAGGAAATAGAAGTCTGATTTATGCTGCAACTATGATGACTATGGGTCGCAAAAGCAACAAGCATTATGGATGGCTTATTCGATTAAAACGCCAGGCGATGTCAGAAGAACTACATCAGCGAATTACTGATGGTAGATGGCACAGCCCAACTGAAGGAAAGTTTGGGTCAGATAATCCAAATTTTGGAAAGAAACGCACGCCGGAGCAATGTAAAAGAATTTCTGAATCGTTAAAAGGACAAAAGCATCCCATGTTTGGTCGTGTTGGCGAAAATAATCCGAACTATGGACGTCATCTGAGCGAAGAACATAAACAAAAACTTAGATATACACGAACAGAAGAACAAAAAGCTAAACTGCGAAAGCCTAAATCAGAAGAGCATAAAAGAAAAATCTCTGAAGCCAGAATGGGTCAAAAACGCATGACTCCGGTTTCAGAAGAAACCAGGCTAAAGCTCTCAGAAGCAATGAAGAAAGTAAGACATCGCCAAAGTCAAGAAGCAGAGAAAATAAAAGTTCTTTGATCTTTGACAATTAAAACATTTGTCATCAACAGCTTCTACGATCGCAAACAGCTCAGATGCCGCACTTCTTTCGGTCAACATTGAATGTCATGTTTCACCTGCAGTTAATGTTGACCGAAAGAAGAGCGGCGTCTGAGCTTTTAGGAATCGACTTCATGAGTTGGTGGAGGGTCCAAATAAATCCGAACCGCTGAACGCTCTGGTTCAAATCCTCGGCACCTGACGGGGCGAATGCAATCTCCCATCCCTTATCTAGGATGTCCTTGGCTAGGTGCTCACCGTTCTTATCTTTATCTATGACGAAGACAAGCCTGCGTTGAGACTTTTTCAGCAGCTCTGTCTTTGAATCGTTGAGCTTGCTGCCAAGGATAGAAACTCCATCGATGACCATCGCGTCGAACACTCCTTCAGTTACAAAGAGTGGAGTTCTGTCAAAGCCATTGAGCTTGTCAATGTTGAACATGACAGCGTCTCTGCCGACTGGCGCGTTGTCGTATCTCTTCTTCTCATTCGGGTCGATCGATCTGGCTTGCCAGTAGATCAGGTTTCTGTGTCGATAGAACGGAATGATGATCCTGTTCTTGAAGCGATCATCCATCGAAAAGAAGAACGGGTATTTGTTCAGGTCGATCCGTCTTTGCACGAGATAGTTGACCAGCTTCTGCTGGTACTCGATGTGCTCTGGATGACCCAATGGAAAGGAGTTTGCTGGCAACTTGATCGTAGGCGTAGAAGTGTTTACCTTCGTCAGTTTTGCCAGCGTGATAGTCTTTTCTTCGGCATCTGGCTTCTTGAAGAAAGCAGAGTTAACGACTGAGCTAACTTCACTGTCTTCAAACCCGTAGGCCGCTAGTATCCTACGAAAGTTCCCGGACATCTTCCCGGAGAACTCTTCGTATCGTCCGCCCTTAGAACAGTTCCAGCAGTTGTATACGACCTCTCCACCTTCGAACTTGAAACCCGCTCTCTCCTTGTAGTCGTTGCACAGTTGGCATTTACCAACCATCCAACCCGTAGAGATGGGACGAAAGTGAACCCTGTCCTCAATGAGGGACTGGAGTGTGGTCTGCTGAAACATCTAAACTCACAAACGAAAAACTGTCAAATGTATTTACAGTTCGGGTAATCTGCTTAGGATCGCTTCCCGTGAAGGTTGCTGATATGCTCCATAACGGCACGGGAATAATGCTTTCCCTTTCCTTCCTCTGCACCAGCGACACCCTGATTGTAGGACGCTGCAAGCTGCTGCGGAGAAGTTATGCCGCTTCTTTGCAGAATGAGAAGGTACTTACTTGCAACGGCAATGTTGAAGTAGTCGTTCTCGATAAGTTTTGCGATGATCTCTTCATCCGTCTTTGTCTGGAAGTTGAACTGCTTCCACAACTCTGGGTAGCGGTTAAGAACGTCCTTGGCGGCTGAGAGCTTGAGCTGCGCTACGCCATAGTAGCGCTTGTTGACCTGAAGGCCAAACTCACCACCTGCTACCTTGTAGACCGGCATTGTCCCAGCCTTAGTCTCCTGCAGAAGAATGCCCTGCAGCAGCTGAGGATAGCGATGCCCGTCTCTCTTGGCCGTCTCATAGGCGACGGCAAGAAGATCGGCTTGCTTGCGAGATGGATTGAGCGGTAGTTTTACTGTCATGCCACCACCCACTGCGCCATTTTCGGCTGGGATTTGAATGACAGACGTTGGTTGTTGTGATACGGCCAGGGTGCTGGTACCAACTGCAGCACCTATTGCGAACGTAGCCACGATCGAGAGCATAAAGTTGCTCATCTTCATTGGGTAATCTCCTTTCCCATTTTTGAAGATTTTGTTTCCTAAGAGAGAAACAAAATCTTCCTTGGTGGTAAGGTCTACTTGCTGAAAGACAGAGTAGAGCTTTTGTGATCCTGATAAGTCGCTAGTTTATCAAAATTCAAGAACGCCTTATGGAACTTGGACTATTATATCCTATTCCTAAGGCAATGTAAACGTGTATTTGTAGTCAGCGAAAACACACCGGAAGCCTGAGATCACCCAGGCTTCCGGTGATGGTTTATTTATTGCGGGGTTAACCCTTTAGACGTTGAAGTTCTTCGTCGTTGGGTCGAGATTGACTTCAGCTGGGTTCGCGAAGTCAGAGCCGATGACCTTGTCATCGCCGTATGCTGCGATGGTCTCAAGACCACCGGTGTTGGCGCGGGCACCGCGAGGACGCTTTACGCGAACGTTATTGCTGTGGAAGAAGTCCAGGGCGTTCATGCCGTTGGAAAGTCTTGCCTGAGAAAGCAGTTCCCAGCACTCATACTTGTCGGCGTGCTGCGAGGAAACGATCTTCTTGATACGACCCTTGTCGATGGAATGCAGTGGGTCGATTTCGACGTAGTAGATAGACCCGTCCTTGAACTTCTTTACGACCATGATCTCCTTGAGGAGACCGCTGTCGTCGATGTCACACAAGAAGATGTGTGGAAGGCTGGTTGGGGTCAGAATGATTTCGTCTTTGGCCATTGCCATGGTGAACTTCTCCTTTTATATCCGGGGATAACGTGCAAACGTTTTGTAATAACCCCGCGTCTGATTAACGCCAGGTATTTATAGGGTCCCCGGGTCAGAAAAGTTTAGAGGTGTCAACCTGTGGTAGGCCTTCAACGAGATCATCGGTCGAGAACATCTTCTCGTATTCTCCGATGAGGAACGGAACGATCTGTTCCAAGTCCTCGAATGGGATTTCATGGACGGGGTTAGGAACATCCGGATCTTCTGGAGCACCGACATCAAAGACGGCGAATGACCTTGACCCACCGTGTATGCGTTCAGCTAGAACGATCTTGTTGAGCGGAAGTTCAGCGTAGAAGTCTCCTGCCTCCACGCTGAAGATTTGCCCTTCTTCCGAAAGAACCCCATCAGTGTAGTCGAGTTCAACGAGAGAGATGTCGCCATCAATGTCGGGAACGCGGAAGATGATGAGGTTGATGGTCACTGGATCACGACCCGCTTGCAGGTCTTTTCCTTGAACTTGAGGTAGGCTTCCTTCAGGAAGGAAGGCTTAGGAGGAACGTACGTTCCGTTGCGGATAGCATCTCTGATCGCCATATCACGATCGATAGCTGCATACGAGGCCTTCATGATCATGGGACAGATAAAGAAGTAGATGGCTGCGGCAGCCATCAAGATCATGAAGATGACCGCTGGAGGATTGGGAACAAGATACTTGCCGGCTGCAAACATCTGATAGAGCCAGTAGGCAAAGCCGAGCGGAAAGATCGAGACAAGAACCGCAAGAAGTGCCAGCAGCGTCGTCATCACGGTAATGGCGACTGCGCCAGCCATAACGCATCGAGTGTACTGACAGAAGTCGCCATCGTATGTCTCGATAAGATTCCCCTTATCATCACGCGCATACGAGCCATCGCCCTCAGCTGCGTAATCGGTGAAGCGACCCAGGCCGCCCTGCTTGGCAAGCTTCCAGTGCCAAGAGTTTCTCTTGAAGTTAAGTGTCATCATGGTTAAAACTCTATGAGAGCCTTCTTCTTTGCGGCCACAGCTTCGGTCTCTTCACGATGAGGAGAACGCTGGCCAGTTACTGAGAACATGCTTGCGAACTGTGTCGAGTTTTCGGCGATCTGCTTGAGGCCGTACTTCCCACAGAACTTGGTGAAGTGGAAGTGAGAGAACTTTCCGTGATGGACCAACTCATGGTCCAGAGTTTCCTTGATCACGGTGCGAACATACTCGGGCTGAGCCTCGAGGTCCATGAGAAGGATGTTCTCAGCGAACAGATCGCCCACGCGGTATTCAGTTGTCTCGTGCGTGTCAGGGTCCGTGTAGGACCACGTTTCGTTCATGAGCTTGGTCAGATCGTAATCGTCTTCCATGCACTTAAGCAGACGCTTCTTGAGAACGCGGGGATAGGCGGGGAAAACATTGTCACCCTTATCTCCGCGCATTCCCTTCTCGAACATGAAGAACATTGGGTCATCTACACCACAGACGTCCAGCAGATTTCTCGGCTTGCCGTTGTCAGGGTTGATGAGCTGGAAGTTGGGATGCTTCAGGAGCTGAACGAAGTCGCGGTCTCCAGAAATACCGATCACTTCATCACCAGCTTCTGAAAAGCGCTGGACATATCCGGCGAAAAGATCATCGCCTTCGAGGATGGGATTTGAAAGGCAGACGAGGGAGGTGTGTTGGCGCGCGAGGTCTTCGAAGGCCTTAATGAGCTCGAAGAACGGGACCATCGAAGGGTCCTTGACGCGATTGGCCTTGTAGACCTTCTTGGAGAGACACTGCGGGGATTTGGTGTAGTCCTTGCGCCAGTTCGCGCCACCTTCAAAGGTCATGGCGATCTGGTCTGGACGGTACTGCTTGTAGTACTTGTTGAGCGTATTGAGCGCCATGTGCATGGCAAGCCCAGCTTTTTCCTCAGGTGATCCCTGAGGCCCGTACTTTCCATGTGCAGCCGCAACCCGGAACAGAAGGTTGGCGGTATCGACGATCATGCGCTTCATGAGTTTTCCTATTCAGCTTTATTTTAACACACCCCAACGCGGATGTAAACCCTTTATTTACCGGGAGCTTCCGCGGTGTACTGAACGTCTTTGCTGTTGAACATCAGGTTGATGATCGTCTTCGTAGCAAAGTCGTCAGTGCTGTAGGACTTCATTCCCTGGATGTTGACGGCCATACCATTGGCCAAATCACGAGCCATCTCAGAGATGATGGGATCAACCTGAGCCTGAAGACGATCTCTAATCATCCTCTCCAGGTCTTGCGCGACGCCCTTCTGCAGAATCTCTGCCAGGCGGGTGGGATCAGTTTCTACTTGCATCGTTCCTTATCCTCTACGGAACTGGTTGGCCTCATTCGTGAGGTTGGGCGTGGCCTCTGGATTTACCGCATCGTCGGTAACCATTTCGTCTGGGATCATTCGCATCTGAAGGAAGAACATCTGGACGGTCTCCTCATCGTTGATCCCACCGAGACCGAGGTTCTGGAGGTTCTCAATGAACGCCTTGTTGGCGCTGATTGAAAATGCAACTCGACCTTCAGCATCTGGGCCAGTTGTCTCAAAGCATGCCCAAGGCTTCTTAGAGCCCTTGGCAAGTCTTTCCTTGAGAGATACTAGAAAACTTCTCTTCATTGCTTCCTCGACATTAGATCAGCGTTGCGAAGCCCCTTGGTTACTGACTCAGCGATAGTATCGCGGATTTGTTGCTTGTACAGATTCTCAAAAATCCGTTCAACCATCTGCTGCACGAGGGCTTCAGGGTCTGCGATGTAGTACGCAACTTCGCTCGGATCGATCAGCTCGATGAAGCCGTGACCATCAGGCTTTCTGAAGGTCAGCTTTACCCAGAAGCCTTGGTCGTTCTTCTGAACTTCAGAGAGAACTTCCAGCTTCCAGCCGGCAATGTCCTGCGTCAGTGCGTTAATTTTCTTGTCAGCAGCGCTCATCTTCCGCATTGCGTCGGTGAGATCGCTGGATCTGATTAGGTCGTCGCTCATTAGTCCTCCTCATCCTCTCCGACCTTAGGCATAACAACTACCTCATGGCCATTGATTGATGTTCTGATTGTGCCAGCCGCCCCAATGACGATCGTAGCATTGTCCTGTTCATTCGTCCGCATCACCGCGTGGAAGATGTCGGCATGAAAATTATGAACCACGCTGTTCATATCGTCTCCAGAGATAACCTCGGCTGGAGTTTCCAAGACGCTTTCAAAGACGTCATTTGTTTCATCCGCGATGCGGAACGTAGCCACTCGATCCTTCTTGATGATGAGCTGCACCGTCTTCGCGGTCATCACCTTCACGGCGTCGAGAATAAGCTTGAGCTCGTTCTTGCTGATGAAGACATTGTAGATCGCTTCGTCATTGATTGATCGAGGTGCCTTGATCAGTGCAGTAGCGGTGCAGCGGTATTGGACCTTGCTGCGGCCCGCTGAGATTTCAAGGGCATTGATCTCGCCGCGTTCTGTTTCTCTCGCCTCGATCGCTGCACCTTGAGTAGCAAAGAGACCTAGACGATTGCGAAGGGAGCTGAGACGAGACAGCCCGATCTTCTGAGGAAACGCGGGGACGTTGTAATCTGAAATGATGACGAAGGTTCTCGCCTCGTTAACTCCGCGAACAACACCATCCTCAATGATGATGCTTTCGATCCCACCGATTGCTGCGGTTGAAAGGATCGCGTTTAGGTTCGCGGTGTCCTGTGCGGAAAGCTTCATGTCAAAACTCCACGTCTTCTATGCTGATGTTGAACTCCCGGCGCTCTGGTAAATTAGGGTCAAGGGTCACAAGAATTCTTCCATCCCCAAAATCAGATAGAACAGTAACTTCATCGCCTTTCACAAGACTGCACGACGTGCTTTGAGGCTGTTTTCTGGTGCGGTCAACCAACCCCAAAACGGTGCGCTTCATTTTTGCCTTCTTCACATCAACCTCCTTGTTTAGTTGCATGTCTTCTTTTCGCTGCTTCGCTCATTCTTCTTTTTGTTTCTTCAGAGCGCTTTTTGCCTTTGTTAGATTCTGAGAGTTTCTTTCTTGTTTCCTCAGATCTATTAGCGTTTAGTTCTGAGCGGTGTTTCCTCTTTTCATCGGTCCAAGTTTTCTTTTGACCTTCAGACATCTTCTGCTTTGTTTCGAGGGAAGGGGTGGGATACTCCCTTCCAGCATGTGATGCCGCTATCTTTGCTTTTGTTTCTTCAGAGTGCTTTCTACCTAAAGATGCATCTCTTAACTTTTTCCGTGTCTCATCACTTGGATGAGGTCTTTTCTTTGCTGCTTCGCTCATTCTTTTCTTGACATCGTCTGATAGCGTGTATCGTCTTCCCGTCAGTGAAGCAGAGATATTTCTCCGCGTTTCTTCCGTGTGGGGTCCTCTCCAAACAAATCTGAGCCCGTCTCCATTGTCATATCTCCTATTCAATAGGAGGACATCTTTTCTATTCTCGCGAATAATCTTTTGCTCAAAATCATACGCTTCATCACCAGTATCGAACTCGGCAATGATCTCTGGTAAGAAGTCATCAAAGTGTTTCTTTGTGATTGCGCCAGAAGAAAAATAGACAACTCCTAAGTCTTGGTGTGCATGCACCGTATTTGCTTCACGATACCCAAGATAGTATTCTCCAGTTTCTCTATGAGTAAGTTTGTAGACATAAGGTCGTGCTTTCATTTTGAAATACTCTGCGTTGATTTACAGGTATTTATAGTTCTGTCTATCTATATTCTGGAGTATTAGAAGGAAAGAATATTATTTGTGAGCACCGACTGCGGTGATGGGATGTCTTTACCGAGTGCGGAGAAGATGCCCTTGAGCTTGTTGTCAAACATTTTTGCTTCTGTCTGCTTGACATCTACCGAGAAGTTTTCCTCGAACCACTTAGGGAAGCGGGTGAACTCGGCAGGGAACGCGACTGCATCGAACTTGAACTGGTTTGGCTTCACATAGAAGACCAGCACCTTGTCACCCGATCGAATGGTCTTGGCACCCTTGTCGTAGATGTCCAGTAGGAAGTTGTAGTTGCATGCTGCACGAGCATGACCTGGGATGGTCAGTGTCCCACCTTTCTCGGTACGGATGGTACCTGGATTGGCGTACTCGGCTGCATACTTGTCAAGGTTATTTACCTGCTTAGCAACCCCCAGTAGGAACACGTTTTCTTTCTTCTTGAGGATGTGCTTGCGCTGTTCATTGACGTAGGTCGCGACCTCCTCATATTCGACACCATCAAGGATCATGTCGACGGTCTCCTTGAGGAAGGTCTGAATGATCTTTGGCGTATCAGCCTTCTTGATCTCGGATCCTTGCGTCTTCATCTTGTCAACAGCAAAGCCTTCAAGATCGACGACCTTGATCATGTACTTCTTTTTGGCTTGGAACAAACCGCGAACACCCACGACTTCTCGTCCAGCCGCGATCAGCGTGTCAAACTCTGGTTGACAGTTGAAGGCCTCTCGCATGAAGGATGGGAACGAGTTGTTGACGCCTTCTGCAGCAAGGTCGGCAATCTCGATCGCCTCTTCCTTGTTGGTTGCCCCTAGACACTTATAGTAGCAAGAGTTATGTGCTAGTATGCCATTTGCGAAAAAATAAGGTGCTGAAGAATCTTCCATGATCAAATCATAGACGTATCCATCTGTAGGAGGAATTTCCTCAATTGAGACTATTCGCTGTTCTGAGAAATCCATTCCATCACCTTAGCAATCGTAGCTTCTCTAGATTTAATATACTCATTTTCCCACACCACAAAAACTTTAAAGCCTCTTTTTTCTGCAGCTTCCCGCTTTTTAGCGTCTTTTTCCCAGATTGCGGATGCTTTTACTGCACCTCCACGGAGATTTACAATATGATCAGCGCTATAATGCGCCGGATTAGCATGCCAAAAGTCCCCGTTGAATTCGACTATCAGCTTCCAAGGATAAGTTATGACAAAATCAAACAAAAATGCCCGTTCATCGTAAATACAGAACTCTTTAGAAAAAACCCCATCGTGAAAAATAACATCGCTTGGAAGAACTGAAACCAAATCACGAATAAAACTACTTCCAGAGAGTGAAACGTAATTACCTTTAGTCTTGTCAAGGAATGCATGGTAGCGCTTAAAGCCCTCGGCTTCACCATATTTTCTAGTTAGATTTTCAAGTGTTATCCCCTTCTGCTTACATACCTGGGCGTATTTAGAATGACCTTCTTCTAGCCCATATTTTTCCACAAACCAATCTAACGAATTTCCTGCGCGTCTCTGTTTTTCCCGGTAGGAGTTAAATGCCTGGGTTCCTTTTTCAGTACCATACTTTGCGATAAGGTTCTCAAGGGTGACAGCTCTAGAACTATTATACTTTTTCCAATCTTCCTCGGATTTTCCCTTAGCTAGAAAGCTTTCTAAGCTATTCTTTCTTGAAAGTTTTTCACAATATTCCTTATAGCGGAGTGTCCCTTCTTCCTGACCGTAATTTTCTATCATCCGCTCAAGCGTGACAGAGCAAGAAGATCTGACCTCCGCGCTGTGAGTTTCTGCTTCTGGCCACTTTTCTTTATAACTTTTCAAAGTCGAAAGATTTCCAGAGCATGAAAATTTCAAGTGCGTATGAGTAATTACATTAACTTCCTTCCCACACTCTTGACAGGTAATCATTTAAAGTTCCAGTACGGAGATACAGACATCGGTATCTCTATTTATGTCCACCGGCTTTACTTCTAACAGTTTTCCATCGCGCTTGATCATAAGAGAATGGTCTTCCGTAATTATTACCCATTTACCATTCTCCAGCTCTATCTTAAAGCGGCGCTTTGGTGTCTTATGTCGATACACTGATTTTACTTTTAGCAGTTTAGGTGTTTCACCCTTAAATCCAAGGGCACAGAATCCAATACCATCTGCTTCAGCAAATTCTTTACCTGTATTTGTTTGATGTTTAATTGGTAAAGAATCGAAAAGCTCCTGAACTGTAAGATTTCCAACTGAAGTACTCACAACAGTTAGCGGGTCAACTGAGTCTGTATCCCCATAGATGATCGCGTCAGAGATAGAATGGTATTCATGGACTAGCTTGCCATCCTTGTCCGTCGTCGTGGTCTTGATGAGAGGATTGCGGGTTCCAGTTAGGAGCTCGTCAATCGTCTCGACCATGTGCGTCGTGATTGCACGTCCAGTTGCGGTAACCGAAGCACCCATGCGCTCATCGCCGAAACGGAAGGCGACATTGAGGAGGGCGCCATACAGAGAGTTCATCGAGATTTTCTTGGTCAGCTGCAGCAGATCGTAGTGATCTTCCTGAATCTTGTACTCGGCCTTCTTGATCGGATCTTTTTCATCCTTGGCAAGCTTGGCGTACTTCTTCTTTTCAGCTTGAAGACGCTTGCGCTCTGCGTACCAGAACCCGAGGATGTCAGCAACGACACCCTTGCCCTTGCCTTGGTCAAAGACGGTGCCATATGCGGAGATGGCCCATTTCTGTTCCTTGAGGACCGCCTTCCAGTCCTTGGCTTCGGCAACGTGCTGCTCACCGCTCTCAAGGATCAGAGTGAGACGAACATCGCTGCCCTTTCGGATTTCAGCCCATGCTTCTTCGTTCGAAGTGAACTGACCTACGATCATCTCTGGTGAGATATTCAGGGATCGGATGGTGTTGGGGTACAGAGAGTTAATGTCAACCGAACCGATCCACTTGTGCAGACCGATCTTCGGGGTCATAACGATGGCACCCTCGACCTTCTCATTGTGGCCGATGGTCTTGTCATGAACGATCTTGTTGAGCTTGTAGTGCGCGTGGTTCGTGATGCCCGTTTCCACGTAGGCCACGGTGCCAAGCACCGCCTCAAAGCCCACGGTGTTTTCATGGGCCATCTGGTTCGCGAGCGCGATGAACCTGAACTTTTCGTCTAGCTGAACCAGACCTTCAACGTCTCGGAAGTTGTACGCGACGAAGGTAGGAAAGTCGTTGTGGTAAAGCTGCTCAAGTGTTCCATCGTACTCAAGCTTACCAACGCCAACCTCTTCTTGAAGGATGTTGCCAAGTGAGTAGGACACGCGACCTTCAAAGGTAAACTTCTGGAAGAGACGCATGTAGTCAAGGTGGCATCGGCCAGTGAACTTGTAGATTGGTTCTTCTGAACCAAAGCGGTTCACCATTTCTTTCTTAGGAGGCTTAACACCGACGTGCTCCATCTTGCGGAGCATTGGCTCACCACCGGCAAGAAGGAGACGTTCACAAATATAAGGGATGTCGAAGAACTCGGAGTTCCAGCCGGAGATGATGTCCGCTTCCTGGATCCATTCCAGCATGAGCACGAGAAGCTCTAGCTCATCGCGGCAGATGTGAACCTCTGGGGTGTTACCCTTGAACTTCACTAGCTCGTTAATCTTGTTGACGAGGTCTTCAGAAGTTCCAGTCCATCCTTTAGGAGGAACCACCGCGGTCTTGTACTTCTTGGTCCACGATTGGTAGACCGTGACGCCATTGATTGGCGCATATGGATTGGTTGGACCAGCGAAGCCGATCTTTTGGGCGTAGTCGACCTCGATGTCGAGGAGGGCGAAGTTTACTGGGGGAGCTGGACGCCCATAGTAGTTGTCCATCAGCACCCGCTTTAGAGGCGGGATGTCGCTTTCAAACTTGATAGGAAAGTGACGCTGCGCATAGTCATACTGCTCGCGACTGTCAAACTCAGCGCGCACGAGCTTGTCCCCGAAGATCGAGGTGTAGGTACCTTCCTCATCAGGGACATAGAAGTAGTAGGGTGGGTTGTAGCGCTTGCGGAACAACGAGCCCTGCGAGTCCCTTTCGAGAACCACAATCTTGTCCGCAGCATAATCAACCCACGCCGCCACGTAGTTTCTGTCTTGATCTGTCGTCATGCCTTACGCAGCCCTCCTGTCATACCAACCCCATGTTGGTGCTTTCTCTCTGTGTTGCACGGATATTTAGGCAACCCAGGAGCCACATCAACCAGTTGGATGGAGGACTTAATCGTCAGTCTGCATGATAGCGTCGATTGCGTTCTCGAGTTGCTCGAGCTCTTCGCGCTTTTGTTCGAAGTTGTTATTGAAGAACAGGGAGACGAGGGAGTTGAACATCTTCGGCTGAATGTTCAGTTCTTCGACAGCCGAGTCACGGAGACCCTTGATGCTTTCGTTTTCGTCGAGGATCTTCTGCTTGCAGCGGACCACTTCGTCGATATAGTTCTGCAGCTTGCTGCGCTGCGAAGGATTGTTCAGGATGTCGGCGACATCAACAAACTGCTTCCCCACAACAGGTAGCGTGTTCTTAGCCATCTTGTTCTCCTAGATAGATTTTTGGATTAGAGTTGATATTCTATCACGCTTTCGCGCAAGTGTAAACTGTCATTCACGATGTAGGAGGAACTTCACGGGCTTGAATGCCCAGCAGTTCCTTATCCACGTGGATGTGTCCTTGGACGGTGTAGAGAAGTTTCGCCCCCTTGAGACTCTCCGCATCTGCAACGTAGGCGCGAAGGATGGTGTGCTTGTCCCAGGTGTTAGGCTCAGCCTTGTTGGCGTTCTCGTCGATGATGGGGTTCAGCTTGCTCACGATCACGTGATCACGGCCAGCCGATTTCGCTTCGTGGAAGCTGAGAAACGACATGACACCGCTCATTGCCCTCTCGCATTCCTCGTACGTGGAGAACTTAGTAGAGGCGATAAGGACTTCCTTGGCGTTCTTAAAAGCAGAGAACTCTCCTGTCTTAAGAACTGCAGCTCCCTCTTCAACCTTGATGCTGTAGGTAAAGTTGGCTGACATCAGTGCACCGTGATCTTGGGTGTGGTCTGTCCGACTGGACCCATCTTGTTCATGGGCTCAGTGATCTCACGTTCCTTTTCCTTCATGTACGCATGAGGATTGGCAATGAGGCGAGCCGTAATCAGAAGGTTCTCGCCCTGGACCGTCCAGCGGGTCTGCACAAAATCACCAAGCTCGTCAAACCTCTTGGTGATAGGGATGGCGACCTTGCCTTCCTTCGAGAGAGTTGCCTGAAGCTGCTCGATATGTTCGTCGAGCATTTCTTTTTCAAGCTTCTGCTTATGCGACAGCTTTACTGGCTGAAGTGTTGGAAAGAACTCAGGGTTGAAGTCTTTCTTCTCTTCCACGGGAACAGTAAGCCGGTCGGTAACATAAGTCATCGCGCTCTCAAGACCGCCTAGAGCGAGCATATCATTTGGAAAATCGGCCGATCCAACGGTGATGCTTTCAATCCCGAGATTGCCGGGGATGATTGCACTGACAGCACCACCAGTTGCTTCAACGATGTAGAAGCTCGGTAGTTGTTTGTCGGATATCATACGGGGCCTATGATCTTGGTGCCAGTGAGACGAGCTTCAGGGGTGTCGGATGAAACGTAATCGGTTGTTGAGTAGGTGTCAGCCGTCACAAACGAGGAGCTAGAGAGTGGAGTTGCACTGATCAGCTGGAATGGTGGGAAGATGTCCACGAGGGCTGAGGAGTCAGCGTAAAGCTCAGGAATGGTTGTCACAATCGACTGAGCGTAGAACCCATCAGCGAGGATCTGTGCGTCAACATAGAAGTTCAGATAGCGATCGGTGTTGTCATGCGGAGATGCTGATAGAAGGAATCGCGCGTCAGCCAGATCACCAAGGGTTCCCGGCATCAGCTCGGTGGTGCTTGTAGAGTTTACTATCGCCGTGAGGAGCAGCTGAGAAGCCGTTGAAAGGCTGGCAAGCGAGGTGCAGGAATAGATCCACCACTTCTTGTTGCCTGGCTGAACGGACTTAAGAAGGCCCGTCGTTTGATCGTACTCATCGACCCAACGAACGTTACCCCATGCGCCTGAGTTTGTGGTGACAAGGAATGAATAGTTGGCGACGAATGAAAGCGAGACAAGCTGGGTTGGAGCCACGCTAAACACGGACACCTCAACGATGGATCCAGCGGCAAGCGCGGTGTTGAACGTGATCGTGTTAGGAACGATGGCATAGTCGTTAGCACCGGTTCCGGCTTGACGCGCTACGCCATTAACCAGAACTAGGACTCGACCCTCATCGATCGCCGCTTGGTCGAACCGTAGGTTCTTTCCGTTAGCATCTTTTCCCGAAATAATCTGCGTTGACGTCTGCAGATTGTACACGTACTCCGTGAATGGGGTGTCCGCAGATAGACGCTGCTTGAACGAGACGTTGACGGTCGGATTTGCAAGAGCTTCGGCCTCAGTAAGGAACATCGCGAGAGTGACAACCCCCGAAGCAGAACATGTTAGAGACACTAGGCTTTCGGCTGGGGTTACTGGGGTGTAGGTCGGCTTCTTACCACGCGCGTACCAATCTGTCAGCCCTGAAACCGGTGCGACTGTCTCGGGGATGAGCGTTTCACCGATCTTGTAGAGCGAACCGCTACAGCCCTTCGTGATGATGCACTGGTTTGGCAGAGCACGGACGTTGTCCTGTGCGATGTCCTTAGTGCGACGGCAGACTGAGCATTGGTACGTGATGTAGGTTGTCATTTAGTTCTTTTTGACCCGATAACTGCGAAGCACGGTGCCCACGTCATTGCACGTGAAGGCCTCTCCGTTCCTGTAGTTAGCGACCGCGGCACACTTACCGTCAGATGACATCGTCACCATAGGAAGCTGAAGGTACTCGCTAACTCTGATATTTATGATGATCAGAGCACCCGCGATTATGCCTATCAGCAACGCCATAATGAAGAGCTGAAAGTTAGAGACCTGGTAGTAACGGTTCATGTGTCTTCCTTTGGTTGGACTATGAAGAGCATGGATGGATCCACCCACTTCTTCCAGTCAAACGAGGTATCAACCGGGGTTATCTCTACGAGCAGCAGCTTTCTGCTGCGGGCTCCGGTTCCTACCTCTCTAGTGGCTTCGCGGCCCGTCTTTCGGACCTCTGTGCCTTCAAAAACAAACGTGCCCATTATTCCCCCAGGGCGATCTTCATCATCTGACGAATAGCTGCTGCCGAGCCGAGGGTCATGCGAGCATCGTCAAGAGCGTTGTGAGCTCCACGAGCGTCATACCCGATCTTCTCAAACAGAAGGTCCGACTTGTAGAGACCCAGGGTTACGAAGCCGATGGGCGACGTGTCAAGCACGACGTGGTGCAGCTGGATTTGCGCGAAGTCTGGATTTTCACGCTCGACAGAGAACTCGAACTCGACCGTGTTAAGCAGCTGGTTGGTGAAGCGGCGATCGAACTCGGCGTTGTGGCCCATGAACATCACCTTGCTGTCCGGCCCGAAGTACTTGAGGATCAGCTCAAGCAGTGCGGTAGCAGCTTCTTCTTGGGTAACGCCGTGCTCTTCAAGATACTCACGGCTCTTGCCGTGAATGCGTTCAGCTTCCTCGGACCAGCCCCACTTGGGATCGTACTTGATCTCCACGTAGAGCTCTTCGATCGCGGTGAAGTTCTCTGTCTCGAAGATGATTGCGCCAAAGGTCAGACCTTGGAAGTCCTTCGAGCTGTCTCCGCCCCAAGTCGCACCACTGGTTTCCCAGTCAATGCACAGGCCATACTTTTGCGGTTGTTGGTAGGGCTTCTTTGCCATGTGTTCCTCTTAGGCTTTGAGTTCGGTACGCCACTGCATGATACGTACCGCTTCTGCGATCCGATCATCCTTACTGACGGTGTTGATTGGCATGGTGGGGATCATCGTGTCCCAGGTGAAGGCATCGATTGCCCTCTCGACCTGCTTACGACTTGCGAGGTCGGCACGGTTGGGTTCTTCGACGAAGGGAATGTTCTCGTGCGGCTTTACCACAACAAACAGATCGTAGCGCTTACACGCTTCACGAAGACGATCCTTGTACGCGACGGCCTTTGGATTGAAGACTGGGTTGATGCCTAGACGGAAGCACCAGGTTTCGGTGTAGGCCCAAAGATCAGCAGGAGTTCTCTCTACGAGAGTAACATCCTGTGATTGTTCAATCGAAGCATCCCTGACAATCAGGGCATCGAGGATGGCGTTCTGGAGAGCCCACATGTTCTCTTCGCTTTCCTCAACCCGCTTGAGAGTGTCCCACCCAAGCTGGGCTTGAGCAGACCTAGAGAGCTGAGCCTCAGCAACAGAGAACCCGGCATCCTTGACGCCATTCATGATGGTCGTCTTGCCGGTGCCGTGAGTTCCAGAAAGTCCTACGATGTAGCGCATTACATATCCTTGCAGGGAAGTCCCGTGACGTCGGGATAAACTTGGGGATATTTGTCTGCTTCAATATCCCCAATGAAGAAGGTGTTGTTCTGCTTCATAAAGTAGAACTGGATGTTCTTCTTCTCAATGAAGTGCCAGCCCGTGAACACCTTGTCGTCAGATCCGGTATCAGGCCAATGGATTAAGTAGCCGTCACGCTCCGCGTCAATGCAGATTTTGGTTGCGTGCGGGTGGCCTCGAACCATGGCGTCCATCGCTTGGACATCGGATGGTGCCGGCTCATCAGATGCGGGAGCAGGAGTTGCCGCAGAAGCTGTCTCTCGGCCTTCTGCACCCGGTGCTTGCTGTGTTTGCTGCACATCGACTTTGGCTGCTGCCTTAGCAGCATCTGACTTTGACGTGCATGCGGCTAAAGCGATGGTGAGTCCTAGGACAGCAGCAATAATGGCACCGAACCCTACCCACTCCTTGGCGGTCCAAGGCGGACCGTTCAGGTATACCGGATCATCCATTTTTTCTGGCATGGTCAATAGTTCGGATAGAGCAGGTAGCGATCACAGCCGCAGCGGTAATCGTACGTGAGCTGGTAGTGGTAACCGTACGGAGGAGGCGGAAGCTGAGGACGCTCATACTCGTACGGATAAACCGGCTGAGGACGAGTGGCTTCATAGACGCCATATCCGAGAATCCCACCGACGATCACGCCCGGAAGGAAATACCGACGGTCATCGTGATCACGATATTCGCGGTGATATTCGCGGTGCTCACCACGGTCATGATCACGAGGATCAGCCATTGCTGGAGCGGCGAGTGAAACAGCGGCAAGAGCCGCAACAACAAACTTCTTCATGTGCTTCTCCTTACGAGGCCAGCCGGGAGCTCTTCAACAGATGCACCAGCGGGTAATGTTGATCTTGTGGATGGTAGACCCTGTACCCGGTGAGAACACCGGTATTTGGATCAGTCTGCTCCCAAGCGTAGCGAGGTTGTCCATCGCCAGCTGCTCGGGTTTCTTCTGGAGAAAACTTGGCGTTAAAGATGTACGCGGGGACAACGACACCAACGCAGGTCTTGAGCCCCTTGAGGGAGACTTCGTCCTCATAGAAGGCAACCCACGGGAAGTCAACCGCCGCAACGATGGCCTCTTCAGCAGCATCGATACCGGCTGCAGGACCACCGTTCAGAGTGATGAACGTCTTGTGAAGGTTGGCCCAGTTCTGAACGAGGCTGCGCTGGTACTCATCATACCGCAGCGGGCTCGTCACCAGGTATTTCATCACGAGGTCTACCGCGCAGTGACCCGTCTGAATGCCCTGTTGGATCGAGGACAGATAGAAGTTCACAAAGCAGTAGAAGCGCAGTTCTTGATCGAGGTCTTCCATAGTGCCTTCACAGTTATCCATTTGGTTGATTATACACCGCTTCTCAGCAGATGTAAACGATTATGTGCGTCCGATCAGCATGAACCGCTTGTATTGCGGAAAGGCGCGGGTTCCCTCGTAGAGCACCTCAGAGAGGTTCAAAAGCCTCTTTAGCTCCACCGCAGAGTCGACCGTAGAAACATGGCCTTCCCCTTCTTCGTAGTCGTTGTTCTGCACAACCACGATCTTTCCAGCAGGCAGCTTCTTGCGCCAGCTAGGAATGTTGGGGATATGCTCTGACGAGGTGTTGATGATGACATCGTACTCGTTGTAGTTGACCTCATACATGTCCTCGCACTTCGTCAAAAAGTCGTAGTCATAGTTGAACTTTTCAGCGATGCGGTTAGCACGAGCGTCTAGATCAATGCTGGTAACAGAAAATGGCAGCTCAAAACAGTTCATCAGAAGAGCGAGAGTGCCAATCCACCCGCCAAGAATAGCAATGCGAAGTTTGCCTTCAGCCTCTGGACCGATTTTGCCGTGAACCATCAGCTTATTGAGTTCCTCGATGAGCCACATCTTGCTCAACATCTGTCCATCAGACATTGCATCTCTGAGCTCGGTGATGGGAAGATGTTCAATCACAAACGGGTCATATAGAGCGCCCGCGATCCTCGAGGTAAAGAAAAGTTCACTGCGCATTGGGTTATCCTTTTTAGGAGAAGGATCGATATCGAGATCGATTGATGGGTAGCTCTCATGGAAGAGGCTAAGCTGCAAGTCATGATCGTTGATAAACATCAGATCAGACGTAGTTTTGCGGCGCTTGGCTTCTGCAATCCCAGCTCTAGCACCGCCCGCTACAAACTCTCTGAACTCTGCCTTCTTAAGCGGATCAATCCACCCCTGCAAACGATCCTTTGCTTCCTCACGGATGGATTCAGGAAGAGTCTCATCGTGCTGGGTTCGGTAAAGCTTCACGCTTTCTCTAAAGGCGCCTCGATAGGCTCTGAAAGGATCAGAGTTAAAGCGGGTGATGCCAGCGATTTCAGGAATAACTTTGATGTCCTTCGTCAGGGTCGTCGTAAAGTCCAGCTGGGTCTTTACGTCCTTAAAGAACTTCTTGCTAAAGAGCTTGATGCCGCCGTAACCATAGTCCGCGCCTGTTGCAGGGTTGTAGGAGTGCCAAACATGAACGTAGTTGGCCTCATGGATGGTCGGCTTGTAGTCAAAGTTGAACGTGTCAAAGACTTCCGTATCACCATCAACGACGTAGAAGAAAGTTGTGTTCGCTTTCTTTGCGGCCTCGATGTGGGCGTTCGCAATGCCCTTGACTCCGTGAACCCGCTTTGCGTGTGGGAATCGGGTCTTTAGGTCTTTCCAGTTTGCGGATGCGTTGGGTTCGTCATATGAGATAAAGATGATGTCAAGCATTTACAGGAAGAGCTCCTCGAGCTTGTAGACCACCCCATCGTGGACGAGAGACGGTCGCGTTCGAATGTAAACGCGGAGCGGGGTGCGCTTGTGCTTTGTCAGGATGACATCACAGAACGTCAGGTCATTAGACAGCTCGAGACGCTCAACAGCAACTCCCGCGGTCTCGAAGGAGAGGTTGATCGTCTCAAGAATGGTTTCTTCTGTCTGCGGGGTGTCGCTCGCAATGGTCTCGTTAAAGCTCTGAATGGCTTTGAAACCGTCGGGGACTTTGCAGGTAAAGAGGGTTTGATACTTAAATTCCACGAAGCAATCCTATCTCTAGTCGAGATATTTATGCTCTCTCCAATCTTCCCAATAAATAAAAACAGGTTACTAATGCAAACTATGATACACTACGTCTACAAAACAAGAATTAACGGAACTTCCCTCTACTATATAGGTAAGAGAAGTACCGCTTTGCCTTTAGATGAAGATCATTATACTGGATCAGGCACGCTTCTACACGATTATCCAAAATCTATTCGCTCTAAGGAGATCCTCAGAGTATGCGAATCAGAACAAGAAGCATATGAACTTGAAAAATCACTAGTTGGTGATCTATGGAAAACTGATCCAAATTGCCTTAATCAAAAACCTGGTGGGAAAGGTGCTCCTTCGGGTATAGATCACCATTGGTTTGGAAAACCATCAGCATATAATTGCCGCGGAGATAAGCATCATGCGTTTGGGAAAAAGAGAACACCTGAGGAGCGAGAAAAAATAAAGCAAGGTCTTCTACAAAGACCAGAATCAATCTATCTTAGGGGAGAAAATCATCCAGGTTTTGGCAAACAGCGATCAGAAGAAACAAAGAAAAAGCTTTCAGACAAAATGCGTGGGAAAATCATGCTCCCATTTTCTGATCAGCAAAAGAAAAATATGAGTTTAGCAGCCACAGGTAAATCTAAATCTATAGAACATAGAAAGAATCTATCACATGCCCTACGAAACCGAAGTGATGAAGAGAGAAGGGCTACGCTAGAAAAGAGAAGGAAGACCATTAAGTTTTATCTCGATGGTCTTCCCTTTGCATCATACAACCAAGCCGCAGAGCATTTTTCTATAACAACACATGAAGTAAAGAAAAGACTTAATCTTTTTCTTTCTCCAAAAATTTGTTAGAAATTGCCTTGAAGCTGAACTTTCCGTCTTCACGCTTGAACACAACACCCTCACGAACAGGGTGTGTCAGGCTTGGGCCTTCAGCGAAGGCAAGCAGCTCATCAACGTTGGTGATGCCGAGCTCACGAAGGCTGACGTCTGCATGGAGAATAGGAACGTGGTTGACCGCACCCAGAAGCTTGGTCATTAGTTCCATCCGCTCCGCTGGGGTGAGGTACTTGCCAGTGTCGAGGTTCTGTGCATCGAAGATGAACAGTTGGTGGCCCTTGATGGCCTCACGGTTTCCCTGGATGCCTTCACCCATCAGCTCGCCTTGAATAGCAATGTTGCCGATGAGCGGCAGATGAGTGCCAAGGCGAGCCTCTTCGAAGGTTTTCACCAGCGTGTTGTCCGCGTTCTCATCGCCGAGCTTCAGCTCGAGGTTGCGGCTGCAAACGCCGATGTCGCCATCACGGAAGTATGCTGTGAAGCTCGTGCCGTCCAGCTTCACGGTGACCTCGTAGCGAGCGTCAACATCTGAGAAGATGTCCTCGACCAGGTTCTGACAGCGCTCCTGATCTGTCTTACGAATGAAGCTTGGGAACAGTCCACGAACCTTACCAGCGAGAGATGCGGGAAGAGCAGGCTCCCACTTCTTAATACCGAGGAGCGCGGCGAGATCAACCTGATCAAGTCGCTCTTGGACCTCAGGGTCAAACACGACTGCGCGATGCATTTCGACCATCACATCCAGTCCATGGATTGCCTTCATGTCCTTGACAACATCAGGATCAACAAGCAGGTTGACACCAACGCTCTGAAGGATTTCAGGGAACGCATCAAGGCGCAGCGCCAGACCCTGGCTGATTTGACCGCGGAGACGGATCGTGCGAAGCTTATGACCTCTTTGACCCTCGAACTCGCGAACACCAGACTTCATCAGGAAGGCATAGCGAGGATCCGACTCAGGCAGGAAGCTGTCGATCTCAAAGTAGACGCAAGGATCGCCAGCGGCGAACTCGTTCTTCTTGACGACCAGCTTCCAGCCATCTACGGTCGCTACCTCAATGGCGTCTGCACCCTCGATAGGGTTAACTGCCGCTACGCGGCGAACTGTTACCAACTTTCTCATTCATCGTTCTCCAGATTGGCGTGCTTTAGAATGCGCTTCATGACCGCTTCTTCAGTGCACGCAATAATTATTCCCTGGCGGATCAGATCGTTTAGACCACCAATCTTCATTTCTCCGGGAGGAGTGCCAGGCGGATTGTCCATTGGGATTTTCTGCAGGACCTCGCAGACCTCTTCACGGGTGATGGGATACTGCCGTATGTTTCGCATTCAGTTTCTCCGCATCGTTGCGATTTCAAGAGCGTCTTCCTTCTTGAAGACCGGAACCATGTTCGACTTGTGCATCGTGGCGATCCCGATAAGGTTACTGCCCGTGTAGACGTTGGCCTCCTTCTTAGCGGTCACGTTGCTCATACCCTTCATCGTCATGACGGAGGGATACTGCGTGGGTTCGAAGGGAACCGAACTTGGCTTCATCTTCGTCCGCTTGCGCCTTGGCGGCTTTTGGTTCCACGGTCGTCCCGTAAGAGCCTCAATCCGCTTCCGCTCTTCGCGAATGCGACGTTCTTCTTCCTGCTTCAGCTCACGCCTTTTACTGGCGGACATCATAAAGGCACGAGTGCCCATGCGACCTCCTTTGGAATGTTCCCACGCTTTGGATCATGGACCACGTCGGTCCAGAAAATACAGATCGCGCCGTCCCAATATTCGATGTCGTAGGTTCGACGCGACAGCTCTTGTTTGGTTACGATTCTGAACGATCCATAACGATGCCGACTATGGATGCCCATCGTACTTTGGTACATGAACGCGCATCCCTGACGATAGCCATTTTCCTTTGCTCGGCGAAAGGTTTCTTCAAGAGCCTCCTTAGGAGACTCCATGAAGATGTCATAGATGCGTCTGCTCATTGCGAGTATGATTTACGATTGCTAGGGCAGATTTCCTGGACCGGGCATTCGTCGCAGTACCACTCGTCCCCTTCTTTTTCAAGGGTTAGCCTACATCCCCACGGGGTAGGGGTGTCCTTACCCGGACCCCATGTCCAGCGAACAGGCATCGTATCTGCAATCTTAGTGCAGAGCTTCTGCATCTTCCTGGTCTGGGTCAGTGACTGGACCTTCACATCATTTCGAAGAGCGTCGTACTCTTCTTGGGTCAGGATGTACTGCATCAATCACCTTCAGCGACAGAGGGAACCAGCACGAGCTGGCGAAGAGAGAACTGCTCACGCAGAATGGTACGTTCGAAGAACTCCTTAAACGACGGTTCACGACCCTGATAGCGAGCCATCAGAAGACCGAAGTGCGGCGAGGCCTTGTGCTTGATCGCGAAGTCCTTTCTCTCAAGATGCCCATCCTCGTTGAAGATCACATCTACGTTGAGAGCGAGCTCACGGAGAATGTGGAGGACGCGCTCTTCGATTTGGAGAACCTCATCGATGTTCACGCCTTCACCCACGAGCATAGCCTTCAGATCGTCAAGACCTTCTTCCAGAACCAGTACGGCGATGTCGCGCTCGCGAAGGAACGTCATGGCGCGGTGGCGCTTCAAGTACCATTGGGTCTTGAGCTTGACCATCTCACCATTCTCGAACTGGATTACCCAGCCCTCGATGCCCTCGATCGTCTGAGCCGTCTCCAACATCTTGGCGATGTCGAGCTTCTCACCGTCCCAGAAGCCCGTGACAGGGTCAACTACCTTCACGTTGAAGCGCATTCCAAGATAGAACACGTCGTCATACGTGTGGTACTCACCGGTCACATTGTCTCGAACGTGCAGAAGCTGAAGCTCCGGCTCGGGATAGTGAAGCACGATGCGCGCGTCTGGCGCCGTCCATTCGAAGATGGCCGTGCAGTCCAGCGTAGCGAGATGTTCCACGAGACGCAGAACGTTCTTGCTTTCCTGCTCGTGCATCCACTTCTCGGCTGCAATCGCAACCTCAGACGTGAACGTCTTCTTCGACTTCAGGCGAATGCCATTCTTGGTGATCACCGTGTGGATCATCGAGTTATGGACAAGAATGTCGTTCGCAAAAAAGTTCTCAGTCCCAGTCTGAATGTCGTACCGTTCTGAGTGATTTTCAACCTTGGAGATGTTCAGAATTTTCATAGGGCACCGATGATGGAAAAGTGTGACGCGGACGCATTTGTCTATAAATAGATTATATCACAGTCGATCTAGAAAGTACACAGTATGAAACCGTATAAACCACTAATATGCCCGATCTGCGGGGCTAGTTCAAAGCTACCACACTACAAAACTTGCGGTAAGGATCGTCCCAAAGATGAGTTTAAACTACAGGTGTTGGTCAATAATCATTCAAAGATTGATTTGTCAGATAAAGATTTGATCAATAAACTGTACATTGAAGACGAACTATCATCCGTTGATTTTTACAACGTGTTTGATGTTGGTATTAAGGTGCTGTACTTTGTACTTGATATGCACAGTATCCCAAAACGAGACCTTTTAGCCGCGAATAATACCAGCTCAGTCAAAAAGAAATATAGAGAAACGTGTTTGATAAAATACGGAACCACTAATACTTTATCAAAAGGATCTGTTGGATATGTTACTCGCCAAAAAACACTAAAGGAACGTTATGGTGCCGTAAATGTATTTCAACTCAAAGATATCCAAGATAAAATAACCAACACTCACATTCAACGTTATGGTAAGAAAAGGATAAATCCTTATGAAAATCTTACCGATGAACAACTATACGCTTTGCACCAAAAGAAATATAACACGATGATCGCCAATGGAACGTTACCGTATTACTTCAAAATCAACAAACTTGAAACTCGCGTCGCGAACTGTTTGACTTCCCTTGGAATCCCATTTCAATATTCATTTTTCATCAAGGGGGTCCAATACGACTTTTTGATAAACAATGTTGTTCTTGAAGTACACGGGGATTTCTGGCACGCGAATCCTAAGTTTTACACAGAAGAAAGCGTATTAAACTTTCCAGGTAAGACACCTCAGATCATCGCAAAGGATCTTTGGAAAAAAGATCTAAAGAAACAGAATATCGCAATCAAATCTGGGTATCAATACCTATCAATCTGGGAGAATGATATAAACTCCAAGACAGATGTTGAACTTGAAGAGTTTATCCTATTACAACTCAGTACAGTTGTTGAACTTCATCCTCTGTAGTAAGTTGATCAACTCGAACATATTCTGCCCGGTTGATACACCACACCAGGTGGTTTCCCGTCAGTTTGATCTTCTTCCTATTCTCCATCTCAATTTCATACCAATCATCGTTGTTCGGTTGGACCTTGTGATCCAGGATAGGGGTCCATTGAACTTCATTTGAGACATGATTCCATCCCAGGACTAATCCTGAATATTTGGAGTCACACGCCTCCTTGATAGACATTGGTCCGTCCGCGGTGTTCAACACGGTATCCGCGTCACAACAGCCATCGCGCTTGTCCATGACGCGCGTGACCTTCGACCAATCCAGGTTTTCAACTCGCGTGCTCTCGCGCTCGTTCACGTTGAAGAACTTGTGGAGGGGGCGGCCCACAACCGAACCGGTCTCGTTGTCGAACACGATCCCGCGGCACTCTCGAGACCAAACGTCATCGAAGGTTCCCTCAGCAGCGATCATGTAGCAGAAGGACGTGCATCCCTCGCCAATGTCCATCTCGCGCATCTCCTCCTTGTGGGCTACGCGCGAGCGGAACTCGTCGATGTGTTTGATGTCGAGCATGTTAAACTTTCAGTGCGTTTTCGTTGTATTCGATGAGGTGTGCATCTTCCAGAGAAAGCTGCATCGTGTTATTGTCGCCGACAACCGGCAGATTTGCGAGCTGCTGAAGACGCTCATACCACCGGCACTCCCGACGGCTCAAAGCGCCGTATGCGCTTGAGGCCCAGTGAAGAGTGTTGTCCTCGAACTCTTTGATAAGTTCTTCAACCCGCTGATCAACCGTCGGAACCGGCTTCTGCTTTCGGAACAGCTTCACGAAGAACTTTTGGTTCTGCTCCTCGCGGAACTTGATCTGGTCCTCAGCGCACTTTCGAACCTTCTTCGCGATGTAATCCTCTTGCCGCTTGATTTCAAGCTCGGCGCAATAGTTCACGACCCGGATTTTGGCCGGGATCGTGGAGGCGTTCATATTATCGGACACAGCAGTTCTCCAGGTTCGGGTGGTTGGGGCCGTAGGTCCGCAGAATGCTTTCCCGCTTGGCTTTTTCGATCTGCTCTTTCAGTAGGGCAAGCCGCGGCAGCCCAACATCAGGACGGATCTGAACGTTGTACGGTGCTTCCTGCAGTATCTTACGATACGCGTCAGGCAGATTATCGTAGAAGGCCATGCGTGCTTCAAGCCCGCGATTGACCGACTTAAACTCACCGCCACCGTTGTTCGTTGCCATCTTAGCCTCATCGACATTGATGAGACAATATACCCTGAACCTGGTGCTATGTAAACAGGGAAGTACCGCTCGCCAGATTTTTTAGCTCGTCAGGATGGACGTACCCCTTGATGAGAATGGCGGGATCATCGACGCATTTCAGTTCGATGTGGGTGTCGCGATAGTGAAGTGCGACGACCTCGAACTCATGGTCCTTATACGCGTCATAATAAGGAGCGTATGGGGCTTTGAAAACTTTCGGGTTGAATACGACCCGTTGACCAATGGTAATCAGCTTCATGTTTCCTCCTTGCCGAGGTGCTCGATAAACCAATCCATGAGGCCTCGTATGTTTGCTGCCCCCACTGGATTCTGACTGTGAACGTCATATTTGCGTGGGAAGGGAAGCGACTCATCGTCCATCACCGCGTTGATCATGTATTTGATCAGCCGCATCGACGTGTCATCTCCTCCCAGATCATGGTCGAAGCTGATGAACTCTGGGAATCCGTCTCGTTCGATAAGCGCGATGGCTTCAGCTGAGGAGCGAACGATCACCCATCCATCGGTAGCCGGGAACCTTTCATCGTCTATGAACATCTTGTACGACATGGACCATCCTATCACTTCTGCGGCAGAAGTAAACTCAGAAAACGCGGACGTCGTATTTCTTTTCCCAGCGAATGGCATCCTCGACCGTGTTGACTAGAGGCTCACCCTTGATGTTGAGCGACGTGTTCAGCAGCATAGGACATCCGGTCTTGGCGTGCCACTTCTCCAGGATTTCACGGAGGATGGGAGCCTCAGCCCCAACAGTCTGGACCCGAGCAGTGTTGTCGAAGTGCGAGATTGCGGGGTACTTCTTCGGAGAGATGACGTCCACCACGTACTGCATGTAAGGTGCTGAATCGGTTCCCATTGGGAACACGAAGCACTTTGACGCGTGCTCTTCGAGAACAGCCGGAGCGAAAGGACGGAACATCTGGCGATGCTTAATCTGGTTGACACGGTCCTTCATGTCTGGTCTGCGTGGGTCGGCCAGCAGGGATCGATTGCCGAGAGCACGAGGTCCAAACTCAGCGCGTCCATGGGCAACGCCGCAAAGCCCGACCGTTGAAAGGTGCTCAACGATCTGATCGGTGTTGAACTCGCGGATGATGTTGTGACCAAGGAAGGGACCTTCCCACTGTAGCTGCGAGCCAACAAACTTCGCCGCGGCGCCAAGGGAGTTACCCGCATCACCTGGATTTGGCATGATCCAGACGTTCTTGAACTGGTGCTTCACATGAGAGTTCGCAACACAGTTCAGAGCAACACCACCTGAGTAGACTAGGTTGTTAGAGTTTACAAGCGATGCAGCCTTCATCATTATTTGACGAATAAAGAACTCAGTGACGCGTTGAGCTGCGAGTGCTAGCGTATACTTGCCTTCATCTGAAGAAGTATACGCGTTAAGAACATCGTCGTGTCGAACTCCCTGGTGGAAGTTGTAGCTCTGCCAGATTCCAGTATGCGCTCTGTGGTAGGTGCTGAAGATGTACTTCGCGATGTCAGCTGCCTGCTCGGAGTTGCCATACGCTGCCATTCCCATAAGGATGTACTCCTCTTCATTTGGCTTCAGCCCCACGAGATCGGTAATCGCGCTGTAGAACAGGCCGACAGATTGTGGGTACTTCAGCTCCCACTTTCTAATGAGCTGATCTCCTCGACCTTCCCAAATAGAAGCCGTGGTCGTTTCACCAATCGCATCGATGACAACGATCGCCGCATCAGAGAAGCCGCTCGTGTAGTAGCCGCCTGCAGCATGAGACGCGTGGTGATTTGAGTAGGACATCGGAGCGTTGATGCCGTACTGACGCATGTAGGCGCGAGGAGACTTTTCGGTTAGAAGATCGTACTGTCCGCTCTTGAGGTAGCGAAGCTTGCGACCCCATGGATTTTCAAACCACGCGACCTTTTCTGGATAGCCCCAAAGGAGAGCGTCCTTAATGAGGCCCGTGTTCAGGTCACAGTCGTTCTTGATCCTGCTATACCGCTCGGCATGACCGGCGAACAGGATTTCCTTTGACTCGGCGTCGACGACGCTGATGGATGCGTCATGGTTGTTTGCGTTGACGCCCCATACGATCATTCGTCTGCTTCCTTGGGCTTGATGTTGTTGATCAGCGTGTGCATCGCTGGACGTTCTTTAGGGATGCCAGCAGCTTCACGAGCTAGACGAGCGGCACGAATCTCATGTCCTTGCAGATAGACAGGGACAAGCTCTGGGAATACCGCGGTGAACTGGGTGTCGCGGCGACGGTCCATCTCATCGAAGAACCCAACGAGCGCGTCCAGCTGTTCTGGATCCTGCTCTACCGAGTTCATGAAGTTGACGAGACGATTGATCTGGTCAACCTCTTCCAGAAGAAGGGCAGAGTTGTCGTCTGGCTGTCTGTTCGTGTGGTGCTTCTCGATTGAACCAAGCATTTTGTACTTGAAGTCGATCTTGCCCTGCTTGTCTAGAAGGGTGATGGACATGTGGCGTGGCCAACGAAGGTAGGCAATGTTGAAGCCGACGCGGCGGCGGTTAGGACGACCACCGTAAGCGAGACGAAGCTCAGCGATGTAGTCAAGGAACCAATCAAACTTAGGAGCCGAAAGGATGTTGACGGTCGTCATGAACTGAATGCGAACGAGAGGAGGAGTGTTCAGCAGGAAGTAGTCGATGTTGCTCGTGAACAGCTCCCAGTCCATTCCATAACGGGCATACTCTGCCTGCTCACCAACGGATTCAGTTGACGTGTAGATAACGATCTCACGAATCTTGCCATGGAGCTGGTTGATCTTGCTGCACAGCTTCTCGACCAGCTTACGTGGAATGCCCATGTTCGTGTTGATGCCAAGCTTGAAGTCTGGGCGTGGGTTGGCAATGATGTAGTCGAGAATCTTCCAGGTGTTCTCAGTCAAAAGCGGCTCGCCACCAGTAATGCGGAATGTGTCAAGCGACTGATAAAGCTCTGGCCACCATTCCCAGAAAGCATCGATGTATGGGTTCTGTTCCTTGTGGTGAATCGGGAACTTGCCGACAGACTTCATCCATTCAAGATCATGGTGCGTTTCACCGTTAGGCATCTTGTAGCCACCATGGGTCTGGATTTCTTCCATCCAGCGAGAGCTGACGTCGGGCGAGCAGTAGGTGCACTTGAAGTTGCAGATGTTTTCAAACGCAACTTCGAGATACGCAGGAGCGATCGTAGGACCAAGACCGGACTCAATCACAGCATCAAAGTTTTCCCACATGCCAAGTCCCCATGCAGACTTGTAGTGGCGATCTGAGAAGTGATCCTTGCCAAGGTTCTCGATGTTCCAGCAGTAGTCGCACTCCTTTGTCTGCACACCATTCATCATGTCCTTGCGGGCAGCGATCTTGATAGGCGTGTTGTGGAGTCCGCGATGGTTGTGCTTGATCTCATCAATGTTGATCTTGTGCGCGGTTGGGTGGTGGCACGAATGCGTGTACCCGTTGTACAGGGTCGTAGTGGACTGAAGCCACTTGGCCAGACAGAACGTGGGGCTAACCGCGTTCAGCTTTTCAACTCGAGTCTTCAGAAGATCGAGGTGCTGCTTGTTTGCATCTGCGTTCATAGTCTGTCTGCTTCCATTTCAGTTACGATTGGGTTCGCCGTACGGCGAGGTGGCTCATACACGGACTTGAAGAACTCTGACTGTTGCTCGCCCATATCAGCGAGGGTCATCCCTAGGTCCTTGTAGAGCGGCGTGAGTAGCTTGGTAGATTCGGCTTGCACAAGAGCCTTGTCCCAACGTAGACCGGTTCGGCGACACTTTTCGCTGCCATCACCGGTAAAGCGAGGAGCGATTTCTTCAGCGAAATATGTCTTGAACCAGTCGTAGTCGGAGATTTGAGAGATGTCAAAGTCTGCCTTGACGTTGGTCATGTAGATGCCAAGGCGGGTCCCATAGATTGACCACAGACCGTTTTCGGCATCAGCACCGACAGATGCCCAGATGAGAAGGCGACGGTAGTTCTTGTCGTGTAGGTACTTTGAGATCGCACCATCACCGGCCTTAGCACCACGATCAAGCGTCATCTTGACACCTTCGCGGAAGCCAGCTCTGAATGCCTGAAATGGTGAGCCGTTAGGGCAGGTATCGGAGTAGACGCCGTTTAGCTGGACGTACTTGTCGTCCCAGCAGAAGTCAACCTTCTCTTCATCGCGAGTTGCGTTCTCGTGGGTGCGCATGTTAAGGACGAACTCTTTCGTCCAAAGCTTCAGGCCACCGTTGCCGTAGCAAAGACCGTTGACTGTGTTGCGACCTGCCCAGCTAAGCGTGGCATCTGCTAGGCGATCAGGGATGTCAAGCTCGAGATCAAAGAACTCTGGGTAAACGATGTTGTCACCGTCTACAGTGATGAAGCGATCTGTTTCCGACAGATTGGCACAGGCCTTGTGGGCGCTATCGAAGCCCTTGACACCATCAACTCGTTGTGCCCATGGGGCAAGGTCTTGAAGCTTAGCCCAGAACTCTTCCTTCTGCGGCTCGTCATAGCTTAGGTAGAATAGATCAAACTCGGTTATGGACCGCTTCATGTCTGATTATGGCCAGCTTAAGATTGGATTTGATGGTGTAGACTGAAAGATCGTCTGCGTTGGGCAAGGGAAGAGCGATCGGGTTTGGCCACTCTGGAAGATTGTTGACGCGTTGGATTTCATCAACAATATTTACATCAAGAGAAAAAGCGCACTTCAGGTAGGACGGGTTGTTCTCTGCGGTAAAGTACAGCTTGGCTGGTCTCTGCCAGTTCTTGATGGTCTCACCATTGTAGTAGATCAGCACGACATCTTCTTCAGCACCGACTTCGATCTTTACATCTGGATATGGGGTGTCTGCATCCACGATCTCAAAGATCGAGAGCGTATCGATTCGCTTAAGCTTCTCACGAAGGAAGTCTTCTTCACGGACGATGATGCATGTGTCATTACGATAGCGAGCGATCCATCTAGTGATGTTCTCAACCCCACTTAGAAACTTTTCAGCGACGTGATATTCAATCTTGATGCTGATGACTTCATCGTTCGCCTCTTCAGACAAAGCAACTGGAGAGATGCCCACGATCTGCTGGGTCTTGACGTTGATGTGCGCGTAGAACTGCGGGTTCACTTGCTTTGGAACGGTGATCGTCATTGCTGGGATATTACCGACAGCAGCAAGGATGCTTTGAAATGTCTCAGACAATGCCCAATCTCCGTTCCATATTGATGATCATCTTGTCCGTGACGAATAACTTGATGTGGTAGTGAAGAGGAAGGTCCTGCTTGTAGTTACCAATCATCAGAGAGCAGTCACGACCATAGTAGCTTCTGATCATCTTGGTCCAGTCTTCGATCATGTATTGGTCATTCGGCCAGTTCTGTAGTTGACTCTTCATGTGAACGAAGGTTGGAACATCAGACTTTGGGAACTGGTTTAGTGACTCATAGTCCATGATCTTTGCAGCGATAGCGAATACGACGTCAGTCGAGACATACCGTGGACGATGCTCTGGCAAAAGGAACTCGTAGAAGTAGCGCTCCCAGTTGTTGAAGATGTCTTCGGCAAGCTTGAACAGCTCGTAGTTTGGATCTGACTTCTTGAAGTAGAACATCGCCGTGTAGATGTTCGGAAGTTCACTCTCGGTAAAGACCTTGCGGTAAAAGTTGGACGTAATGATCTCACCGCGATAGGTGCGTGGAGTGGTAGCAAAGACACCTTCGCTCTTATCAAGGATGTCCCACCACGAGCTGATGTCAGAAGGAAAGAGCATGTCAGCGTCTAGCTTGATCGTCTCATCGTAAGGCGTCATGTGGATCGCCTTCCATTCGTTCTCAAGCTTCCACTGAGAGTTCTTGGCGTTGTCCTTCCATGGAATCTTTACGACGTTATCAAAGACCTCGCGGTACTTAGGATTAACGTTCTTAAACTCTTCCTTGGTAACACCAATGCTAAGCTTAGACAGCTCATCTGGCTGGGAAATCTTCAAAGACAGAGCAAGCGCGTAGGCCAGGCGCTGGTACTCTTCACCTTGTGCGATCGTGAAGAACCCTCTGCTCATGCGATGGCCTCCAAGATATCGTCGATGTTGTTGAGAAGGGACAACTTGTTCATGCAGTGGACGTTCAGTCCCTTGAGACGAGACACGTAGAACTTCCATGTCTCCTTAGGGTCATTAACGAAGATCGAAATATCCGTAGGTGAACGAACCTTGAAGAGCTGGTCGGTATCTAGTGAGGTCAGAATAACAGGATCGGGAAGAGGAGCGATGACATCGTTGCTCTCTACGAACCCATTCAGAATGTGAATCGCGATCGAGAACGCATAGTCGTTGCGGTACAGATGGCCAGGCACCTCGTACAGCATCTTGTAGAACTCCCAGTTCTCCTTGACGTGTTCAACAAGGTTAAAAAGAAGAGCTGCCTTTTCGCTCTTACGGAAGTAAATCACCGTCGCCCAGTACATCTTGATCCCGAACGGGTTGAGCCTGAACTCCGGACCGGTAAGAGGTTCACCAAGGAGGTTGGTTGCATCCTTGTTCATCATGACCTCTTCATCGTTGCCCCAAACGCAGTCAAGGACGTTGTTGCTCACGAGGAAGTCGCAGTCAATCAAAAGAGTTTCGTCAAAAGGAGTCAGGTCATACACCATAGAGCGGGTTTCATTTCTGAACAGCGCATCGACATGGTAGTAACGGGTGTCTCGATAGGCACGGCGATTTTCAAACCGATCTTCGTGCCCTTCTGGAATCAGTCGTACGTGGGTAAAATAGTTGCTAAGCGAGTCACCGCCGCCTTCGTAGTATTCCTGCGAGTGTTTGTCGGTGATGAGGCAGATGTATTCGACGTTCATGTTCTTCTTAACGAAGCCAGCGCACATGATTGCAAGTCGAATGTAGTCTACCCTGGCATTGTTCACGCCAAAGATAACAACGCCTCTTGACATTACTGCTCTCCTACAAGAGCCTTCGGCGTTCTAAGCTTGTTCAGCCCCTTGATCTCTACGAGATACTCGTTCATGCACTCGTAGTAGGTGTCGACTATCTTTTCAGAGAAGTCCTGAAGATCGGTGATTTCGATTGGGTTACCGTTCACGTCAACGAGAATCGCATCCGCTCTACCACCGTAGATTAGGGCCGCGACGAATGAGATAAGTTCTTGGGTGACGTTGAAGGTGCCGCCATTCGTCGAAAGCGTCAGGTTCTTCTGAAGCTTGAGGAAGGCGTTTTTCTTTTGGGTGTTCAGCGTGATGCGATAGTTCGCTGCCGCTAGCGCCTCGCTAAGGCGCTTGTCAATCGCGACCTGAAGGTCGGGGTTTTTCGTCTTCATTATCTGATCCTATGGCGGAGGAGCCCTCGCTGAATGCTCCTCCTATTTATCTATCGATAGCAATCAAGCGGCGGTGAGGAAGGTACCACTTTGTGCAACTGCTGGAGCTGCGATGGTTGCGTTGAAAGAGTTTGCATAGATGCCGGTAACGATCGAAGTCATCGTGCCGATAAGAGCAGAAGACGTCGTGTCATTCTGGCCACCGGTACCACCAGTTACATGCTGCAGATAGTACTCAATGTCCAGCTCAACCACGTAGTTGCTGCCAACCGTTTGCGCGGTTGCCATGATGACGATACCACCATCTGCCGGAGGATCAGAGCTGTACAGACCAGAACCTGGGGTAGAGAGAACGTCACGTTCAAAAATCTTGGTTGGGGTAGAACCAAGGTTGAAGTAGCCATAGTAGTTGCTGCCACCTGGAATGGTTGGCATGTAGGTTGGGGTGAATACTGGGTTTGGAGACAGATAAGCCGAAGTCTCCTTGACACCCTTGTAGTCAAACGCCATACCGTGGAAGGCCAGAAGGAAGTTCTTCCAGTCAAGCTCAATGTTCGTTGGAGAACCAGAAGATGGAACAAACGACCAGTTGAACTGAAGCTGGCCACCAGCGTTAAAGAACGCATCAGCATGAGCCTTGTCAGTGAAGGTCATGGTGACGGTATGGGTGTACGCGGTAATGACGGAAGGAATGAACAGCGACTGCGTTGGGTTTGTGCGAACCGCGTTAGCAAACGTGGACAGCTGAGTCTGAGATGCGCCAAGAGTAAAGCGATAGGTCTCAAGATTCGTCAGTGCGTTTACGGTGTTGTCATAGTAGGTCTGAACCTGAAGGCTACCAGCACCTGCCCAACCAGCAGTAACGTTGGCAACCGTTCCTTGGTGAGGAGTTGGACCAGAGTCATAGTTGTTGTAGTAGTTGGCAAGGGTGTTGCCGGTACCCGTTGGCGTACCATCATCGATGAAGCCAACTGTCGAAGCTGCAGTCTCATAGAGACCGGTCTGACGAAGTGCTTTGCGCAGGCGGGACAGGAAGATCGCCCATGCGTTATTGTCGAAGTGGCTTGGGAAGGTCAGGCCTGCTGGAAGATTGGCTTCAGCAGCAACCGATGCGGAATCGAGAGTCCCAGTTGCGTCATACGTTGGAACGAGATCAGTTTGGCCCCAGCCCGCGGTACCAACCATTGCGTTTCCAGTTGGAGCACCGATGATTCGGTTAAGTCTATTGGCAAGACCAACGACCATAGTGTCTGGGGTTGGAGAGTATTGGGCGATACCTGCAGCGACCTGTGGAGATGCTTTTCTCCAGCCACCACCGGTTGGCACTGCGCCATCCCATACGTTCAGAACGTGGTTGGTCGTGTCATACCAGAGCTGTCCAACCAAAGGATTGGATGGGGCAGTCGATCCTGAGAAGCTGCGGAGAATCTTGTTGTCCCATGCGCTGCCGTTCCAGAACCACTCAACGTTGTTGGTGGTGTCATACCACATCTGACCAATAGTCGGATGCGCAGGCGCGGTTGGGGCTGCGAAGTTCTCAAGAAGAGCAAGGAAGTTTTCTTGCTGGAAGAGGCCGTAGTTTTGAAGGCCCTTACCGGTGAGAGTCAACGATGTAGAGGTAGTATCGTATGACTTGTCCGCGACAGTGATCGCCGGCTTTAGAGCGGGATCTGTCCAGTTGACTGTATAGCTCATGATGTCTCCATTGCGCCGGCTCACGAGGAGTGATTCTTACGACATGCCGGTATTGAGTAGCCGCAAGTTTTAGTATGCCTGATATTTATGGAAACATCAAAAAGGTCTGGGGACGGGCCTCCTTCGAACACCGTCCCCAGGTCTAACTAATCCAGTGCCTTACGCTTGGTGTAGTGCGGCGACCTCGGTCCCGTCTATGACTTCGCGTACTGCGGCTCCATTAAGACTTCTAGACGTATTCTTGTACTCGGGGGCATCTAGCAAGGATAGAATCCTTTTCACCATTTCAGAGCGAACTACGTCCCTGTTCTGAAACTCGATATAGCTGATCTTTTCATCCCTCCCTTTTAGTTTACGTACGATGAACTGAAGCCCGTTTTCCCAGTCTTTACCTGCGTCACGGGGTTTTACGAGATCACTCTGCGACACATCGCCGTTGATAGCGAAGACGCTCTCATAACCCATTCGAGTTACGAACATTCGCATTTGATCTACCGTAGAGTTTTGAGCCTCGTCGAGGATCACGAAACACTTGTTGAAGGTTCGGCCACGCATAAAGGCGAGCGGCGCGATTACAATCTTTCCTGTTTCGATGAGTCGTTTTGTCATTGCCGGACCGATGTGGTCTTCAAAAGCGTCGATCAACGGCAAGAGATATGGATCGAGCTTTTCCTCAAAGGTTCCTGGTAGGAAGCCGAGGTGTTCACCAGCCTCTACTACAGGTCTGGTAACAACGATTTTTTCAACCTTGTTTTCAAGGAGTTTCTCTAGTGCGATAGCAGTGACAAGGTAAGTCTTGCCGGAACCGGCTGGACCACCGCAGATAGTCATTTGCATTTCGCGAAGAGATTTGAGATAGAGATCTTGAGTTAGGTTTTTGGCTTTGATTTGATACTTGATGCGAACTGGCTGTCCGGTCTCGCCTTCGCGAGGTGGACCTGCAGGTGGGTATTTTTGCTTCCTTGGGCGTTGAGCCATGTTGAAGTCCCCTGAGTTAGAGTTGAGGGCCAGTCACCGGGGCAATATTCAGCGGTAGAAGAGTTTAGATCTCCTTTGTTCCTTAATGCGGAGGGGGCTTAGTTTTGTCTGTGAAGAACCCATCGCATCCATTCCACGACATTCATTTGTGGATTGCAAGCGTATGGATTTGTTTCAAAGTTTACAGGACGTTGAAGCTCATTGAGTAGCCACATTGAAACGCCAACCGCTTCTGCAGGTTGAAAGCCTTTTACAGCCTCAATCACTTCAGCAGATGTTACCATTTCGTAGGAGTTCAAATCGCGGGGCCAACGAGTTGGTCCACCATTCTTGAACATTTCAATCAGGGCGGCCATGATGAAGTACTGAACGTTGTTCGATACACCACCGTCTCGGACGACCTGCTCAAGTGTCATTGTAATGTGAACAGGGATAACGCCTTCAGAAAGGTCGTATGCGCCCTTATTGACAGTCTTGATCTCATTGAGTTTCATATCGGAGTCCTTTGTAGGGTACGTCATTTCTGCGTACGTGGATATTTATAGATTTCTCACCCAAAAGACTTGCGTTGATCTCACGATATAAATACTTCTGAACGCTATCAGGAGCAGCACCAATGAAACTTAGAGATGTAAAGAGACTTTCACTCATCAATGAAGGCGGCTTTCCAGTAAGGATCGAAGCATATTCTCTGAAGCAAAAGTCCTTCATCAAGGAACTGGCGGACGACGTCCACAACGCTGGATTCCCATCTAGCTTTACGATGGAGATTGAGACGCAGGGCCATAAGATCAATGCTCGCTTCGTGATGGACAAGAAGGAACTGAATCACGAGACCAGCTGGCATTCGGTAACGTTCACCTACGAGATGGACAGCAACACCCATGCGGCCATCGGAAAGCTGCTTCGCTCTGTAGAGCATGATGAAGAAGCGCATGCGGCCATTTCAGACGATCTTATGATCGATACGATCAAGGTTACCGCTGAGTTCGGAAAGGACTTTGAGAAGGTCTGGGGCACCGCAAGTTAACATCCGCCCTCTATCAAATAGGACATATCATGGACGCACCAAAGATTACCCCGAAGGCTGAATGGCCTGGACTCTCGGTCCAGCAGCTGTACGATCTGAAGTTTCAGCTCACAGACCTGTACTACAACATGCGTGGGGTCAACGCATCGTTCGCGAATCAGTACCGCAGATTTTCAGATGAGGTGTCGGCCTTGATCGCTATCCGCGAGCACGAGGCTCGCCTTGAGGCGCTCGCCGAGGCCGAGCGAGACACTTAGCCGGTATTTCTAGACTGAACTCGGGCAGTTCGTCTACGATGTGATCCGTCAGCCCGTACTTCTTACATTCCTGTGGTGTCAGATAACAGTCTGACGCGCCAAACATCACGTCTTCGATCTGCTTCTCGGTCATCTTCGTGTGGCGCTTGAAGTGCTCGATGAACTGGTGTTTGAGGTAAAGCTCTGCCTTAAAGTCGGCCATGATCTCGTGGAACTTTCCGTACGTTCCGCCGGTGAACTGGTGCGCCATGACGCAGGAGTTCTTCAACATAATACGGCGTCCCTTGGTACCCGCCGCAAAGATCAGCACGCCCATGGAGATGATGTTGCCGAGACCCACGGTCTTGATGGGCAGCTTTGACACCTCCATCAGATCGATCAGGGCAAAGCCATCGTAGCAGCTGCCACCAACCGTGTTGATGAAGTAGGTGATCTCGCGGTTGCTGAAGAGCTGGTTTGCCTTGAGGAGAAAGGTCGACGCGTCCTTCATGGACTGTTCATCAACCTCTCCGAAAATAAGATGGGCGCCTAGGCTCTCAAGTGAGATGTCGTTGAAGTCCATCATGCCGCTAACGGTCTTTTCGTCAAGGTCGTTTCTCATGTCCACAGAGTTTCCCTGATATCGATGAGACGCTGAAGGTTTGCCTTCACGGTGATCTCATGCTCTTCCTGGATTTCCCGCATCTCTGCAGGCGTGATGATCTTGGGCTCGCCAGTTTCAACATGCTCGAAACCGAAGGTGCCATCGCCACGCTTGGCCTTAAGCTTGGTGCCGGTCAGCTTGCGGTACTTTTCGTAGTCGAACTTGTACCCCTCGTCCTTGTACCACTCGTAGAGGCGCAGGATTTCAGCGTCATTGGTGAACTTCGCTTCGAGATTGGCGTTGGTGAACTTCTTCATCTCGTCATCATACCAATCACCGTAGTACTCTGCCTTCCCTTCAGGGGTGCTGAGCTTGTAAATGTATTCGCGCATCTCCTTGCGGTTGGTGTGACGCTTCACCCGCTTGTCACTCCAGCTCCTGAAAGGCTGCTCAAGCTCAACAAAGTCGACGAGCAGCTGGAAGCAGGCGTGGTACATCAGGTAGTCTCGATCATGCCAACCACGGCCGACCTGAGAAAGTTTGATCACGTTGTGCGGGAAGAAAAGGCAGCGAAGCTGGTAACGAACTTCGCGGTAGGCCTTCATGATAGGATTGTCTCTGAGCATGCGTACTCCTTTGGAGTATTTAAGAAGCTCAGCGCCTGTTTTTCGGACCGAAGCCGTACTCAGGATCGGCAAGCTTCTTGTTGTAGAAGAAGATTTTGGCCATGCTGTGGCTGAAGATGACCGCGAATACGTCTGCCAGGTAAAGGCAGATGCTCGCGTAGGTCGTGTGGAACTGCCACCACCAACTTACGATCTGCCAAGCGCCAACATAAGGGACAGGCAGGATGCTCCAAAGCGGGGCGGCGGGGTAGCTCTCTGCGATCCACGCCCAATACCCGTCCATCACGTCGGAGTTCAGGTGGACGGTGCCGAAGAAGTCTGGCGGTCCGAAGAACGCTTGCCAGAGAAGTCCGGTGAAAAATGCAAGGGTGAAGATAAAGACTGTCAGCAACACCCACGTAACCGCCATCTTCGATTTGTATCTCGAGAAGAACAGCCGGAGGAACCCGTAGAGGGTTATGACGGGCAGTGCGATGTACCACAGCAAAGAGAACAGCATCTCTAGGACCTTTCATCAAATCCTAAAGCGATCATATCACGCTTCGGGTTGAATGTAAAGCCTTATTTGAAGAGGATGCGAACTTTTTTCAGGGAGAATGGAGAACCTTCTGGCGCAGATTCCTTGACAGCGACCTTAACAGGTTCAGCTGCCTTCTTCTCGACCTTCTTCTCAGGTTCAAGCGACTTGAGAATAGACAGGCGCTTCGCTGGAGTCGTAAGCGGTGGAGCAGATTCCATCGTAGGAGCAGGGGCAGCTGCTGGTACAACGACCGCAGCTGCCGCAGTTGGAACCGCAGCCTGGGGAATGTCGAAGGTCTGAACTTCTGGCTCGGTGACTGGCTCAGGAGTTTCTACAGGAGCTGGAGTTTGTGGAACAACAAACTCTGGAGCAGCCACATCAACGATGTCGGCGATCGTTTTGAAAGGCGTGAAGATGCGTTCACGAAGGATCACGTTTACCGACAGCTTTACAGAGCCGGTACCAAATGTCTTTCCTGGCTGATCGATCTTTGCGGTCCAATCATCCCCAAGCTGGTGTGCTGAATAGCTCAGCGACTTACCATCGCGCTCAAGCACGACCATAACGCTCGATGGAGGAGAGGCAGTACCAGCGATCCCGACCTTAAAGGTCATCTCGATGGACTTGTCGGCGGGGAATGTGAACTGCATTAGATGACCTTGATGCGGATGTCTGTGATATTTACTGCCTCACCACTATCTTTCAACGGCAGATTGTAGACATTGACCATTGGTTGGAACTGCTCATCGCCACGATCGACGGTCTGCGAGAAATTCTGTTCGCCAAACTCGACGGTAACCTGGATCGTTGGATGCTCGAGGGTCGATGGATCGATATCCTCCTCGACAATCCAAGGCTGATCGGGATCACGCTTATACATACCCGGGACGATCTTGCGGGTATGTGGGTTAACGTGCTGGGCGCTACCACGACCACCGCCCTGCACCCAGTGATTGAGCAGATCGTCAATGATCGCGCTACGTCTGCTTTCGCAGATAGCGTCAATCGTTGCGCAGTCAATGGTGCAGGAGTTAATCGACATTAGAGCGAGTTGCTAGGCCACAAGGTTGACATGTAGTCGTATTCTTGAACGGAAATAGGATCAGTCATTGCTTGGATAGCAGCCTTGTGCGTCCAACCGGCCTTATAGACAGCTGAAAGGAAGGCAAGCATTGTGATACCCATGTTGATCATGTAGGGACCAGTGACAACGTGGACCACGTTGGCCATGTCTCGGAAGATAAAATTTGGTGGCAGGTGACCCTGATTTAGAACAGCCAGTAGAATCACGCCGACGACGTTGAAGCGAGAAGCCTGGTCGCACTGCCATTGATGGCCATCATAAACAAAGTGGCTGAAAAGAACGCCATCACGATACGAATCGCAAAGCTCAGTCATCTTTGCGATTGCCATATCAAGTGGGAGATTTGGATCTACTTGCGCCATTTTAGTCCTATGTTATGGGTAGCGAGCACCAAGCTCGCGAGTGTACATTGAGAAGTAGTCTACTTGAACAGTCTTGGCACCGGTTGCATTGTTGATCAAAGTTAGACCAACGTTGACTGCGGCAGTTGGAATGTTCGTTGTGCTTGAACCGATAGTGGTGCCATTGATGAATGCAGTCCAAGATGTTCCATTGTAGAACATCTCTAGGAGATACCAGGTGTTGGCTGCAACCGTTACGGTAGACGTAACGGTTGTCGACGTTGAAGCTGCTCTAGTAATGAACTGCCAGAAGGCGCTTGTGCCGGTGTTGAAAGAGAAGAACACGCCATCGGTGCCGAAAGTTGCCGTTGACGTGTCTGTTCCCATACCAGCCAGAACAGAAACTGAAGTGATAGTTGGAATACGAATGAGCCATGCCATGTATTCAACTTGGTTAGCAACTTGAACCAGCGTGGTGTTGGTGTTCCCCAAATGCATACGCGCTGAAGCGGCGTTAGTTGTTGGCGTGCCGATAGAAAAAATGCCCGGGTGATCTGCAATGCCGGTAACAACAGAGTTGGCGTTAGTGCCAGATCCAGTCATCGACCAGTTGATTTCACCGTACGTCGCGATACCAGTAGAAGCGATCGCACCCGTCATGAACTCGTCATACCATGCTCTACGCTTGCGATAAAGTGCAGTGCGTTGTGCAGCAACCGGAGAAACAGTCGTGCTGTATGGGGAAGAATATCCCTCGAGCACTTCTTCATCCGTGTTGTAGCGCAGCATGCCGTCTGTTGGCGTTGCTGGACGCTGTGCAGTAGTGCCAACTGGAAGTGTAAGAGACGCCGTTCCTGGCATAATCGCGTTAGACGCGAGACCCACGGTTACCGAGCCAGTAGAACCTGACAGGGTGATTTGGTTAGTCGTACCCGCAATCGCCGTGACTGTTGCTGCAGCAGAAGCGATAGTGTGCCAAGCTGACGCCGCATAAACATAAACCGCATAGTTCGTCGTGTCGATGTAGAGAGAACCAGCCCCATAGGTTGGTGCGGTCGAAGGCGCACTAGCTCCACCAGTCAGTGATGGGATCACGTTGCCAACCGAAACGGTCAGTGGATCACCAAGGACATCAGGAACTATATCGTAGCTGTAGGAACCAAGAACAAGGGTGGACATTCGAATCTCCGTAAGTGATCTATTTATCCAAGAGGAGGTCTTGTATCACGCTCGATATAGCTAGTCGAATATGTAAAGTTGACACCAGTCGCGCCACCAAGAGGCGTCATAGTGTTCGTGTTGCCAGAATAATCCATGGCCGCGCTACCGTCCGCGCGGAGGCCCACACCATGTTCAATTCCGAAGGCAAGCTGCTCGACAATGAGCTCGAGCTCGCCGCCCGCGCAGACGCGGCGCAGAAGGTCGCCATATGCGCCCTAGCGGCGGTCCGGCGGCTTGCTGAGGCCCGGGGCGTCGATTTAGGGCTGGAGGCCTACGCGGACGATCTCGAGGCCCGTGCGCCGCTCCCTGAGGGTCGGGGCAGGGCGATCGAATACCGCGGGCGCATGATCGCTGCATCCCTGATCCGGGCCGTGGCAGATCTCTGAGGTCAGATGACCGCCGGGATCAAGTTGGTCATCGACTGAATCGCAGTTAGCTGCGGCGCAAGTTGCTCCTCGACCGCGGCAGCAGTCTCGGCCGCGGTCGGTATCGAGCCCCCGATGCCGACTATTGTCGCAGCAGCCGCCAGCGTCAGCATGACCTGCACGCCGGCGGAATAGGCGACTGGGTCAACGAGCGCCCCGATCAGGTTCCCACCAGACACCCGCGCGGTGTAGGAACCCGGAGCGAAAACAAGTTGCCACCCGTCCAGCAGCTGCACCGTGATGCCGACGGCAACCCCAGACGACAGGACCTGCTTTCCCGAGGCCAGGGCGATCGTGGGATATGCCATGCCCTCTGGCGAGTTCTGCGCCGCGACGATGGCGTCATAGAGGGCCTGGCAGTCCACGACCGTCTGGTCGGCGCTGACGTTGATCCGCTGGTTCACGAAGTCGAATGAGAATGCCATTGGCCCCCCACCCTAGGTAGCGACCGCGTCCGTCGTTCGGATCGCGGAGACTGATTGACCGGTGAGCGACACCGTGCCGGACGTCTCGAACGGCTGGATCGAGTTCCCGGCGCCGCTGGCATAGCGCCGCACGCGTACCACGTCATAGATCGGTGCAGACACGATAAGCTGTGTCGAGACGCTGGATCCAGCCGCGGCCTGGTCAATCAGGGGCACCCACATCGTGGCCCCATTGTAGTTCGCCGAAAGCGTCCCGGACAGGGTGAACGTCGACCCCGACCAACTGGTGTAGGGATAGCGGTCGAAGCCGCCAGACGCGTTCCTGATGCGCAGGGTGCCGCTCTGAGGCTCATCGGCGCTGATGGTCCCGTTGACGACCACAGTGCCCGAGCCGCTGGCATTGCCGGCGGCGGCCAGCGTGTACCTCGAATAATTGATCGTCGTGGAACCCGCGCCGGTCGAGCGCGCCACGAGCACCTGGTCGCCGGCCACCAGGTTGGACACGGTGATCGACTGGATGTTCGGCGGGATCTGCGTCGACCCGTCATTGGCGGTCAACTGGTAGTTCTGGATATCGGCCACCGCCATGTTGTAGAGCCAAACGCCCTGGGCCGCGAAGAACTTGCCGCCGGCGAAGGTGCCGAAGGGCGCGGTTGGCACCGGGGTATAGCCGGGCATTCCCAGGAATAGCTGGCCCTGCGTCCCGTTGGTGTAAGTGGCCGCCGTCTGGCCGCGCCCGGTGATGTATTGCAGCCACTCATAGACCTTGAGCACGGTCATGCCGTTGCAGTTGATCGCCAGGTCGTAGTTCTTGGCCCCGCCACCATTGTTGAGGTCATGGGCAGCCGTGCCATAGGCCAGCGTCGGTAGGGTGGCGAAGGCTGCGACCGTGGCGGCGCTGTCGACGATCGAGGTGTCGACCGAGGTCGAGAGCGGAACCGGGTTACGGCCGCCGGCAGACAGGTTGATCGTGAAATAGTTGTCCGTGTTGCCATACTCGCGGGCATAGACCGTCACGTTCCCAGAGTTGATCAGGGCCCCTGCCCGCTGCACCGGCAACACCAGGTCCACGTGGCCAGACGACCAGTAGGACGAGATCAGGGTGTTGACCCCTTGGCTGATGTAGAGCTGCGTACCGGCCTGCAGGGGAGAGCCCAGGGTGTAGAGGTTGGAGAAGAGGCTCTCACCCGTGGAGACGGCCGTCGACGTCCCGGCGCCCGTGCCGCCGGTGATGGTGGTAGCCCCGGCGCCGATCGTCCCCGTGCCGGCCCGGACCCACCACAGGCCGGCGGTGTTGTTATAGGCCAGCAGCGTGCCCGAGTTGGCGCCCTGGACGACGGTCTTGCCGATGTCGGAGGCCACGGCCGGCGTGTAGGTGCTCCCGAACTGGAGGAGCATGATCCCAAGCCCCGGCGAAAGGCTGTTGTCCCAGCCGCTGGTGGCGATGCCGCCGCCAGAGAGATATTGCAGGCTCGCCTCATCGATGAACCAGTGATTGATCATCGTGTAGGAGGTCGGCGTCGAGGCCGACATGGGCGGCGGATACTGGATGTAGCCCACGCCTGCGAACACGCTCTCCAGGTAGGAGTAAAGCGCGTTGACCGTGTAGATCGTGGTCGAGCCGGCCGGGTTGTGGGCGATGCGATAGTTTACTGGATCGATGATCCAGTCCGAGGAAATGGCCATTGGTGATTACTCCGGGAAATAGGTGTTGAGGAGGTGGAGGGCGGCATAGTTCTGGATCTCAGCGTCGGTGAGGTCTGCGCGCTTGATGGCGAACCGCGTTCGCTCGTCGTCATCCATCCAGCCGAAGCAGGCGACGATGGCTCGAAATTCTTCTGGCGTTAGATCCGCTCGGTCCTTTGTGACGGCCGTCCAAAAGAGATGTTGATTTTCCTGAGAAGGTGAGATGTCCATTTTTACGACCCTATCGTGTCTTGGATTTGATTGACAACAATCGACAAGCCCGCGCTAGTAATAACGCCGGACGCTTCATACGCAATGTATTTAGTCGATCCGTAATACCGGACCCTAACCTTCACGCTTTTGTCCGCTGACCACAAATAGGTGAATGACACCGCGCTGGTTGCAGCTGTTCCACTTGCAATGATGGCATTGGTCGTCGCGTCGACTACGGCCCAATTCGAACCGATGACGACATTCGACAATGAAACAGGCGCAGACCCGTAGGAAACAACATTTGAGCCAGCCGCTCCAATGGTCGAGTTGGCCAGGACAACGGTTATCAGACCAGTCCCGCTATTGCTGATTGTTCCTGTAATCGTGCAATTGGTCAGAGTGACAGTTACGGGAGTGTTTGTATTGTAGGTAAGATTTCCGCTGATCGTGACATTTGTTAAATTGGTTGGCGTGGCTTGGGTCACGTTTCCAATTATTGATAGGCCATTCGAAATCGCACCATTGGCGGTCAACGCACCGGTTGATTTAATGGTCGTCATCTTTGAACCGGAAGTGAAATACTCAAGTCCAATAATATTTACCGAGCCAGCATCTGCAATGTTGCCGCTGGCATTGATAATTTGATTTGTTATTCCTAAGAACTCCAGGTTCGCTTGCGTCGGAGAAACCTTGTAGGCCTTCATGCAGTCGTACAAGTCGTCAAAGGACGACGACGCGCGGACGGTGATAGTGCCTGGGCCGGTTGTGGAAACAGCAAAATTCGATGCGAGCTTTGCCGCCGCCGCCGAGGACGTGAGAGTCACATAAGGGTCAGTGATCAGCGTGTTGCTCAGCGTGAACGGCGTCGTGTCGCTGTGCAAAACAACGTTGATGGGAAGGACGCTATAGTTGTAGTGCCAGGCATAGAACGTAAAATCATCTGCACCCTCGGTATTCGTTTTAGACCGAAGGTCTTTGATGTTTTCACCAGCATTGTTTGTAAAGTCGCTGTTCGCGACCAGATGCGCTACGGCGCAGAGCAAAATTGAATTGGACGTGCCCATGAACTGGGCCACGCCGGTCGAGTCTGATGACTGAATATATACGTTGTCCGCCGTATTATTGATGGACTGTTGGCAAAGGTTATAGATGCGCCTCTGACCATTGTTGGTGTCTTTCATATAGACAACCACGCCTTGGATCAGCACCCCGGCTTGTGACTTGAATGTAAATTTCGCCTCGTTGCGCACCTCCACATACCCTTGGGTCTGCCCAGCTGTAATGTTGTGCGGAACTATTGGAATTGCAGACCCAACGGATAGATTGACCCCGCGCAGCAGCGATCCCGCAAATAGATTTAACCCTTTTGCACTTGCATTAGACTTAAATCCGTAGATCGACAGAAACGTGCCCTGTCTTGCATTCGGAGCTTGACTTGTGGTCACGGGATTTGATTCAGACCCGGACGTCGCTCCATAAGTCAGTCCAGCGACACCTTGCAGATTGAATACTGGCGGCGTTGTTAACACCACATTGGTGTTGAAAATAATCAACGCGGACTGTGGACTAGTGCCGTAACCTCTGACAGTAAGGCCATCAATGACCAGACTAGCAGCTGGGCCAAATCCCATTTGGTTGGCCTCAGTCACTTGCCCAGTTGGTGGGTAGATGACCTCTAAAACAGCGTTCGGGCCAATATACCCAGTCAAATATCCAGTGATGACGCCATTATTACTGTAAGTGTTGTTTCCGCCGAAGCTGGAATATGTTGAAACCCGAATGATACCGGAATACCAGTATAGAGTGCCTTGATAGAAGTTCACACCCGCAGTCATCTGATAGGCATTTCCCGAGTTTGATTGCGAGATTATGGCCTCGCCAGCCGAGGCGTAGGTAAAGCCATTTTGTGTTATTGGATTTCCAATTTGCAAAACTGCCGAATTTGATGCGGGAGCAATTGTTGTATTTCCCGACCCAAGCACAAGGCACTCGTTTTTTGGATCGATTGTTAAGTTGTTATACACAAGCGATGCGTTTGCAGGCAGCACATAGTATTTCTTTTGGAAGAGAGTTGACGGCCCAATCGTCAAAACGGTGACACCAGAAACAGACGACAGGCTTGCTAAAGACGTGTCCGTTCCACTTTGGGTGATAGTGTTGCCTGAAATAGAAAAGGTCATATTTCTGTTTTCACTTATGCTGATACATCACAAGGGTCGATACCGCTAAGCTCGACCACAAGCGCATCTGATGAACATGAGCACGTCATGCGATCGCCTGGGCGATAGAGGTCAAAACACCGTCCGTGTAGTGAAAGACTTTCGTGGTCACCGTGCCGTCCGCGGCATGTTCGGTGACGGACGCCAACAGGCCGGCCTCATAGGCAAACGCCTTCATGGCGCCACCCTCGTAGGCGATCTCCGCCAGCGTGCCGTCGGTGTTGTAGGAGAAGACCGGGTTGAGCAGGGGAGGGCCGGCGTCACCCGTCCCTCCAGAGCTGACTGGCTGAAGGAATGCTTGGCGAATAGTTTCGGCCGTAATACGATGGTCAACGATCGTTAGACCGGCTGTCCATGCCTGAGCAGTTGTTCCTTCCTGCGCACGACCACCGGCCGCGACATGGAGATCATCGCCGACGCGTTGGTCGATCTTTACGATTTCTCGATGGAAGGGGGCGGTAGTTGTTTCAAGAGTGACGAGGAAGAACTCGCCAGGATTCTGTGGAACAGGAAACAGTGGACCATAGTTTTGCGCCAGATGGATGACTGTTCCAGTTGGCGAAAGATTCTGGTCAAGAATCGATATTGCGTTGTTGGTAAAAAGCTGAAGTGGACCGGTCACGTTAGCTCGCCTCCAAACTTTTCAGCGAGGCGCTTCAGTGATGAACGGCTTTTTGGTCTTACACTCTCGGCCTCAGCAACGAATACATCAGCGCTTTCAAAAGGGACAACGACTTGAACCTTCTCAAAGCCAAGCTCGGCCTCAAACACCTGATACTTCTTCTTCGGCGAATCAGCTTGCGCCTCAAGCCCCGAGATTAAGCCAAACTTCTTAGTCATTGTATTCCCAGTTTAGCGGATAAAGTGAAACACGATCCCGGCGATTACGCTGACAACCAAAGCAACGACAAGAGCGCGCATAAACAGCCGGACCCGCTTCTTTGTAGTTGGTGTACTCCGTAACCTTGTATTTGGCGCCATCAGTAGTCGTGATGACGTCCTTCTCGATAGGAACTACCAGCATTTCGCTTCCTTAAAGGTTCTCGTCCAGCTCTTCGTCTAGCTCTTCTTCCTCGAGCTCGAGAAGATAGCGCTTGAAGTTAATCCGCGACTGCCTCTTGTCCTGAACATCTTCTGTGAAGCCACGCGCATGGCGCTTCTTCTTGTCGATCTTCCGGGCGACATGCTTGTTATCTTCAAAATCAGGGCTTTTTGCCATTTGCTCCTAATCCCCTTTTGAAAGGTTCCTGATATTTATGCTCGGTGGATCACTTTGCGGATTTTAGCGCGATCAGTTGGATCTGAGAGGGGCGGATGTTAGGCTTGCCGCCCCTGGCCCCACGAGGATTGCGGAACTCAAGCTTGAAGCGACCATGATCCGAACGCAGATATACCGTGATCTGCTTCCGCCCGCTCGCTGGATATCTGACTTCAGTCACTTCTAGGTTCTTGAGCATCACGTTGTTGACGTAGTCAGTGTCAATCTTCTTCGCGAATGGAGCAGTTCGACTTTCACGAAGGTAGTAATAGTTCGCGCCCCACATCTTGCGCATGATCGTGAAGATCTGAGAGTTCTCTGGAATGACCCCAGAACGCAGCTCTACCGGATCGAATGAGAGGTCGACCCCATCCCGAGCCGCGCGCAGACCCTCCATGACCTTCATCGGGTCAAGGTCGAAAGGCGCACACCAGTTCCGCCACTCAGAAGTCTGGACGTTAACCGTGAGATCATCGTTAAACGCAGCTGAGATTCCGAACTGCGCGACCGTGTTCCCGTTGTTGTTCTTCACCGAGATGTACTTCTTGCCCCCATCTCGTAGATGCACGATGATGTCCGCGATGATCGCGCCAGTGTCTTCCGGAGACATGTCGCCAGACCGCTTCGTGGACCCAGTTCGTGCTGCAACCGCAGAGATGTTGGGGAGCGCGAACACAGCATCGAGCCTTTCTAGGGCGTCAAACGCAGCAATAGCGATCGACAGGTCTTCGGTGTGTCGACCCTTCAGTAGCGCGTCCATTTTCTGGAGCAGCTCCTTCTCGAAGGTCTCGCCAGCGTTCCCACCGAGTGCCACGACGATGTCGTAGTTGGCTCCATCCAGAACGAAAGACACGGACGAATACTTGCCTGAGTTTTGAGATCGCTGGTTGACTTGAACCTGGGTGATGCCCATTCTTCGAGAGGTCCCTGTTCGCAGGTGATCCTCGACCATCGTCAAGACGTCAGAGAGCGGCGTCTTCCGATCAATAGGCTTGAAGCGGAGTTGGTAGAACTGAGTTGTGGAGTAGTTCTGTCCGCGGCTATTCCGCATCTCCTGAAGAGGCAATGCGGAAGTGACGTGATCCGAAATCTGTTGTGCGTTTTTAACCGCTGATGTGGATGCACGCCGAGTGGCGGCTTGGATCAATCAAGCTCCCCCATGAGCTCATGGGCACTTTTGATTAGCTTTAGCATTTGATAATTCCTGGATACTTTCTTGACGAGGTTGATCATTCCCTTGAGGGCGTCACTTTCATCACTCGGCTTATCGACACCGAGTTTGTCGTAGAAGCGATTAACGATGTCATCGATAACCGGCTTCTGTTTTGCCGCTCCACGCTGGGCGAAGTGGCTTACGCTTGGTACTTGCGTACCTACTGCATGCGCGATGCTGTTCAGATAACGCGCATTGTCAGAGCTGGTGATTGCGCCACGAGTAAGAAGATCACGTTCGATCTGCTTGATGTCATGTGGGTTAATCGTCTGACGGAACTCTTCACCGGAAAGCAGATGGGTTTTTCCCTTAGCCTGGCGATTTTCTGGAGTGGCGAACTTGGAATGCGACACCTGATCGGTGAAGCGTCCGATAATCTCCTTAAGCTTATCTACGTTTTTCCGGACCTGAGGATTAGACGCGAACTTGTCAGCGCGAACATCATCGTCTGAAAGGTGGCTCAGGTTTTCGTTGTAGATTTTCATCAGCTTGTCAAAGGCGTGATTGACAGCCGTGGTGGTTCCCGAAGTGGCGAGCTGCTTGAATGCTTGGGTGTTTGCTAGAAGATCACCTGCTTCGTATCGCCACTTGTCCTTGTATTCGTCGAGTATTGATGTCTCGTCTGGAAGGTCAGTTGCGGCCTTGAGTTCCTTTACGACGCCAACGGCCTTGGCTGCTGGTAGCTCATTGACATCTTCGTCAGGAACGGTTGGATCAACTTCACCGTGGACTGTAAACTTCTTGACCACACGGGCAAGGTAGGTGCCTGGCTTCAGAATGACTTCGCTTTCACTGCCGTGCTGACTCTTGATCGTCGCGTTGTACATCTGAAGATCAATCAGAATGTCCTTTGGATCAGCAAGCGTCGAGACGACATAGCCAAGCGCGCCGTCAATCGCGGCCTTCTTTGAACCACGCTCAAGCCACTGAAGGGTCGCAGCAAAGTTGGATTGCGCTGGACCGTACTTGGCGAACTTCTCAGCGACGTCCTTGCTGGTCGTCCAGGCCGATGGCTTTGCCCACTCGAGATCAACCGTCTTACCACCATCGCGGATCATCTCGAGGAACTTCAGGCCATTGCCCTTCTCCATCGTGCCATCGTAGCGCTCGCGTTCCTTCAGCGAGTGTTCAGCGAAGAGGACGCCACGATAGACAACGATCTTGTGGTCTGGGCGGATGCCAGGGATCGACATCAGCTCGTCTTGGGTTGACTGGCGGAGGTTGTGGTACCCGCTGTTAGCGTTAACCCACTCCTCAATGTCCTTCTTGGTGTACTTGGAGATAGCGCCCTTCTGAACCGTTGCGTGTTCCTTGAAGATGTCACGCACCAGCTCTTGAATCCACTCAAGACGCTTTTCAAGTTCTTCTGGAGTTGTTGTGCGGAAGCTCGCAAACGTGCGCGCACCAATCTTGGTGTTTCCGCTGTCTCTCGACTTTACAAAGGAGATTACGTTTTGGTTGTTGAAGAGGTAGTACTTCAACGTCTTAAGGAACGCGGCCTTATCTTCGATGTCGTCGATCTTCAAGTCTTTGTTGAAGATCATTGCGACGCGCTTATCCTTAGTCATGGCCTTTTTCAGGTCATCTAGACTAAGATCACTAGCTTCTTGGAGTAGTTGGATAAGCTTCATTGTGGAGAATAAACCGAGCTAACTTGTTGTTAGCCCTATTTATTCTCCGATGGTTCACACTGCGGTTAACCTTGGTAGACCCACAGCGTCCTGTCTACGTTCGGGTATGGTTCGAACGCCTTGTCGATGATGAGCGAGATGATGCGCCAATCACCTTGTGCCAGACCTGCTCCGATCTGCGGGTAGTGGACTTCCATTCCAGATTCATCGGCGATCTGGGCGATCTGCTCAAATGCAATCTTGATCGCATCGTAGTCGGCATAAAGACGACCCTCAATACGCCCATAGTCTTTTTGAGTAATCGCGTTGATGATGACAAGGTTTGGCGCAACGAGAGCTGGGATAATCATCCCAAGCTGATATTTGCCATCATGCCGCTTGTATTCTTCGTATGCAGCCGGATACTTTTGTTTAACCTGGGCAGCAACGCCAGAACCCATCACGCCGCGGGCATTGCACCCATGAACGATGATGCCCTGCTGAACACTCAACAAATCGCCGTGTCTAACCCGTCTCATGTCATTACTCGCTGTAGTGTCTGGTTGCATTGCTTGCCTGCTCTCTCAAGCGCATCTTGCGCTCAGCGAATGCATTGATTAGGTTGATCGTGAGAGCCTGCTTACTCGCTTCAGAAGGAAGCGCCATCATCTCAGAGATGAGATATTTCGTAAGCTGCTGTATTAGGGGTGTTTCATCGAGAGTTAGCGTCCCGAAAGGCACGATACGCTTTGGAATACACTCGCGGAGTGTCTTAACCGCTTGTTTCGATGAGAACGGTGCGTCCTCTGGGCAGATGTAAATCCAGAAGTCATACGTTTGTGCTGCGCTCGGGACCAGCATAAAAGAAAGCCCGCCCATCGGTTGAGGGACGAGCTGGTGCTTTCTTCTATCGTACCAATGTGGTCGTAGATGCCTGAAGATTTCAGTCTTCTGCACGGGTGTATTGCTCCGGCATCTTAGGCTCATCCTCTGGGCTAAGCGATTCTTCAAACAGCTCCATCACGCCATAGATGGCCTGCTCTGCAGAAACAAACTCGCCAAGGTTCTCGCGGACAGTACAGAGGTAATCACGATTGACGCTGATGCCCTCGATCTCTGACACTCTGCCGGACCACCAGATGCAGATCAGATCGTCATCGAGAACAGAACCGTACTCAAGAGACCCGCCTTCTGGGAAGAGCTTGAAGTAGATTTTGCCAAAGGAGAAAGGAACGGTCAGGTCCTGCTCGAGACGAGCCAACCACTCAGCGATCTTTCGCGGAATGGTCTTTACCATGGTGGCTGAGAATGCATCCTCGACCGGGATCGGATCAAGAGGATAACCTTCTATGTCAGGGAACTCGGAAACGGCCGTACCATTACCGCCGCCGAAAACGTACTCGTCGTATTGCTGTTCAGACATGTCAGACTGCCATAGGTGCTGTGATTGCGGGATGAGATTGGTAACCGACCAACTTGAAGTCATTCATTGTGAAGCCGTCAATGTCGGTAACCGCTGGATTGATCTCGAGCTTAGGAGGAGAGAATGGAGTCCGCGAAAGCTGCTCCTTAACCTGCTCGACGTGGTTGAGGTAGATGTGTGCATCACCAATGGTGATGACCAACTCACCTACTTGGAAACCTGTCACCTGCGCGATCATGTGTGTCAACAGAGCGTATGATGCGATGTTGAACGGCAGGCCCAGGAACAGATCGTTTGAGCGAATGTAGACCTGACACGAAAGCTTGTTGGTCTTCTTGCTCGCGTAGAACTGGGCGAACATGTGGCAAGGAGGAAGTGCCATGTCGCTGATCTCGCCGACGTTGAATGCAGTCAGAACCATTCGGCGATCATGAGGATTGGTCTTCAGCGTCTCAACGATCTTCTTGATCTGATCGTGCTCCTCGACGAGGACCTTGGCGCCGAGGAAGGTCTGCGCGCCATTGAGATGCTCGACAGAATCGGAGTACCCGCGGATAGTGTAGTGCTGCCAATGGCGCCACTGAACTCCGTAGACGCGACCGAGATCACCTTCGAACTTGGCACCTTTCCAGTAGTCGGCGTTCGCGTTCGCGGTCCAGATCGTGGTTCGCGATGGGTCGCGGGTGTCGTAGGTGATCTCAGCGAGACGACGCTCGTCAGATGATCCCTCAACGAACCAAAGCAGCTCGCCTAGGATCGGCTTGAAGAGCGTTTTCTTGGTGGTGAGAAGGGGGAAGCCTTCTGAAAGGTCGCAGCGAATCTGCTGACCAAATACCGAGAGCGTACCAACACCGGTACGATCAGAACGTTCCTCGCCAGATTCGAGAACGTATTCTACGAGATCAAGATACTCTTGTTCCATGTGATGGGCTCAATATACAAAAAGGTCGATGGGATCGTCGATGTCCAGAAGCATGTTGCCATCGGTCCATTCGCGGGTTTCGATCGGCCACCCGTTGTACTTCTTCGGGATGTAGGCCTTCAAATGGATCGGGCAGTAAACGATGATGGTGTCCTCTCCGTCGTGGGTGAGGTACATGTCCCGATGAGCACCAGTCAGTTGGAACTCGAGGACCTTTAGCTCATCACGAAGCTGATTGACGCTTTCGTCGAGCATGATTGCGATGAGGGCGTCAGACACGTAAGCCATTTTTCTATTTGAGGAAAGGAACGTCTTATTTACTTCGTCGGGACGTTCAGAAATTCTAACGCCTGAAGGTCTCCCAGAACTTCCTCTAGGAGACCTTTGGCTGAGTCACGATGAAAGTTCTTATTCTCAGCCCGATCGCGGTTACCAGCGACGTTCAGGGTGTCAATGCGATGCTTTATGATGAAGCGCGCCGTCATGTCGTTCACGAACGGAATCCACCGATCTATCGTCATCGGCAGATGGACGAGATAGACCGGCTTCTTGTGCTTCTTGCAGAGGTTGATTGTCAGCTCTGTCCCAGACGAGGTGAAGTTGCTAGCGAAGATCACGGTGCCGTCAGAGTCGAGGATGTTGCGGAGGGTGCGGGGACGGTAGTGGGTGGATGAATCCTCGACCAGCCCGAACTCCGCCAAGGATGGGTCTGGGCCATTTGCGGTCCTAAACCCCAGCGGCGCAGTTCCACCCGTCTCAAGCCCGAAGGTCTTCGCGGCTTCAAGCCCGCCCCTGTCCGCACCACACTGGCCCCCACTGATGATCTTGCGAAGTCCGAGGTAGTCGAATTCAATGAGCTCAGATTTTAACCTCAATGGTCGGACCACTTTTCTTTTCCACTGCCTCTGTGTGCTCTCGCAAAATCTTTTGGAACTCGATCACATCCTCTTTAGGCATATCCCCAAGCTTTTGAATTTTTGGGATTAGACGGAGAAAGCAGTGGCCACGATGTTCGAGCTTGTCACCTCTCCAGTAGCCCTTTTCACCAACCTTGAGGAGGGTATTAACGGGACTTCCCGCGGGGATGTAGACCTTCACGCTTCCACCATCAATCATCTTCACGACTTCCCAGCCGCCAGTGATCATCTTGAATGGGGAAACCTGCAGCATCTTGGTGATATTGCCACGATCAAAGGGGTTACCCATCTGGCCCCAGTCGATCATGTACTCGGAACGGATTTTCACGAAGACGCGATAGACGATGTTGCCGTCCTCAACGATCGTGATGAGTTCGTTCTCCATAACTCCGGCCCGAACATCGATCTCCTTGACGATGTTACCAGCGCGGGTGGTGATGTTGATGGAGTGCTTGCATCCCTTGAACGCTTCCTCGATTGAAACGTCGAAGAAGATTTCGTGGTAGTACTTTCGATTGACATGGGCCTGGCGGATTTGTTCCTCGAACTGTTCGCGCATCTTGCGCATCAGCTCAGAGGCCTGTTCCTCCGACATGCCTGACCCCCACTGAGGCTTAAAGTCCTCGTAGGAGTAGTCCTCGTCGGCAGAAGTACCGCCTCTCCAAGAAGTTCCACCGTTGGAGTGAGCGTTGTAGCGGGCGCCAGACGCGGGATTTACGGAGCGCTGCAAAAGATCATGTGCCTGGCTAATCTTCTTGAACATCTCCTCATCACCGCCGCGGTCCGGATGGTGTTCCATCGCGGCTTTCTTCCAAGCCGTCTTCAGATCGGCTTCACTGAAGCCGGGCGAAACTCCAAGGAGGCGTCTGGCTTCTTCACGAGTCATGCGGCTTCTTCTTCCATTTTCTTGAAGGCTTCCTCGAGGGTCATGCCATCTTCGGCAGCCGCCTCTTCAACGCCCTTCACCCAGGTGCGAGCTGCCCAGCGAATACCGAACACGAGGGTATGATAGATCAGGAAGATCGTGAGGAGAACGAAGAGGTTGTAGTAGATGAAGAACGAGACGTAGCCGATCGCGTTAGTCCAAGCCCACAGCTTGGAGGGGATCGACTGCTTGTTCATCGTGTCCACCATCCCCTTGGCTCCCTTGAGAACCTTGATGATGTTGTCGCTGCTGATTTTGACAGCGAGGTAGGCGCCGAGCGGAACCATTGCCATCGCGAACGTGGCGATCGTAATCAGCAGCCCGTAGAAGTAGAGGAAGGCGGGCCAGCGGGTGTAGACCCAGCCAACGAGAAGGCCGACCACGAACATCCAGCTCGCTACGCCTTTGAGAAAGTCTTTCAAGTTCATCTCCTATTTAACGCATCTTCAAATCACATTATACACCGCTTTTCGAGCGATGTAAACGGATCATTTACGATCAAGCCAGTCGAAGAACTTGACGATGTGAGGCCTGGCCCATCGAGAGCAAATCATGATAGTGGTCACGTAGACCGCAGCGAGGATGCCGATCAGAATGAGCCACGGTTCCATTAGACGCGAGCCTCAAGAGCCGCCTTGGCACCAAGAAGGCGGGCTTGCTTCTGTTGAAGAGCGCGACCGCGGAGTTCACCGTCGCAGCAGAGATTTTCAGGGGAGAGATCGCACTCGATGCACTCGAGGAGCGCGGTGATGTCCCAGTAGGAAAGGTCATTCGCATCGAAGACGCGCTGACCGCGGAAGAAGTGGGCCAGAGCGTTCCGGCTTTCAATGTAGCTGTGGAGGTGTTGTTCATTGGTCATCGTATCAGCTCCAGTTGATATAATGATCTTACACTGTTCCACCAGGTTGTAAACAGGAAAAGAGGAATTAGTTTTTCGAGGGAATTAGTTTTTGAGGGGGATCAGTTCCTCGAACTTTGCATATGTCATCCACGAACCTTCAGTCGGTTGGTCGATGATCATCCCAGTACCACTGCGGATGCGCTCGATGCCTTCTCGCTTCTTCCGCCCTGTGAAGGGAATGTAGTGGAGCCAGCGTCCGCCACTACCGCGGCAGTTCACGCAGATAACGGCTTGGCCTTTACCTTCCATGAACCCAACGTAGAGACCTGTGCCCTTGCACGAGTCGCATTCGATCTCGATTGCAGTCATTTCCGCCATCAGATTTTTCCTTCGAGAAGCTGGCTGACCCACATGCGCTTCGCGCGATCGACGAAGATACCGGTGGAGGTCCTAATATCGACATAAACGACGCGGTCCATGGGAACATCGCGTTGGGGAATGGGCTTCTTGAGACCGGCGAGAACCGATTCGGGCATCGGCTTGTATCGCGGAGAAGGCTCTTCCATCTTGACCACGGTAGAAACGTGGTACCAGCCCTTGCCCTTGAAGTTAGAGAGCGAGGAGACGAACTGATCGCCGACGCGGACTTTGTCATAGGTAGGATTGCGGTTCATCGGGTTTTCCTTCTTCTAATAAAGCATCTTAACACGCGTTCAGCGGAAAGTACACCGTTAAAACATCTCTTTCCAGAAGTACTTCGGTTCCCCAATCCTCGGATACGGATTGCTAAAGAGCCATTCGACGCGTCCGCACTTCTCGCACTTCCGCTTCGCGCTGTTTTCCTCATGCTCGACGTAGCGATGAAGGCAGAACCGCATCTTCACCTGCAGCCACCAGGGACGGCCGAGGAAGTCAGAGATGTCCCATTCTTTCCACCTCATCGCGCTTTTTGAACCGCGAAGCACTTGTACTCGTATCCGCCCCGGTCCATGCCGCCGATCTGCGCTCCAAGCCGCTGGCACTCCTGGAGTGACGCGATGTTGTCAACCTTGATCGGGTTGTTCCACGCGATGAAAACGAGGAGGACGTAAACGATCATTTGCCGTATTTCTCCCTGAGGCGTTCAAACTCTTTGCGCTCGCGCTCTTCACCGTGGATGCGAGCCGCCATCTCGGTATCGGTCTCGTCCACATTCGCGTAGAGGACGAGACCCATTCGTTCTGGTGAATACGAGTCAGCGACGTCCTCATAGGAGAGCGTGCAGCCAGGGTATTCCTTCTGGTACCGCTGAAGCGTCTCAATCGCGCCCTCGACTGATCCCTCGAGATCATATGTCAACGTTGTAATCGCGACAGGTCGCTTCATGCGCTCATAGTTAACGTGCGGATAACGCTTCATCGGTTTTCCCTTACGAGTTCGTTGTAGGCGCTGTCGGCCTTTTCATGGCGGCCGACCGGGAAAGCTTTAGGCGTAATCCCACCAAAGGATGTCTTGATCCTCGCCAAGGATTTGCCAATCGACATCCTTGGCGAACCCTTCCCACCGAGCGGGACCATTCCCAACCCAGCCTCTGAGGTAGACAACCACCCGAGTCTTGTTAGACACGGGCTGCTCCCCCTTATTTTCGTACTTCATAGCTACGCGACTTCCTGTTCAGCTGCGAAAAACTCAACACCGCCCCAGTTGCTCCAGCGCCAGGAGATTTGGCGACCGTAGGAAGAAACCGATGTCTCACAGATGAAGCTTGCCGCTTCGGCAAAATCTTCATCGCAGGTAGCCCAGGTTTCCATGGCAGTTTCCATGTCCTCGTGAGCTTCATCAATAATTTCTTCAAGGGTCATTGCAAACACTCCCTGTTGATATTATGATCTTACCCTGTTTTCCCAGGATGTAAATAGCCCCCGTTATGGCTTTATTCCTTAGCGAGGAGTCCTCAGATATTCGAGGATCGCGTCTGGTGCTGTCGCGCCATAGGGATCGGTCTCGCAGTTGTCGCAGCGGCCTGGCTCTTCAGTGAGCATCTCGATAGCGCCGTTGTCGACCACCGCGGCATAGCGCCAGCTACGGCGACCGAAGCCGAGATTGTCCCTGTCGACCAGCATGCCCATCCCATCGGTAAAGCGGCCTGAGCCATCAGGAATGACCTTGACATGCTCGAGGTTCTGCGACTTTGCCCAGGCATTCATGACGAAGCTGTCGTTGACGCTGATGCAGTAGATTTCGTCGATGTCGAGCTTCTTGAACTCGTCATAGTTCTTTTCAAAACCGGGAAGCTGCATTGTCGAGCAGGTTGGCGTGAACGCTCCGGGCAACGAGAAGAGAACGACGCGCTTGCCACCGAAGAGATCAAAGGACGTAACGTCCTGCCAACGGAAAGGATTCGGTCCACCAATGAATTCATCGCGAACGCGGGTCTTGAAGACGACGCTTGGAACTACCTGCATTATTTTCTCCTAGTGTGTATCTGTTTTGCATGAGCTTGTCGATTCGATCCTGCGACCATCCGAGATCACGAAGGAGTCCCTCGCACTTGATGTCGTCAGTGATGGTGTCGATGTACTGGGCCGGGCCCGGCAGAAGGAAGATCACGTAGAGCCAGTTTTTAGAGAGACGATCTTCGCGATCACGGTACGCCTTGTTCTTCGCGAGGCGATCCAGAACCTTCTGCTCGGCTTCAGCCTGGATGTCGTTGTGAAGCTGCCCGGATTTCTTCAGCGTTTCGCAAAACTCCTGCATTTAGATACCCATCATATCGAGGAGTCCACACAACACGGTAACCGCTATGAAGAGGATTCCTATTAATGTGAAAAATGCTACTGCAGGCCTCCTCTTTGGGGGCGGAGGGGGAGGTGGTGGGACAAAGTTTTTGAGAAAGTGGTCGCGGGGCAACATTTACGTTTGCTCATTTCTTAATTGTTGGGAAGTTCCCATGAAGGCACGTAGGCTCTTCTGACCGTGATCGTTGGCCAGCGGCTGTCTGGCTTCTTGGTCGTTACCTGTTCAATCGCGGTCTCGGCATCCCGCTCGTTGTTGAAGCCCATTGAGGTTGTCGCAACCTGACCGTTGAACTCGATGACCACCAGAACCTGATAATATGGTACTGCCATTAGATTTTCTCCAAGAACATCCGCTGGTATTTACGCCTCAGATAATCAGCAACGGATCACTTTCTATCTGTCCCAGACAAACTCTTCACTCGTTTAAGATTTCCTTTAAGCCCTTAATTAAAACAGATTGCTTTTCAATTAATTTTTTTTGCGAATTGATTAAAATCGACTGAACAACACAGTAAATTACTAGAGCGATGATGACATCATGTTCATACATGTTCTAATTTCCTCTTGATTTGCCGAAAACAGACAAAAGCTGATCCGTTTTTTGGGATTAAATCCTTAAGCGTGGGCGGAATTATTCCGCCCACGCTTTATTTTACTTGTTATTTTCGAGAATTCCGTCAATATAAATTGAAGCGTTTCGGCATACCTCACATTTATGCACTTCAGCCGAACTTTCTAATTCTAAAGCAGCAAACTCTAGAGCCTCTTTAAGGACATCATTTTTGTCTAGAGAAGAAACAAGCTCACCATTTAGAAGGCCTATGCATGTAGCTGACAGAAAATCGTTCCCATCCCAGCGCGCCTTTTCCGCTTCCAATTCTGAAACGCGCGCCTGTGCAGCTTCTAGCTGGGCATGAAGGGAGGCGATCAGATCAGCAGTTTGTTTCGCGTCTTCAAGGTTCAGCGTCTTGATCCACTCATTAGTCCGGTTCATTGTTGTACCTCCTTTTTGATATGATTTTATTCTATCATAAACCGCAGGATTGTAAACAGCTAGTGGGTCATGAGCTGCATAAATGTGTGATTAGCTATCTTAACGATATTTTTTCCCTTTTTCACCCATTTGGGGAGAGTATGAACCTTGGCCTTGTTTAGATAATGGTCTGCACCATTAGTTGGATCATTTACCCTAAGTCGATACACTTTAGAGGCTACGGAGTACGCCTTTTGCCAGGCAGTCATATCATTGATCTCAGGACGATGAATGTTATCGGTCCATGAAAATTGATGACTTTTCCAGATGGTTCGGCAAACATCTCCTCCGAGTTCGTTTTGAACTCTATTCATAACGACATATGCGGCTGCTATCTGCCCACGTTCTGGTTCACCTCTCGCCTCATAGTAAACATCTTCTGCTAGACATTTGATTGATCTGTTGGCAATATCCTGAGGAGTTTCAACGTTCTGCAGAGGAATTTTTGGAGATGCTGGCAAAGATGGATGGTAAAACTGGATAGCGGGACGAGTTTGGTAATCAGACAGCATGTTTGATATCTGGCAAATTATTCCCAGCGATGCAACTGAAACCCCAATAAGGAGAGAGGTAGCGGCTTTTGTCTCGATCATCTTTATCCCTCGTTCTGATTTTCTAATTTTACACAGAACGGCCAGGATGTAAACATGAATTTTAGCTAATGATTGTTTCTATTGCCATGACGGCGCGTTCATGCGCTTTTGAAGCGTCATAATATCGCTTATAGGTATCTCTATTCGAACACCTTCCCCAGTTTCAGCACATGCTATCACGTGCGATTTGATGGTTGTTGAAGAACTTTCATTTGAGCTCTTAAAAGAAAATGTCAAAAGCTTTGATTCTAGTTGTTCGTGAATGTGCCGAATTTTTTGTTTATATCGATGGGCGGTTAAAATACTAGCAAAGAATCCACCTACCAATCCCCCAATAAAACTTGAAATAATCATTTTGACCTCCAGGCTTTAGCGGCAATGGCACTGGATTTTCAAGAAAATCCACAGTGAGGTATTATTTACTCTCCATTGCGGCAATAAGGGCGGCTCTGACCTGTTCAAAAGGTCCTTTGTGTTCAAAAGCCGCTTCGGCTAACGCGATACTTGCCAATTCAAATCGTCATCGGCCAATACGAACGCAAAGGGATCAATGATCCGAGCAATCTGTTCTCGCTGGCTCATGCTCCGCCCCTCCGCTTCAGGAAGTCCTCAAGGGCGGCTTCCATGCCGAGCTTTCCATTCAATCCGTCGAGCGCAATTGTCCATGCTCGGGAAGTTTCAGTTTCCGTCACCGGCCCGACCGGCGCGGCCTGCATGGCGATGATCTGGTGGGCCGTGCTGTAGGCGGATTGGATCAGATACATGGCGTGCTGATAGTGAACACACATGCCTGCCCACGACATGCCGTCTGCAATGCTTTCCTCGACCATTTTGAACGGCCAAGGAGCAATCACCCGCGCCACCGCCTCAGCGTCAAGGGTGGGTGCGGCGGGGGCGGTAAGGGCCACCAGTTCAGCTACGCGCGTTTGTAAGGCGCGAATAGTTGCCTCATGTTCGGCGCACTGTTTTCGCCACGCATCCATCCGTCGCACGGTGTCAGAGAGGACAGTTTCCCGCGCCTGTGTGGCCTGTTCGGAAGACAGCAACCCCGCATTGAGCACCGACACCAGCCAGTTGCCGCGCTTAACGTCCAAGCCTTCGCGGGGGTCGCAACTGATGTTAACCATCAAACCGTTGGGCATGACGAGATAGAGCGCCGAATGGTCATCGGACGGGTCGGGGTCGTGCAGGCTGAACTGACCGTGCCAGTCGAGGTCATCACGCCACGCCACCGGCTCGACAGACCCTTCAGAGCGTTGACTAACACCGTCTGAGCGTTGAGTAGGTGCGGCCACCGGCTCACCCGCCTTGGCGATGAGGGCCATGACAACTTCAGTGGCGTATCCGGCTTGAGCGCCGTCAGCGGCAACGACACCCATGACCTTCGATATCTCTTCACGCAGGTCCATCACTGGTCTCCCTTCCGAAGGTCCGCGATCAGTTTCGACCCGGCTTGCATTGCTTCTTTCGGCGTCAGGTAAGACGCAACTTCACTATTGATCGGGCGCTTGGTGCTGACCAACGGCTGCATCCGGGTAAACAAAACACCATGAACGCGCAGCGCGTAGCGTCGGTCCTTTTTCGGAAGCTGGTGTCCAAGGGTGCGGACTTGCGCAAGCGGCGTCCCATCGTCGGCGGCAAAAACCCAGCACCCGTGAATAGGGGCGCGCCAGCCGCCGCCGAGGTGCTTCAGGGCTTTGCGGTATTTGGCATCTTGAAGCCGAACGCTTATGTAGCCCTGCGGGTAAAGAAGCGTTTGCGAATAGATCAGATTGGCGATGGCGGTCATTTCCGTCCTCCCTTGTCCATGAAACGTGTATACGCTATACACTGACGCAGTGTCAATAACGGATATGCGAAATGGGCCGACCAAAATTATACGCCGAGACGATCCTGCTGCGGTTGACAGACGGAACGCGGGCCAAGATCGACGCCGTGCTTGGCGAGAATGAAGACCGCACCGACCTGATTCGCGAGGCCATTGAACGCGAGATTGCACGACGGTCACGCGCTCGGCGGAGGCCATCACTGGCCTCCCTGTAGTTGGTGGCGGAGAACAGCGGCGGCGAGCGCGTGACGTTGTTTGATAAACATACGCCCGATGATGGCGTCGTTCTCGTCATCCTCGGAGTAACCCGCATTAACCTCGGCGCGGCTGAACAGCTCTTGGAACGCCGGTTCGTCAATCTTCCGCCGGTCGCAACCCTCCCAGTAACGCTGCTTCCAAAATTCCACATCGTCCGCCAACTCCGCCACGCGCGCCTTCAGGCACTCGTAATGCCTCGGCCCCCACAGGTGGCAGTCAGGGCCGTGTGTGCCCTCCCGGCCTGCAAGGTGCTGCTCGTAGGTCAGGCACTGGCTTAGGCGCTCGTTCTCGGCCTGTGCGGCTTCTAGCTGGGCGTGGAGTTCAGCGATGTCTTCAGCGGCGAGCAATTCGGGAATTTCAACCCAATCGTTTCGAACGCGCGCCGCCCACTCTTCCCTACTCCGGTGCATTGGTGGTCTCCTGAAGGGCTTGGGCGCGGATCGCAGCCATGATTTCCTTGATGGTGTCCCACGGAACGTTCGGCGTGAATTTCATGTCGTCGCCAAATTCATCCTTGATGCAGAAGGGAAATTTGAACTCGCCTATGTAAGCGGCCTTGGTCTCCACGCTCGGCGTCAGCGCACTCAGCAACCGGTGCTCCCGCGCCTGTGCGGCACGGAGGGCGGTGATGATCGCGAGCGTGTCTTCGATCTTGCAAAGACTGAAGCCAACCTCAGCGTGGCGCTCTATGCGGGCGACGATGTCATCAACCTCACTCATCCCTCATTCCTCCTCGTAAAAGTTGGGATGACATGGCAATTCATGGCCCCAAACACTTGACCGATTTCGCCCACTAGCGCGCTGCCGGGATTCAAAAATAGCCATTCCAAAGCCGCTACGCTTTTGCCAGTAATCGCAGCCAAATCAGCAAGTGTTTGGTCGGTCTCGCAAAGGCGCTTCCAAAGTTTCCACGCCACGTCTGCTTCGACTTTTGCGACTGCTTCATCGCGCCTCATCCCTCATCCCTCCTCGTAATGTGGTATTTCGCCAGCAGGGCGCGGGCGCCGTCTTTGGGGTCGGGCGCTCCCTGATCCCAAAACACTTTCGCCAACTCATCCTCGCCCACTTCAGCGGGTGGATTGACGAGGCGGTGACCACGCAACTTCTCTTCGATCAACCGATTAAGATTGCGGAGACCTCTGATCCATTCGGTTTCGTCTATCGGCTCATCCGGCCGAACGGGTGGTGTTGGCGGCATGGCGGACTCTCTTAGGTCCACGAACGACGGTAACGATCGCACCTGGATAGATAGCGCAGTGACCGTCGAACCAGGAGCCAGAGGACTCTGTCATCGTAACGTACGGGAGGTTCTGATCACCGCCGACAGAGTACATAGCGGGAATGCCAGACTTCGGCTGCGGCCTTATCTTAAGGAGCGCCCCAGGGATGCACTGTTCCTTCTTAAGCACGCTGCCATCTCTCCATAAGGTCGTAGAGCTGGACCAGCGTGTCATCATCGGCATCGAGCATCTTGTTCGACTTCTCGGCAAGAGCAGCGTTACCCTCGTCGATGTAGGAGTCGGTCATGGCGTTAATCGCCTTGGTGATGCGAGCGATCTTCTCAGCGTTGGTCATTACAGCCCCAGCTTCTTCTTAGCTTCGGTGGCGGCCCGCTTGAACTCAGCAGGGCTGCACTCACTAAAGTCGATGAACATGTTGTCGAAGATGCGGAAAGCGGCTTCCTCAGAGACGTTCAGAAGCTTCATGATCTGACGAATGTTAGCCATCGAAAGTTCTCCGCTGCAGTTCGTATTCTGATTATACCACGAACCGCAGGAATGTAAACAGTCAATAGCCTCTTTTGCGGCGGCTGATTCCGTCTAGCGGCCAGGGGTACTCTCCGACCCCTATCGCGGCGAGCACGACTCCGAGGAGCCAGTTTCCTAATGCGAGACCGCCGATGATTGCGAGAACGAGGATCATATCGTCCTTACTGGCACTGGATCGGGAGTAGGCGTTTCGACCCTGCACGGATAGACGCGGAGATGAGCGTAGCTGACCATCTCACCATCCCCGTCCTCATCCACCATCTCCTTGCTGAGCACGGTGCGGTAGACATGGTTAAGGTCCTCGGTTGTCGGCTCGCGATTATAGACCGCAGCGACTCCCTCATCCCCACTTTCCGTGTGGTAGTAGACGACCCACACATTCATGATAAGGTTTCCTCTAATCGTCGTCAAGCTATTCTCCCTTTACGGCCCTCGTACCAAAGAGCGTAGGCGTCTCACTGCACTCGCAGTAGAACGGATGACCGCAGGTACGCGTGCTTCGGACGGTTAGGTTGCCATAGCCTTCCTTGCCATAGCGTCTCTGCATACTCTGCAGGTCACTGATAAGCGAGCTAAGGGAACCCTCCACGTAGATCGTGTCGAGCTTCTTTTCCTCGAACTTCTGGGTCATGCGCGCTGGCACCTTATCATGACGGTCTCGTCTGTACGGGAAAGAACCTCCACCCCGTAAACGATGTCATTCGTGTAAAGGAACTTCTCGATCTTCAGCCACTCTCGCTCAGAGTACCGATCACCATCACAGGTCATCATGTAGTGTTCCCAAGAGCGGGGCATTTCGAGATCGATGGTTTCGACTTCGGGCATCTGCATCCTCAGAAGAAGGTTGATACAACGAAGGTACGGCCGCAGCGAGTCACGGTAGCGGAGTGATCGTAGAGCCGATCCTTACCTTCGCCTGGCTGACCAAACGCCCAGTACTCTCGATCTTGGTCAGAGAAAGGGCTGGTGTTTGCGAGGAAGAGCCCCTTATCCGCAAGGAACTTCTGAGCTGCTTTGCGAGTCGAAAATTCCATTAGGCTGCCCTCGTTAGCTGTTATTCTGATCTTACACTGTTTCCCCAGGATGTAAACAGGGAAAGTTAGGCGGGCAGCCTAATGCCTTTCGCCGAAGGAGCTCTGCTGAGGGTCTTGAACCCCCACTCGCAGTGATCGTCCTTGATGGTGACAGGGTTTCCCAACCGAGTCCACTTCATCCAGCCCTTACTGTAGCCGTTGAAGCCGTAGTTGCCGTAGTTGCGGTAGAACTGCTGGCCATCCTCACGAACCGCTACGTGAACGTGACGAGTGAAGGTATCGATACCGGTGAAGAGAGCGATTGCCTTGGCCATTGGATCATCTCCAGTTGATAGAGAGATAATACACTGTTCGCCCAGGATGTAAACTGCTATTTTCGAACTCTTCCCTGGTCATGATAGAGGCCATTGTTTCACGAACCTCTCTAGCGCTGCCTACGCTACGGCAGGAACATTCGCTGAGAGAGAAGACGTACCCTGGCCGAAGGTGGATGAAGACGCGACCTTCCTCCATGCCGTTTCCTTCGATCTCGATTACGCGAGGATCGGCAGCGGCTCTCTGAAGGGTCTTCACCGCCGAGAAGCCGTTGGTGTAGGTGATCTTGGACATCGTTCCCTCAATCGAAGAAGTTGCCGACTCGCCACTCGTAGCAGTTGGTGTTGCCGATACGGAACCAGGCTCCACCGAACGGGCGGAAATAGTCATTGGCTTCTGACATAGCCTTGAGGTGGTGATCCGACTCGACGTTGAAGTTCACACCTTGGAATCGAAACGTGAAGTGTTCCATTAGCTCACCTTTCCAAACGTGGTCTTGTAGTCGACCCACTGCTCGAAGAAGATGGCGCAGGCTTCGATCTGCGGGTCAAGGAAGCCTTCCATGCGAAGGCAGTTGTCGAGGTAGCTGCGCAGCCGCTGAGGGTCACTCGCGATCTCAGGAAAGTCCCGAAGGGTCATGAGGATGCCGCTTGCCTTCCACAGCTTCAGATAGCCGCGACCGAGGTTGTTCGCGAACTCGAGGAAAACGTTGTGGTCAAGATCGTCGAACATGTCCGTCTCCAGTTGATAGAGTGATAATACACCGTTCTACCAGGATGTAAACAGGTTATTTGCCGCGCCAGGCGGTGAAGCGATACTTTTTGTTGATGCGCCCCCAGAGGACGTGCATTTGGTTCTGAAACGAACTGTAGCGCCCTGCCCCACCGTAGGTGATTGTGTAGGTGTCGCCTCTCATAGAGAAGCGATTGCCCGGCTGATGATGGACTGATTTACGAACCAGCCCATGCGTCTCTTCGAGGAACCTGATGTCATGGTCAAACTCCTCGAAGATCGCGGGCGGTAAGATGAGGGTCTGGGTTCTCAGTCCTCTTGCTCCTCGTCTTCTTCCTGAGGGTCCGTATCCACGATGACCGTGTTGCCGAAGGAGATGACCGAGTTGTTGTCATCTTCATAGCCGGTCTCAAACGCGGTCTTGAAGGTGTAGACGCCCGCCAGATTGCGGTTCAGAATGTCCTTCAGACGGTCGGCATCGATCGCATCTACGAGGACGCAGCCGATGGATCCAGAGTCAACGGCGATCCGCTGACCGAAGTTGTCCTCGTAAAGGCCATCGCCGTACTTCGTCGAATAGATCGCGAAGGTAGTTCCATCGTCCAGAGTGAACTCACCATCAAGGCACTTGTGACCCACGATGATCTTGTCGCAGACATCGGTCCAACGTTCATCGTCGAACACGTAGCAGAGATCACCGACGTAGTAGGTTCCGGACTGCATCATAGCTTTTATCTCCAGTTGATAGAGAGATAATACACCGTTCGGTCAGGATGTAAACAGGTTAGTTGAAAATTTTTGTCGTGATGCAGCCGGTTTACCGATCGAGCCACGCCTTGAAGCTGGTCCAGAGAGAATGGCCGCGGTAGGAGATGCCCTCCGACAGCACGATCGGTAGGTGTTGATTGGCGCCAGGTCCAGCGACCATCTTCCGATAGTCAGGCAGGTCGAAAGGGGAATGGTACTTCATGCGATCCTCGACTTATAGATTGGGGTTGCCGGCTTCGTAGGATCATTGTCCTCGAGCACGATGACCCGGCTGGCCGGCGGACAGAGCTTGCGAGCGCGACGAATGACCGATGCCCGGCTGATGTCCTCCATGCGGATCATGTCGAGGACGCAGCGATGGCCGGCGCGATCCTCTTCCATGATGACGTAGAGATCGAGGCGCGCGCTGTAGTCGGTCATTGCCTCACATGCTCCAGTAGGTTTCCGTCGAAGGGTCGCAGCAGGAGGGCGTGTTGACCGGGATGATCACATCCTCGCCGCTCAGCAGGTTCTTGACGACCCGCTTCTTTTCGATCTTCGCGAACTCGTCCGTCGGCAGGATGGTGTATTCCGCGGGGTTGATCCGACCAGCCTTAGCGGCGGCATTCAACGCGCGAGTAGCGCCACCGCGTTCCTTGTAGACGGCGTCCTGCCAGTAGCCCTGACGGATGACGCGGAGAATCTGAGTGGTTTCGATGTGGAAGACGACGAAGGCCATGAGAGCATCTCCAGTTGATATAGTGATATTACACTATTCGGCCAGGATGTAAACAGGAAAAGAGCGGCCTGCCGCAACAAAAGCCGGCAGCCAACCAGGTCCGTAGCAGCGCTCGCATTCCAAGATCGTGAAGTTGCCGGTGCCATCGTCCTTGACGTCCAGCAGATAGGCCGGCGTTTGCTCACCGCACTTGCTGCACGGCAGGGTCGTGATGACGGCTTCTACGGGTTCAGCGCGAATCATGATCCTCAGCTCAGCAGATCGGAGAAAGAGGAGTAGTAGTGGTACACGTCGCCGAGACCGCCAGAATGGCCGTGTTCCCAGGCCAGCCCGAAAAGCCGATCAGACTTCGGATGACCAGCTGCACCGAAGAACTGCAGCGCAAGGTCGGCCTTGAACTGCTTGTGCAGCCGGTTGACCTCCGCGTTGTAGCGCTGGCCAGCTTCAGTGCGTGCCACCACCAGCTCGTCGTACTCATGGCGAAGGTCGACGATGTTCCGCATCTCATCGGCCGTCAGGCTCTTGACCGGCTTGTTGAGGATGACGGCCAGCTCGCGCTCACGATCAGACTTGATGGGATAGCCGGGGTTCGGCTCGTAAGCGTTGGCAAGAATGTTCTCGTAAACGTCCATCTTAGCTGTCCCTTGACATCATGCGAATGTAGGCCTTCATCTTTTCGTCGTGAATGACCGGAGCTGAAGGAACGTATTTTTCCCGAACAGAATAGACTCTCGCCCAGTAGCCGTACTTGTCGGCCGCCATCTTGTCGATCACTGACCGTTCGGTACCGTCAGCAACCTCGAAGGTGCTCGGACCGGTCCAGTCTGCGTATCCCTTAGGCCATACCGAAACGGTCATCATGAGCGCGTCTCCATCTGTTATTCTGATCTTATACAGAACGGTCAGGATGTAAACAGGAAAATGTTAGAAGTTCGCCTTTACGCTAACTTCGATCGGCGGCTTCTTCGTGGTGAAGGTCGCGATCGGCTTGTCGGCCGTTGCCGTGTTGGCGCTGATGAAGTACAGATCGAAGTGGAAGTACTCTCCAGCCGCGAGCGACTGCACCATCGTCTTTGCGATTTCAACGGCGCGTTCGTGGGTCGTGGCGTAGACCATGATGTCCAACCGCTGAGTGGTAACCGAACCAGCAGCGCAGAGGATGTAGGTGTCGTTGGTGAACATCGTTGTCGCTCCGTCATCAATCGTTGAAATGATAATACCACAACCTGACGGTGATGTACACAGGAAAGTTTGGCTCGTTTCTGCTATAGGGCGGCTCAACGCCCCTTATATAAACGGTCTATACGGAGCGTTCTGAGGAAACCGAAAAGCGGGCAAAGCAGTACCCTTTAGCCCGAAAACATCAGCACCAGCTGCCTTTAATGATATTAAATGAAGGCATCAGTGGCTAAAACTATAAATAATTTCAGCAACTGGTGCAGGAGTTTTTAAGAAATGAGAGAACCAAACATCCCCCGAAGAGATGTTCTTGAGGCGCGCTTGAGAAAAGTCATCTATCGTCTTAACCGACTTCAGACAGAGTACGAAGAGGAACTTGCTGAGCTTGAGGTAGAAGAAGCTCAGATCCAAATGTACATGTCGTGGCACAGTTTTTCTCAAGCACGTAAAGATCTTATTGAAAGAGTTGAAGCACTGCCTGAAGAGCCAGGCGTCTATGAGATATGCTGTGGTAAAGAAGTCGTGTATGTAGGTGAAGCTCAGAACATCAGGAAGAGATGTAGAGATCATCTCAATGAAGTGTTCTTTATCAGTGGACAGGCTGTTACCGCAAAAGTATACAAAAGGTTGGCAACAGAAGATCCTGCGTCTTTAAGCTTTGATGCGGTGCTGGTCGGGGTTAAGGACAAGAGAGAAAGACTTAAGGAAGAAAGTCTTCTGATTGAACGCAGAAAGCTTCAAGGTCACCCATTAACAAATGCTGTTGTCGTCAAAGGCAGTCCGATAAAGACGGGCTTGAATAGAAAGAAGATAGTTACTACCGAAGAAGCGTGGGAAGATCTTCTTCAGTACATGACGCCCGATGTTAGAGATGCATCATATATTTTGTGGGTGAGCGACTAATCCGTCTGACGCCGCTTTCCTTCGGGCGTGTGGATGAAGTATTGGTGACAGGTCTCGCCGCGATCGTCACCCGCAGGCTGTCACCTTCTTCACGAGGCCAGCCCTCCACCTTCCTGATCTTATCGATAAGGTCAGCTGGGGTCCGCGCTGTGAGGGTCTTCCTTTTCATATTGCAACTGTATCACACTCTCAACCGAATGTAAACAGCTCAGCGCCGCTTTGTGAGGTCGACCACCTTCACCTCGTCCTCATACTCTTTCTCGAAGTGGTAATCCCGCCGATCACCCCTAAAGAGGTTCACCGTCGGACAACCACGCGCGATCATCTTCAGGTCGGCCTGAGTGGGACTCCTACCGAACTCCAGCTCGAAGTCCTTTAGGTCCCTTTCGGTAAAGGTAACGCTACAGCAGGCGGTCTCAATCCATTCTACGGTAATCGACTTGAGCTTAGGCATCACCATCCTCCGTCGTTCTTCCTACTATAGCACAGCGCCAGCAGAAAGTAAACTAGAACGTGATGCAGACGAACCGCTGTTCAACTCTAACTAGGAAGCGACCCTCTTCGTCTACAGACAGATCAACATCATCTGTCTTGAAGTAAAGCTTGAGCTCAGCGATGACCTCATCAGCAGTTGAGCCAATGATCAAACACTCGGTGACCGCGTCCTTAAAGCTTAGCATCTTCTCGCCCCACTGAAGTGATACACTGAACGCTTCTCCTCGTCAGTCAGACTCTTCCACCAGCCGTTCGCTTCCTTCAGTAGGTTAGGATGGAAGCGTTCACAGCAGCAGTCCTCACACTCGTACTCGGCTTCAGCTTGCCCTGTAGCTACGGTACAGTCCTCGTCGCCGTACTTACAGCCGAACAAAGGGCAGCAGTGAGTGGTGTGGACGTCGCTCACATCGTACCTTCTTCTATTACAGAGATGAAGGTCACGGCCACCTGTACAATGCCGCACTCGTCGACGCAAGATCGATCCCGCTTCAGAGCTTCGACAGATGGGTAGACCTTATTACCGTCAGACGCATGACCGAGTTCGTGATCGAAGTCTGTCCGATCCATATAGCCGATAACTGTTTTCATGGGAAGGTTCACCTGTCGTTCTTATCTTCACAAAGCTTCTGCATCAGCTGAATGAAGTCATAGTGAGGTAGCTCTTTAAGCTTACGATGCACCTCAGCTAAGCTTAGATCGCGCTGCTGTTCATTCAGTTCATCTGTATCAGGCAGTCGGTAGGTGTTATTCAGAGCCATGAGTTAACCTATCTAATGTCTAGTCGAGGAGGGGGCTTGCGGAAGTCTTCGTCATTGACCACTTGGGGAGCCGCGCGGGGACTTGGCTCCACTTGGGCCGGAGTTGGGGCGAGTTGGACGTTGGCCAGGGCGGGGGACGTTGGCCGAGTGGTCGCCTCCCCGAGCAACTGGGCGTATAGGACAGGGTTGGTTACTCTGATCCAATTGCCTACGATCTGTTCATCCCGCCTGCGCTTAGCACCGCCCCTTAGTGCGTTTAGGTGGCTCTCGCTGAACTCCCGCTGCGGCGCGTGTGAGGCCTCGGAACGTTTTCTGACCATGTCGTAGTTTCCTCGTCTGTACCTCTGTATTTATTCAGGACAGAGGGCGCTTAGTCAGAGCGTCGAGATCGTTATTATCTAGCAAGACCTTTAAGCCCTTGTAGCCGAACTTATACAGCACCATGCCTTCGAGACGCTGCTTCATGCGGTGCAGGTGAAGCATTGCCTCATAGTTGCGCTCTGGCAGGTCGCCCAGCATCTTCAGCCGCGACTCAACCGCTTGGAGAGCGTCACCTATCGTCATCTCGATCTTCATCGTCGTTCTCCTCTATAAGAGTGTAGCCGAACCCGTCGATGTTCCCTACGCAGGAGAGAAGCTCTGTGCTCTCCTTGTTCCACATCAGGTAATAGTAGTCGCGCTCAGCATGGAGCAGTCCTACGAAGGTGTACGTCTGTCCATTGCGGTCAGAGCGGTACTGGCGGTTAAAGAGTGGCTCATACTCCTTAACTAACAGGCGCCAGTTACCTTGACAGATGCAGTCAGGGTCGGTCATTCGAACTCAGCCGTTACGTTCTTGAGTGTGATAGGGGTGTCGACGTACTCTACCTTAAAGCTCTCTACGACTCGCGTGTAGAACTCTCCGCCGCTGATACCGAGATCATAAAGGAACTCGCTGCACTCATCACCGATAAGGCAGAGCTCGTCATCATCTGGATCCTCTGGGTCTGTCAGCTGATGTTCCGTCTGCGCGTGCTTAAGCATAATAGGCACTATGACGGAATAGACTCTGACGATGTCTGTCTCATCAGCTTCGTGGATGTTGCAGATGCGGCCCGCGTAGTCTGTGCTATGGAGGAATGCCTTGCACAGGTCGGTGAAGAAGTCGGCATCTGATTTAGAGAGGCCTTCCTTCACGACTGTGCGGTAGTTGTCGGCATCGTTCTCCCATGTGGTTACGGTTAGACGGTAGCCGGAGGGAATGACTGTGTCTTTAGTCTTCATGGTCGTGAGGAACCTGTTGTGGGAGGAGAACGACGAGCACGAACCCGTTGATGGCGGCGAGAATGAGATGATAGCTGTCGTGGGTGTTCGCGAACTGGAGAAGCTGATACCCGAACGCGACGAGGTTGGCGGAGACGATAAGGTACTTAAGGGCGATTAGTAAGGGAGCCATGTGCCGTCCTTGTAGACCTTTAGCGCGCCGGACCGGGTATCGAACCAATATTTGCCCTCGGTTGGGGGCGTTGGTGATTGTGGGATGGGGGCGGGAGGTACGGCTCCTGGGGGGATGAACGCGCTGGGCGTCTCGGAGAGAGACTGGAAATCGTAGACGACGCTGTGACCGACCGTAAATCCGAAGAGCGAGAACCAAATCATGAAGCTGCCATCGTAGTAGAAGGAGCTCGTGCCGAACCAACCGAGAACGGAGGGATCGAAGCCGAAGAAGATTTGACGGTACTCCAGGTTCTCCCAAGGATCGTTGTTGAAATTCGGATTGGTGTCGAAGCTGCGCAGGAAGAAGTAGGTCAGGTAGATGCGACCGCGGTAGTACTCGAAGAGCGGAGGAATGTCGAGAAGCTTCTTCGCGTGGGTCATTGGCTGTCCTGCTGCAGTAGCCGCTCATAAGACCGTTGCCGAACTTGGTCGATCAGGCCGTGGCTCTTCTTGACTCTCGCTGCCTGCTCGGCTTCTCGATCGGCGATCTTCTTCAGCTCTTCCTTCGTGAGCTTCCTCGTGCGCTGCGAGAAGATGAAGATGGCTGAGCGGTAGCTCTCGTCGTCTTCTTGGTTGTCAAGGCAGACGCGGTCTTTCGGATCAAACTGCTGAAGGGCCTTGATGACCTGCTCGACCGTGAAGTCGGCATCTCCGAACTCCCCAAGAAGAACCTTACCTTCAGCGGCGGAGACGACCTCGTTGCTGTTCGGAGAACGGCGGTACCATTCTCCGAACTCGCCCTTGACGACCTTGATCTTCTTACGCGACATATTTGAACTCCTTGAGCTCGCGCTTGTACATCTCGATGGCGGTATCGGCTTCGAGAGAAGCAAGGTACTTCTTCTGCTCCTCGAGCTGCTTGCGAAGCTCGTCGATCTTGTCCTTTGTCAGGTTCCACATCGGCATTTGGAGAAGCCGATCGTAGTCGACGAACTCGTTCTTGAGGAGGAGCTCGATGAGGTCGTCCTTGCGACGGCCCTTGAACTCGTCCACGTTGTCGAGGTAGAAGAGAATGAAGCGGAGCCGCTCATTCATCCAGCGAATGGCTTCCTTCGTGTTCGCGATCAGCATCTGACGGCGGTCTTCGTAGCGGGCGATGCGCCAGTCGGTGAAGCGCTCAATGAGAGCCTCAGCACTTTCGAACCGCTCAAGGGTACCGCGTTCGTTCCAGACGGTAAAGTTCTCCGTGTCTCGGCTGATCAGCTTGAACTTCTGGAGAAGGGTCTCGTAGTCGAGAGCCGTAGTGGAGCGAGGGACTTGAACGTGGAACTCGAAGCCATCGTCCGAGGAGTGGTCCTCATAGTCCTTGATGAAGCCGGCATCCTCGAGCTTGCGAAGGTGCTCCTTGTACTGATCGAGGTAGACGGAGACGGGCAGCTCGGTGATCTTGATCATCGTGGAGTTGACGACCTCGAGCTTACCGGTAACCACGACCTGACCGGTCTCCATGTTGCGCTCGACTGTTCCCTTGAAGCCGTTGAACCACGGGATCAGGGTGTTCGGCTTCAGCTTCTTGCCGGTCAGATGCGCGAGGACTGCATCTCGAACTTGGTTGGGATGGTAGTTAAGGATGAAGCACGCGTGACCAGTGCCGGTGCCTTGAGCGCCGTTGATCAGCATGATAGGGAGAAGAGGGATGTAGTTCTTCGGCTCGATCTTATCCCCATCGACCATGATGTTCTCGAGGATGCCGTCGTCTTCCTTCTTGAAGAGCGTGCGGAAGTTGGGATCGAACTTCGTAAAGATGTATCGTCCAGCTGCCGCGTCCTTCGTAAGGCGAGAGCCGAACTGTCCGATCGGCTGGAAGATATTCATGTTGTTGGTGCCGGCATAGTTGTTCGCCATGCCGATGATGGTGCTCTCCATGGAGCCGGTGCCGTGGTGGTAGTCAGTCGAAGCTGCTACCGCGGCAGAGAGACGCTCGACCTGGATTTCACCGGCGCTTTCACCGCGAAGCTGTACCCCGTAGATCGCCTTTCGCTGTGAGGGCTTCAGCCCATCAAACAGAAGAGGGATCGAACGAACGTTGTCGTAGAGGGAGAACTCCTTGAACGCGGAGCCAAAGAAGTGGCGCGTCTTGATCCTACGACCAGTGGACTGCGTTGACATGGGTGTGGCGCTCCTTTTACCATTCATGGCTTATTATATCCTGCTTCAAGGCGTGTGTACACACTTTTGTTTGGTTAATGTTTGTGCTGTGCCCACGAAGGGACAGGGATGTGGGCGTAGCAGATGTCCTGCATCGTCTCGAACTCTGAACCGTCTGGCGATCTGTAGTGGCAGATTTGGATTGGTCCCATATCCGCTCTTAACCAGAAAAGCCGCTGCACGAGCTGCGCTTCGTCGGCTCTTGCCTCGTCCTGTGGAGGAGGGGCGCCGTTGAGATCGAACGTCTCAGGTGTGGTCGCGCATCCAGTCAGAGCAAGGAAGGCCAAGCAGACTGCCAGCCTCCTCTTCGAAGTCAACCTGTTCCTGTTCAAGGTCATCGATCCTCTTCTCAACGGCTTTGATGGCGGCCATGATCCGCTTTTCTGACTGCGCCTGATCCCATGAAATGAAAAGGGCGAAGGCGATGACGAGCAGGACGTCCATGGACTATTCTCCGAACTCGACCACCGTTTTGACGGTGACCGGCATGGGCTTCACGGCGAAGACCTTGAACTGCGGGCGTGGACCGTAGGAGGTCTTAGCGTACTCCTCCTCGATCCACTTTTGGAGATGCTCCTTCGTGTAGAAGCAGTGCGGCTTTAGGATGTCGTTCGTCGTGTAGGTATTGCTGCCATCATCGACTGAATAGCTGCTCTCGACGAACACCACGAACTGAACGGGTGGATCGTTAGGGATATCCCTGATGCGGCGGGGTGTGGTCGCCTTGGATAGGTTTAGCGCGTCCATGCTATAAATACTCCAAGCAATTCTATTGGGTGTCCTATGACTCGTAAGTCCATTGTATCACAACTGACAGAAGCCGGTATTCTTGGGAAGAACCTGAAGGTCACCAAGTCAGCTGAACGACGTCTCACACCAGACCTTCTACAGAAACTAATTCACACCACTATGTACCTCGACGAATCTGCTTCTACTTATGAACGGCTTCTCAACCTGCGCCTTGGCATCACCAAGGAGCCGCTGTGCGAGAACTGCGGAACTGGTCTAACTGGCAGAATCTACTGGAGCAAGCGCTGCTACCATCGCTTCTGTAATGAAGCGTGCCGTCACTCTTTCGTTACCGCAAAGAGAACAGCCACTCTTACTGCTAACGGCTCGGCCCTCGCGAAATCCATCTCCAAAAAGTCAGTTAGTACTCAACGATCTCGAGGTACCCTTGAATCTCGAATTAAAAAGTCCCTTGCCACTAAGCGGAAAAACGGTCAGTGCATTCCTGAACATCTTGTCCCAGCTTTCCAAGCGTACCGCTCAAAAGTTCACTCTATCACCAACAAGCAACCACTGCACTTGCTTGAGAACATTGAGAAGCGCGGTGCCATCGAACTTGGCGGATGGCACGTAGATCACGAATATTCCATTCACCAAGGCTTTCTCGATGGAACACCACCAGAGACTACAGGTCACTACTGCAACCTTCGCGTAATCCCCGGATCACTAAACGTTTCAAAACAGGATAAGTGCTCAATCACCCTCAAACAGTTGCTGCTTCGAATAGAAAATCATCAAAGTTAGCCGCAGGGGTCTCCAGCCAGACCTTGCGGTCATCAGCCCGTTGCCCATTGAAAGCTAGATCGATAGCGTCCTTGTCCTCGTGATCGACCATGTCGATGCGGAAGATGTAGTCCTCCATGTTCTCGAAATAGTACTTGAACTCTGCGGCCGAACTCGTACCCAATCCCTTGTACCACTTGAAGGACCAGCCCTTCAGCTTGTGGCCCTCGCGAGCTTCCCATTCCTTGAACTCCCGCTCGGTGAACATCTCGAGGGTCGGCTTGCCCTTACCAAGGTTGACCTTGACGAGCGGGGTACGGAAGATGTGGATCACTCCAAGCTCGAACAGCTCCGGCCAGAAGTGGTCGAAGAGGTTCATGAGGAGACCGCTGATGTGGGCACCATCGACGTCGGCGTCGGTCGTAAAGGCGATCTTGCCGAACCGCAGCTGGTCGATCGAGGTGACCTTCTCACCGAGCTTCAAGCCGATGATCGTGATCAGGTTCTTGATCTCCTCGTTTTCGAGGATGCGCTTGACGTCCTTCTCACGGACGTTGAGGGGCTTACCGCGCAGCGGGAAGGAGGCGACGTAGGGGTTCTTGCCGCGACCGGCCTGTACCGCCTTGGCAGCCGAATCCCCTTCGGTCAGGAAGAGCACGCACTTGCTGCGGTCCTTCTTTTCTAGAGCGTCGGAGAACTTCGGCACTCGACGAGGGTCCGCCTTGTCAGTGTCCTTGTTGAGCTTGCGCAGCTCCTTGAGCTCCTCGGCATGGGCCTTGGCCTGCGCCCAATCAAGGATCGACTGGATGATCGAGGACTGGATGATCTTGCGGATCATCTTGTCCGGCACGGTCCAGCTCGTCTTGTAGTCCTTGACCTCGGTGATCAGGTCTTCCTTGGTCTGAGAGGAGTAGCGCGGGTTGACGATCTGCGCGTCGATGAAGAGGGTCATGTGCTGTCGGAGTTCCGACGGCTTGATGTCGACCTTGTGCTTCTTCTTGATGTGCGCGCGAATGGCTTCCCAAATCTGCATTCCCGCGTAGAGGATGTGGGTGCCGCCGATCTTGGTGTGGGTGCCGTTCACGAAGGAGATATGCTGGAAGCCATCCTCGCTACCGGCAACCGCCACCTTCCAGTGGTCGGTCTCGTCGTAGGCGTACTCGCCTTCAGGACCGACGAACATCTCCACGTACTCTTTAAAGCTGCGCGTCATCACGCGTACGCTGTTGAAGTAGACCTTCAGGTGGGTGTTCACCGCCGCGACCTGATAGACCCGCGCGAGGAGCATGTCCATGTTGTCCTGATCGATGCCGGTCATTCCCAGCTTCTCGAAGTCAGGAGAGTAGGTGATGCGCGTGTAACCCTTGGCTCCCTCGGCAGGCTGGACCTTTGCTGCCTTTCGGTCTTGGGAGTGATCCTCGAAGACCATGCGGAACTTGTTCTTGCCGTCGCAGGTTTCCACAACGAACTTGTGAGAGAAGATATTCGTGAGAGCAGCACCCTCGCCGTTCTGGCCGGTCAGCATCGCCTGATCGTCATCGTCGAAGTTGGAGCCGGCTCGCAGCTCGAAGATCATCTCAGGAACCCACTGATCGTATTCCTTATGCTTGATGACCGGGATACCGCCGTTGTCGAAGATGCTGATCTCGCCGCTCTCGGCATCAACCTCTACGCGGATTGTATCAAGGTGCTTTCCTTCAGGGCGCTTCGAATGGTCCGCCGAGTTGGAGATGACCTCGTCGAAGAGCTTGAGGAAGCCGGGGTTGTAGGTGATCTCCTTGCGCACCATCGTAACGTCCAACGCGGACTTAACCACGGGGATGTATTCGGTGGAGGTGTGAGGGGTGATCGAACCGATGTAGCGGCCCGGACGGAGGAGAACGTGTTCTACCTCGTTCAGTTTCCGGTATTTTTGTTCCACGCTCTTTGTCATAAATAACTCCAATAAGCTTTAGGAGGTCGAGCTATGTTCCTTGAGAACAAATACTCTCGCTGCTACTTTTCTATCATATCACAGGCCCAACAGGATGTAAACAGCCGATTTGAGGGCCGCTACGAAAAGCACCACATCGTTCCAAAATCCATGGGAGGATCAGATTTTCCAGACAACCTGGTAAAGCTAACTCCTAGGGAACATTTCATCTGCCACCTGTTGCTGACGAAGATGACCGTCGGAAAGGATTTATACAGCATGACCGCGGCTCTTAACCTGATGGTCCGAAATACGAACAAACGTCTCGACAGGGCATTCGTCACCAATCGCACGTACGACATGTCCCGCTTCTACGCGCGCGTGGAATTTTCAGAGGAGCACCGTCGGAAAATATCTGAGGCCGCGAAAAGAAGAGACCCTTCCACTCGCATCCAAACTCCTGAGGCTAACGCAAAGCGCAGTGAGTTTATGAGGGGATATAAAAAGACGGCTGAACATATTGCCAATCAGGCAGCGTCAGCGCGTGGGAAGAAGAGAGGCTCTTGGGGCTCTCACAGCGAAGACACAAAGACTATCCTGTCTGAACAGAAGAAGGGTGTTCCTAAAAGCGAGGAGGCTCGCAGGAAAATGTCTGAGGCGAAGCTAGGGAAGAAGCGTGGACCAATGTCTGAGGAACACAAGGAGAAGATCAGAGCCGCTCACCTTGCACGAAGGGTACACGTTTAAGAGGTCGCTCGTTCGAGGGCCGCGACCAGCTGGAAAAGGCGGAAGATTTGTCCATCGGAGAAGTTCTCGATGATAGAGATGTCCAACTGCTTTCGCCGTCCACGCGGCTTGGGGCTTGCGTCCATCTCCTCGAGGATGAAGTCGGCGATTGGCTTCAGACGATCAGATCGTCCAAGGCAACCCGCTTCATCCCCACAAAAATCGATAATGCGCTCACGCATAAGATCATAAAGGTCGGTGGACATCTGCAGCCTCACTTACGTTGAAGGTTGACAAGTTCCATGTAGAAGTGGAAGTAGCGCTCCATCCGCGCCATGTCCTTGGGAGAAACTCCCTTGAGGCGGCGAACGTCGGTGTTGTGGGTAAGGTCGGCGATCTTCACCTTGATGGCGTCAGGGTTCGCCTTTACCTTTTCCTTGTACTCCTCGTAGGTTTCTCCAGGGACCTTCGTGAGGGACTGAATGCCCTTGATGATCCGCTCGGTGATACCGGCTTCTCGGAGTTCTTGGTAGGTAATCCCGCAATCCTCCACGATGTCGTGGCCGATAGCCATGCACTGCTGCTCTTCGTCGGGGTTGTCCAGGAGGTACATCACCGCGAGAGGGTGCAGTATATAAGGACTGCCGCCCTTATCAAACTGGTTGTGATGGGCGTTCGTGGCGATGACCAGCATCTTGCTGAGCATCTCGCCTTTCTTGAAGATGGCAGTCATTTCGTTCTCCTATTACAATCAGATCGTATCATGCTTTTTCGAGGATGTAAACAGCCCTCGTCGCACAACGATAAATAGGTAATCCTAGGAGGATACCATGCGAGTTAGCGAACTGTTCGAAGAGCCTATCAGACTGCAGCTGAGCGGCCCATCACCAAAAGTTAAGGCGTTCATCAAGAAGATGTACGACAAGTACGAAGAGAGTCCGATGAACCCTCATCAGCACGTCATCTACCTGAACAAGGAAGCTGGCAAGCAGGAGCTCGCGCTGTTTGAGCTGGTACCTTCACCTCACAAAAAGCTGGGTGACGCGGTTGAGTTGAAGTGGATTCAGGCGTACCCTCAGCGCTCAGGCGTTGGTGGCAAGGCTCTCAAGATTATTCAGGATGCAGCTCGCGAGGCAGGCATCAAGCTTAGCCTCTTCCCAACCGATCAGGGTGCCATCAGCCAGACCAAGCTCATCAAGTTCTACAAGAAGTACGGCTTCAAGATGATGGGCGGACCAAGGAAGGACATGCACTGGGAACCGGAAGATGCTGCTTAAAGAACTCTTCGAAGAAAAAGCACCTATCTCCGACGATGTCAAGGAAAAGTACAAGCGTTGGCGCGAGCTTGTAAACATGCCATCAGACACGCTTAAGAAGTTTCTAGGCACAGAAACCGGGCAGGAAGCAGGTCTTCGAAAGAAGGAAGCTGAAAAGCTCGGCATTGGAACAGGTCGTGAATCAGCAAGAGCCATTCTTAGAATGAGAGAGAAGCCACTGTCTGAATGGGACAAGACTGACATCTCTTGGATGGGCCGTCAGCTATCCTTTATCGCTCGAATGTCTGGTAACTCTGGTCCTATGGTGAAGAAGGATAAGGATGGCAAGGATGTTCCAACCCGCAAGCTAACTTCACTGTGGGTGTGGGGTCACGTGCCAAAGGGATATCCACCTGGAAAATTTGGAGTCTTCAAGTGAAGCTAGCTGAACTTTTCGAGCAGCACGAAGAGCCGCACTACCTGACCCAGTCAGAGTTTGACGCGCTACCGAACCCAAGCCCACAGAACATCGAGGACCGCTTTCGTGTAGGTGACGTCGCGTTCGACACGCACAAAGGTCTCGGCAACGTACCGCTGAACTCGAACGTTGACTACATGGGCTTTACGGTCTTCATGTCACCAAAGACATTCCTTGAGCTCGCCACGCCTGCTGATCGCAAGGAAGATGCTGAGAAGATGGAAGCACTGATTCGCAAGAGGGTGCCGGTTGGAACGCCATTCTTCCTAGCCGACTTCAATGACGAGGAGTACGAGCAAGGTGAGCCGCTTCGATTCAAGATCGTTGGTCATGAGGGCCGTGGACGCGTGAACGCGATCGGCGCGGTCAATGGCTATGACTCAATGATTCCCGTTAATGTGTTCCCACGCGGCATAAGAGCACGCAACCTGTCAGAGAAGTTCTTCCACGATCTGAAGCAGACAGGAATCATCCCACAGCCAGAGAGCAAGGACGGCACACCTAAGCGCGTCAACCTCGGCAAAATCTTCTGGATGAAGAAGGTCGTTTAGTAGTCCCTGACGTCCGTCGGGTCTACCTTTTCCAGCTTACGCTTAATCTCATCCCACTCGATTGGGACGTAGTACTGCGCGTCGACACCAACGTCGAGACGCCGCAGCTTCTTGTCGAAGGGAATGCTGTTGTGGCTGTGCCCGTGAAGCATGAACGAACCGCGAAAGGCTCTGTTCCATGTGAGGAGCGGATAGTGGCACATGACGACGTGAATGCCGTCGATGGACTCCTCGTGCAGGTCTGGAAGAATCTTGTCGAACTTGTCGAGCATGACCTTCGACTTGCGCAGCATCTTGTCGTGGTTGCCAGGAAGAAAGAACTTCTTTCCCTTGAGCCGCGACAGATGTTCAGACGCCTTCTTCTCGTTACAGAAGAATAGGTCGCCCAGAATGTAGACCTCGTCATCATCCGCAACCACGTTGTTCCAGTTGGCGATGAGGGCCTCGTCCATGTCACTTGCGTTTTTCCATGGACGCTTGCAGTACTTGATGATGTTCTCGTGACCAAAATGCAGGTCACTCGTAAAGTGTTTCTTTGTCATTCGGATATCGTATATCGCTTTGATGAGATTGTAAACAGCCTATTTGTAATAGTCGGCGCTTTCACCAGGCTGGATGATAATGACCGCGGCATCAGGGTTAACCCTAGCGTTGGGATCGTTGTAGAAGAATGGGCCTGTGGCTCGCAGTCGCGTAAGGCCTACAGCGATCTTGTCGTAGTCCACCATTGGGTTAAGGTCCTGGGCTTCCTTTCGGTAGATCATGAACTCGGAGCGTGACGGCATCTCAGGAGACATGCCATTATCGTGCAGCCATCTGCCGAAGTTAATGTGACCTGTTGTCTTGTCCTCAAAAGCTTCCGTGTAGAAGCCAAGAGCCTTGCGCATGTTGTCGCCAGTAGTTACAAAGAAGTCATCGTAGATTCTTTCATCATCCATCCAAGTTGGATTGTGCGTCAACTTGGGAATGAGAAACTTTCCACTCGCGGCAGCTTCAAGGTCGTCTTCTAGTCTCCAACGATCTGAGAAGATAATGTCGGGGCGCAGCTTGACGACAACGTCGTACTTGATTCCCATCTGCTCTTCATACTCGTGCATGATGCGGATGCTTTCACGCCACGAATAGAAGAGAGACTGAGCAGGCGGCCAGTAAGCAGCGTGAGCTGCGTAGATACCACGCTCGATTGGATCCTCAACCAAAGAAGCGATTGGGTTCAGCTCTTGAACGTAGCTGTCAATCTGCTCCTGTGGTACCCTGGTTATTCCGCGGATGCCTGGGAACTTTCGATTGGAGTTGTGGGTCCACGTGTGGAGGAAGGTGTCAGCCTTCGCGTGCTCACCGAGAAACCTGATCTGGTTTTCAATGCACTTTCGACCTGTGCGGATCTGGCCGCTGTAGCAAAGAGCAATCCTCATGAGTAGTAGTCCGGAGATTCTTCAGGTGTTGCCAAGGTTGTGCACGCTGTACTGGTGTAGTGTGTCTCGCACTCGAAGCACTCTTCATATTGAGTCATTGGGTCAAAGTGCTCGCATTCTTTTCGATAGACGGCATAAGAGAACTCATAGGTGCCATCAACATCAACACCTCTCTTGTCTGCGAAGAAGCCAAATGCTTCAGCATTGGTGCGCTCGACATAGGTCTGCTGAAAGTATTCAGTCGCCATGTTCATGGTCTCATTGTCACCAAACCACATGACATCATCATGCCAATCCATAACCTTCCACCACTCAGGAATGTTTTCAATGATGAGCTTGCGCTTACCATAAACCTTCTCGAGAATGCTTGACGCTGGATTTCTTTCTGGCCTGAGAAGAAGGTCAGGACGGATCTTGATGACTGCGTCGTAGCTGACACCTGTGTGACGCTCATGCTCTTGCTTGAGCTGAACGCTCTTCATCCAAGAATAGTGAAGGGCTACTGGCGCGATGTCCTTGCCACCTCTAAAGTTGAGGTGCTGATCTTCAAACGTCCAGCGCTTTGGCTTCAGAGCAGAGACATAGTCCTTTATGACCTGACGAGGTACAGGTGTCTCTTCATGATCGCGAGGAAAGCGCTTGTTGGTGTTGGTAGACCACGTATGTAGGAAGAAGTCTGCATCAAGCCCTCTCAAGAAGTGAGCTTGATTTTCTAGACACCGAAGGCCAGTCCTAAGCTGACCGCTTATGCAGACCGCAACCTTCATTTTGCATAGTTGTCGATCAGCTTGAAGATCTTCTTCTCGACTGCCGCACCGAACTTTTCCTTTTGGTTGATCATGTCAACCAGGCGGATGTACTCGGGAGATGTGAAGTGGTAGTGACCTGCGGAAAGGAACTTCAGCTTGTCATCCCAGTCGGTGCCGTGCTTCCACTTCTTCCACTTGCCACCCTTGACGACGACCTTCATGAACTTGTTCAGCTCATCTTCAAGTCTCCAACGGTTGGCAAGCTCGATCAGGACCTGCGTCTGAGCAACACCAAACTCTGGTGCTACGTTGATAGCACCAACACCAAGCTTCTTGCGCTCATTGACTTCAGCGTGCGAGATGTAATCTGCGTTGTGCTCCTTGAGCTTCACGCTATGCTTGTTGGCGATTTCAACCAGCTGCTTGACGGTGTCAGGAGCGAAGGTACCAACCTGATGGATGCTCTTAACGAGCGAGCCGGTCTGACCAACGACGAAGCGAGGGTTGACGAACTGCTTTACGAACAGAATGTCGTGCTCAAACTTCTTTGCGGAGACAGCTGTGCCCACGTTGTCCTCGGTGCCGAACTCATACTCGAGATCGCGCTTAGACCTTTCAAGGGTCGAGAACATAAGCTCAGCCGCTTTGTAAGGGTCTGGAGCAAGCGAGGTGTCGACGTGGATAAGATCGAAGCCACAGGTCATGTCGGTCTTCAGACTTTCGATGACGCGCTCCATGGCCTCTTCATATGACATGCCTTTCTCAGCAGCGTGAAGGTATGGACCACAGTGGTCGCGGCAAATCTTTACGCGACGATCCATGTCTCTACCGCGAACATAGTCAACAAAGGTCTTCGAGTGCAGGCCACCAACATAACCGCTGCCGAGCGTCTCGCACTCGATTTGGTTACGCGAGGCGATAAGCATGAGGTCACGATCTCTCTTGTTCGCGTACTTCACTACCGCGTCGATGACTTCAAGGCTCATAGGCCCGATGCCAACTTCAAGTTCAATCTTCTTTGTCGTACTCATGTGTCAGGATACCCTTGAGATAGATGCACGCGTCCATCAAGGCGCCTTCAGCTGCCCGTGAACTCGTTATGAAACGTGCGGCGCGTTTTGCTTCATAGCGCGCACTGGCTGGAGCGATGCCAATAGCGCACTTCTGAAGGACAGGTGCGTCGTAGTAGCCATCTCCCATAAACGCCGTGAAGTCAAACCCGAGCTGCTCAATGTAGCTCTCGCGCTCTGCTTCAGTGACAAGGGTCAACGGATAACCCATATCATCAACGATGCGTTTCTTTGAGATGTCAAAGCCACGTTGGTCTGCAGTTATGAACTGGATGTTGATGAGATGCTTGATAAGCTTTAGGCCGTCGCTGTCATGTGGCCCAAACACTTTACCTACCTTTCCGTCAGCTGTGTAGATGAACTGTCCGGTAGTCATGACGCCATCGACGTCAACAACGAAGTGCCTAAGTTTGGGATGCAGCATTTAGGGCTCTTACCATTTCTTCGGTTGGGGCCTTAACACCTGTGTAGAGCTCAAACTGGGCAAACGCTTGATGAAGAGCCATAGTCTCGCCGGTAAAGGCTGGCTTTCCAGCTGCTCTTACCGCTCTAACGTTTGGCGTTTCTTTCACGATTACGTCGATGAACTTTGTCATGGCGTCAAGGTCAATGAAACTGATAACTTCATCATTCATACCGACTGGAGTGCAGTTAATGACCGCACCGTGTTCACGCTTAGGATGGGTAAAGTGGTAGACAGGACGGCCATACTTGTCGCCAAGAACAGCAGCTTCACGCTGGTTTCTGGCGTAGATAGACACGTCCGAGTAATCCTTGAGCGCAACAAGAACGGCTCTAGCTACCCCACCTGATCCATGGATGCAGATGCGATCGTCTCGCTGGAGGTTTGCTTCCTCTGCAAGAGCGCTAAAGCCAGCAACGTCAGTATTGTATCCCGTCAGCCAACCGTTATCATTTACGACTGTATTTACTGCTCCAGCGAACAGCGCTGTATCATGAACCTCGTCCATAAGGTTGAGGGCGGCGACCTTGAATGGCATTGAGATGCCTACTCCGCGAACGCCATGCTCTCTGGCGATCTGAAGTCCGCGCTCGATATTGGTTTCGGCGCAGCCGACATAGCGATAGTTTAGGCCAAGGTGCTTGAAGCCGGCGTTGTGGATGGTCGCTCCAAACTTTCCTGGCTTCTGGCTGAGGGACGCGCAGATGATCTCGTCACCTGCCGTTTTAACTACATCAAGCAAGTCCATTGAGACGCTCCAATGCCAGGCAGTAGAGCAGCTTGTCAAAGGGAGCTGAGTGCAGCGGGGCCATGTTGAGGAAGATGATCGTGATAAGATCGTCGATGATAGGACTTGGCAGCAGGTGCTGAAGTCTTTCGCGAAGGGGCTGATACTCATGACGCGCGGTGTATGCGAAGGTGCAGCTGTCGCCGTCTTCAGTAAATCTGAACTGGTTTTGACGGATGAGGTCGTAGTTAAGGATCATGCCACCAAGCAGCTTTGCAGCATCGTAGTAGAGATCGCCAACCTGAAGATTGCCCGCAAAGTCTTGGCGCCAGTCAAGGATGGTAAACTTGCTACCATCGTAGATGACATTGTCAAACTGCAAGTCACCGTGAATAAAGGCAGAGCGTTGGTACATCTCTTCTTCACAGACTGCTTTCCAGTTAATGAGCTTCAACCCATTGTCCATGTCAACCTTCATCACCTGATTGTTAATGACTTTGGGGTTGAAGTCTGGATACTTGTCACGGAACATATCCAAGCGCTTCATGGTCTTCGTATAGTAGAAGTCACGGCACATTGCGTTAGTAAGTCTGACGCTTGTGCTTCGACGAACTGGCCATACTTCAAACGACATCCATTTCAGGAAGTCTTCAAAGATTTGAGGAGTAACGCACTGATAGAGTACTTCACCTGGCACAAACTTGTAGGAGTAGAAGCCGTCCTTTTGGAAGTCAATCGTTGGGAAGAGGTGCTCACGACCCTGAATACGGAGGACGCGGTTGTCAGTGATCGTCTTGTCCCTGAACCACTTGATCACTCTACCATTGATGATGTAGAGGAACTCATCGGTCTTGCTAAAGTCATAGGGAGAGTTCTCAAGGTAGAAGGCTTGGTACTTGTCGAAGGTGCCAAGGTCGTGCCATGGCAGTTCGACGGCGTGGGTCTCAAGGACAGACCATCCGGTCGAGAGCTCAGATCCAGTCAAAGCGTTCCAGAAAGGTTCGGTGTCCTTGATGAAGAACGCACCACTGACAGCCAGTCCACTCGTGCAGTACTGCTTGTCAACGATCTTGGATATTCTTGATCCATCTAGCTCAACATTGCAGTAGGCCGGCGAAAGCTCGATGCTTACTGGCGCAACGCAAACAACGTTGGTGCTCTCATCAATGTTGTTTAGCCCTTCGTAATGGGCGTCACACGCGATGATGTAGAATGGACCGTTGAGCTTGTCGCGGCACTGAATGAGGGATTGCGCTGGACCTGCACCGGGACCATCGAAGTCTTCTACCTCAACGAAGGTAAACTTGGATGTCTCATGGGCAAGCTCAAGGTAGGTTCTGACCATGTCGCCCTTGTAACCAAGCGCAACTACGAACTCGGTGTCAGCATCAAACTGAGAAATAATGTGAGAGATGATCGCCTTGTCTTTGATAGGAAGCAACGTCTTGTTGATGACGCTCGAATACTTCCCCATCCGAGTTCCAGTGCCAGCGGTGAGGAGTACGACGGTCTTCATTGGTGCTCGCTATCTATACGTCCGTGTGAACGATTAGCATCATCTTGAAGTCTAATGACATCATCGAGATGCGGTGTAGAGACTTCGAAAAGGTTAAGGTCAGTAATGGCTCGCAGTCTGTGAATGGTGCGAGGTATAACGTGAAAGCAGACTGGACCAGCGAATGTGGTTTCTTGGAGATGCTGCGATTGCACATCATCGATGGCGACAGACATGTCTGCTTGCGTGACAAGAACAACCTGACCATCTTCTACAAGGTTGGTCTCTTCCTTGAAGTTGTGGTACTGCAGGCTTGTCTGATTTCCGGCCTTGATGAAGATCTTCTTCGCGCAGAATGGAGCACCTTCGCCGTTGAGCCATAGCTCATGGCCCCACGGCTTCACTACCTTGTAGTGAGCACCTGCCCTGGTGATCTTGACGATTTGCTGAATGTCTTCATGCGGGATGGCGGCTTGCGCTACGTAGAGCGTGCCAGTGCCATCAACAGACGTTACGCGACCCTTGATTTGCACCGTATCGCCGGGCTCAAGTGCGTGGCCCTGAACGGTAAAAGCACCATCCACGACGTACACGAGCCTGTCAAAGTTACCACCAAAGATTAGACTTCCGTTTTCAACAGAGCTTCTGTAGAAGATATAGGAAGTGTTGGCGTAGATTTGATCAGATGAAGATTTGCTGATGACCTTAATCATTTGTAGATATACGGGTCCCTCTTGCGGATTTCTTTCATCTTTTGGTGGTACTTAATCTTGCTCTTGATTTGGTAGATGATGTTCTTAAAGAAGTCGATCATGAAGGATCTCCTAAGATGTTGCGAGCATTCAGCTCATTATCCAAATACTCAGCCCACACTTTGTTGGTCTCAATGAGTGGATGAATGCATGAAGACAGTGGTAGCCGTTTTTCTACTACAAACCTATTGTACGAATACTTCAGATCGATGATGTTGTTGCAGCGAAGAAGTGGCGTGAACATCAAGTCTTTCTGTTTTACTTCTGCTGATGGGTGAGGTCCTGATAGACCACCATTCAGAGCAGAGAAAAACAGATACTTGACGCCAAGATTTTCAAGAGTGTTCTTCAGGCTGAACACCTGAAGAAAGTTCATCTCGATCGCAGCAGCGTCGTCATATACCTCAGTGACATATAGCTCATGGTATTTATTGAGGTTTTGGAGCTTGGATTTGCTGAAGCAGTTGTAGTAGGCAGTGAATGGTTGACCAGCGTTGAAGCGATACCAGCCTGGGCCACCTTGACCTTCAACACTCGTTTCACCGTGAAGGTAGATTTCACCGCGCTCAATCGTTGTCCAGCCGATGATGACTAGAGTTTCAGCTCTTTGCTCTTCAGTAAGCTTAGCAACATATTCAAGGGTCATTCGGAATGCGCGAGCGTTACTGCCACCGCCGATCGCATCATTCACTACGTTAGGAATGTTAAGTCGTTCAGCAAGGTAACGAGGCCACGCGTAGTTGGCGATGTCAAGGCCTAGAGCATTTCGCTTTTGAACGGGAGTCATGTTGGGGAACATTTCAACGAAGAAAGGATCCTGCTCTACTCCATCTCCCGCAGTCCAAGAGCAGCCATTAGCGTACAGAGTTGTGATAGCCATTTTGCTCTATCCTTTTGATAAGGGTCTCAGAGAAGGCTTGATGCCCATCTTCACTCGCGTGCATGCTCTTGATTGAATCAGGATACTGGTGGCTGAAGGCAAACCAGTTATGGTTAATCAAATCCTCGGGTGGAATGGTGGCGAGGAGTTCCTTTTCAAAGCCAATGACGATGCAGTTGATCCCAGCCTTCTTTGCTCTGGTGTAGGCAGCTGCCATCAGCCCGACGTCATAGCTGATCTTGACGTGCCATGGAAGAACATCAGCATAAAAGTCAAGAATCTTCTTTAGCTTGGCCTTTGGTTCCTTCTTGAGCGCAAGCGCTGCTATGTCTGGCTTCTTGATCGCTTCAACTATCGTCGATACGTTCTGAGACAGAAGAAGAGGATCATACTCTGGGTCTTTTGCAAATGGGTGAACGAGTGGCTTGTCATGGTTTGGCTGAGGGAAGTTGAATGGTGCGTAGTCATGATAGTTAATGTTTCTGGCGGTGATGTATTCCGCGTCATGACCTTCAGCGATCCAGTCAAAGCGATCCATGCTTGTCATGCTAATGACCAGAATGTCAACCTTGACCTCCTCAATAGCATGAATGGCCTGAAGATAGATGGCGTAGTTGCTTGCGCCACCTCTGCCAAGATTGGTCAGCTTAGCATTGAAGTGCTTGCTCGTAAGAATCGGATATGGTTGCTCATAGAGATTCATGCACCCAATGCCGGCGGTAAAGCTGTCACCACAGAATCCCATCTTCATGGCTGAAGATGCTCATAGAGAATGTCCGCGATTTCAACATGTGCTTCCTCAGAAGCATGACCACTGCCAATCGTGTCAGGGTACTTGAGGGTGTACTCGCCCCAGTTGATGCTGACCGTGTCTTCACCGACCATTGCTTTGACCATCTCATCATGTGAGAGCACGATGCAGCGAATGCCCTTTCTCTTCAGCATGGTGTAAGCCATGAAGATCAAACCAATGTCGTATTGCCTTTTGATGTCGTAGTCCATCACGTTCATGCAGTAGTCGAGCATCAGTTCGATCTTAGGAACTGGTTCTGAATGTAGGCGCTTGTAGTACTGGATGCTGCCTTGGTGCTTCTTCTTGTGGATGCCAAGGTAGTCATCGAACGCTGGAATCTGCTCTGTGAGCAGCTTAGGGTCATACTCTTCACGGCCTTCAAAGTAGAAAGGATAGTGGCGCGTGTCGTAGTACCCGTGGTGCGGAGGGTACTGGTGATAGTTAATGTTGTTGGCGCCTAGAGTTGCTGGGTGAGCATTGCTCTTCCCTTCAGCGATCCACTCAATGCGGTCGTAGCTCGTCACGCTGATGACAACGACATCGCCTTCGCTGACGATATGTTCAGCTGCCCACTTCGCCTGAAGATAGACAGCGAAGTTGCTAGCGCTACCACGAGCTAGAATGATAGGATCATATCCCAGCTTCTGCGCAAGAAGAATCCCGTATGGCTGTGTGAAGAGGTCACGACATCCAATGCCAGCGTTAAAGCTGTCGCCACAGATTACCAGCTTACCCATTGAACAGATGCTTGTGAAGGTGTTTTGCCCAGACCTCATGACCCTCTGGACTTGGGTGAATGCCGCACCACCTAAGCTCGTGCGGCAGGTTTTGCTCAACATGCGTCTTGAAGGTTAGTCCAGTGCTCTTGTTGAGGAACACTTCTTCAGGAATAGATTCCCACATTTGAAGAAGGCGGCCTACCTCCTTAAGATCGTTGTAGTTCGGTTCCAGCCAACCGTTTGTCCTGTGATCGTAAAGCTGCTTGATCGCTGTTGCGATGTCAAGGTCCTTCCACTTATGGAAGTTGCCGCCTTCACCACGAGGAACATAGAAGGAGTTGAAGAAGTGATGCTTGATTCCATGTGCCTTGCACAGAAGGTGCAGTGACAAGTTCTGTTCTACGAAGCGGGTCAGACACTCACGCTGAGTCCAAAGATGGGTGACGTGCATCTGGAAATACTTCTTGACCATCGGCAGATCGTAGTAGTGGGTTTGGTTCATGGCTGGCCAAATGGTGTACTCGAACAGCTTTCCTTCGAAGTCCTCGAAGATGACGTTCTTTCTCTCAAGGCTGCTCCATCCAATGATTACCGTCAGGTCAGACACATCCTTGCCGGGCGTGATGTAGTTCGTCAGCAGCCACTCCATTGTGGAGCGGTAGATAGTATCATTGCTTCTAGCAGGCCAAGCCTTGTTGATCACCTCTGCGTCACCGAGCATATCACCTAGGCGAGACGGCCAGACCCTTGGGATGCGGTAAAAGTCATTATGCGGCAGGTAGTCGGCACCCTCATGGGTAAAGCGATTGCCCATGCCAACACCCTTACCATCAGGAGCAAGGAACTCGGGGGCTGCGATTTCACTGCCGAAAGTCCAGCTGTCGCCATTTGCAAAAATCGTGTGCGTCATCAGACAGCCTCGAAGTGGATGTAAGCGTGCTTCATTTTCTCGTAATCTTCTGGCCAGTTCATGTGCTCAACGTTCTTGCGGATAACCCCTGGTGTCCTAAATCTGCCGGTGGAAAGGAGCAAATTTTTACGAGTGGCCCACTTATACAGAAGGACACCTACGCCTACCGTCTTGTCTAGAACCTGAGAAGGAAACTTTACGCCGACAAAGTTATTTAGCTGACACGTGGTGTAGTAGTGGTAAAGGCTGTCAATGACGTTCATGGCGGTAGAAGATCCAAAGTACATGATGTCGTCGACGGCTGGCAAACGGTACTCGTACGCAAAATCTGCGGAGGCCATGCAGTAGAGAGCGTTAGGGTGAGTGTGAAGCGGGATGAAGCTTTCGAACTTCATTCGCGGATCGTAAAGGGCATCCCAGCGGGTCTTCACGACAAGATCGAACATCATGTTGTTTGCGATCTCGTACTGCGTCTTCATGTGGTTGGCTAGCATGGTGCTCTTCAGCATAGGAGCCCATGTGCACCATTGCCCATTGACGATCCAGCCGGCCTGTGGGTCAATCTTCAGCCCACTCATCGGAATGGATTCGCGAATGTCTTTCTCGAGAGCGACAGCGTCTAGCTTCTCAAAAATGTAATCGCGGTTGCCAGAGAACAGGGTCTTCCAGCAGTTCTCATCCCATGTGTGCCCAAAGAAAAAGTACTGATGGTGGTCTGATGAAAAGTGCTGAAGCGTACCCTTCACCGCAGCCTTCCACGTTCTGGACTGGCCGCTGAGGCAGACTGCGATCTTAAGCGGTTTCATATGGGTGCAGTTTTCCAACTCTGGCAAGATGCTCTTGGCTTCTCATGACCTTAATGTCGAGGGCGTTTAGCGGCTGAATGTCGATGCCTGACATGACGCAATAGTAATAGAGCGCAACCTCTGGTGGGAAGGCATAAAGCTCTGGCTTTCCGGGGAGTACGTGATCAGCATCAATGTAGCGAAGGCTGTGGTAGAACATTGCGATGTGATCAAACGTTAGGCTATCTGACAAGAAGAAGATGTCTCCAATCCGAGGGACCCCATAAACTGGATCAGTCGGTTGGGTGTGGACTGCGTAGAGCGTTGAAGGAGCCATGACGGGCGGCATGAACTTTGGCTGTAGCACCAGGTCTGTTCGAAGTCGAACAACCAGGTCGTATTCAAAATCGTTTTCGATTTCGTACTGACGCTTCAGGTTTGCCACTCGCCACATGCTGTAGAACTGGCTGTGCGCCCATGGTGCGACAGGGTTTGCCAATCCCTCACCAAGAATGACATCGTTCTTTTTAGGTTGGAACACAAGCTTCTTGGGATGAAGGGTCTCGCGGATATCATGCATCTCTTCAGCCGTGATCAAGGTGTCTGGGGTGTCACCCAGCTCATACTGTGATAGGCTGCTGTCGCTATTGTAGTTCCACAAATGGCAGAAATAATCCACCTCACCCCAGCCGTCCATGACATCGAACCACGTCGAGTAGCACTTCTTCCATGTGCGAGGCTGGCCGCTGAGACAAACGGCTATTTTTCGTGTCATGTGGGCTGGCACCGAACTTGGACGAGATGGATGGTCTCAGTATTTATCCTCGCCAACGACCAGTCCCGAGGCAGCAAAAAGCCCCATCCTTTCGAATGGGGCTTCCGCGAAAGAGCCGATTCGGCTTAGGCAGCCGCGATAGCAGCCGCGATATCCGCCGGGGTCATATCGGCCGAAACCGTGATACCCTTGGCATCGGCGGTGTCCAGCAGCTTCGGCAGGTTGCTCGGCGAAAGAGCGATACCCTTACCAGCCGCGATGGACCGCAGCCACGCCGGAGAATCGATCTTGAAGCCGCGGGGACCCTTGGCGCGGATGGCGCCGGCCTTGCGAACTCGAAGAGTAGCAGCCTTGGGAGCCGGCTGCAGAGCAGCGATGGCAGCCAGAGCCTTGGCCTTGTTGTCGAAGCCCTTGCGAGTCGGGAGACCAGCGGCAACGGCGAGGGTGTTGTAGGTGGCGATCAGATCAGCGAGAGTGGGCATTGTCGTAGTTCCTTTCATCGGGGTTTTCATCAGGGGTTTAGAACAGGTAGTACTTCGTACGCTTACTGACAACCCAAACAGCTGCGATTTCATCTGCACCCAGCTGAAGGGGCTTGTTGGTTTCGCTTAGGGCATTCCAGGAATAGGAACCACCCTTGACAGAGAAGTCGAGGACTTCAAAATCGTGAACGTAACCGCCTTTGTAGACGATCCGAACGGTAAAGATTGTCTTCGACTTTAGCATTTGAGAACCTCAGTTGCTCATTTGATAGTGTTATCTTACACTGTTCGGTCAGGATGTAAACAGGAAAGAGGCGGGTTCGCCAACTTTTTCAGGTCAGTTGATCTGGACTTCCTCGACGTTGTAGGTGCGGACAGGGGGAGAGGCCGTGATCAGGATTTGGTAGCCAATGGCCAGGCCTTCATCGAGGATACGCTGCCCGATCTTTTCAAGAGCGTCTCGATTTCCCTTTCGCGCGACGAGGATTTTGTTATGGCGGTCTGGGCCGCCGTTTGCCAACATCAATCGACCGTCTGCCAGCTCGATCATGAGGAGAAAGAGGTTTTCGTGTTTGGGCTTACCCATCGAACTTGACTGGCAGTCCAGCTTCCTGAAGAAGCTGGATCACCGTGTCCTCCTTGAGTTTCTTTCCCTCATTCAAAGCCGAGGTGATGTACTCGAGGGTGGCAACGGTCTGCTCACGAGTGAGCTCCACTGCCTTCGAGCGATCCCTTGGGAATTTGGGGTTGTGGATGAGAACTTTTAACATTCGATCCCTTTCAGATCAAACTGCCGTGAGGAGATATTCTGCGCGGCGCTTCCAATCGCCGGCACGGGCAGCCACCTTGGTGACGGAGATGAGAGTGCGGAGGGAGAGCTCCTTGGCTTCGTCCTTCATGGTTTCCAAGAAGGTGAGAGCCTCACGCTTGGTCTGAAGGTCGTATTCAGGGAGGAAGGAGCCGCTCGTGATGATGGCTTCCATCCGCTCGATCTTCTGCTGCGTGTTCATCGAGAGGTCCACGCTGATTGCGCGGCTTCTAACAGCCTGATCGATCTTGTAGATGGGGAGGTTCGAGATGAAGATCACGCCGCCCTTAAAGTCGAAGGAGCGGGGCAGATCATCGTCACCAAAGCTCTCGGCGTTCCACGAGATCGTCCGAACATCGTAGCTGTCGAGGGCGCCCTTGAGAAGGTTGAGAGCCACAGGATCGCGGAGGATGCTATCGCAGTCATCGAAGATAACGATGCGCTCGCGATTTTCGTAGAGGGTTCGATAGAGACCCTTCGCCGTGGAATAGCCCTTCACGACGGCGTAGAGCTCGCGATTTTCTTCCTCGGAGATCACATCGCCTTCTTCGAGATTGCTGATGTGATAGGAAACGTTCTTGAGGCCTGCGTCCTTGAGGGCGCGCATCACCGTGTAGGTCTTGCCGAGGCCACCTTCGCCGGTAACCAGAAGAGAGGGAGAGGTGCGATCCGCAACCATGTTCACGAAGTCCGTGAGGAAGTCGAAACGCTCGTTGATGCCGAAGCGATCCACTTTTTCCTGACGGCCCTGATGGTTGATGATCGTTTCACCAACCTCGCGAACGTCAGTCACACCCACCAGATTGGCCTTGTTGCAACGACCTTCGCGGATGTTGCGAACGATGTATTCCTTGGTGGGAGAAGCTGCAAGGATCCGGCCATTGTGCATGGCGGTCCACTTGTTCATCCGGCTGTCAAAGGAGAGGAGGGCAACGTTGGACATTCAGCATTCTCCGTTGTGGTATAATCAATGTTAAGGTGATTATACACAGACCGACCAGGATGTAAACAGCTTTATTGGGAAGGTTGGGACTTTAGCCGAACGACCTGCTTGTCCAGGAACTCTGGTCCGAAGGACGCGTGTTCCCAAATGACATCCACCATTCCCTTTCGCTCGAGGTTCGCGGCCGTGGTGATAAGGCAGAACATGCGGGCGTTCATCTTGATGCCCTCCACGGTCTCAGCCTCGCAGGCTTCCGCACGAGACAGAAGTTCAGCCATCACCGTGACCTGCTGATAGGACCACGGTTCCAGATTTATAGTGGCGACCTCGACGAGACCAGCCAGCATGTCCAGGTCTCGGTCCGACAGTCCCTTGAAGTAGGTGCCGAGGGTCATGTAGGGTTCTTCCTTAAGACGAACGCACATGAGACGCAGGAGCGGATGGTGCTGATTGTCGGCGATCAGTTCATCGAACGAAACTGAGATGGGGTTAAGCGACATCGTATTCTCCTTCAAACGTAAAGACGGGTTCCATAGGCAGCGCCTTATGGATTTCCAAGAAGTTTTGGATTTTGGAAAGCTTGATCAGGTCAGCGAGACTGATGTCGGTGCCCTTTTTCTGGTTGCACTTCTCGCACATGCACTGGGCGTTGGAAAGGTGGTTCGATCCTCCCATTGATTTGGGGAGGATGTGATCCCACGTCATCATGATTTCCTCTCCATCCCTAACCCCATAGAGGTTGATGGAGAAGGGCATCACCTTGTCATTCTTGTGACGCTCAATGTGGAAAAGAGAACCCTCCAACCCGCAGCTAACGCACCGTGTTTGTCCGCTTTTGAACATGTGCAGCCGCGTGTTGGAGGGCTTTGAGGCTTTTTCAATCCAGAAGCCACCGATCTTTCGATAGTGCTGGCGAGAGATGTATGCCAACCCTTCGTCGAGGGTCATCTTCTGAAGTCGGATGTAGCGAGCGTGTCTTGTCATCGTCACACCGTGTTCAGAGTGAACTGACCGGACTTACGAAGTTCGGTCTCGACAGAGTGGGCTTCGGCTTTACCGCGAACGAACTGGAGGATTTCCTTTTCGAAGGCTTCAGGACCGTGCTCGCGAATGGACTCACAGAGCTTCCAGCTCTTGTCCTGGTTCTTAGCGCGACCAACGTGCCTGCACCAACGAGCTGCGAGGGTCTCCTTACCGGAGCGATCCACACAGACCGTGATGCCCACGTACTTTTCGTCGGTGACCTTGTTAGTGAGCACATACACGATGTGCTTTCGGTCTGAACGACGCTTACGGGTTTTGGTCGGCTTCGTAATCATGAAGCTATAATATCACGTCCTGCGGGAATGTACACAGGAAAAGGGGCCCTGAGAATGTCCCAGAGCCCCTATTATATAATGGTCAGGTTGACTTATTTGAAGACGTACAGTGGGAAGGAATCCTTCGTTCCGAGTTCGTTGTCCGTGTCCATCTTCAGCTCACCGTCTACCATGTGGTAAGGGATGATGTTGAGGACTTTTGCAGAACCCAGATCACCAAACGTTTGATCGTGGTGAGCGCGGTGCGTGTCACCCATCTTGATGCTTGGAATGTTGCCGGACGAATAGAGGAAGACGTTGCGGCCCTTAAGGTCTACAACATAGACGGTACCCTTCTTCCATTCTGTGGACATGTCCTTGATGCTGACCTTGTTCTTACCGAACAGGATGCGGCCAGCCGGAAGAATAGCCCATGAACGACCGAGACGGTCCATGCGGCGGTCTGAGGCAGAGCCTTCGAATAGTTCATCAACGCGCATTTGTGATTTTCCTTTTAGTCGGGTTTTCGTGTGAGCTCGAAATCGTCGTAGCCATCGTGCATGACCCGCTTGAACGTGTAGCCATTCTTCTCAGCAAAACGCTGGCAAAGACCAGCGTAGAGCTTCGCGCGGGACTTATTGCTGTCTGACTCTTCGTCCTTGAACGCAGAGAATGTCAGGCGGTTAGGCTTAACAGCATCTATGAACTCCTTGACCATGGCGATCACGGTTGCGAAGATTCTGAATCCATCGCCCTTAGCCGTAATGTCAATCGAGTCGTTCGTTGCAAAGATGATTTCAAATCCTGGTGTTTTTGGGTCGTGGTCGTCCGCGATATGAACGTGCACGCTATCGCCGTCCTTCGTCTTGAAGGAGCCACCCCAGTGCTTGTCTGCCTTCCTTGCCCACGTGAATGGGTAGGGAGAGGTAAAGGCTTCCTGGACTAGGAACTCGGCAAAGCGCATTTAGATATACCGGAAAAGTGGAGACCTTGATCCATTTCTGCCACTTCCTAATGCTGAAACAAGGTCATTAACAGATTCGTAGATATTTATCCCATCTACGGTGCAGCGTCGCTTATTCTTGCTCATATCTTTAGACTTTCGCATGTTGGCTTTTGCTTCTTCGGAATGCTTCTTGCCAATTCTAGATTGGCGAATAGCTTCTCGATGTTCATCAGAGAAAGCAGGTTGAACCTTTGGCTTGCCCTTTAAAGCATTTGAGATATTTACACGGGTTTCGTCGGTTCTCTTCTGGCCAGTGCCGCCTTCTGAAATTTTGCGCTTATGTTCTTCACTTAGCGTCTTTCCAGTAAGCGCTTGACGTATCTTCTCACGTGCTTCTGGAGTATGTGTTGTCCAGGTCTTTGCTCTTGAAGCAGCAATCTTTTCATACCACTCTTTTGTTCGTACATAACCCTTAGATGCCTTAGAAAGTTTCTCCCGGGTTTCTTCCTTGGTGGGAGGACGATCGTAGTAACCTTCTCCACCCCAAGCAATATTCATGCACATCGGATGTTTCTTAGCCTCAGCAAGAATTTCTCTTTCTCTTTCCGACAACGATTTTCTGTCTGGATAATGCTCGAGGATTTCAACAGAGTGATGTTCTTTTCCATACTTGTCAATCGATCGCCAAAGATGCATGCCTGAACCAAGATAACCGTCATCAAGTTTGTCAGTGCTATGCATTCCAATATACCACTTACCAGTTACACTACACGTTGTCCTGTAAATGATGTGGTGGTTTCTCTGAGATGCTCTTCTTGTTTCAGACATAAAATACCTCCTAAGTTTCCTTGGAGGTATTTATAGAGAAGTGCTGTTTTATTCCGTCAGGCGTACAACTCAACCAGTTTTTCCCAGTTTGGCGCCCCCGATGCGGCAAGGTTGAGAGCGCGAACGAGCTTACGAAGGGATACGTCACCCTTACGCTTGGACGTCTTAACGACGGTGAGGACGTGTTCCTTCTCTTCCTTGGAAAGAGTCAGACCATCTTCAAGCTTGATGTCGTCGAGAATCTTGCCCATGTAGTCGAACATCTCATCATCAGTTGGATCGACGTTGATGATGAACGCGCGGGTGCGAAGTGCACCGTCTGGGTCCAGCTTGTTCAGTGGAAGGTTCGAGATGAAGATGATACGACCCTTGAAGTCGAAGTACTTAGGAGCCATTGACAGATCGCCTTCGTAGGCATCTGGATCCTCAGACTCTGGATCGAAGATGAATGAGGAACGCTTGTTCCAAACCAGCTTACGAGACTTCTTGGTGTCGGTAGCAGCCTTGATCAGGTTACGAGCATCTTGGTCGGCGAGTGCACCATCGGAGTCGTCGAAGAGGATGATGTCGTTGCGGTGATGGTAGAGCAGGGTGTAAACACCGGCAGCAGAAGCTGAACCGGTGTTCTTGTAATAGCCATGACCATCGGTAAGACCAGCAGAGTGAAGCACGCGCTCAACGGTCTGAGTCTTACCGGTACCACCCTTACCTGCAACGAACAGTGCGTTGAAGGAACCCTTGATGAGGGCCTGTACCAGACCTTCAAGGTGTTCGAGAGTGTCGGCGTAAGGAACCTTTTGGCCACCGCCCTCCTTCTCAAGTTCTTCTTCCTGAGGAGACTTAAAGTAGACCTCCTTGGTACCGCCCTTGCTGACCTCAACGACGCCAGCCTTGGAAAGAATGCTGTCCTTCAGGCTGTCCAGATTCTGATTGCTTGCGAGGGAGATACGCTTACCACGAATGATGAAGCGATCAGCAAAGTCGTCATAGATCGTGTCGAAGATGCCGACATGGACGATGTGGTAGCGCTGAATGAACTCAGAGCGGGTAAAGGACTTGCCGCTTGCCAGCTGATGGAGGAAGTCTGTGAGTGCACCTTCAGAAGTGTACTCATCACGAGCAACTTCAAGGAGGACCGCTTCTGACAGAGCCATTTCAGCAGAGACAGGGAATGCAAAGTGCTTACCAATCGATGGGTCCTGCAGCATCGCAACAACCATTGGAAGAGCGTGAACGATCGAAATACCCTTCGTAGAGATGGTGTAGGTAGGATCGTGGTTCTTACCAGAGAAGACGTCGATGGACGAAAGATCGCTGATCTTACCGCCAGAAGCTGCGCTTCCAGAGTTCCAGTTCAAACGAATGCAGCGAGTTGAACCTGCTTCGACATAGCGGAGACCGTAACCGTTCTCCTTGGAGTTGTGGAAGTGTTCCACGCCAGGGATACGCAACAGCTCAACGCCGATCTTACGGCTGATGTAGGAGACGATCTTAGAAAGCGCCATCCCTGAGGAGGCTTTCTTTTCTTCGTGAAGGTCGAATAGTTTCATTGTGATCCCAGGGGGCAAAGAGTTGTACGACTATTTATCCCTGCTCAAACGAAAAGTGGGAGCCGGTTAAGGCTCCCACTCTCTTAGTCGTTGATGGCGCTGAGCTTAGTGCTTAGCTTTTGCGCCTTGCGTGATCGTGCGATCCAGTCCGAGTTCAGATGCGGTCTTCGCGGTCAGCATGTCGACCAGAGAAGATGCGCCTGAGTGGACTTGATTGCCACCACCTGCGCCGCCCATGATGACCGATGGGGTCCATGCGCCGGCATTGGCATTCTTGATTGCGTCTGCATAGGCTTCATTGACCTTGACATACGCATCGAGCTTCTTTTCCAAGGCGCCGTCGGCGAGAAGGATTGCCTTCCGCTTCGCAGCTTCACCTTCACCTTCGAGGATCAAGGCTTGCTTCTTTGCAGCGGCAGTAGCCACGGCAAGTTCAGCAACCTGCTTGTTCTTCTCAGCTTCGGCGATGTCCTTGGCGTTCAAAGTTTCCTGCTCCCACTTGGCTTTTGCGGCTGCAGCTTCACCTTCCTTGGCGGTGGTGATCGCTTGCTGCTCAGCCTTCTTGGCGTTGGCGATGCTGATCTGAACCTGAGTGGTAGCGTCTTGACGCTGCTTGATCTGGTTTTCAACAACATCGTCGTACTTGATCTGGTTGATCGAGACGGGCTGCAGGATAATGCCGTAGCGGCTGATCTGCGAGATCGATTCGCGCAGAGGGCGGCCGTCGGCACCGGTTGCGATTTGGACAACAGCAACTTGCTTCGGTTGGTTGGTGATAGGATCGTCGATCATCTGCTGAACCGTACGGGTCAGATAAGGACCGTTGACCATTTGGTCGTCGATGTACTTCGGGATTTCCGGTCTGCGTTCGGCAGAGCTTTCAGTCGACGACATCGTCGGGCCAACGTTGTAGATGACCTTCTGAAGTTGAGTGCGAATGAGCTGCTGTTCGATCGCTTGGAAGGAGTGGAAGTCCTTGTGAAGCGCGATGACCTTGTCAGGCGAAAGAGGCATCGACCAGTTAATCGTGCCAGAGATATTCGCGTGACCACCGTCGTTGAAGCGGGTGGTGATAGACTCATCAGCATCCTTGCCTTGGTCAGCTCTGCTAGAGAAGCTGAACTGAGCACGACGAGGATAGGAAGTCACAGCACCAAATCCGCGCCACTTCCAACCTGGATCGGAAACGACAGTCAGTTGACCGGAGATTGGCGCCTGGATGACAACGATTTCGCCGGCGTCAACATTCACGAATGATTGATGAACCGCGAAGATGCAGAAAACGATTGCGCCGATGACGAGACCGGTGATAAGAGCACCTCTCCCCACCAAGCGATTAACAACATTGCCTTCGGCCATTTCTACTCCTTAGGAGATTGGGTTTCACCGGTGGCAGCCGGCGGGCTCTCGAGTTCAGCGATTCGCTTTTCAAGGCTTGCACGCTGAGAGAGCAGGGTTTGCAGTTCGGTGAGATTGGCGTTCTGCTCTTTTAGATTAGACACCACATCGCGGGTCGCCGCCACCTTGACGGTCAGCGGGTCCTTGCGAAAAGCAGGGAACAGCGGACGGCCACTGATGACGGGAACCAAGACTTGGAAGATCAAAATCCAGAGAAGAAACAGGACAGCGCCAAGCGCTACCACATCAAGAAGAAGCATGATTGCCTCCTTTCTAACTAGGGTATCGTATCACATTTTTAATGGGATGTAAACAGCCGACTAGAAAAGTTTGTCGAGAAGGCCTACATTGTCAGCGTGGGTTGGAGCTGTCCAGCCAGCTGGCTTGATGAGATCGGGGAGACCCAGAGGATTTGGACGCTCTGGCTTAATGCCCGGTTCTTTCTGCATGTTCTTTTCATGAACGCGGTTCCAGGCAGTATACGCGTCGACACCGAAAGCATCGAGCGTTCCGATGGCAACAACGCAAAGGTCAATCATTGCGTCGACTACATCTTCTGCTTTGGAAGGATCGCCAGAGACTGCAGCTTCCTTGGCTTCGTCGAGCTCTTCTTGGAGGAAGTTCAGACGAAACTCAAGGAACTTTGCCAGCTTCTCCTTGTTGAGGCCGGCGATTACGGGACGGACACCAAACTTGGTGTGCATGTCATGGATGTCTTGCACCCAGTTGTTTTCAGATGTGCTCATAGTTTTATTTACCCGTGGTTGGATCGTGATTTGATCAGCACTCTTCCTGTTTACGGCGTACCGTGTCCAGGATGTTGAGGAGATTTTGTTCGGGAGTGTCTGTCCCGTCGAGGACCTCATCCCATTCTACTAGGCTCTGCCAATCACTCTCCGTCGTCAGCATCGTGACAAGGCGGTTCATGTGAGCCATGAGAGTGTCTTCAGCGCGCTGGTATTTCAGCTGCTCCATGAGAGGCGTGCCACTGGTCTCTGCAAGGAGAATGGCGGCTTGGTCACGGGCGACACGCTGCTTGAAGCGCTCAACGCGGACCTCTAGAGGAGCAAAGACAAACAGCTTTACATGCGAGGCGCCAACATCAAGAGCAGGCTGCACGTAGTGGTCAATACCTTTCGGCTCCACAATAAGAAACGCGAGACCCCTTGAAAGCTTATCATGAAACTCTTCCTTCGTAACTCCATAGCGATAACCATTGTAGGTCATCAGCTCAGCGAATCCATCTCTCGCTTCAATCTCACGAGACTCCTCGTCAGAGATAAAGTAGTAGTCAACCCCTTCCTCTTCACCCTTACGCGGCCTTCTTGTCGTTGTCGAAACAAGACAGGGAAGTCCAACGGCACGAATGTGGTTGAGCAGATGGGACTTGCCAGAGCAGGTCGGTGCGGTCAGGGTAACTAGGACTGGCTTTGCTTTGACGTCCATCGCTTCTTTATCTCCTGTTGGATGTCGGCGACCTCTTCAACCGTGTTGAAGCTCATCGTGGGATAATCGGTCTCATACACGTAGCACGGATATTCTGTGTTGTAAAGATGGTGGAACGTGTACAGAAGTGAGAGCTCTCCGCCTGGGGTAATGTAGCGACCATTCTTCCAGAATGCTGCGTGAAGCGCGTTCAAGGACGTGATGAGGTGGCTAAGGTTAAAGCGGAAGACAGATTGGTCGTGAAAGCCGGTAGGATGCGTCTCACCATACTTGGAGAAGTCGGCCGAGATGCAGGCCATCTGCTCATCAACGAGAAGTGAAACGTATGGGTTGTCTTCCCTTACAGCAGGAAGAAGTCCCGATCCTTGAAGCTCGTGAGATAGCAGCTCGTCCATGATCTCAGAGTTGGGGAAGAACACGTCTCCCCAGACCACCACGACCTCGTTGGATGAGAGCGTGCACATCTCAGCGGCTTCATTGATGCCCATGAGAGTCGCATGACCATCGCCAAGTCCAGAGTTTATCGGAACGTTAACGACTATCTCTGCTAGCTCTGGGTATTTGTCAGCGAGATCATCGAGGTAGGCTTCCCACTGGTCCTGCACCATCTTGTTCGTAACGAGATGCACGGTGTTAAAGCGATGGGCGACCTGTTGAAGGGTCGTGGTTAGGCAGGGTTCGTCAGTGATTGGAACGAGAGCCTTGGGCACGTTCGTTTTCATTCGCGAGCCTTTGCCCGCTGCGATGATGAAGAGGTCGTTCTTGATCATAGGTGGCTGTTCAGAAGCGTGCTGATGAAAAACGCGGTCTGTGCTGGGTTCTTCACTTCGAGACACTTCACTCCTTCAACTGTCCTGATGCACTCATCATTGCCACCGCTCTTGAACTCATCACCCACATAGGTGATGGAGGCTGGCTTCAGAGTCTGCTTGATGTGCCGAACAGCATCTACCTTGGTGAGCTTGGGGTTGAGGATTTCGATAGTCGAGCGACCTGCTTCTCTGACGAGAAGACCTGAACCCTTGGTGAGAAGCTGTACGAAGTTTGTCAGCGCCCTGCGATACTCAGTATCAACTGGACGAATCGTGATCATGGCACCACCGCGATTCTCAATCTTCGACATTGGAATGCCATTGTTGATCAGTGATGACATGATCGTGGAGATGCTGTGCTTTCCAGTCGCCGGGATAACAGAGTCAGGGTTGATGCACTCAACAAAGATCGATCGAATGGCATCGTCATCATCAGTGTTTGAATACCCCGTGATGATCGGATTGTAGAGATACTTATTCACTCCACCATCAGCAAAAACGATCATAGGATCGGTGACACGTGGTCGACTGAGCATCGACTGTGTGCGATAGGCATTGCGCGTGCGAAGGTTAACGGCTTTGATAGAGTTGCCCGTGCAGATCGCAACCTTACCCAACAGAGAAAGCCCGGCGACGCCATTGATGTTGAAGCTGGATGCCTTTGGAGTTGTGTTGCCACGTCCGACAAGAGTGTCATCGTAGTCGAACATGAAGAAGTCACTCTTGAGGTAATCACCGAAATACGTTTCGGATACTGCCTTGGCCAGAAACGCTGGGTTGTGAACCTTTTTCTCAGTGCCAGTTATGAAGGACAGATCAAGCCCGATAAAAGGATAGATGCCGGCGACAAGGTCAGCGGCCTCATCAGTGATCTCTCGCATAATAGGATCAGCCTCCACGTCAATGAGAACGTGCAGCTGCTTTGGCGCGAAGTAGCGTGACGCGACGAGCTCGATGATCTCAGATGCGCCTTGACCTGGGCTGTCCTTGTCTGGCTGGCGGTTCATTACCATCAGCACCTTGGCTCGTCCGATGTCCGCGACCTTGTGCATCGCTTCACGGAAGAGAATGCTCTCATAGGTCGGGATCAGCGAGGACCACTGGGTTCCAGATGAAAGGATGATCAGATCAGCATTGATGAGAGCGTCCCATGCTTCATCACAGAGAGTTGGACGAGAAGGCTTTCCATTTGCATCAGTGAAGAAGATGTCCACGAACGGGTCTTCAAGGTTTCCCCACGAGACGATGTCGCCTTCGTCGGTGATGCGTCGTCCACTTTCAGTAATGGCGCCGAGGAAGAGAGACGTGTCATCATTGAGAAGGACGTTGTCCTTGATGCCCATTAGCTCAGCCATGTGGGATGCTGCAGCGCGAAGAGAGTTTCTGTTTGCGCGAGCAAGACCGGCGTAGATGATGTTAGCAAGAGAGAAGTCGGTGTAGTCGATCTTCGTTGCAACTGGAACGCTAAAGTAGACATCTAGAGCGCGGTAGAGAGTGCGAACAGCAAACTCGGCTTCTGCTACTGACTTCTTCTGGGTCAGTGCTTCGCGAAGCTTGTCGATCTCACGCGCACAGAAGTCCTTGGCTTCAGAGCTTTGAGCCGTAAATCGAATGCCGAGGAAGTTGTGCCACGGACTTTCTGGATCCTCGAGCTGCAGGCGTGTTGTCTGGTTCTTTCGGACATCTGATGGACCGAGGATTTGACCGCCCATGACCTGTCGAACCGCGCCGGTCGAAAGGCCATTGTCATAGGCGTTCACGATGATCTTCGTGTCGATGCCATCGAAGTGGGCGTCGATCAGATCATAGAGACCCTTCTGAAGGGCGATGGAGCCGGTACCACCAGCGAGGATGACGATGTTCATTGTGTTCTCCCTTTACGCCCGTCCTCCGGGCCCGCCCATATTTACGGGAAAGGTTCAATCAGAAAAATAGGTTGTAGGCTTTCCACCTACTTGCCGGGTTTGCCCACACCGCTCAGTGGTCTAGCGTTTAAGCAGATTGGTTACTGCACCCTTACGGGCAGAGGTAGCCTCCGGACTATTGGACGTGTGTCTTGACCATCAAGGGATTCGGGCACACATCCTCATTAGAAGATCGTAACACGCTTCTCTGGAAAAGTAAACAGCCCTTAGATTTTTTCGATGGTGACGTTGAACGCTTCGTAAAGCGGACGACCATCATCGTCAACCATGTCAGGGCCGCGGAAGCTGTAGCCCGTGATTGTGAACTCATGACCCTTCGTGTAGGTGCCAGCTGGCACGCGAACGTCGTGCATAATGCGAACTCGATCACCTACCTTGGGACCGTTAGGTACGAACGCCATCTTTATCTCCGATGTATTGTATCCACCAACCCTCAATATCCTTACGATATGGCTGTCCAGTAGCAGTATCAAGAGCCATAGTCTGGTAAGGGCCCTTGAAAACCTTGAAGAGATACTCTCCGAAGGAGACTGTTTCTGGGACGCTGTTTTCTTCATCACTCCATGTCTCGACGGTGTATGTCGCTTGCGCGAGGTGGGCTATTGCTTTATTAAGTGTTCCCCAGAAGGTCGCTTCACCTGGCTTATGGATGTAGCACTCATATGCCCAGTGAGCTCGCTCTGGTTCATCGATGAGCTCGTACCAAGGGCATGAGTAGGCGCAAGGAGGCGGGAACTTAAGAGGTTCCTTGCCACTGCGAATGCGCCAGAACAAGCGAGACTTGATAAGGTCAACACGCCCCGGGATAAAGGGAGGAGCGCTCGACACCATGTTGGCATCACGGACGGTTCGAATCCACTTGAGCATCATCTCGAGAGTGTCAAGTGTTTCCTCGTTGGCATTCTCAGCGAGATATTCTGCCATCTCGAACCGCGTCGGCAGCCAAAACACGTCCGTGCCCTCACTGTCCTGGACGTGCTTTTGAATCCATTCAATGACCAGCTGACAGGCGACGTACTCCTCGTCTGTTAGCATGGGATCGCCGTGGTGGCTGCCTGTGGCCATTAGCTTAGAGCCTTGATGAGGTCGACGAAGTTCTTGCAGTACTCGTCAGCGTTGAAGTTGATTGCCTCAAGCTGAGATGCAAGGATGGTCCGTCGAAGGTTAACGTCTTCCTTTAGAAGACGTAGCTTGTCAGTAAGTTCCTCGCGGCTTGAAACGTAGAGGAACTCTGCCAGAACTGGATCGCGTCCATACACTCGACGAAGCTGATCCAGATCGGTGTCGATGAACGTGACGACCTTTGACCAGATGCTCTCGTAGGCGCGCTGTGCCATGTCGTTGATCTCCTCGTAGTAGGGATCGCCGATCACGCAGTGCGCCATGGCCTTGTTCATCTTGGGCAGCATCTCGTCATAGCGAATAGGTCCAGTAAAGGAAGGACGACGGAGACCGGCCGGAGCGTGCTTAGGAGAGAAGTCCTTCTCTTGGATTTTGCCGAACATCTCCACGCTGATGTCTTCGGGATGGCCGAAGTAGAACTTCACCATCTTCTTCTCGCGCTTGCCACCCCGCATCGTACCACCATAGGAGAGGTCGACCTCAGGGTCTGGGTTCCACTCGAGACGCTCATTCAAGCATGGGAACTTTTCGAAGGGATAGTGGATGACCTGTGACGGGATGATCTCGTTCTTTGAGAAGTTTTCGAAGACCTTCTTAACGTCATGGGGCTGGCTGAGATAGATGATGTCGTTGCGGGTGATCTCAAGATTGATCTGCCGCCAGTTACCAGCCCATTCCTTCTTGGCGACTGAAGGCCAAACCTGCTTGAGGGTCAGCTCAGGATCGCAGTAGATGTAGAAGACAGGACCATCAAAATAGTTAATGATCTCGTAGTTTCGCAGCTGCTCAACATCCTCAGCTCCGCCAAAGAAGTTGACATTGCCGTTCAGAATAACCAGCGCATCCGACCGGTTAAGGACCTGCAGATCGAGACTATCACTCAAGTTGTGCCAGGTAAACTCTGGAAGAAGGTTGTCCTTCTTCAGGGTCTTGGTGTAGATGTGAACCTCAGCCCCACCTTGCTGCAGCATCTTGATGATGCTACGCGCTTCACCGTTACCACCCGAAGTATCGTTCGCGTTGAACGAGATACGGGACCCAAGCTTGATTACTGCGATCCTCATGATATGCCTTATTCGTTGAAGAGATAGGACAGCGCATCAAGCGCCGTCTCAATGTTATTTACCCGGTACCACGAGGCCTGACGGATCATCGCGTGATCGTGGAAGGTGTCCGAGCCAGTGATGACGACTACTGGGATACGGCGGGCATGAGCCCATGCAATCTCCATGACCGTGCCGATGCTGACCTTCTTGGCGCCATCGAAGTTGGCGATGATGGCATCTGCTGTCTCGACGTCATGGAAGTCACGCTCCATAATCGCCTTGGCTGACGAGTAGAGCGTGTCGTCATAAGTGTCGAAGATGGTGGCGGCTTGCTGGAGATAGGTCTTGCCGCGGAGCGGGCTAAAGAAGCGGACCTCGTGGAACATGCCACTGATCTCAGCGAGACGCTTTAGCTCGTCGCGCCAGCCTTCACTCTCATTCCACGATGTGCCCGTGATAGGGCCAGCCAGATAAACCTTCTTCATTCTTTGGGCTCGTCAGGGTTGGTGATCGCGTTCTTGAACACCACGAACACACCACCTTGATCAGTCACGTGGCCCAAGAAATGCTTCTTGAACCAGTCAGAGACAGATGCCTTCTTCACGAGCGTGATGGTGTAGTTGCGGCTGAGAAGATTGGGGTCGGTGATTAGACCGTCGCGATAGAGCTGCTTCTCGAGAAGCTCCATCACGTTGTTGGCCTGCTCATTCATCTGTGTTTCGGTAAGGGAAAAGACGCTGTAGCTCATGCGAGTGCTTCCTCTAGGATGTCCTCCTTGTCTCGATACCCACCAGTCAGAACATCCGTTACGCAGATGATCCGCTTATCGAGAAACTTGGACTTGTTGTACGCCTTGATGAAGAGGTTCTGCTCTTCGCGGCGCTTCGTAGGATCGAATGACAGACCGTCATCCACGAAATGCTGACTGTGATCAAAGTCCTCAGTCAGAAGGATCAAGCGATTGCGGCCGACGAGAACATCCGGATAGCGCTTCTCCATTTCGAACACGTAATCTCCGCTGTACCCGCGATACATGGGAGCGTAGACGCATTCTCCGAGATGGGCGCGATCGAAGATGATGTTTGCAGACGACCGCATCAGCGCGAACATGTTGATGAAGCCCTGACGTTGGTACCACTCGAGGGCATACGCCTTGGCTTCAGCCGCGGTAGCTCCCTTGTCAACCTTGTCTTGGAACCACATGTCAAGCACCTCAGGCTTGCTGTAGTGGATGACCTGATAAAAGCCGAGGCGCTGCCTGATCTCATTGATCAGGGTGGACTTGCCAAGACGATCGAGCCCCTCGATCATGAACGCTGTGGGGTTAAGTGCCATGTGTTTTCCTCGTCCCATTATACCACATTACAGGAACTTCGTATACCGAAGAGTGAACTCATCTTTCCAGATGTTTGACTTGCCACTGAACAGCCGCTCTGCGTTCTTGTCCAGACAGTAGGTGACTGCAAAGTCGTCCTTCGAACGAACCGATCGCCCAGCCCCCTGAACCATCTTCATGATGGTGATCGCGTTGTAGAGGTCTGGATGGTGGTCGAGGATGAACTTCATTCGCTTGTCACCAAGAGATGGGAAGGGAGCCTTCACCAAAATCTGGAAGCGAGAGAGGTCTCCTGGAAGGTCGATGCCCTCAAACATGGAGGGAGAGATAAGGACGGCTGGTCCGCCCTTGTAGCTCTTGAAGGCGACGAGAATGTGCTCGAGCTTCTCGCCTTGACGATGTTCGAAGAGCTTGTAGTTCTTGAAGGACGGTTGGCTCGTAAGCTCGGCGACCAGTTCGTTCTGAAGCTTGAATGATGGGGTGAGGATGATGCCTCGCTCACCATCGTCGATGTGGTGCTTCACGATCTTGGCAACGTTCTTGCGAAGAGCCTTGACGGTGTCTGGGTTCTGAAGGGACGTGTAGGAGAGTGAGAGCGTATCGAAGAATACGACCTCCTTGCTCTCCTTGGGGAACGTCGGAGGAAGCTTGATGAACTTCGTCTTCAGAGGATCGAGGTCCAGCGTCTTAGTCATGAACTCAGGAGAGACAGTAGCCGACATGAAGAGGTTGTGGGCAGAGCATTGAAGCGCCTTCATCATCTGTCCGACAAATACCGGCTTCACAGAGACAGAGCACTCATCTTCCTTGTACTCGAACACGTGAGGATAGTCGTACTTGAAGAGGTCATCGATCTTGCAGAGAAGACCCTCATACTTCTTGGTAAAGCGGGTAAGCTTCGAGTACTGCCCCATCTGGTTGGATCGAAGAGCTCGCTCAGCCATAACCACGCCTGCTTCCTTGGCGTAGGTGTAGACCTTTACCATGGCGTTGAGGTAGGCTTGGTAGTTCTTCTCGGTGATCTTGTCCTTCTTGCCGCAGTCTGCCGCGACCTGAGTTAGGATCTTCATGATCTCCAAATCGGTAAGGGTAACCGTTTCAGCTATCTCCTTCTGCATGGCTTGGATCCGCTTCTGAGAGAAGTGGATTGCGTTGTGCTCGGAGAACAGATCGTTGATGAGGTGCGCTTCGTCCCAGATCAGAAGGTCTCGGTCTTCAAACTTGCCCGTGTACATTCGATCGATGAAGAAGTAGGAATAGTTCGTGGTGAGGTGGCGAGTGAGGTTCTTCTTCCGCTTTACCTGCAGGTATTCGCAGGAGTTGCAGTGCTTCGCCATGATGTGCTCGAACTCAGAGCCGCTCTGCACCATCGTGTACCAAGCGCAGGCTTCCGCATTCTGCTTTTCTTCGGGAGTTGAGAGGGCATCGCAGTCATAGTTGCTCGCGCCCTTGATCATCACGTACTTTCCCTGATCTCCAAGACCATGGAACGTAGCGTCATACTGCTTCGCGAGGACGTTTGTTGCGGTCAGAGAGATAGAGGACTTGATCGTGTGATCACCTCCACCTCGAGCTGCTGTCAGGGCTTCAGCGGCTGCAGCCCCAATGATCGACTTACCCGTACCAGTCGACGCGTTGAGGATAACATTCTCCATCTTCTCATCGATAAACGCCTCGAGGATTTGGTTCACCGCTTCACGTTGACCGTCGCGAGGAACAAATCCGAGGCGTTTGAAGGCGTCGTTAATCTGGGTTTCGTACTTCATTTACTTTGTCGTCAAACCTTTTCACGAGGACGATCTTGCCCTCCTTGTCGACATACATGCCGTTGATGTCGTTTCGATGTTCGTACCGCCAGCGCTGATACTCGCGAATGCGTTCTGGGCCGTGAAGCAGCATGTCCCATGCGATCCGCAAGAAGATCATTGCGAGGATCGCAATGACGAACGCGCCGAAAAGCCGGAGAAGCAGCAGAAAAATGTGAGCCTCAGCGCTCAAGTTCAATCCCGATCTTGTAGATGCGGTAGTCGGTAGATCGGGGTTCAAACGTATAGCGATTGCCCTTGTCCTCTTCAGCCTTGATCTGTTCCTGAACGTATTTCAGAAAGCCCTCAGCTGAAGCTTGGGTTCCATACTGGACCTGACCGTGGTAAGCGTAGACGCAGAGAGAACCCCCACCATCAGGCCAAGGAGCCGCTACGACGTAGTTGAATTTGTTCATACGTTTGCCTCGTCTGACGGATGCATGCGACCTGCATCACGTTCGGTGTAGTAGGCTTCATCCTCGACGGCATGAACACGGGCGCCAGAAGGAGAAGGCGTGGTGTGATCATCGATCGCCGTCACGTAAAGCTGAACGCTGCAGGGATAGAGAGGGTGCACGGTATCGTTCTTCACGATGGTGCAGACAGTGTCCTCGCCATTGGCCTTGCGATCCAGCTTCGACAGGAGAACTCGAATGTTGCGACGCGTCAGATATAGGGTCTCCAACTTGCCACCGAAAAGGTCCTTCTTTTCGATAGGCGTAGCGTCGTTATCATCTAGGCGCGACAGCAAAAGCTTGAGCTCATCGCGAGAAACATAAACGTGCTTCATAGTAGTCCTCCTCAACGTATATCTGAAGAAGATTATATCATGCTTCCCCTGAAAAGAGAAGTCAAATATGCTCCTCAGCCGCGATTTTCGTCGCCGCGACTGAGGATTTTCTCTCTCCAAACCCTCTGAGGATTAGCCTGGAGTGCTTTCACCGTAGCCCACCGGATCAACGAGGCTGTAATGACGCTCGTAAACGTGGAGGGAACCAGCATTCCAGTAGAGGTTTCCGGCTGGAACTTCCAGATCGGCTGCTAGCTTTTCAAGGACGTGCTGCTGCCAGGCTCTGTCGTTGCGAAATCCAAAGATTGCATCGTTGGAACGCATCTGCACGATCGCGTGGAGCTGTCCTTGACGGATCAGATATTGCACCGCGTTGGTGCACATGAAGTCAGAACGTCCGTTGCGATTGTAGTCCAACCACATCGAAGGACGAGTGTAGAGCATGACGGCTCGACGGCTCTCGGGGTTCTTGCGAAGCTCGTCACGAGCGCGGTTGTACTGACAGTCGCTGTGGAGGTCTGGGTTGTTCGCAATGTCAGCGACGTTGGCGTACGCCGAGAAGCCATTCTGTGGGGAGTAGATGCACCAACCGTAGTTGGAGTTAATGAACCCCTTGTCATCGGCGACGGCAGACCAAATCTGAGGAGGTCCACCTGGGATGTCATTTACGTTGAGAGACATGGAGTTGTACCACTGTTCCTCACGCTCGACGTATTTCTGGTTTACCTTTCCAAAGATGGAAGGTTCGTCGGCGATGAAGGATGCATTCACGATCTCGATGGTGGTGTTGCCAACCAGGTTGGTCATCGAGCCTTCGCGGTTCACAGAAGTGAACTGGCGTTCTGCGAGAAGGGCCTTGAAAAGATTACGAACGTCTGCGGTTCTAAGCGACAGTCCCATCATACGCGCTATTCCTTATGTTGATTTGATGTATCTATTTACCGTGGCGTCAACCAAAAAAGAAGGGGTCTCCCGAAGAAGACCCCTCTAGTTGGCATGGTTGCAAAGGAGACTTACCATGGTAGAATTATATTACCATGGGTCCAGCTGTTTGTAAACAGTCTTTTTAGTTACGCACTAAAGTTCCTTGGGAACAGGGAGCTTCAGCCGGGTTAGCTCGGATTTTGCAGCGCTAATGATCGTAGGAGCATTCTTGAGCTTCTTGATGTGCTGGATAACATTCTCAGCGGTCATCAAGTCCTTAGCCTTGACGCCCTTACCAAAGATGTATTCAGCGATCTCATCAGGGTTGTCAGTGTGCTCGATCTCTTTCGAAAACTTAATCGACTTACCAATCTTCTTGAGATGTGCTTCAAGTTCCTCAGGAGTTACTGTGTCGATGCCCTTGTTGTACTTACCAGTCTTGGGATTGAGCTTCGACATCTTGAAGAGACGCTTCATGCCCGTATCCATGACGATGGATTTTGATGCGCGGGCGATAGGCTTACCCTCATCGTCTCTGAGAACGAAATCCTTTCCAGGAACTTGCGTGTGGGCGAGGGCGGTAAAGAGGATGATGTTGCGAACCGCACCGGGATAGGAGGAGCCATTTCCCTCAGCGGAATGGTACATGAACTTTGCCCAGTCCTTGTTCTTTACGAACATCAGGTCAACCTGGACCTTCTTGCCGTTGACGGGGACCGCGTAGGAGCCAACCTTCGTGCCGGCATTGTAGCCGCCTTCACCACCAACTGCCTTCATCATCTTCGCGTTGATGCTGTCGACATCGCTGTCCTCAAGCGAGAACGCAATGTCAATGTCACCGCTGTCCTTCTTCTTTCCGAGAAGGGTAAGCTCGGTAGATCCAAGCAAATCCTTATGCAGGCTTGCTTCCGAGATGCTGAGTGCCTTTGAAACAAAGGCAATGGCTGCCCTAATGTCAGATGAGTTTGCGCGCTGGGTGTCATACTTTGACGTAGCGTGACCGCCCTCGGCGAGGAACTGTTTGAAAGTGACCATGGGAAACCTTGAAAGATTGACACGGCCTATTTATGCAGCTAAAGTTCTTTTTCCGAGCTGTCAGGATAAATATCTTCGAAATATTGAGCAGCTAAACTAAAAAGCGGACAACCCCAAGGAGACTTCTACATATGCTTTTCCATGGTATTAAGCTCGTAGAAGGTTCTGAAATCCAGAACCTCGTGGTTGACACTGGAGCAACCTTCCCAGCTACACCAGATAATGGTGAGTTCTTTTACATCAACACCTCTGGCACCTATGCGATTGGCCTTTACCTGTACGAAGGAGCGACAGCGCAGTGGGTTCGCATGGTTCAGCAGGGCGACAGCATCTCTGGTCTTCTTCCAGATGTAGTTACCCCAGGCACCTACAAGTCCATCACAGTTAACTCGACCGGTATCGTAACCGGCGGTTCTAACCCAACCACTCTGTCTGGTTATGGCATCACCGATGCACAGCCACTGGATGCAGACCTTACTGCGATCGGTGCTCTCGTCGGTACCTCCGGCTTCCTTAAGAAGACCGCTGCAGACACCTGGTCGCTGGACACCAACACCTACCTGACTGGCAACCAAACGATCACCCTTACCGGTGACGTAACTGGTTCTGGCACGACCTCGATCACCGCAACTCTCGGCACGACTGGTGTTGCTGCTGGTGCTTACGGTTCTGCATCGAACGTTCCTTACATCACCGTCGACAGCAAGGGCCGTGTAACTGCTCTTTCGAATACTCCAATCGCACTTGACTCTTCTGCAATCATCTCTGGTACTCTCGCTTCTGCTCGTATCTCTCAGGCAAGCGTTACCCAGTATCAGTCGGCTCTTTCGATTGCTGAAAGCCAAATCACGAACGACAGCCTGCTTGCTCGCGTTGCTGACAATGAGACGATCACTGGCTCTTGGACCTTCAGTGTTCCAGTAAGTGGTCAGACCCCAACTGCTTCTACTCACCTTACGACCAAGGCTTACGTCGATGGTCTTGCTTCTGGTGTTCTGGTTAAGCAATCTGTAATCGCAGCAACTACCGGCCCAATCACTCTCGCTGGTAACCAAACGATTGACGGCGTTGGTGTTGTTTCTCCTAACCGCGTTCTGGTTAAGGATCAGGCAGACAGCACTCAGAACGGTATCTACGTTGCTGATTCTGGCACTTGGACTCGCGCAACTGACTTTGACGGTTCTCCATCGGTTGAAGTTGCTGTTGGCGACACCGTCTTTGTTGAGCTCGGTACCTCGAATGCAAACACCTCATGGATCGTAACTGGAACTGGCAACATCACTGTTGGCTCTTCGCCAATCGTATGGACGCTCTTCAGCCGCGCTGGTGGTCTTACGGTAAATGGTGGTCTTACCCATACCGGTAACACCATTGCTGTTGCAACCGCTTCTTCAAGCCGTATCGTAATCAACTCGAACAGCATCGACCTTGCAACTACCGGTGTTACCGCTGGTACCTTTGCACAGGTTATTGTTGACTCCTACGGTCGTGTCACTGGCGGTAACGCTAACCTGTCCTTCTCGTATGTTTCGAATACTCCAACGACTCTGGCTGGTTATGGCATCACCGATGCTCAAGGTCTTAACAGCAACCTGACTGCAGTTTCTAACCTCTCAACTACCGGCTTTATCTCTAGAACTGGTAGCGGTACGGTTTCAACTCGTACGCTCGGCGTAAGCGGCGTTGGTCTTTCGATCTCGAATGCTGATGGTGTTTCTGGTAACCCATCGATTGCTTCTAACGCAACTGACACGAACACCGCTTCGACGATTGTTGCTCGTGACGCATCTGGCAACTTCTCTGCTGGTACGATTACGGCTACTCTTGCTGGTAACGCTTCTACTGCAACTAAGGCAACTAACATTGCTGGTGGTGCTGCTGGTTCTATCGTTTATCAGTCTGCAACCGACACCACAACCACTCTTTCGATCGGTACTTCTGGTTACATCCTTACCTCTACCGGTTCTGGTCTGCAGTGGTCCGCTCCATCTGCTTCGTCTGTTGGTTCTGCAACCAACGCAACCAACATTGGCATTACCGCTGTAACGTCCAACGCGACCGTTTATCCAACGTTCGTAACGGCTACCTCTGGTAACCTGCCAGCTGAAGTTGCTTCTACGCTGACCTTCAACCCATCTACCGGTCTTCTGACTGCAACTGGCTTCAGCGGTTCTGGTGCTTCGCTCACCAGCATTCCTAACAGCGCACTAAACAACTCTTCGGTCACTGTAACTGCTGGTACGGGTCTCTCTGGTGGTGGTGCTGTTGCACTCGGCGGTTCGGTCACCCTGACCAACGCTGGTGTTACCTCGATCACTTCCAACACCGGCCTGTCTGCTAACGTTGCAGCAACCGGCGCGGTCACGATCACCAACACGGGTGTTACCTCCCTTGTTGCTGGTACGAACATCAGCCTGTCTGGTTCTACTGGTGCAGTCACTGTTGGTATCACTGGTACCGTTGCTGCTGCAACCACTGCAACTAACCTCGCTGGTGGTGCTGCTGGTTCTATTCCTTATCAGACTGGTTCTGGTGCAACTTCAATGCTTGCAACCGGATCTGGCGTCCTCGTTGGTGGTACTACCCCATCTTGGTCGACCGCACCTACTCTGACCGGTACTAACTTCACTGGTATTCCAAATGGTGCACTGTCCAACTCGTCAGTAACAGTTACGGCTGGTACTGGTATGTCAGGTGGTGGTTCTGTTTCACTCGGTGGTTCGATCACCCTGACCAATGCTGGTGTTACCTCTCTTGCTGGTACCACGAACCAAGTATCCGTATCTGGTTCTACCGGCGCAGTTACGATCTCGCTTCCACAGAACATCAACTCTGGTGCTGCACCAACCTTCGCTGGTACCAACTTCACCAGCATTCCAAACAGCGCACTGACCAACTCTTCTATCACGGTTAACGGCACTGCAATCTCCCTTGGTGGTTCTGGTACGGTAACTGCAGCTGCTGGTACTCTGACTGGTTCGACTCTTAACTCTACCGTCACTGCATCTTCGCTGACAAGCGTTGGTACTCTGAGCACTCTGACAGTTAACTCTGGTGGTTCTGCTAACTCTGCAACTGCAACCGTGTTTGTCTATCAGAACGGTCAGACTGTTTCTATCGTTCCTTCCAACACTGCCGGTTCCTTCAACCCAGCAGTTCAGGCGGGTGATACTACGATCGTTGCCTCTGCAGCTGCAATCGGTAACGGTGTTCTGACTCTGGTTCCTTGGTCTTCCACTAACGTCGGTATCCGTATCGCCGGTTCTGGTACGATCACGATGACTGGAACTACCAACACCAGCATTCTGAACGCTACGAACTCTGGTGCAGGTCAAGCTCTTACCGCTACATCTACCGGTTCTACTAACACGGTGATCGTCACTGACACTGGCACTAATGGTGCTAACGTCAAGCTGGTCGGTAACGGTGCTACCACGCCTAACAAGACCATCCGCGCGGTTAACGGTCTTCTGCAGTTTGTCAACAGCGCATACTCGGCGGTTCCTTGGCAGATGGATGATAGCGGTAACATTACGCAGACTGGTACTATCACCATCAACACTTCATCTCTGCAGTCCGTGCAGGTATCCGGCAACATCGCGTCAATGATTGGTATGACTATCACCAACAGCAACGCTACCGGTACTTCTGGTCTGCTGCTTACCGCTAACGGCGTTAACAAGTATATTCGTCAAAACGGTGCCAACAACACCCTTGAGTATGTCAACAGCGCGGCTTCTGCAGTCATCGCATCTCTGACTGATTCTGGTGTCTTCAATGCTCAGTACCTGACAGCAACCAACAGCGTCACCGGTAACACAACTGTTATCGCTGGTCCTTCTGGTTCTGGTCAAATGATTATGAACTCTGGTGATGCTACCCATACTGGTTATCTGGCATTCTTTGCTGCTAACGCAAACCGTCAGGGCTACATTGGTTACTCTGCATCTACCGGTACGGGTGATAGCGGTACTATCAGCTACGTCGCTGGTACGCATAGCTTCAACGGTAACCTTGCTATGGCTACCGGTTACATTTCGAAGTCTAACGCAAGCGGTATCGCGGCTGCTGGTAGCAGCCAAGGTACAGCAACCGCACTGTCTAAGGAACTTAACGTAGTATCGAGCGGTACAGGTGGTGTCCTACTTCCTAACTCGCTTGGTACAACCTTTATCATCTGGAACACAACGGGGGCGGCTATCAACGTCTATCCTGCATCTGGATTGGCAATCGACAGCCTTGCTGCTAACGCTGCATTCAGCCTTCCAAATGGTGGTAAGATCATGTTTGTCCAGTTCACGTCCGGTTCGTACGGCACTCTGAACGCGACCTACGCTTAAATAGTAGGATAAAGAAGATCTGGAGAACACTTAATGTCTTACACAAAAGGTTCAGTAACCCAAGCAACGGACTTTAACGCCCTAGCGGGTGTGACCGGTTCGGCGGCGGCCTCTTCGGCCGCCGCACAGAAGGTCGCAGGTTATCTATGGGGTGTTGGTTACGGTGACCGCGGTTACGGTCAGACTTCACCGGCTCTTGCTAACGTATCAGTCGGCGGCGTAGATCAAACGTGGGCAAACGTCCAAACGATCATCAACAACATGGCGACGTGGCAGAATACCGCTACGACCGGCATGCCGACGGCCGCAAACATGGCCCAAGGCGCAGTTGTTGCTGCATACCCAACCGGTAACAGCCCAAGCCTCGTAGACTTTCTTTCGACGCTTGACACCAACCGTCTAAACTACGTCGGTGGCAACATGACGCTGACGTCCAGCGTTGCTACAAACACTCGCGCTACAACGTGGTGTCTCTCTGGTGGTTCTATCACTGGCACCTTCACGGTTA